>Ga0315904_10006256_pt1 | contig 16319 bp, 13 predicted proteins | sample LakEriMetagenome_6_FD_203529 | JGI IMG/M metagenome (GOLD analysis project Ga0315904, IMG submission 203529) | Freshwater fungal communities from buoy surface, Lake Erie, Ohio, United States - Buoy 12 MA120 | ecosystem: Environmental > Aquatic > Freshwater > Lake | place: USA: Lake Erie, Ohio... | reverse complement strand
GGAAAATGCGCACCGAAATAGCCAGGAGGATTATGCCGAAAAACTTGCGCATCACCGCCAAACCGGTTGGGCCAAGTGTTTTGTGAATGAAACGTGTGCTGCCGACAACCGCAAAAATGACCAGGAGATTGATCAGTATTCCTACGGCAATAACGGGTTGAGAGAAGGTGCTTTTCAACGACATAATCGTGGTTAGCGTTCCGGAACCGGCGATGATGGGAAAGGCTACAGGCACAATATTGCCGGTGCTGATATCCGGATCGTGCTTGAACACATGGATGCCCAGTACCATTTCCATGGCCAGGATGAACATCACGATACTACCGGCAATGGCAAAAGACTGCAAATCGACGCCCAGATAGCGCAAAGCTGGCTCACCGGCAATCAGAAACGAAAACATCAGGACGGCTGATGCGATGGTAACTTTCAGCGCATGGATGCCGGGAATGCGTTCCTTGAGGCTGATAATCAGCGGTACGGCGCCGATCATATCGATGACAGCGAAGAGGGTAAAGGTTACCGTAAGTACCGCATTTAGTTCCATGCCGCAAAGTTAAAGGCAGGCCATGGGCATAAAATGCCGGTTGCAGGCGCTAATTTTGCAATCCTTTTTTCGGGGTCAGCAGTTATTATACAATGTCTAAGGAGTCGGCGAATACGGGGTTGATAGAGGTTTATGGTGCCAGAGAGCACAACCTGAAGGAAATCGACCTGCAGATTCCGCGCAATCAGCTGATCGTATTTACGGGTGTCAGCGGCAGTGGCAAGTCGAGTTTAGCCTTCGATACCCTCTTTGCAGAAGGACAACGGCGCTATCTGGAGAGTTTCTCTGCCTATGCGCGCCAATTTATCGGCGACTTGAAGCGCCCGGATGTCGATAAGATCAGCGGACTCAGTCCGGTTATCAGTATCGAACAAAAGACAGTCAGCCGCAATCCGCGCTCAACGGTTGGAACAATCACCGAGGTTTACGACTTCCTGCGCTTGTTATTCGCCCGTGCCGGCGATGCCTTCAGCTACGAAACCGGCGAAAAGATGGTGCGTTTCACCGAACAGCAAATCACCGCCATCATTGCCGAGAAGTTCGGGTTGAAGAAGATTGCCATACTGGCTCCATTGATCAAAGGCAGAAAAGGACATTACCGGGAACTCTTCGAATTGTACCAAAAGCGCGGGTTTCAGCGTATGCGTGTAGATGGTGTGGTGCTTGAAATCAAATCAGGCATGCAACTCGACCGCTACAAGATGCACGATATCGAACTCGTGGTTGACAGAATCGAACCGGGCGCCGCATCAGAAAACCGCATCGCTGAATCGGTGAAAACTGCATTGCGCATGGGAAAAGGAACTTTGATGGTACTCGACACAGCTGAGAACAAAATCCAGCTGTTCAGTAAATTCCTGATGGATTCCAAGACCGGCCTCAGCTACGACGAGCCGAGTCCGAACACCTTTTCATTCAACTCTCCCTATGGAGCCTGCCCGCGATGTGAAGGCCTGGGTGAAATTGCCGAAGCCGCACCTGAATTCATTATTCCCGATGCAAGTAAGAGCATCAACCGCGGCGGAATTGTTCCCATCGGCGAACTGAAAGAGAACCAAACCTTCACCCAGTTGCGCGCCATGGCCAAGCACTACAAGTTCAGCATGGCCGATCCGATCGCCTCCCTCCCCCAGGAAACCATAGACCTGATCTTACATGGCACGGAAGAAACATTCTCCGTTGACCATGTAAACAGCTCCGGCAAAAAAGTCAAGTACCAGACCAATTTCAAAGGCATCATCAAGTTTGTCCAGGAACAGTATTTCGAAAGTTCCGACGACAACATGCGGGCCTGGGCTGAAGAATTCATGCATACCATTGCCTGTCCGGAATGCGAAGGAACACGCTTGCGGAAAGAGGCGCGCTGGTATCGCATTGCCGGTCTCAATATAGCCGAACTGGCTTCCATGAACATCGGCAAGCTATTGAACTGGCTTGAGAATGTGGATGGGGAACTGAGCGAAAGGCAACAGATTATCGCAGGTGACTTGCTGAAGGAAATTACCGCCCGTGTGCGTTTTCTGCAAGACGTGGGGTTGGGTTACCTGAACCTCAACAGCCCGGCACGCACCCTCAGCGGTGGCGAAGCACAGCGCATCCGGCTGGCAACACAGATAGGCTCACAGCTCACCAATGTATTGTATATACTCGATGAACCAAGTATTGGCCTACACCAACGCGACAACGAGAAGCTCATTGCCAGCCTGAAAGAATTGCGCGATTTGGGCAATACGGTGCTGGTTGTTGAGCATGACCGCGATATGATGCTGGCAAGCGACCACCTGGTAGAGATCGGGCCCCGCGCCGGCGTTCACGGTGGCCGCATCGTGGCGCAAGGCGATCTGAATACTTTTTCCAAATTTGATTCACCGACGGCGCGTTACCTGGCCGGTAAGGAAACGATTGCAGTGCCTGCCGTCAGGCGCAAGCCGGGTAAAGAGTTCATAGAACTCAAAGGCTGCAGCGGAAACAACCTGAAGAACGTACAGGTGCGCTTTCCGCTCGGCATTTTTATCTGTGTGAGTGGCGTGAGCGGCAGCGGCAAATCGAGTCTGATCAACGAAACCTTGTTCCCGCTGTTGCACAATGAAATCTACGACAGCCATTACCGCGCTTTGCCCTGCAAAAAGGCAATCAACCTCGAAAAGGTTGACAAGGTAATCCGGATTGACCAATCGCCTATCGGGCGCACGCCGCGCAGCAATCCGGCCACTTATGTCGGCGTATTCACCGATATCCGCAATCTCTTTTCCGAATTGCCGGAGGCCCGTATCCGCGGGTACAAACCGGGCCGCTTTTCATTCAACGTAAAAGGCGGTCGTTGCGAAACCTGCGGCGGTGCGGGCAAAAAGGTAATCGAGATGAATTTCCTTCCGGATGTGGAAGTAGCCTGCGACACCTGCATGGGCAAGCGCTATAACCGCGAAACACTGGAAGTGCGCTACCGCGGAAAAAGCATTACCGATATCCTGGAGATGAGCATCGACCAGGCGGTAGATTTCTTCTCGGCTATGCCGCAGATTCACCGCAAAATCGTGACCATGCAGCAGGTTGGGCTCGGGTATATCACGCTTGGCCAAAGCAGTACCACCCTTAGCGGAGGTGAAGCCCAGCGCGTAAAACTGGCCACCGAACTAAGCAAACGCGATACCGGCAACACCTTTTATATCCTCGATGAGCCGACAACCGGTTTGCATTTCGACGATATCCGGCAATTGCTCAAGGTATTGAACGAATTGACCGACCGGGGCAATACGGTGTTGGTGATTGAACACAACCTCGACGTGATCAAGGTGGCCGACTACGTAATCGATCTGGGTCCGGAAGGCGGCAGCGGCGGAGGCGAAATCATGGCCACGGGCACGCCGGAAGAGATTGCCGCCTGTGAAAGCAGCCATACGGGCCGCTTCCTGAAGAAGGAGTTGTAAGAGAAGTGGATTGCTTCACAATTACTGTTGAACTGCGTCCATCAGACGAGCGGCATTGCGCACGTTATTGAACCCTTCTGACAGCATAAATGCCCGGCGTGTTTGCTCAGATTCATCAAATGGCAACTGCATGAGCGATTCAATAGCCGCAGCCATCTCAGCAGGATCATCGTGTACATGGCACAGGTTCTCCAGGCCGGTATGATTCACCATGGTGCGGTTGGTAACACAATGGCGCCCGCGGTGCAAAGCATTGATCAGTTTAAGTTTGATGCCGGTGCCCTGGAAGGTACAAAGCACATTTACCTGCGCTGAGGATACCAATTCCAATATGCCGGCGGTATCCAGCTGATCTTCGAGTTTGATGTGGGGATAGACGGACACTGCATGGCGCAAGGCTGCCGAGGGATTGCTTCCGGCAATTACGCAAGGAATCTGCAAGCGGCTGAATACCTCTTTCACCAGATACAGCGCACCCTGGTTATTCTCTCCCACGCCGAGATTTCCGTGGTACAGCACAAAATCGCCCAGACCTTCCCTTATTTCCACTTTCTCATTCGGATGAAAGGCCGGGATGTACTCGGTATGCCCGTAAAGGCTGGAGAAATAACCGGTGTCATCGGGTGAAATAGCTGCAATCAGCGATGCCTTCTTCAATACCGGTTCGAAGCGCTGCAGGCGTTCGGCTTCTACCCTGAAAAAGTACTTCTTGAAGAAATTGTTTTCGGCATGTTCCAGGTTGCGGTAGTATTCGTGTTCGATGTTGTGGGTGCGCACCACTTTCACCCGCTTAGCCAGGCGCGGATCGTCCAGCCAATGGCAGGAATGCAGCCCTTCAAAAAGGATAGGCGCCTCATCGGCCAACAGGTTATCCATCAGTTCTGCGGCATCGCGGCTTGAGGTGATATATGGCGCATCGCCGTAGAAAGGATTCTTGAACACCCGACGCCTGTAAATATGGATATGCTTACACCAGGGCCGCAGATTCTCCGGATTACCCCGCTTGCCGTAAGCAAAAGCATGCAGCGTCACCTCCACACCCACCTGATACAAGGCCTTCAATTTGAAATAGATATCGATGGCCCCACCGTAATCGGGCGGTTCAGGTACATCAAAGGCTACCAGATGGAGTTTCGGTTTGGTTTCAGGCATACCAGCGCAGCAATTTCTTTTCTTCGTTTTCCCAGTTCAGTTCTTGTGCAGCCTGAATGCAGGCCGACTCCATAGCGGCGTAAATCTCCGGATTTCCCTGCAAATAACGAATGGCTTGCACGAGGCTTTCCGGGTTCGACTCCGCGCAGATGCCAACTTCCCACTTCTCCAACATGCGCAGGTATTCAGGAAATGGATTGATCAGCGAGGGAAGGCCTGCATGGATATAATCAAAAAATTTGTTGTTCAGGGAATAGTAATAGCTCTTGCCGAGGTTCTCGCTCACATTGAGGCCCAGCCATGCGGCTGCGGTATATTCGGGCAGCGCTTCCGGAGGCAGCCATCCGAAGAACTTTACCTTGGCTTCCAATCCAAGCTGTTTGGCGCGCAATCGCAATGCAGCCGAAAGATCTCCTTCTCCGATGATATGCAATTGCAAATCGAGCTTGGGCATGGCGTCGATCATCGCTTCCAGCCCGCGGCCTGCGTTCAGCGCTCCCTGATACAAGATTACATATGGTTTTTGTGCTTCGTGCCGGCGTTGTGCGGCCAAGGGTGGGGCATTCATCACCACGCCCACTTCGATACCGGCCGTTTCCTGATAGGCATCTGCCACCGAACGGCATACGGAATAGGCGCCGTCGACTCCCGGAACCAATTTCCTTTCCACCCACTGCCAGATGCGCTGCACCTTCGGGCGGCTGATCACTTCGGGCACTTCGCTGAACCATTCATGGGCATCGAAAAGCAGTTTGAAACGCCGCAGGCGGCGCAACAACCAGCCGGCTGGCAGGGTATCGCAATCGATGCTGCAAAGGATATCGAACGGCCGAAAAAGGAGATAGCAGAAAAGCCGCAGATTGAATTCAGCATAAGCGATTTTCCCTTTGCGAAAAACGCAGTTTAGGCGCGTTTGCTTCCACGGGCGTTGAGCGAGCGGGCCGGAGGATGGCAATTTCCTTCCGATCAGTTCCACCCGATGTCCGGCTTTGGCCAGGCTGCCGCAAATACGCAGCATGCGCTGGTCGGCAGACAGATCGTTGATTACCGTCAGGCGGATGCGCTTCCCTTCCATTTCAAGCAGCCAATTTCGTTCAAAGACACCAGCCCGCGCTGCATCCATTCTTTCACAACCTGTCGGAAGAAATCTTCATCTTCCACACCTGCTTGTTCCATCAAAGCGGAAGGCGACAGCGATCCTGCCTGCCGCAAACATTCAGCCAGGCGCAAAGCACGGGTATCGCCTCCCTCCTGTTCCTTGCCGGCTGCTTCGGTACAGCGATCGCAATGGCCACATGGACCGGCATGCATTTCGCCAAAATAGCGCCTCAGGAACTGCATCCGACAGCCGGGTGTATGCACGTAATCAAATACCGCTTGCAATGCCTCCAGCCTGTTATTGCGTATCGCCGCGATGCGTGATTTGTCCAGGCGCAAGGGCATCTCATGGTCGCGCAGCAAGGTGATACCGGGTTTGTTCCGTTCGGGCAGGTAATCGATTTGCTCCATATTGTCGAGCTCAACCAATTGCCGCACCACATCCGGTTCGGGCCGCGCGAGCAGCATGGCCAGTTTCTTTTCATTCACCGGAACATAGTGGTCGAATACGCCCGGAAGCAAGCGCAACATGGCATTGATGACATCGTCGTATTGCGGATGGTATACCTTGAATTCGTAGATGCCGGCATAATCTCCCAAAATCCGCACACGCGCCTGAATGCGCACGGCATCGTTCACCTTGAGCAAACCGGACAATTCGAGTATACCCAAGGCGTTGTGCAGCAGGCCGGTATGAATGCGGAAAGCCTGGGCAAAAGCATCAGCATCGAAGGGAAAGAAACGTTCCGCCCCGCTGCCAATCGGCAAGGCAAAATGGTGCATGAGGGCGGAATACACGCGCTGTACCTCTTCATCTGAAGGGAAGCCTTCCTCCAACCTTTCGCGCATGTGCGTTTCATCTTGCGGGTACCAAAGTGCCACGGCGGTAGACTTCTTTCCATCGCGCCCTGCACGGCCTGCCTCCTGGTAATACGCTTCCAGCGACACCGGAAGGCGTTGGTGGACAACATAGCGCACATCGGCCTTATCGATGCCCATACCGAAGGCATTGGTGCTCACCATACACCGCGTTCGCCCTTCGGTCCAGTCGCGTTGTTTGCGCTCGCGGGCCTGGATTTCAAGCCCCGCATGGTAAAAGTCGGCACTGCCTCCTACCCCGCTGATGGCCCTGGCCGTTTCAAGTGTTTCGCGGCGTGTCGGGGCATATACAATGCCGGTGGAGCGAAGTTTGGCGAGGTGTTCTGTGATCCAGGCCGGTTTCGATTCCACATGTCTTACGGAAAGATGCAGATTCGGCCGATCGAAACCTGTATTGAATCTAAACGGATTGCGCAGGGCCAGTTTTTCGATGATATTGGCAGCCGCCCTGGGCGTGGCAGAGGCTGTCAAAGCCAGGCGTCTGGCATGCGGAACAGCTTCGGCTACTTCGGGTATTTGCAGATAGGAAGGCCGGAAATCGTACCCCCATTGGCTCACACAATGGGCTTCGTCTGACACAATCATCTGGATGGGCAAATGCGGAAGCCATTCACGAAAATGGGAACCAGCCAGTTTTTCAGGCGACAGATAGAGCATTTTGAATGCTCCATCGCGGGCCATTCCGAGCATGGCATCCTGTTCCCGTCGGGTATGGTGACCGGTCAATGCGCCGGAGGCGATACCGCGCCGGCGCAAGCCTTCCACCTGATCTTTCATCAGGGCAATCAGGGGCGAAATGATCAGGGTTAAACCAGGCAGAAGCAACGCCGGAACCTGGTAGCATACGGACTTTCCGGCACCGGTAGCCATGAGCGCAAATACATCGCTTCCTTCGAGCGCAGCCTGAATAACTTCAGCTTGTCCGGGCCTGAAGTCGTCGTAACCCCAATGGGTTTGCAGGGTTTCCCTTGCCTTATCCATGAACGGATTCCACACTGCCAACCAAACCGTCTGCCATGCGCACTACCGTGTCTCCCATTTCAGCCAGTGCCGCATTGTGGGTCACGATTACGAAGGTCTGGCCCATTTCGTCGCACAAGCGGCGAAAATAGCCGTGCAACTCACCCGCATTGCGGCTATCCAGGTTTCCACTAGGTTCATCGGCGAAAACCACTGATGGTTTATTGATCAATGCACGGGCAACGGCAACGCGTTGTTGTTCTCCTCCGGAAAGTTCGCCAGGCTTGTGGTGGCTGCGTTGTTCAAGGCCTAGAAAACTGAGCAGTTCGAGGGCTTCTTTTCGCACGGATTCTCTCGATTTTCCTGCTATCCAGCCGGGAATGCACACATTTTCAAGTGCTGTGAATTCGGGTAACAGTTGATGAAACTGAAAGATGAATCCGATATGGGTATTGCGGAATGCTGCAAGGCGGTTTCCGCGCAGGGCATGGATATCTTCGCCTTTGATCAGCACCTTTCCTTCGCTTGGTTTTTCCAGGCTGCCCATAATCTGGAGCAGGGTGGTTTTTCCTGCGCCCGATTCGCCGACTACGCAAACCATGCGCCCGGCGGGGATATGAAGATTGATACCTTTGAGGACTTCCAGGTTACCAAAACGCTTGTGTACAGATTGAACTTCGATCATGTTACCAAAAAAGAGGGCCGGAATGAGGGCCAAAGATAACCCCATGTAATGTAACTTTGCCGCCTTTAATCGGAACATGAACATTCACGAGTATCAGGCAAAAGAGATTCTGCGCACTTACGGTGTAGCCATTCAGGAAGGCTTTGTAGCCGAAACCGCCGAACAGGCGCGCGAAGCTGCACAGAAGGTAAAAGAACTTTCAGGCAGCGACTGGTGTGTGGTGAAGGCACAGATTCACGCCGGCGGTCGCGGTAAAGGCAAAATCGAAGGCACCGAACAGCGTGGTGTTCAGGTTGCGAAGAACGCAGACATGGCGGCAGAAATAGCCGGTCGCATACTCGGCGGAACCCTGGTAACCATCCAGACCGGCCCAAAAGGGAAGCCGGTAAACAAGGTGCTTGTGGCACAAGACGTGTTTTATCCGGGCCCGAATGAGCCCAAGGAATATTATATGAGCGTGTTGCTCGATCGCGGCACCAAACAGAATGTAATCATTTACACGACCGAAGGCGGAATGGACATTGAGGAAGTTGCAGAGCAGCATCCCGAGAAAATCCACCGCGAATGGATAGACCCCGCAGTTGGTCTGCAGCCTTTCCAGGCGCGCAAGATTGCCTTCAACCTCGGCTTGAGCGGCAAAGCATTCAAGGAAATGGTTGCCTTCGTTACAGCGCTTTACAATGCTTACGACGGCACCGACAGCGCCATGTTTGAAATCAACCCGGTGCTCAAAACCAGCGACGACCGCATCATTGCCGTTGACGCCAAGGTGAGTCTCGACGACAATGCACTTTACCGCCATGCCGATTACGCTGCCCTGCGCGACCTGGCCGAAGAAGACCCAACCGAAGTAGAAGCCGGTAAATTCAACCTGAACTTTGTGAAGCTCGACGGCAACGTGGGCTGCATGGTAAACGGTGCAGGCCTGGCGATGGCCACCATGGACATCATCAAGCTTTCGGGCGGTGAGCCTGCCAACTTCCTCGACGTAGGAGGAACTGCCAATGCCGAAACGGTGGAAGCCGGTTTCCGTATCATCATGAGCGACCCGAACGTGAAGGCAATCCTGATCAACATCTTTGGCGGAATTGTGCGTTGCGACCGCGTGGCAAATGGTGTGGTGGAAGCTTACCGCAAAATCGGCGATGTGCGCATTCCGATCATTGTGCGCTTGCAGGGAACAAATGCCGAAGAAGCGAAGAAGATCATCGACGAATCAGGCCTCAAGGTGTATTCGGCTATCATGTTGAAGGAAGCAGCCGACCTGGTGAAGCGTTTGCTTGCTGAACAAAGTGCTTCTTAAGAAAGCTTCTTTGCATTTCCATAAAATTTCCAGTTATTTCCCTGTCTAATCCAATAAAAAAATGGGAATGATTGCAGAATTCAGAGAGTTCATTGCGAAGGGCAATGTGGTTGACCTTGCAGTGGGCGTTGTAATTGGTGCCGCGTTTCAGAAAATCATCGATTCGCTGGTCAACGACATCCTCATGCCGATTGTCGGCATCATCACAGGCGGCATCAATTTCGCTGCACTGTCTGTCAAAGTAGGAGATGCAGAGTTGAAGTACGGGAATTTCATACAGCAAACCATCGTCTTCCTGGTGGTTGCATTCGTACTCTTCCTCTTTATCAAAGCTTACAACAAAACCCGCCGCACTGCTGCCTGATTGGCATCATGCGCATACAATACGGGGAGCTTCGGTTCCCCGTATTTGTTTCATTCTGATCTAACCTCCTGTATGAAATACATCAGTCATCTGATCATTGCCGGCATCTGTTTTTCTGTGACGGCAACGGCGCAAACAAATCCGGCCCGCGATACATCCTGGAAAGGCGGAATGGAAATTGGCTTTACTGCTGCACAGGCCTCTTTCTCCGACAACTGGAAAGGTGGGGGCGTCAACAATCTCAGCATCCTGACCTATATGAACGCAAGGGCGAAGTACACTCTAGGCAAGCACAGCTGGGAAAACAAGTTCAACGTGATGTACGGGATGATCAAGAACCAGGGTGAAGACCTGCGGAAGAGCCAGGATTTGCTATTGTTAACCAGCGACTATAACTTCCGGATCAACCCAAAACTGCAGGCTTTTGGAGGCATTACCCTACAGACCCAGGTTGCGAACGGGTACCATTTTGACAAAGATTCAGCCGGCGCAAATACACGCACTTTAATCAGCAGTTTCATGAGCCCGGGCACGTTGATTGAAGCGCTTGGTTTTAAATACACACCGGTCAAGTTCTGGTGGATCAAGCTAGGGCTGGGTGCCACACGCCAAACCTTCATGCTGAACCAGGATGTGTACACTGCCACCGATAAAGAGGTGGTTTCCAATGTTCCCCGCGGCACAAAAGTCATCAACGAGGCAGGGCTGCAAGTACAAAGCGAATTTGCCAAAGAATTCCATAAAAATATTCGCCTTACGATGCGTTATCTCGGTTTCGGCCCGTTCAATAACCTCAACAGCGGATTTGACAGCCGATTCGACGTAATCGCCACTGCCAAAATCACCAAGTACATTTCAACAAACTTCACAGCAATCTCTATCTTTGATAAAGACCAGGACAACAATTGGCAGTTGTCGCAGGTGTTTGGTGTAGGTTTTTCCTACAAGCTGTGATACAGAAGTAAAAAAAGCCACATGCAACGCGCAGAAGTAGCCAGCTATTACATAGAAAAATCCGTGCTGGATGGCGCGGCCGGCATTTTGCGCGATGGAGGATTGGTGATAGTTCCCACAGACACCGTATACGGGCTGGCCTGCGACCCGGGCAACAAGCAGGCGGTTGAAAAGCTCTGCCGTGCAGTTGGGAAAAAGCCTTCTTCTGCATTGCTCTCATTGCTTTGTGCTGATTTCAGGCAAATCACCGACTATACCCTCCCGCTTTCGGGCGCGGTGTTTCGGCTATTGAAATCGCATTTACCCGGGCCTTACACTTTTATTCTGCCGGCGGCTTCGCGTGTAGAAAAAGCATTCCACAGCAAGCGCAAGACCATAGGCTTCAGGATACCGGAGCACCCTGTTTGTCTGGCGCTGATTGAAGCCTTTGATGGCCCTTTGATGGTAACCTCCTTGCATAGCGACGATCATATCCTTGATTATGAAAACGACCCGGATGTGATTGCTGCGCATCAGCCCGGGCAGGCAGACTTGCTTATCGACAGCGGTTTATGTGGAATAGAACCTTCAACAGTGATAGACTGTTCCGGACCTGAACCGCAGTTGATAAGGGCCGGTAAGGGCATCTGGCCTTGATATTCAACTCACCATGCAGGCAAGGAATCAAGACGACGGTATTGCCCGCTCTCCCTGTCCAGCGCAAACAGATAATGCACAATTCCATTCGTAATCCACACGTAGGGTATTTGAGCGGCCATATTGTAGCGCAGTGCCTGGTCTGCCACAGCTTGATTCAAAGAAATTTCAGGCGCTTTGCATTCCACCAGCAAACGAAACGTACCGTCGTTTGCGGCTGCCGTGATATCGGTGCGTTTGGAAAGTCCATTCACCATCAGTGGCTTTTCAACGCCGATCAAACCGGCAGCGACGCCATGGTGTGTACACAACCAGTGGATAACATGCTGTCTCACCCATTCTTCAGGGGTAAGGCGGACATATTTTTTTCGGATTGTGTCGAAAATATAGTTTTTTTGCCCGTCTCGCTTGAGTCGGTAATCGAAAGGCGGAAGGTTAAGCGGCGGGAACAACCGCAAGTATAAAGATGAGCAGCGTATCGGCAGTGAGTGCATTCGAAAATCTGATAGCGGATATCCGCAAACGCCAGTTTGCGTCGGTTTACCTGCTGCACGGCGAAGAGCCTTACTTTATCGATGCTGCGTCCAAGGCGCTTGAAAACGGCATCCTGACCGATGCAGAGAAGAGTTTCAATCAAACCCTTCTCTACGGCCGCGACACCCAGGTAAACGATCTGATTATGGCTGCACGGCGCTATCCGATGGGCGCACCGTATCAGGTAATCATTGTTCGCGAAGCCCAGATGATGAATGGGTTTGATAAACTGGAAGCCTACCTGAACAGTCCGCAACCCGAAACCATTCTTGTTCTTTGTTACCGGGGTAAGAAGCTCGACATGCGCACGAAGTTCGGCAAGAGCTTTAGCCGCAAAGGTTTTCTGGTATTTGAATCGGCCAAGTTGCGCGACTACCAGGTAAAAGATTGGGTAGATAAATGGGTTCGCAAGCAGCACAAGAGCCTGGACCCTGCAGCCACCGAAATGTTGGTGGATTATCTCGGCACCGACTTGATTCAGTTGACGAATGAGCTGGAAAAACTGTTTCTGACGGTAAAGGAGGATTTCATTCAGGCCCGTCACATCCAGGACAACATTGTGATCAGCAAGGAGTTCAGCATCTTTGAATTGCAGAAGGCGCTGGGCACGCGGAATTTCAACCGCACGATCCATATAGCGCATCACATGGCCAACGACACGCGGAGTCCGGTGCAGGCGGCCCTGGCCAACTTATACACTTTCTTTTCCCGTATTGCGGTGATGCACAATAGCCGCGGCAAGAAGAAGGAGGATCTTGCTGCCGACCTGGGCATCAGCAACAATCCGAAGGCGCTGGATTTCGTATTGCGCGATTTGCAGGAAGCGGCCAACCATTTCAGTTTAGCGGATGCGGAAAAGGCGATCGGGTATCTCAAATACTACGACTTACGTTTCAAGGGGATGAATAAAGGCAACGCCACCGACGGGCAGTTATTCATAGAGTTAATGGTCAATTTGTTAAAAAACTGACAACAGGTCTTTCACGAAAACTTTGTCCTTTCTCTGTAAAGCCCCTTAATTTGTAAAAATCTGAATACCAAATAACCATGAGAAAACACATACTTACATTGCTTGCAGCATCTGCGGCCCTGTCGGTGACCGCACAGGCACCGCTCGGCAACATCCGCATGCTGAGCGACAACGGACCGGCGATGCGCCCGGCTCCCGAAGTTCGCGGAGACATGAATGTTAACGGCTTTATGAGCGGCCGTCCAAACCGCAACGAAGACATGCTGCGTCGTGGCATTGTTCCGTATTCTTTCATCAAGGTAGGAACAACTTACTATGACCTGCAGACCAATGCTTCGATTTCCAACCGCATCAAATTGTATGACAATGGTTCGGTTTCATTGGTTTGGACTACTTCACCCGATGAAGGCTCTGCTTCTTTCCCTAACCGCGGTACAGGTTATAACAGCAAGACCGGTAAGGGCGGAAACTGGGGTGCTGTGCGCAACAACCGCATTGAATCCACCCGCCTCGGCTGGCCCAGCATCGGCGTATTGGCCAATGGCAACGAATGGGTTCTGGCTCACGATGCCACGCTTGGCGGTTTCGTGCTTTCCAAGAACAGCGGCCAAGGCCAGAATGACTGGACCAGCACGCCTGTTTTAAAGGAAAACAATCTTCGTCCGATCTGGGCGCGTGCAGCAGGCAGCGGCAATTACATCCACGCAATTTATTCGTACACCGACAGCTCGCAGCCGGGCGAACCCCGCGCTCCTACGCGCCTTGGTGTACTTGCGCCAATGGTTTACAGCCGCAGCACAGATGGCGGTGCAACCTGGGATAAAGTTGCTCAAATGCTGCCCGGTTTCGACTCCAGCCGCATCACAGGTGCAGGTGCCGACGGTTATGCCATCGACGTTCGCGATTCGATCGTTGCCATCATCTTCGGTGGTCTGGCTGACGACGTAGCCGTTTGGAAATCAACCGATAACGGTAACACCTTCACCAAAACCATCGTTGACAGCTTCAAGTACGCGCCTTACGCTTCTAGCAAGCTGATGCTTGATACTCCTTTCTCCAACGATGGATCGGTGCATGTGTTAATCGACAACGACGGCAAATTGCACGCGTTCTGGGGCTTCAGCCGCATGTTCGACGACGACAACTCAGACCAGAGCTTCTCGTTCTTCCCCGGCTTCCAGAACATTGTTCACTGGAGCGAAGAAACCAATACCAGCCAGATCATTGCTTCCGGTACACCTTTCGGCCGTGACGAAACTGCAGGCAACAGCCTTCTTGGCGCTACAACCGCTGCACTGACCAGTGGCAACGTGCCCAGCAACCTCAACACCGTAGCCCGCCTTGGCAATACTTCAGCCATGCGCCAGCCAAGCGCTGCTATCGATGCAGATGGCAACATTTATGTGAGCTTTTCCGTGCCGATTGAAGGTGACGTAAGCGACCTCGATGCCAACTACCGCGATATCGGAATGGTTTACTCTACCGACGGTGGTGTTACCTGGCAGCCAGCCCAGAACCTTACCCAGACCATGCGCGCAGAAGACGACTTCGCTTGTCTCTCACCGCGTACAGACAGTTTCGTACACATGGTATGGCAGCAGGATATTATCCCCGGCACTGCCCTTCAGAACAACAGTGCCAGTGCTAACAACCACGAAACTGTGCTGAACGAAATTCTATACGCAGCCATCCCAACCGAAAGAATCCGCAACAACGAAGTCGGACATCAGTGGGGGCTTGGTGTGCACAAAGCCAACCGCCCTGCTTCGGTATTCGTGGTATCTCAGAACTACCCGAACCCCTTCAGCGGCACTTCTGATGTATTGATTTACCTTGATGAGCCCGCAAAACTGAACGTTGAAATCCGTTCACTCGACGGCAAGGTAGTTCGCAGTGAATCTCCCCGTTATGTAACACCCGGTAACCACTTTGTTACCCTGAATGCTGCCGGTCTTACCCCCGGTGTGTATTTCTACACTGTTACTGCAGGAGCCAATACCGTTACCCGCAAAATGAACGTGCAGTAAGCACTTCAAAATCCATAGAAAAGCCGCTGTTTTCTGACAGCGGCTTTTTTTATGTCCGGAGTTTTCCTCCTGCTTCCCGCTCCTATTGGCAAATTATGGGTTCCAATACTGGGCGATATCTGTTTCCGGCAAAGGATTCTGTCGGCCGGCCAGCACATCGAGCATCGCCGGAATGAGGATACCTGCAAGCGCTGCGCCTTTGCTTCCCCATCCATTGCATACAAACACGCCTTTCAGTTCAGGGTGTTCACCCAGGAACGGACGACGCCCTCCGGTAGTCGGCCTTATTCCGGCCTCGTGGCTGACCAATTCCGCGCCCTCCAGCCATGGATGCACTTCCAATGCCTGGGCCAACAATTGCGCCTTGCGCTTTTCCTCGGGTACATCATCAGAAAAAAACCGCGAATAGGAAGAGCCAATGCGGTACAATGCATCTCCCAAAGGAATCACAAAAGCTTTCTTTTTATGGATGGCGGCAGGAACCGGCTGATGCGCGCAACGAACAGTCAGCAATTCACCCTTTGTCAGTTGAAAAGGCAGAAAACCAAACGGCCCCTCCTGCGCTGCCCGGTAACCCTGGCACAAAACAATCCGCCGAAACCGAAAACCACCCCATTGCCAATATGCGCCTTGGCGATGAACAGACTCCCAGGCAAAGGGATTGCGGATCAACCTGCCTTCCCGTTGATAGCGTGCAGCCAGGCTTTCGCAAAATGCCCGGATATCCACCCGGCCTGCACGGGCGGTAAAAGCCGCTCTCAGCGGTTCGAGCTGCCAACCCAGCCAATCCGTTCCCAGTGCTTCACTCGCCTGGCGCCAATGCTGCGCGGCCTGTTCATCTGCCGCATGATAATACATGGGCATTGCATGCATAAGCGGAAGCTGAATGCGCATTTCCACCTGCCGCCAAAAGGGTTCAATCCGTAAAAAAATATCTTCGGCCATCCAGGTGAGGCCACCGGTTCGGGGAACAATGGGATGAAACAGTCCGGCCGCAACGCGGCTGCAAACCACCGAACGATCATCGTCTGCAATCAGCACCTCCTCCCCTCTTTCCAGCAAAGCCATAGAAAGCAATGAACCGGCCAGGCCTTGCCCGACGATCAGCGTATCCGCATACGGCATAGGTGCAAATCTCCTACTTTTGCCAGCATGCGGAAACATACCCTTGCATTTACATTCATACTGGCAGCTGTCATCCCGCTTAAAACACAGGCACAAAACAATCAGTTCAGGGCTGGTGTGTATGCTGCCGGCAAGTTCTGCCAGATCGACGGAGACCAGGA
>Ga0315904_10006254_pt1 | contig 16322 bp, 38 predicted proteins | sample LakEriMetagenome_6_FD_203529 | JGI IMG/M metagenome (GOLD analysis project Ga0315904, IMG submission 203529) | Freshwater fungal communities from buoy surface, Lake Erie, Ohio, United States - Buoy 12 MA120 | ecosystem: Environmental > Aquatic > Freshwater > Lake | place: USA: Lake Erie, Ohio... | reverse complement strand
TGAAGACCCTTGCACGAGAGATCCGCGAGCAGGCGCGGGAGTACCCCGCGGACGTGCGCGACGAGGTGCTGGACGAGTTCGTCGCGATCGCGATCCGCGACCGCGAGCTGAGCGCACGCGAGATCGGTGAGCTGTACGTCGAGCTCGGGAGCTGAACTAAAGTTTGTATAATGTTTCCATGAGCACGAACACGTTCCCATTCAACTTCCGCCGAGTCGAGATCATGGCCTTCGGGCCCGCCGGGGAGCCCAGCGAGATCCTGATCTCGGGCGTCCCCCGCTGGGAGGTGGACACCGCCGATCGCGCCGTGGGCACTGTCCTCGAGCTCCCGCAGGGCGGACAGATCGTGATCGCGGCTCTGTGCCAGGTTGGCCCCGACCCGGAGCACGGCTGGTACCGCTGGCGCTTGTACGCGTGAGTCTAGCAGCTGCCTGCCGAAAACTAAAGTCTCTATAATGGCCTACATGACCACACCTGCAAAACTCCAAAACGCCCGCTTCAACTTCGTCCCGTCCGACGAGCCCTGCGAGCTTTGCAGCTCGCCCGACAACACCTACCTCTGCGACTCCGACTTCGGCCTGCTCTCCATCGCGCTCTGTCTCGACTGCATCGACGCCGACTACGACCCGAACGCCGACTAGCCGCCGGCCTGCCGCGCCTCTTCGAGAGCTCAGCGCACTTGCGAGAGAGTCATGAACTAAAGTTTGTATAATGATCGCATGAACACCTACACACTCACCGACTTCGACGCGGCAATCGACTTCGCGTACGGGTACCGCAGCTCGATCGCTTTCTGCGCCAAGATGGTGCGCGCCTTCGAAGTCTACGGAACGCTCACAGACGCCCAGGTGCGCTCGCTTCTCTCAATGCGCGCCGCTCGCCGCGCAAACTGAACGCGTCTGCGCTGTAGAACGGAACTAAAGAAAGTATAATGACTACATGAACACGATGACGAATCCCCAGCTCCCCCACTACTGCTCCCAGATGTGCGCGAACGAAGCCCATGAGGCCGGTGCCCACGGTGGCGAGTGGGTGCACACCGAGTCGGAGGCGTACCTGGACGCCCACCCGGACGCGGAGGAGCGGTGCGACTGGTGCTGAGGCGCGCCTCGAGCAGCAGCAAACTAAAGTCTGTATAATGGGCTTTACCAACTACGGAAGGACGAAATGGAACTGAGTAAAGTGATCGAGCTCCTGCTCTCGGAGTCTCCTCGCACAGAAGCCGTCTACCTCGCGGTGGCGGCGCTCGGAATGGCTCGCACGGCGGAGATTGCCGACTTTGTCGGCGCAGATCGGTCGAACACCGGCCGTCGCCTCGAGTCGCTCGCTGAGGACGGGAGAATCGTGCTCGTTGATGACTGCGACAGCGAGGGGCACCTTGGACGCCCGTCGCGGCTGTGGGCGATCGCATGAGCGTGACAAAGACGTCGCTGCGGATCGCATACTGCGCCGTCAAAGCGCAGATCACGCGGGCGAATATGCACGATCTCTGGCTCGACGACTCGCAGCGCGCGTTGTTTGAGAAAGCCGAACTCGAGCTTCGCGACGCGCTAATCGCGGAGACACTCGCGGCAGAGATCGCGTCTCGAGGCGGAGAAAAAGTGCGCAGTATTTCTAAAGAAAGTATAATGACAGCATGACGTGGAGAATCATTCGACAGACGCCAGCTCGAGGTGCGGCTCCTGCGCGCGACATTCTCGCTGGCTCCAACATCTTCGCTCGAGATCGAGCTGAAGAGATCGCAAAGAAGCTTGAAAGCTGGGCTGCGGACTTCGATGGAGCGAAGTTCGTGATCGAAGAAGAGAAGAAAGAAGAAAAGTAGAGTGTTGAATCATTCTGTCGACTTAGTCGACCGTTACCCGCGGGTAACATGCACAAATTGCGGAGTCGCAAGCCCCGCGTCGCAGCAGCTAGGTAAGTTCATTGACGACGGAGTCTCTTTCAGAGTAGACGACTTCGGCCATTACGGTGGATTCTTCGACAACTTTCCTCGCTCTCACGAGCGCGATTCACTCGCGCATCTTTGTCACGATTGCTGCGTCATTCTCTTCAACGCGCTTCCTGGACTTGCCCAGTTTGCGGGCGTACGTGGAGGTCATCCGAACATCACCGGCGGTTGGTGCTTCTCCGGCGGAGAGCTCAGCCACATCGAGAATGGTACGGAAGTCCCGCCGTGCTGTCCCTACGCTTGGACATGGGATCGGTCTTCGCGCGACGAAATGAACAACAGTGCGACGTATCTTGCGACGCCCGAGCTGACGTGGGAGTTGCGTCCGGCGGTTGAATACGAAACATGGTGGAAGTCGTCGATTACTTCAAAGGAAGAAGAGACGATCTAAACAAAAGTCTGTATAATAGTTATCACAGCACACGACACAAGGAGACAAAATGACAAACGTACTCAATGAGTACAGCGAGCTTCAAATTGGAGACTTAGTTGGCGACACCGGAAGAACGGTTGTTGCGGCGACTAAGCGAGGCGAGCGAATCGAGGGCGACAGCTACGCTTACTGGATTGCGATCTGTCACAAGGCCAGCGAGTACCACCCCTACGTGGTGTGGACTGTGATCGCACGGCCGAGCGGCTTTATCGCGGAGCAAGGCGACTACTGCCTCACGATCTCCGAAGCGGTCAAGGTTTACAACGAGCGAGGCGGAAAGTGAAGTGGTGACTCATCCGAACAATCCGCAAGGAACGTGCCGAGTAAAGATTGTCGGCGATCAAGCTTCTGCTCGAACGCGGCGCGTTGTGAAAAAGAGTGCAGGATTCTTCGAGTGGTATGAAAACGTCAATCGAACTGACGCGATTCTGCTGCGGTCGCCTGCGACAGGTTGGTTTGGTTGGTTACCGCTTGACGAGATCGAGTTTGTAACGAGCTGAACAAAAAGATAAGAGACATATGACAAAGAAAAAGAAAAGTGCTTTGCCGAAGAAGCGATTCGTCGTTGTGCAGAAAAGAACAGATAGCTCGCGCGAAACTGTAATTACAATGCCGGAGACTCTCGAGTACGCAAGACAAATTGCGGACTACCATGCGACGAAGGAGATTCGCCTTGGCAGAGTTGAATACGTTGTTAGAGAGCTAACAGCAGAAGAGCTAAAAGAAAGAATTCAGAGGTACGCGAATGTCCGCGGGTAGTCACATGATCGTCGTAAAGCCGAACGGGTTTTGGTGGCTTGTCGTTGCCGATAGGTTCAAGATTGAAGATGTCTCGAGGTTCGTCGGAAATACGGCTCTATCTTCTGCGAGTGAGACGTCTGTTCGCAGCATCGCGCTTGCTTCAAACTTGCGCATGTGGTTCTCGAGAGAGATTGGCGACCCAGAAGTCGTTGGTCACTTCAACGCGTGCGGGACAGCCGTTCGATCTGCTCACATCGTCGACAGGGCTCGCGGACACTCGGTGAACTACGAAGCGATTAGTGACATCCAAGGAGACATACTTTTTACTGGCAATTTCACTGCTGGGAAGTCTGATCTTGAAGCGGTTGATCACGCGACTGCTGCTAGAATCTACGCGTTTTGTAAACTTGTATGCGACGAGCTATCAACGAAAGTCAGTTTGTAATGAGAAAAAGACTCGGACTCATCATCACCTGCGTCTGCCTCATTGCGGCAGTTGCAACGAACGCCGCGGCAGCTGCGCCACCGTGCGATGCACCGATAATGATTGACAACAGCCAAACTCCTGGAATTTTGTCAATTTCCAGTAGCGAAATTACGCAAGAACAGATGACGCGGTTATGGGCAGTAGCGACAAGCGCGCCGGAGACTTCTACGGTGTTCTTTGGCTGGACGATTGCCGCGGATCAAGATTGGCTCGGCTCATGCGCGTACCCAGGAATCGGCATCGGCGCTGGGTCCGGCTACCTCGAGAAAGTTGTTTGGCTTTTTGTCTGGGCGACAGGCGTCAATCTCACGCTAGCGAAGCAGTCAGTCATTGCGGCAATCGCTAATCCGCCGACAACTTCGACGACTTCGACGACAACTTCGACGACTTCGACGACTTCGACGACTTCGACGACGCTTCCGCCGACAACTTCGACTTCGACAACTTCGACTTCGACAACTTCGACTTCGACTTCGACTACTGTCGCCGCCGTCGACTACGGAATAGCGACTGCTGCGGCACTCATTTTCGTCGCGCCGGAGACATCGACGACTTCGACTACAGTCTTTGTTTCTCGAGCGCAAGCGTGTAAAGTTGCCGTCGTAAAAGTTCGCAAACTAAACTCTAAAAAGAAGTTTGTTCTCGTGAGAAAGAGAGTGTGCAGTAAGTGAGCACAACTAAAGAAAGTACAATTATCGAGGTAGCCGGCGGAGGGTTTGTTCGCTTAGACGCGGTCATGGCAGATGACGCCTCAGTTGTGAACGCTGCTCGAGTCTCTTTCGCAAAGCAGCGAGAAATAGACGAGCTGTCTGAAGTTGACAAAGGTCTTATCAACTTTTTGATGCGGGAACGCCATGGTACTCCGTTTGAGCACAACTCGTTTCGCTTTCACATCAAGTGCCCGATCTTCGTCGCGCGTGAGTGGTTCCGGCATCGCATTGGATCTTTCAACGAGTTCAGCGCGCGGTATAGCGAAGTGCCAAATGAGTTCTTTACGCCGGCGCTCGAGGAGATCCGCGGTCAAGTTGGAAAGCCAGGAGCGTACTCATTCGAAACCCTTGACCCGTCCATCGCGAAAGACGCCGTGACTTGGATCTCGGACTGGAACGAGCAAGCGTATAAACTATACAAAGAGCTTCTCGAGCTTGGAGTAGCGAAAGAAGTCGCCCGAGTGGTTTTGCCGGTTTCGATGATGACTCAGTTCTATTGGACGCTCAACGCTCGGTCACTCATGAACTTTCTCGGCTTGCGGACGCACGAGACCGCGCAATACGACATTCGTCAGTACGCGAACGCGGTTCTCGAGCTCTCACGAGAGACGATGCCGGTCACGTTCGCGGCTTGGGAGAAGAACGGGCGAGTCACCCCGTAGACTTTCTAAAGAAAGTAAAATGATCCCATGAACACATCGACGAACGTCAGCATCTGCTGTGAGACAGAAACAAAGGTCCTCGAGTCTGGGAAGTACAATACGTACGACGCGAACCTTGACGAGGTCACTCGCGACTGGGCCGAGGTCGAGTGCCAGCAGTGCGGAAGCATCTACTTCTCGTAGCGCGGGAGCGAAACGGTCGAGTAACGCCGTAGTTTGATGCAAACTAAAGTTTGTATAATGTCTACATGAACCACGCCCACACGACGCACGAATACATCGTCGCATACGGACTCTACGGAGTCTCCGTCGCGATCATTCTCATCGCACTTTCAATCTTCAGCGTTCGCGAGCAGCGAAAGCATTCCGAGAACGAGTAAGTGAGAGAGAACGCATAATGCGCGAGTTCGACCAAGAAACTCTCGGACTTTGGACAGCACACGAAGAGTGCGACTTTTGCACCGAATGCCTTCTCATGGCGTTTCGGTCGTTCAAGTTCACGGTTGCGGAGACAGTTTCTACGTTTTTTGAAGATCATTTCGGAGAAGTTAGCGTTCACGGCTACGGGGAGTAGCTGGGGTAGAAAACTAAAGTCCCTATAATGGGGCATACAGGAAGAAGCGAGGAAAATGACAACTACAGAAGAGACCAAACCGCGGGTAGACATCTCACTCGAGAAAGAAGTCTACACGAAGACGATCGAGCAGCTCGTCGAAGAGTACGGAGACGCGACAAGCGTGCCGTATGAAGATAAGCGCCTCGCCGCCGAGCGTTTGCGGGCAGCGTACGTCGCCGTCGCGAACCCCGAGCTCCCGCTGCGTCAATCGTTCAAAACGTACTCAGTCGACCCGAAGGTCTGGGGTCACTTCATCGGAGACGCAGATGTCGCCCAGCAAGAGCGCCGAATGTCGCGAGCGGAGAAGCAGCAGAAGGTTCTCAACTGGGCAGCGGACAACGTCGGCGCCGAGGTCACGCTCGAGAAGCTGATGGAAGTTGGCGACATCGCTTACTCGATGGCGAAGAAGATCGTCGAGAATCGACCCGATCTCTTCTGGAAGATCAAGCGCGGACTGTTCAGTGTTCGCGACCCGAAAGCTGATCGTGAAGCTGAGAAAGCAGTAGCAAACAAGTCGGAGAAAAACTAAAGTTTGTATAATGACTCCATGAACGTTTTCCACGGAATCTCCATACTGCTCATCTTTATTTCGCTCGTCGGTTTCGCGATCTTCGGCGGGACGCGGTAGAGTAGAGCAAGAGAAAAGAAAGACAGAAAGAACATGTTCCCAGCAGACATCACGGCACTCATCGTTCTGTTCGTTGCGGTCATCAGCTTTGTCGCCAGCGATATAGCGAAGTACGCACCGGGAGAAAAGCGTGAGCTCGAGCTCAGGCGCAAGATCGTGACGCACTCACGCAGTCACTACCATAAGTCGTCGCGCAAAGCGCGATAGGCGCAAGACAAGGAGAAAAGAAGAAAATGGAATTTCACATCGAGTTCTACAACACGGCGGCGTCCCTCGGATGGGCGGCAGTCGTCTTTCTGCTCGGCGGAATGATAATCGCTAATCGCAGCAAGCGAGGACGATGAACGTAAAAGACTCATCGCCAGTTGTCGTCAAAGCAAGCGGAAGGCACGTAGTCATTTGGCTTGTTGCAGAAAACGGAGAAAGCTTTTTGACAAAAGTGCCGTGCGTAAGCGAAGAGCACGCGGAAGAGTTTGCGGTCATCGCGAATCGCGCATTTGGGATTCGCTCAGTCGAAAATTCGTTTACGACTGGCCTTCTTCACAAAGACATTGAGATCGCTTGCGGTCTCTAATTTCACTACTCACTACAGAAAGAAAAAGAATACGAAATGACAATCACAGAAAGCGCAATTGCAAGCGGAATCGCCGCCGGCTCATTTGACAGCGAGCTCAAGCAAATTATAGAAGCCGCGAAGAACCGCCAGCAGCAAATTCGCTCTGCAAGAACTGTCGCAGACTTTGGGATCGGGGACACCGTGCGATTCAATGACTACTGCGCGACTAAGTACCTGCACGGGCACCAAGCGGCAGTCATCGGGTTTCGCGGTAAGAAGCTTCTCGTCAAGCTAAAGAACCCAATTGGCAAGCACGCCGTCTGCGTAGATGGTAAGTGGGAAGGGTCAGAGGTAGTTGTTCCGCCGTCCATTGTTGACTTGGTAAATTGATTCGGTGACAACAATTATCGCGGTTCAAGGGCAGTCGTGGGCGGTCGTAGGGTTTGACTCTCGCGTAACTGAGGAGAACGGTCGTTCGTACATTCTCGGTCGCGGATCTGCGAAGGTTGTAAGAAACGGTCCGTATCTTCTCGGAGCAGCTGGCGACGTGCGCGCGATCAACATTCTTGCGTACTCGTTTACTCCGCCAAAACCTACCACTGATCTGACCGGGGTTCGCCTCGACAGATTCATTACAAGCAAATTTGTACCGGCGCTTCGCGAGTGCTTTGAAGATCACGGATACGCCGCTCGCGAGTCGAAGGAACAGGCGCTGCACGGATCAGTAGTTCTCGCGATCATTCACGGTCAGATCTACGAAATTGGAGAAGACTACGCATGGGTTCGCGACACGACAGGCATCTACTCGTTCGGCAGCGGTGGCGACTACGCACTTGGAGCTATGTATGCTACCGCTGGCGACAACTTTGCTGACAGCGGAATCACGGAGACGCAGCGGATTGTTCGCGAGTCGCTCAACATCGCGGCTCGACTCGACGTTGCTACAGGCCCGCCGTTTCATGTAATGAGTCAATCAGCGCCGAGATAGAGACAAACACAACAAGGAAAGACAGACAAATGACAAAAGAAAATACGGAAAGAGTACTCGGAATCGAGGAGCTAACTTGGCGCAAGCAAGCCGCGTGCGTCGGTAAGCAAGAATTCTTTTTCAACGACTTCAAAGGCTCGCTCGTTCGCGAAGCAAAGAAGATTTGCGGACAATGCCCGGTGAAAGCTCAGTGCCTCGAGTACGGTTTGACTCACATCGAGTACGGCATTTGGGGCGGGTACACGGCAAACGAAAGAAAAAGAATGAGGCGTGTCAGACGTGAAACACTTCGTGCCGTCGAGTAGTGTAATGTAGCCACTTGTCCGGTGAACGTTGCGGAGGCAGAAGTGGAAGAAAAAGAACCAACACCTACTACGACAAAGTGGAAATGCCCAGAGTGTAATCAGAAACTGACTCTTTACATTTCCCCGTCAGTGCCGCCAACGTGCGCCAACCCAGAGAAGCACCCCAAGAAGATAGTTCAAATGACCACGGTTACTGGTAAAAAGTAACCACAAGTAAAGTGAAAGAAATGAAAGACACAATTACAATCAAAGAAGGCGACGTTACGGTGACGTACACCGTTTCTCCGATGCCGGAAGAACGCCGAGCGTTTGTCGAAGCGGCTGCCGCGGCGTTTATCTCTACTCTTATAGAATCTTCAGCATTTTCTACGGAAGATTCCACTGAGAACCAATCTCGCCAGGTAGATTACTGAGCATGGGCAGCGGTTCTAAGCTACTCAAAGAAGCCGAAGACCTCATCTCGAGGTCGCGGGTTGCTTTGACCAACGCGGTTGAAGCAATTACTACATCCAAAACACAAACACAAACACAACGAAGGAGCAAGACAATGAGCGTTGACGCAAACGCAACACGTGCCGGCGAACTGTACGCCGGTGGCAAGTCGGTCGCCGAGGTAGCGGCTGAAATGAGCATCACCTACAGCCAGGCTCGTCGCCTGATCAAGGACAGCGGCACCCCTGTCCGTGACGCGTCAGCCCGTCTCAAGGGTCGGACTCGCAAGATCAACTCCTGATGTTTTCCCGCTTTCGCGGTCTAGTGTGGACTTCTGTGCTGGCGGTTGCTTACGGGCTAGTCAGCATTGCAGCTGCATTTGCGGGCGCAAGCGTGCAAATCGTGGTCGCTCTGGGGGTTTTTGGCCTAATTCTGGCGTCAATGGCCCCCAGAGCATGACACGGTAGAAAACTAAAGAATGTTATAATGTTTACACGAAGCGTAGAGCCACTGGAAAAGCATTAGAGATAGCGGCGCCTAGGCATCATAGGAGTGATGCCGTGGCCCTAATTTATGGATGGGCAGATCGTTCTCAGGTGGCTTTACGTTTTATACACTAGAAATTAGACTCGAGGAAGGCACTACATGGAACCACAGCTTTACAAAGTATCAGTAACAGACGAACAAGGCAATTTGCTAGCAGCGTTCGTTACGGCGGCTGGCAAGGATTCCTATGTACGGATGATGGCTTCAGAGTACGGCCCGGTCAAGATCGAACCAGCAGCGCTGGAAGATCTCGACCCCGAGACGCGGAACGTCTTGTTTCCGCCGCAGTAACACAAGACAAATCAATCCCCCAACAGAAAGACAAAAAGACAAATGTGGATATTCACGCAGGACGGCTTTATCAGTGCCGTCGACAACAAGCACGTTCCTGGCAAGCTCGCGGTTCGCGCCCGAGACAAGAAGTCTCTTGAAATGCTTGCGGATCTTACGCAGCAAGAGATCGTTCAGTCTTCTCATACGGACTATCCGTACCGCGTTTTCGTGACTAAGGAAGAGCTTTCCGACTTCATGCTCGCGCAGATCGAGTCGATCGACTATCGCAATTTCAAGGACCGAGTCTACGTCACTCGCGGTAGCGAGTTTGCGCACGCTTGCGGCGCTGTCTGGGCAGCGATGCTCGACGTGACCGACGAAGAAGCAGTCGGTACCGGTTTGTACAGCTGATTGCGGTACAATAAGCTCAGCAACTTGAGATCATCAAAAAGAGGAGAACATAATGTCAGACACATACTCGCCGCCGTCAATGCCGCCGCCGTCGAACAGCGACAAAAAGCTTAGAATTTTTGCCGTTGTTTTCTTCGTCGCAGCGGTTCTGTTTCTCGGCGTAATCATTGGAGCTAGCGGCGACTCAAAGCCAGCGGCTAACGAGACAACTGCCACGGTGAGCGTTACTAACGCGCCAATTGCTGCCGACCCAGTCCAGACAAAGTACGACCGGTACTATGAGAACGTTCTCAACAACTCTGGTCGTGCTAACAGCCTCAGCAAGTCTGCGGTCATCGAGGTAGGAGATCTAGTGTGCCAGTCTTTGGACGAAGGCAACACTACTCGCCAGGTAGCAATTGTCCTTGAAGGCGCGTCTAGCACTCAGTCAGAACTCGAGTACGCGGCAGCGGTAATGTACTGGGCGATCACCGATCTCTGCCCAGAATACAAGGCAAGTCTAAACGCGTATCTCAATAGCTAGCAAGTATGCCGCGAGCGACAAAAGACCACACGAAATACGAGTGCGCCTATTGCGGTGCTCGTTTTGTGAAAATGTCCGAGCATATGGGACACGTCATTAGCGAGCATGACACAGGTTTCAAGCCCCACGGTTCTAGGCTTTCACGACCGATCTCTTGCTGGGCTTGCGGAACAAAAGACGTCGTCCCTAGCGGAGAAGACAATTGGTTTCGCTGCGATTGCGGATGGGAATTGCCGAAGAACTGGGTAAACGGTCAGCTAGTAACGAAAGATAGCGGTGGCGATGGAGCGCAAGGTGACTGACAATATCTACGAGAAGTTCTACAGCACGACCCTGCGAAGGCCGACTACTACTTCTGGGTCTGGCGGGTACTCGGTGTCTACTTCGTTTTACTCAGAAGGAGCGAAAAGAGCGTACGGCATCGAAAACGACTATGACGACTTGGCAATTGACGGTGAGCAGGTAGCAAGGCACGCTATACTGGTGAGGGCGAAAGACTACATTGAAATAGCGTGCTGCTTTTGCGGCGCTCCTCTCATAGTCAAAGTAGAAGCGGTGCTCTGGAAAGACGATGTTATTCACTCTATGAAGGCAGTGATTATAGACCGCCCGTGCGACTGCCCCGACATTGAGACAAAGGCAACGTTCGGCTGAAGTTGGCACTTATAAAGATAGAAGAGTACGCGACGCTTTTCAGAGGGCAATGCACGCGTTGCGGTAAAAAGTCGTATCGCTGGGCGACGTGGCATCATGTGCGGCGTTGGTTTGAAAAACACAAGTGCAAAGAAGGAGAGTCTGATGAATCTTGAAGAATACAATCGTAGAATAGAGCAAAGCCATTCAGTGACTGGCATACCCTCGTACTGGGAAGATCTGCAGCAGGCACTCGCAAACGCGGACGCTGCAGCTGCCGATCGCGATCTGTGGAAGCAGATCGCAGGAGACCTAGCGGACTGTCTTCGCGACGCGTACGACGACCGAGGCTGGACTTACACGTGGGAAGCATTGCAAGCTTATGACAAGGCGGTTCGCGGTGAGTGACGACATTGTGATTCGTCTACGGCACGTCCCGTTCGCTCAAGACTGGGAGACAACTAATTACATGGCGGCTGACGCCGCCGATGAGATTGAACGCCTGCGAGTAGAAAACATAGAGCTAGCGGCGCTAATTTCTGAGTTCTTCCCTCTCGTTCTCAGGGAAATGAAGCAAGGACTGGCGGTTGGAGAAGCAGATCACGACACTTGCGGGTGTAAAGATTGCACGCTCTACGAGTGGTCGTTGGACGTGCAGCGCCGTCTGAGCGCTGGAGAATTTGACTCGTTCGTAATCAAGTAGAGAAAGAATTGCGGTATGACACTTACGTATGATGTAGAGCGAATTGGTTGCTGGGTGTACGTTCACACTCGCGCCGACGACACGGTTCAGTTTGGGCCTTTTGCCACCTACGACGAGCTCGCCGAGTGGCTGAAGAACTCTGGGAAAGAGTTTGGAGTTAGGGGTTTTGCGGTTCCTGTAGTGAGCCCTTACTCGGAGCCCAGCAAGTTTTGGGATAAGCTGTATTCCATAGCGGAGGAGTAATCTTTATGGAAGAGTTTGACTATCACATCATGTCGCCAGACGACTGCGTTGAACTCGTACAGAAGATGAACGAAATTGTTATGCGCAGACTCCACGATGCGGCTGAGTCTGGCGACATTGTGGGCGTAGACAGAGCGGCCATAGTACAGGAGATGGTAGAAGTCTCTGGCTTAGACTTCGACGACATCATGCGGTTTGCTGAAATTGGCGAGTACATAATTCTTGACAGAGAAACTCGTGACATGGATGAAGAAGAGTCCGCGAGGTGGAAATTGAAGCGAGAAGCGGTTATCGCGCTGATCGACTCTCTCATCGAGCAAGCGGTTGATAAGGGAGTGATCAGTAGAGATCAAGTACCCTCTGATGAAACGCTCGAAATGCTCGAGGAGATGTGGAGAAAGTCGTAGTTCGCGGTTTGGCTAGCGGTTTACCCTCTTCCGCTAGCCAAACCGTCCATTACGCGAGCTTAGCAAGAATAACGCGGAATGTCGTTTGCGGTTTTCTAAAGACCGTATAATAGGCTACTACACCAGCAATAGCAAAGGACGAAATGAACATGAGCGCGTCTACCATGCCGCACTTAGCGACAGAGAAGCAGATCAGCTACCTGACCGATCTACTGGCTACACGCGAGTGCGACCCCGATGAGAAGACTCGTCTGGCAGATCTCATCGTTGCGGGTGAGCTCGAGAAGAAAGATGCAAGTGCGGCAATAGATCTTCTTAAGGAAGCCCCGCGAAAGACCGAGTCAACTCTTTCTCCCATGCAGCGACTGCTTTCTACTGTCCCTAAGTCGAAGTATGCGGTTCCTACAGAAGAGCTCATTTGCTCTGAGTCAGAGGGAGACTTCAGTGGCGACCTCGTGTTCATAGAGCTGAAAGAATTCATGGGCACGCTGTACGTTCGTCAACTCGTTGGAGCGCCTGGGCGGTTCAGTCGTTTGCGGATGACGTCTCGCCAGACTAAAGACATCATGGCTATTGTCGCAACTGACCCGTACAACTACGCTAAGCTTTTTGGCGAGCACTACTCGTGTTGCGGCTCTTGTGGCGCCGAGCTGACAGATCAGAAGTCAAGAGAACTGATGCTCGGGCCGGAGTGTCGGAAGAAGTTCTACAAGTGAAGAAGTTTCGTCTGCTAAAGCCAGCGCAACGCGCGACTGTAGCGGTCGCCTTTGTTTCTTTTGTCGCAATTTCTATCGCCACTAGTGGAGCCAGCGACTCGACAAATAAGAGCTACTCGTGCGCTAACGCGCGAACTGGGACGCGTGCCGTAATCGCGGGTGAGGTAGACGGAGATACAGCGAACTTGATAGCGGCCAAACACTGCAAAGGCGACATTGTCGCTGCGGGCGAGCCTCTTCGTGCGCTGTATGGCTACGAGAAAATTATGCATGGCGCAATAGTCAAATTGCCATGAACGGAAACGATTCCAATTTTCATCAGCGGATTCTTAGGTTCGACGATTCCGTGTCGATAAACGAACGCGGTTACGTTTTGCGGGCGATCAAGGCAGCCGAGTCGTCTGCTCACCGTACTAGAGTTGGAGCCACTCTCGTCGTTGCGGGTAGAGTTGCTTCAGCTTCAAACAGGGTCCGCAACTCTAAAGAAGTCGCCCCGTTTACCGAGCAATCAGTTCATGCCGAAGTGCGAGCAGTTCTTCGCGCGTATCGTAGCGGTAAAGGTGGAGACATTTATGTCGCACGACTTGGCGCTCGAGGGAGGTTCCTACCATCACATCCTTGCAAGCGCTGTGTCCCCATACTTCTCGAAGCGGGAGTGAAGCGGGTCGTTTGGTGGAATGGCGACACATGGACGTCTTCTAAGATCTGACTGAAATGGTATAATCCACAGCATGGGCAAAAGCCTCATGGAACAAATCGCACTTCTGTCTGAAGCGGAGCGCAATGCGGCTTTACAAGGCGTCGACATGGAGTCATTGCTTTGGGACTGGAAGGCGTGGGGTAGACCAGAGCAACAAATCCCAGGCGGAGATTGGAACATTTGGATGTTCCTTGCGGGTAGAGGCGCCGGCAAGACTCGCACAGCAGCCGAGTGGGTACGCGAGGAAGCTAAGTACACTACGACTGGGCAAAGACGTTTCGCGTTGGTAGCGCGTACTGCGGCTGACGTACGCGACGTCATCGTTGAAGGCGAAAGCGGTATCATGAACGTTTCTCCTCCCAGCGAGAAACCTTTGTACGAGCCATCGAAGCGGCGTCTGACTTGGCCCAATGGCAATACGGCTACGTGCTTTACCGCCGACGAACCAGACTCGCTTCGAGGTCCTCAGTTTACTCACGCTTGGGGCGACGAGATTGCGGCTTGGCGTCAGACGCCCGACGCAGCTGGGATGACCGCGTTCGACAACCTTCGAGTAGGCACTCGTCTTGGGGCCAACCCGAAGATCATGGTCACTACTACGCCTAAACGAGTACCTCTTCTGTATTCGCTTCTTCGAGAAGCGGAGCAACATCCCGGTCGCGTTGTAATTTCTCGCGGTTCGACGCTTGACAATGCGGGTAACCTATCTGCCGCGTACCTGAACACGATTGTCGGAGTATACGAAGGCACGCGTCTCGCCGCGCAGGAACTATACGGTGAAATGCTCGACGACGTGGAAGGCGCGCTTTGGACGATCGAGCTAATTGAAGAAGGTAGAGAAGCGGTGTACCCAGTCGGTACGCCTCTCCGTATCATAGGCGTCGACCCATCTGTAGCCGAGAACCCGCGTGACGAATGCGGTATTGTCGTCTGCGCTTCGACAGGCGACAGAGATCTGTACCGCCGTCAAGCGTGGGTGCTTGAGGACGCGACAATTCATGGGTCTCCAGAGCAATGGGCGAACAAAGTAGTTGAAATGGCGCGCAAATGGTCGTGCCCAGTCGTTGCGGAAGTAAACCAAGGTGGCGCCTTGGTACGCAACGCGATCAACGCCATCGACCCGAACGTCAAGGTACTCGAGGTGCACTCCAAATACGGTAAGGCGCTTAGGGCAGAGCCTGTGACGCTCGCGTATGAACAGCGCCGCGTCCATCACGTCGGTTACCTTGCGGATCTTGAATCTCAAATGTGTGCCTGGATTCCAGGCGAGGGTAAGTCTCCTGACAGAGTCGACGCGCTTGTTCACGCCCTTACCGCTCTACTAATCAAGCCGCCTCCTGGATTTGTTGGCGGTAGGATTACTGCTAAGTCCCCGGCGTCTCGTCGTCTGCCCGCGTTTCGTAATGGTAACGGAAACGGCAATAGCGGTGGAGCTAGAGTGTTTATGCCTCGCCGCTAAGACTCGTGTATAGAATACGAACATGAGCGAAGATTCAATTAGTAAAGATGCAGCGCAAGCAGAAGAGGCCGCGACCGTAAATGCGGCTGAAGTTAGCGAAACCAGCGCTGAACCAGAGACCGTCGCGAATGAAGACGGTTCCGACGCGTCCGACAACGTAACGACCGTGGACTCCGAGAAAAAAGCTAAGAGTAAGTCGTCTCCCGCTGTTGCGGTCGAATCTAACAGCTCCGTATCTGATTCTCCACGTTCTGCGCACGTCGTGACGCCTAACGCTATGACAGACACCGTGTACCTGTCAAAATGCATTTTCAAGAATAAGTACGCACGCAAATCGCTTACGGTTCACCACCTTCAGCGCCGTCTCTACGAGCTAGGTTTCAAAGATGCCTATAGCGACAAAGACGGTTGGTACGGTGACCTAACTGCAAAGTCAGTTATGGAGTACCAAGAGGTCAATGGGTTTGAGCCGACAGGCATCGTCGATGCGGCCACGTTTGAAGACATTTTCACAGGCGATGCGGCAGTCACCGTCAACGTGACTGACTAACAAAGCTCATTCACCGTCGCGCCCTAGCGGTCATTAGCCACACTCGCGGCCACGCTAATTCATTGCGGCAAACATCCCTATGCGGCTATACGTTTTGTATGCGGCAAACATCCCTATGCGGCAAACATCCCTATGCGGCTATGCGGCTACATGGATACGTGGCAAACAATTCCCATGCGGCAAACGTCTTTATGCGGCACACGCGTACGTGCGGCATATGAGATTGGTCTAACGCCACACTGCAGCGACTGACGCTATTTACTCCCGTTTCGTCGCGCTGGCGCCTCTGCTTCGCGTACATCTCAGCGCGCTGCTCGTCATCGCGCTCCTGCTTGCTTACGAGCTCCTACGCCTGTGACACGCCTGCTTCTACCTACACGCTAATTGCGTCTACGCTCCGACTTGACTAAGGTCCCTGCACACGCCGTCGCGTCTGTGCGCTCGCGCGACGAGCCTGCGCCTGCTATCAAGACGCGCGCCCACTCCGCTTCACGCCTACCTTATCGCTGCGCCTCTGCGTCTTCACATCTCTACTCCAGCGCTCTGCATTTACGCATCGCCTAAGCTACTGCGCCCACCACTGCTCGTCAAAGCCTCTGTCAAATCCATCTCATGTGCACTCGCCATCTACGCCAGTGCACGCTTGCATCTG
>Ga0315904_10006251_pt1 | contig 16324 bp, 12 predicted proteins | sample LakEriMetagenome_6_FD_203529 | JGI IMG/M metagenome (GOLD analysis project Ga0315904, IMG submission 203529) | Freshwater fungal communities from buoy surface, Lake Erie, Ohio, United States - Buoy 12 MA120 | ecosystem: Environmental > Aquatic > Freshwater > Lake | place: USA: Lake Erie, Ohio... | reverse complement strand
TATGGACAAACAAACCCATATAAAACACAAAGCCATGAAAAAGATCTTAATGACCGGAGGAATTGTAGCTGCTGCGGCGCTCTTGCTGACCGGATGCGAGAATTACAAAGATGAACTTACTGAAATGACGAATACACGTGACTCCCTGATGGCTGTTTCCAATGCCAAGGATCAGTCGATCGAAGAGTTTATCAATTCCTTTGAGGAGATTGAAAGCGGATTGTTCGCCATCACCGAAAAGGAGAACCTCGTCAGAGCGCAATCTGACAAGAACACGGAAATGACTGCTGATCACAAAAGCCGTATTCAGGCTGAGGTGTCACTGATCGGACAGATGCTGGAAGAAAGCAAACAAAAAACTGCCGAGCTGACCAAGAAACTCAAAAACTCCAACTTCAGAGTGGCCAAATTTGAGAAGATGATTGCTTCACTGAACGAACAGATTGCAGCAAAAGATCAGCAACTGGCAACACTCGGCACTGAAATCACGAATCTGAATCTGAAGGTGGAATCACTCAGCGGTAACATTGCCGCACTTGAATCACGTGAGGTGACCAATACTCAGATCATCGCCGACCAGACAGCCCGTCTGAACAAAGCATACATCGCGGTAGGCGACTACAAAAAACTCAGAGATGATCAGGTAGTGACACGTGAAGGCGGTTTCCTCGGTTTGGGAAAAGAAGAGAAACTCGCTTCCACCATCAATAAAGAAGCCTTTAGTGAAGTAGACATCACCCGCATTCAAACCATTCCGCTCGATACAAAAGAAGCTGAACTGGTTACTGTACACCCTGCAGGTTCTTATTCACTGGAGAAGCAGGATGACAAGGTACGCGAGCTCGTCATTACTGATGCCGATAAGTTCTGGAGCACCAGCAAGTACCTGGTAGTAATGACCAAGTAAAAGATTCATAAAACAGGGGACGACCCGTAAAGAAGTTGCTTTTCAGGTTGTGTAAGGGGTGGGGCGCAAGCTCCACCCCTGTTTTTTTAGGAACAGCTCAAAAGTTTGGGAAGCTGTATTGCAGTTATTACTTTTCTTTTTTATCTTTCACCAATCTAAGTGCACTTGTCACCGATCATAAGTAAATGCGCCCATGGAAACAGCAACTACACTGGACCCGGTTCAGGACGAGCTTCGGAAAATGATCAGCAAAGGAGATGAAACGGAAAAGATCCTGAACTTCCTGCTCAATGCAGGGATTGACCCGCAGTCAGCCAGCGAAATGATCATTCGTGAACGGGGGGCTCACCTGAAGAAAAGAAGGCAACGGGGATTCATTCTTGGTGCAGCAGGGTCAGCAATGCTTTTGATTGGTTTTCTGCTCACGGTGATCTTTTTCCACAGCGGGGTCAACTTTCATTTTGTCATGTATGGCCTCACTTCTGTTGGAGCCATCCTCCTGATGGCCGGTCTGGTTGAAGTGATTGGCTGGTAATCAGACCAAAAGCTATTTTTCAACACCTGTTACCATAACAGGCAATTTACCTAACTTGCCATGCCGGGCACGTTCCCGACCATCTTGAACCCTAGCCAACCTAAAACTCAATGCCCTGTTTCTTAACGGATGTAAATTCCATTGATCCGGATCAGCCGTTAACACCCACTTTTCAAATTCACCGAATCCTGAGCCGCACAGTAATTATTTTCTTCCTGCTGTTTGCCGTAAAACCGGTGATGGCTCAAAATACGGTCTACTTTAATCCGGAAAAAGATGCTTCCTTCTTTTTCAAAGCCGGTTTCGGTTATGGGATAGCCAATAATCCGGTTTATGATCAGAGTGAAAATAAAATCCGTGGCGGCGTTACCCTGAATGCATCATTGGGCTATCGGTTCCATGAAAGATTCAGTATCGCGTTCGGCCCTTCCTTCTGGATCGAAGGCAAAGATGTCATGGATAACTCTGCCTCCAACAATGAAGTACCATCAAATAAAAGAACCCTTGTAACTCTTGACGGCTATTATCAGCCATTTCAGAAACTCCCGCTTCAGATCAAACTGGGCGCAGGTATTGGGAGCATGGTGTATACTCCAAGTCAAAAGGTGGTCACATCCGACAACAACGGTATTTCAAAAACAGAGATCACTAATGGCTTCGCAGCAGCGGCCGGGTTAATCTACAGGATTCGTGTCGCTCAAAAACTCGATTTATATCCATCACTGAATTTCAACTACGGAAAACTGGAACCTCAGAAAATCCCCTACTCTTCCCTGATCAATCACCATCAGGCCTCCATTGTTGCAGATTTACGAATCAGCGCTTTTATCTTTTTCTAGAGAATTTAAATCTTTATAGATCAAGGATTCTTCAGGCAATATTTTCACCTGCCGGGCAAGCTATTGAATTGAATTTGGTAACCTATCAGCTACAATTCCCTTTAAAACTATTTCAAAATTGAGGACGCAAGGCATTGCGTCCCTCCAGAACCGATGGCTGGTATTCCTGAAAGGACGCAAGGCATTGCGTCCCTACGGAACCGAGGATTGGTATTCCTGAAAGGACGCAAGACATTGCGTCCCTACGGACCCGATGATTGATATTCCTGAAAGGAAGCAAGGCATTGCGTCCCTACGGACCCTATGGCTGGAATTCCTGAAAGGACGCAAGGCATTGCGTCCCTACGGACCCGAGGATTGGTATTCCTGAAAGGACGCAAGGCATTGCGTCCCTACGGACCCGAGGATTGGTATTCCTGAAATGACGCAAAGCATTGCGTCCCTACGGACCCGAGGATTGGTATTCCTGAAATGACGCAAAGCATTGCGTCCCTACGGACCCGAGGATTGGTATTCCTGAAAGGAAGCAAGGCATTGCGTCCCTACGGACCCTCTTAACCACTATCCCACTATCCAACTTTCCTACTTCACTTCCCTAAAAACTTCGCCAACGGCTCCCAGCCTTCCATTTTGTCGGCGATCAGTTTTAAAATTGCGGCGAAGGGTACAAACAGAATCATTCCTGCAGCACCCCAGAGAATGCCTCCGATCACAATCACCATCAGCGTGACCAGCGTGTTGAGTTCAAGCCGCTGGCTCACTGCCCAGGGAAAAATGATATTGGCCTCCAGGTATTGAACAAAAGTGAATACACCGATTACTCCCAGCGGATACCAGACAGAACCATAAGTGATCCAGGCATAGGTAATGGGTAACAACGAAGCCACAATGATACCGACATACGGAATGAATGTCATGATGGCGGTGAGGAATCCGAAAAGAAACGGATGGGGAACGCCCAGTAGTAATAGTCCGACAGAATTCAGCACGCCGACTGCCAGGTATACGATTGCCATGCCCTTGATAAACTGATAATAGGTGCCAATTGCCATGACCACTACTTCAGCTACTTTCTGCCGCTGCTTTTCAGGAAAAAGACTGTACAGCACCTCAACGAGCGTAGCCCTGTAGTATAAAATCAAAAAGGCATAAATCGGAATCAGCACCAGCATTACCAGATTGACCATCATGGAAATGACGGTGGTCTCAATCATACTGACCGTATTATTGGCGGTGGTTGAAATCATTTCATGAAACCATTCATCAACCTGTTCTTTAGGAATTCCTAAACTGACTGTCACGAATTCCTTGATATCCACAAGCAACTGTTTCAGTTTGGCACTCAAAACGGTCCATTCGCTGGTAAAGCCGGTAAATTGAAGGTACATGACAAAAAACAAGCCGGCAATAAGAAGAGTGATTAGTAGCAATCCGGTTACGATGGCCATGACCCTTCCCCAACCTTTTTTCTCGAGAAATGTGCAAAACGGTTGCAGGATAAAACTCACAAACAAGGCGAAACTGAGCGGTACAAATAACGGACTGCCCACTTTCAGGATGATTCCTGCAAAAACTATAATTCCCAATGACCGGAAAAGTTGTTGTCTGTTACCTTGAGCCGGGGCAGTGTCCATCTGAAATTCCTGTTGTTCTGATCGATGCAAAGTAAAACAAATATCGAGACCGAATGCCATGACTTGCCTGGCCCCCCTTCATGATTTTACTCATGAATGCCATTTTAATGATTGACTACCTTTGCCGCTGATATAAATCCAGGTGAATTACAATTACCAGTCAGCCGAATCGGCATTAGAATTAATCAGGCCGGGAAACAGGGTGTTCATCCACGGAAGTGCGGCCACACCCACTTTTCTGCTCGACCAGCTCACCCTTCAGGCGGAACGCTTCAGGGGTAACCCGGCTGATCTGATTTCCATCAGCCTTTTTGGTGAAGTAAAACTTGCTTCTGAAGAGTTCAATGACAGTTTTCATATTAATTCGCTATTCGTTTCCGCTCCCATCAGAGAGGCTATTAAGAACGGACACGCCGACTACGTCCCGGTTTTTCTGAGCGAAATTCCGGAATTGTTCAAATCAGGAGCATTACCGCTCGATGTGGCGATTGTTCAGGTTTCCGTTCCTGACAGGCACGGCTATGTCACACTGGGCACTTCCGTGGATGTGGCCCGAAGTGCAGTTGACAGTGCTGCAACCGTGATTGCCCTCGTCAATCCCAACATGCCCAGGACACACGGCGACGGAATGATTCATGTGAGCAATATCAAAGCAATGGTATATCATGATGGTCCGATTCATAATTTGCCGGCAGCAGCGCCTCCCGGAGAAATTGAATTTGCCATCGGTAAACACATCGCTGCGATGATCGATGACCGCAGCACACTTCAAATGGGAATTGGCTCCATACCGGATGCGGTTCTCGGTTTGCTCCATCATCACAAGGACCTGGGCATTCACACCGAAATGCTGTCAGACGGCATCATTCCCCTGCTTGAAAAGGGAGTCATCACCAATAAATTCAAAAAGAAACACCCCGGTAAAACGGTAACAGGATTTTGTGCGGGAACCGAAAAATTATACCGATTCATTGATGATAATCCTGAATTCGCTTTTCTGGATATTGATTATGTAAACGAGCCTTATGTAATCAAACAAAACCCGAATGTTGTTGCCATCAACAGTTGCATTGAGATCGATCTGACCGGGCAGGTTTGTTCCGATTCAATCGGAACACTTCAGTATTCAGGTGTCGGCGGTCAAATGGATTTCATCAGAGGAGCGGCTCTTTCAGAAGGCGGCAAACCCATCATCGCATTGCCTTCCCGGACGGGCAAAGGCATTCCCAGAATTGTTCCTTTCCTCAAGCAGGGAGCAGGCGTTGTCACTACCAGGGCACATGTGAGGTATGTGGTAACGGAATACGGCGTGGCCAATCTTTTCGGTAAAAATCTCAGAGAAAGAGCCCGGGAGCTGATCCGGATCGCTCATCCTGACGACCGCGAAATGCTGCAGAGAAGTGCCTTTGAAAGATTCGGCAATATTTAGGCCGACCTGACACGTATCATATTCGTCTTTCGGGGTTCCGTTAATTTTGAAGCCAATATTCATTTCAATGATTTTCCAATGGCTTTCAAAACAATATTCGAACCTTTCAGAATCAAGACGGTAGAACCCATCAAAGTCAGCACCGCGGCAGAGGGGGAACAATTTATCAGGTCAGCTCACTACAACCCTTTTTTACTCGACTCCGAACAGGTCATGATCGACCTGCTTACCGATAGCGGCACATCTGCCATGAGCGCTGCGTAATGGGGAGCCATGATGCAGGGTGATGAATCCTACGCCTGGCTGGATAAGTGGTGAGGTGGAAGGGGGTTAGAGGTAGGGGGGTATGTTAAAGATTAGATCTGGAAGTGAGAAAACGGACAGTCGTTAGTCGACAGTCAACAGTCGACAGTCGTTAATCCTTAGTTGATAGTCAGGATTTGGGGGTAGAAGGAGAAAGTTTACCTTAGTAGGATAATGAGTCTTTTGGGATATAAACTGTCAGTTGAAATCAGTTAAATATCATTGGCTTTTGATTTTAATTTTTTGCTTTTTTCAGAATGCAGTGCTATGGCGTATACGTCTGTTCAGGAAAATGTAGCTTCCCGTTTTTCTCAAATCAACCGATCCTGTCAATCTTTTTTTAACTTAGCATCTTCAATATGATACTGCTATGATTATTTACAACGTTACCATCAACATCGATCATGAAGTTCATGACACATGGCTTAGATGGATGAAAGAGGTGCATATTCCTGAAGTGATGTCAACCGGTATGTTTCTGGAGAACAAAATGCTTCGGCTGATTGGAGATGAAGATTCCGGAGGTGTCACTTATGCCATCCAGTACACTGCCTCACAAATGTCTGATTATGAAAAATACCGGGATCAGTTTGCCCCGGCCCTGCAGCAAAAAACAATGGAACTTTTCAGTGACCGTTTCACTGCATTCAGGACCTTGTTGGAAATTGTTTGATATGAGCGGACTTCTGACACTTTTAATTTTATTGTTTTCTGTTTCTTCTTCTATCGGGCAAAACCTCTCGGAAGCCAGGGAGGTTTACAACAGGATGATGAAAGCCATTGAGCAAATCAACACCTGTACTTTTACCATTTCGATTGAAGAACGGGTATTCGATAAGTATATGAAAAGCCGTCATCAGGTCAAACTTCAGGCCCGACCGTTTAAAACCTATTTGAAGAGTGAATTTCCCGACAAGGGAGCGGAAGTGCTGTATATAGCTGGGAGTAATCACGGAAAAGCGCTGATCAATCCCAACAAATTTCCGTTCATGAACGTGAATCTGCTTCCGACCAGTTCATTGCTGAGAAAGAACCATCAGTACACGGTTGCCCAGATGGGATTTGGTCATTTGTACAGTCTGTTGAGGGGATACGAGAGAAAAGAGCATGAAAACTTCTTCAACAAACTGCATTTGTCGCGTGACAGTGAAGGAGAGCTGATCCTGGAAATCAGAAACCATGAATTCGGCTATCTGAATTACAAAGTCATGAAAGGCGAAACGCTAACCTCTATCGCTGAAAAGTTTCTGATCAATGACCAGATGATCCTCGCGCTGAATCCGGACTGTGATTATTATGATGACGTACGTCCCGGACAGGTCATTTCCATACCCAACAGTTTTGGTAAAAGAATCATTTTTCATATTGACCGCAAAACAGGTCTGCCTCTGAAACAAACCATTTATGATGACAAAGGCCTTTTCAGCAAGGTTGAATTCAGTTCCTTTGTGCTCAATCCGGTGTTGAAGGAAAATGAATTCACCAAAGACTTTCCGGGTTACGGTTTCTGATGAGCAGACACATTACACCCCTTAAAGCACTTGGTCAGCACTTTCTAAAAGAAGAAGCCATTGCCGACCGCATTGCACAATCGTTGTCGAAAGGACAAAATACCAAAGTGCTTGAAATTGGACCCGGCACCGGTATCCTGACATCCGCGCTGATCCGTTCGGGCATCACCGACCTTTATTGCATTGAAGTGGATGACCGATCGGTTGAATACCTGAAACAGCATTTCCCCGCATTAAGCAAACGGATCCTACTGGCTGATTTCCTGCAGACCGATCTTTCATTTATGGGACAGGAGCCTTTCCGGGTTATTGGTAACTTTCCATATAATATTTCATCTCAGATCCTTTTCAGGGTACTCGACCACTACCGGCAAGTTACAGAGTTGGTCGGGATGTTTCAGAAAGAAGTAGCAGTCAGGGTGGCCTCCGGTCCGGGAAACAGGGATTACGGAATTCTGAGCGTGTTGCTTCAGGCCTATTACGATATTGAATATTTATTCACCGTACCTCCTGCTGCATTTGATCCGCCGCCCAAAGTAGACTCAGGCGTCATCAGAATGGTTTTGAAAGAAAATCCGGGCCCCGGCTGTGATCCGGTGAAATTTAAAACAGTAGTAAAAACGGCTTTTAACCAGCGCAGAAAAACACTTCGCAATTCGATTCGTTCGCTGGCCACACAGGGAACCGACCATTTACCTTTTATGACACTGCGCCCCGAAGCACTCGACCACCATCAGTTCACCCTGCTCACACTGGCTCTGTTCCCTGAAAGTCATCTTCCCGCAGAATAGATGGCTGACGGTTTTCAATCCGATTTTTCATTACTTTTGCACCCGCATCTAAAGCTTGTTAGGTGAGGTTACTTAATGAACAAAGGCTGCTGCCCGGAAATGTCGAGAGACGCCAATGGGTAGAACAGGCATGGTCGGAATAAGGCTTTGCATAAGGCAGCTTCCTGAAGGACATCGAAGGATAAGTCATTCTGAACTAAAACTAAACTAGGGGCTTTTGAACGCTGAATTGATTTTGTCTTTCGGAAACGGCTCATCGCTGTAACGTCAAAAGGCAATTTTTCTGTTGATTCGCTTCACAGGCCGTTTTAAGGATTAATAAAAAGCCATGGAGCTCGAAACTTCTAAATCCGACATTCAGGGATTGCTTGAAACCCGCGATATGCAGGGGTTGAAGGCATTGCTGGAAAGCTGGGTGCCGGAAGAGCTGGCCTTGCTTTGTCAGGATTTGTCAGTAGAGGATATCTTTCAGGTGTTTAATGCCATCGACCGTGAAAGGGCGTTTCTGACATTTGAAAATCTGGAGATCGGAACGCAAAAGGAGCTGGTGGATGTACTCCCCAACCGTTTGCTGGCCCTGATCCTGAACGATATGTCGGCGGATAACCGTACCGCCCTTCTGGAGGAGCTCAACCCCGAACAACTGAATAAGTTGCTCAAGCTGCTTACCAAAAAAGAAAGATCCATCGCCATTTCCCTGCTCGGTTACCCGGAGAATTCTATCGGGCGTCTGATGACCCCTGATTATATGACAGCCCGGCAGGACTGGACCGTAAAACAGGTTTTGGATCACATCCGTGAAAATGGTGAAAAGAGTGAAACACTCGACATCATTTATATTATTGACGAGAAAGGATTACTCATAGACGACATCAAGATCGGAGAAGTCTTATTGGCCGGGCTGAATGAGAAGATTTCCGACCTCATGGACGGCAAAAGGGTTTCGTTGCTGGTAACTGATGACGAAGAGGTAGCAGTCAATATTTTCACTGAATTCGACCGTGTGGCGCTTCCTGTTACAGATGCTCAGGGAGTTTTGCTGGGCATTGTAACAATTGACGACGTTCTTGAACTGGCCAAGAAAGAGGATACTGAGGATATCCAGAAACTTGGAGGTATGGAGGCGCTGGAAGAGCCCTACATGGATGTATCTGCCTGGAAAATGATTGGCAAACGTGCTCCCTGGCTCATCATCCTCTTTTTGGGAGAATTGCTTACAGCATCAGCCATGGCGTTTTTTGAACATGAAATAGCCAAAGCTGTGGTGCTTGCTTTGTTTATTCCGCTGATTGTGTCCAGCGGTGGTAACTCCGGATCGCAGGCCGCAACGCTTATTATCCGCGCAATGGCACTGGGTGAAGTTTCCTTACGCGACTGGTACAGGATTTTACGAAGAGAACTAATTTCTGGTTTGGCTCTGGGAATTTTACTGGGTGTTCTGGGCTTTTCAAGAATTGCACTTTGGTCAATAATAGGTGATGTTTACGGAGAACACTGGCTGGCCATTGCCATCACGATTGGACTTTCACTTTCAGGAGTGGTTCTTTGGGGAAGCGTCATGGGTTCCATGCTTCCCCTCATATTGAAACGACTCGGAGCCGACCCGGCCACCTCTTCTGCCCCGTTCATTGCCACACTGGTTGATGTAACCGGACTGGTGATTTACTTTACCGTTGCCGCAATGATACTCAGTGGTTCACTCTTATGACAGTTACAGGAAAGAAAATACTTTTCGTGGATACCGTCCACCCTTATCTGCAGGAGCAGTTGACCATTCATGGCTTTATCTGCGAAGATGGCAGCAGGTTGTCGCGCGCAGAAATACTGAAAACCATTGGTGGCTATGAAGGAGTGGTGATCCGCAGCCGTTTCAAAATTGACGAGGAAATATTAAATGCAGCGGTTTCACTGAAATTCATAGCACGCGCCGGAGCCGGAATGGAAAACATCGACTTGCGGGCTGCGGAAGCCAAAAAAGTGGTTTGTCTGAACGCTCCCGAAGGAAATCGAAATGCAGTTGCTGAACATGCGATGGGTATGTTGCTTGCGCTGATGAATAACATCGTCAAATCAGACAAGGAAGTCAGAAAGGGTGTCTGGTTGCGTGAAGCCAACCGTGGCACCGAACTGGCCGGCAAAACCGTTGGTATCATCGGCTTCGGCAACACCGGTCGTTCATTTGCAGAAAAGCTTACCGGATTTCACTGCAACATACTTGTGAACGATCCTTATATCACTCTTGATGAGAAATTATTTCCGGGAATCACACAGGTTTCCCTTGATGTGCTGCTTCGTGAATCTGATGTAATTTCTCTTCATGTTCCACTCACCGAAGAAACCCGGTTTATGGTGAACCAGACTTTCATCGATCAACTGAAGAAGAAACCGTTTCTGATTAATACCTCAAGAGGAAAAGTGGTTGAAACTGCTGCCGTGGTTTTCGCTCTGGAAACTCAAAAAATCAGAGGAATCGCCCTGGATGTACTGGAGTTTGAGTCACTATCCTTTGAAAATATAGAAAAAGATCAATTGCCGGAAGCCTTTCTCCAATTATGTAAATATGACCAGGTGATACTTTCTCCTCATATCGCAGGATGGTCATACGAATCACATCATCTCATTTCGGAGGTTCTTGCAAAAAAGATACTGGCCTTGCCTTGATTCGTTAATGATGGTCGGTGGAAGCAACATCCTCAGGCGCTTTATCCAGAGATTTGTTCAGGATATTATAGCCGATTAAACTGGCTATTACGGAAGCAGCAAAAATCCCCATCTTAGCCTCTACCACATGAACTGAGGTACCAAAAGCAAGATTGGAAATAAACAGTGACATCGTAAAGCCGATTGCAGCGAGAAAACTCACGCCGAGCATCTGCATATAGTTGACCCCGGTGGGCATTGGTGCTATTTTCAACTTTACGGCTACAATGACCACACCCAGAACTCCAATCACCTTACCGAGCAGTAAACCAAGGAATACACCTACAGCAACGGGACTTAATGCCTGTGAAGCAATATCTCCCGAGAAAGTAATACCGGCGTTGCTGAGAGCAAAAATCGGCATTATCAGATAGGTGACAAAGGGATGAAGCGCATGTTCCATCCGTTGCAGCGGAGTGAGTGCAAGTTTTGAAATTTTACGCACGTCCTCCAGTATATGAAGCTGCTCGCTGGTCACAGTCGGCAGCTGATTGGGTTTGGCTTCCCTGAATTTATCCAGCAGTTTGCTGAGTTTTTGAGTATACATTATTTCAGAAACCTTAACGTTTGCTGGTATGGTAAAGGCGGCCAATACTGCAGCGATAGTAGCATGAACACCGGAAAGCAGGAAGGCAAGCCAAACCCCACCGATTCCAATAGAGATGTAGAAAAAAGTGCTTCTGACACCAATGATATTTCCAAAAATAAGTATCCCAAGAAAAACAGCGCCAAACAAAAGATTCATCATCTGAATATCAGATGTATAAAAGAACGCAATCACCAGAACAGCACCGATGTCATCGGCAATCGCAAGAGCAGTCAGAAAAACTTTAAGGGCCAGTGGCACCCGGTTGCCAAGCATGTACAGCACACCGAGCGCGAATGCAATGTCAGTGGCCATCGGCACTCCCCATCCGGCCTGTGATTCACCGGTTGGGTTAAAAAGCAGATAAATACTTGCGGGGAAAATCATTCCTCCCAACGCCGCCAGGATAGGCAGCATGGCCCGTCGGGGATTGCTGAGTTCGCCTGCAATAATTTCTCTTTTCAGCTCAAGACCTACCATGAAAAAAAACACAGCCATCAAACCGTCGTTGATCCAATGATGGAGACTCTTGTCAATATATTTGCCTGCAAAACCGATTGAAAAATTAACTTCCCATAAATGATGAAACTCTTCCTTCCATGGTGAATTGGAAAGTATCAATGCAAGGGTGGCGGAAGAAAACAATACGATTCCGCTGGTTGTACTTTTACTCAGCAAAGTTTTAATTGGATCAACTATCCACTTATCAACCGGGTCCTTCTTAATTCCAACCATCCTCTACTATGCTTATTTAAGACGTTATTAGCTCATCAGTCTGATCAAATGCAAAAATGCTTGTAATAAACGTAATCTGCACATTTCATTAATCACCTCTTTGCAAAAATAATAACCACATTCTACTTATTCCTGAAAATAGAATGAATAAGAATCACCGTGTAATGCCACTTGTTTGGCCTGCTATCTCAATTAACGATTTTTTAACACTAAAAAAAACTCCCTCTGAATCAGGTTCAGAGGGAGCTGAGTATTACTAAAACGAATATCAAATTTACTCGAAATAGGTGCGAAGCAACTTACTTCTGGAATTATGGCGCAATCTCTTAATTCCGTTGTCTTTAATCTGCCGCACTCTTTCACGGGTCATATCAAGCTTCATGCTGATTTCTTCAAGCGTGTGTGCCCGCTGATGTCCGATTCCGTAAAACAGCTTTAACACATCACTCTCCTTGGGTGGAAGCGTATTCAATGAACGGATAATATCCTGTTGCATCGATTCTGCAATCATCTCCGTGTCGGCAGATGGTGAATTAGGATTGGACAGTACATCCAGCAGGTTACTTTGATCATCTTTAGAATCAAAAGGAGCATCTACCGAAACAGCTCTGCCCGATACCCCCAAAGTATCAGAAACCTGATCTTCAGTCATTTCAAGTATTTCAGACAATTCTTCAGCACTGGGTTCCCTTTCATATTTCTGTTCAAGCTGCACGAACGCTTTCTTGATCTTATTCAACGCACCCAGCTTGTTGAGAGGCAATCTGACAATTCTGGCCTGTTCTGCCAAAGCCTGTAAAATTGATTGGCGAATCCACCAAACAGCATATGAAATGAACTTAAACCCTTTGGTTTCATCAAACTTCTTAGCGGCCTTAATCAGTCCCAGATTTCCTTCATTAATGAGATCAAGGAGGCTTAATCCCTGATTCTGATACTGCTTGGCCACCGAAACCACAAATCGCAGGTTGGCTCTCACCAGCTTATCAAGGGCGGCAGCATCCCCTTCTCTGATCCGCTGAGCCAGAATAGGCTCCTCGGCAGGAGAAATCATTTGCTCGCGTCCAATCTCCTGAAGATACTTCTCAAGAGAGGCGCTGTCCCTGTTGGTAATGCTGGGTGTAATTTTTAGTTGTCTCATTATAGGGTGTTTATTATTTACGAATGTGATTGATTTACAGCAAATTTGATGCCAAAATCAGCAATTGTCAGATACTTTTTTGATGCAGGTTTCCTGGATTGGGAAAAGCCCCGATTTCCGAACTAAAACCGGTGCAAGTTATTGTATTAAACCTCACCTTTTACGAAACAATTACCATCCCTCAGAGTTTCAGAATATTAATTTTTTTATCCTCCGGAAAACAAATTAGCCGATCCTTATGATCAATCTGGACACAGTTGATAAATGATTGGAGGTAACTAATAAATCATCTTTAAAAATCAAAAGCGGAAAACTTTTACGCTAAATTCGTGTCTTCTTATTATCAAATATTTACAGCCAAAAATCTCCAACTTCACCCATTATCTGATGAAATCAAGAATTGTACTTCTCTCAGTTGCCCTTTCCGGGATCTTTTTGTCCGCGTTTGCCACGCTTCCTACGGTCAAATCAAATCCTTTCCGGTTGCCTGCCGGTATCACCCAGACCGATATGGTTCCGGGCACCATCATCTTCAAGCTGAAGCCGGAATATCGCGCAGCTGCCAGAGTCGACGGTGTTGCCCTTCAGCAACTGAACAGTTCTTTGAGCCTGATCGGTGCCCAGTCTGTGAATAAAGTATTTCCGGGCAAAATGCCGCCCTCCACAGAACGCAATGCACAAGGTTTGAAAATGGTGGATTTGTCTCTCATTTACGAAGTAACCTATGCATCAGGAATGCAGATTGAAAAGGCAGTCAATGCCATCCTGAGTACAGGTTTAGTAGAGTTTGCTGAACCCAAATACCTGCCCAGATTATTTTTTACACCTAACGACCCGCAGATCGGTCAGCAATATCACCTCGGTAAAGTCCAGGCTTTCGCCGGATGGGATATTTCACAGGGTGACACCAACGTGGTGATAGGCATTACCGATACAGGAACTGACATTGACCATCCGGATCTGGAACCAAACCTGAAATTCAACTACAATGACCCTGTGAATGGCATCGATGACGATGGCGACGGTTATACCGATAACTGGAGGGGCTGGGATCTCGGTGAAAACGACAACAATCCGAGTGTTAATGCCAGTAACCATGGTTCACATGTTTCAGGTTGTGCCGTCGGCACAACCAATAACGGAACAGGCGGAGCCGCTCCCGGATTCAACTGCAAATACCTTCCTGTTAAAATCTCCAATGCTTCTGGTTCATTGACCAAAGCCTATGAAGGAATTGTTTATGCTGCGGATATGGGTTGCGATATCATCAACTGTTCCTGGGGTGGGCCCGGCGGCGGGGCTTTTGGACAGAACATAATTGATTATGCTACAATTAATCAAAATGCGCTGGTAATCGCTGCAGCAGGGAACGATAATAACGAGAATGCCTTTTATCCCGCCTCCTACAGGTATGTCATCTCTGTTGCTTCTACCGGAACCACTGATGCCAGATCATCTTTCTCAAATTATGGTGCCAACATTGATGTTTGCGCTCCCGGCTCCAATATTTATGCCGCACAGTCGAACAACACCTATTTCACACAAAGTGGAACTTCCATGGCATCTCCTGTTGCTGCCGGAGTGGCGGGAATCATCAAATCGCATTTTCCAAGTTACACGGCGCTACAGGTAGGCGAACAACTTCGGGTAACCTGCGACAACATTTACGCCGTGAACGGGGCCTTTTTGAATAAACTCGGAACAGGTCGTGTAAACATGTTCAGGGCGCTCACTGAGAACGGACCGTCTGTAAGGATGTCAAACCTGGTAATGACCGACAACAACGACAATGCATTCGTTGCCGGCGATACCATCCGCGTCAGCGGTGATATAACCAACTATCTTGCTCCAACCAGCAACCTGGACATCACCATTACCTCCACTTCCACCTGGATCAACATTATTGACAACAATACATTTGTAGGCGTATTGGGCACCCTTGCCTCTACCGACAACAACGCCGATCCATTTCAAATTGTGGTCAATCCGGGAGCACCGCTCAATCACAAAGCGATCATTAAAATCAATATTGCTGACGGAAACTATACCGATTTTCAAATCTTTGAACTGCTTGTAAATGTTGATTATATCAATGTTACCATCAATCAGGTGGCTACTTCCATTACATCAAAAGGCCGTATTTGCTATAACGGTACCGGACAAACAGAAGGACTTGGATTTGTTTACAACGGAGAAAATCTGGTTTATGAGGCAGGACTTATGATTGGCCAGTCGTCCACTAAAGTTTCCGATAATGTCAGAGGATCAGGCGCCAACACCGACAACGATTTTCAGTCGCTTCAGGTGGTTCAGCGTTTAATTCCATCTGTGCAGTCTGAGTTTGATCTGTTTGGCAAGTTCAGGGATAACATTGCCACCACTCCCATTCCTGTTACTGTCTCTCACAAAGCGTTTGCCTGGAGCACTCCCGGCGATGACAAATATGTGATGGTAGAGTATTCCATTAAAAATACCGGAACCACTACGCTGAACAATGTATGGGCCGGAATTTTTGCCGACTGGGATATTCAGGACTACAACCTCAACAAAGGAGGTGAAAATGCCTCTCTGAAAATGGGCTATGTCTACAATACAACTCCCACAGGATTGTGGGCCGGTATCAAGGTACTCACTCCTACTCCGTTTAACCATTATGCTATTGATAACATCGCCGGTCTCGGTGGTGTAAACATGACTGACGGTTACGATACCAATGAAAAATACACCACTCTTTCAACCGCCCGTGCCACCGCTGGTGGAACAGGTACCGGAAATGATGTTATTGATGTTGTCAGCACCGGACCATTTACATTGACTGCCGGAGACTCAGTTACAGTAGCTTTCGCTCTCATTGCAGGAGATGATCTTGACGACATTAACACTTCTGCAGGAAATGCGCAAATCAAGTATGATAATCTTACTTCTGTAGAAACGCCTGTTGCAGCAGATCAACAGATTTCTGTTTACCCCAATCCTGCAGGTAACTCTGTCACTTTAGTCAACATCCGCGGCCAGCGAATAGAGTTGACAGATGTTACTGGACGAACTGTCATGACTGTTGAAAAATCATTCGACAATTCCATCACTCTGAACATCGAATCTCTCTCCTCCGGAACCTACCTGATTAAATCATCCGGCAACAACAGCCAGGTTGTAACAAAATTCGTGAAGCAGTAAACTTCAAGCTCACTTAAAAATAAAAGGCCCTGGAAA
>Ga0315904_10006247_pt1 | contig 16341 bp, 19 predicted proteins | sample LakEriMetagenome_6_FD_203529 | JGI IMG/M metagenome (GOLD analysis project Ga0315904, IMG submission 203529) | Freshwater fungal communities from buoy surface, Lake Erie, Ohio, United States - Buoy 12 MA120 | ecosystem: Environmental > Aquatic > Freshwater > Lake | place: USA: Lake Erie, Ohio... | reverse complement strand
ACCAGAGATAAGAAAGCTGCGCTGGCATTCATAAAGAAGGCGCTGAAGCGGCACGGTTGCGTCGAGACAATTACCACCGACGGCCTGCGGTCCTATGGCGCAGCGATGGACGAGTTGGGCAATCGGGAGAAGCAGGAGATCGGCCGCTGGGCCAACAACAGGGTTGAAAACAGCCACCTCCCCTTCAAGCGACGAGAGCGTGCGATGCTCAGATTTCGGCAGATGAAGTCGCTACAGAAGTTCGCCTCCGTTCACGCCTCACTGCACAACCACTTCGCCTCAGACCGCCACCTCGTTGACCGAAAGACCTGCAAGCTCCATCGCTCAGCCGCCTTGGCTGAGTGGCATTCTCTCGCTGCCTGAGGCGCAGCCGCCACTTGCCCTGCCCTTGTTCAGTGGAGACCGGTTAGCGTTAGACTGACAGCACCATCTTTATGCATCCGTTCAAGCGCAAAAGCCGCTAGTGACAGCCCTTATCTGATGTAACGAGATACCGGGCCCTAAAGCGCTGCAAAGGCTGAAATGATCCACTTTTGAACGATTTTGACAGCCGGCAGGTGTCGAAGATCGCGATGCACTATGAGCCAGGGCTGACGCGTCGGTAAGGCCTCAGGCAGTGGGATGGGGATAAGCGAGGCCGAACGGGAAGCAAAGGCCGCTGGAAGTAGCGCAATGCCCGCTCCGGCCTCTGCTGCTGTCATCAAGCCCCTTGTGCTTGCTGTCCGCATGACGACTGTATCGGAAAGGCCTTGGCGCGCGATCCAATCAAGTTCGGGCAAACGGCCATAACTGTCATCATAGATCAGCAGTTTTTCTGACTGCAGGTTGATCTCGTCCGGCGAACGGCCTGCGAGATAATTTGGGGCGGCAAAGAAGCCAAGCCGGATGTCAGCAAGCCTGCGCGCATAGAGGCTGGCGCCTTCAGGGCGAACCATCCTGATGGCGAGATCGGCATCACGGCCTGCGAGACTGACAACATCGGCTTGGGACTGAAGATGCACCGGAAAATCTGCTCCGCTTTCCCACAGTCGGTTTAAGGCAGGGGCGAGCACGTCAGAAATTACAAATTCGGTGGCGGAAACCCGTATAGGGGTTGATTGGGCACCTTTGCGAAGGCTCGTCGCCAAACGCTGCACACGCAACAACTGCTCGGCCAGGGGGTCCGCCGCCTCGGCAACTGCAATACCGTTTTGCGTCAACCTGACTCCATCGGCGCGACGATCTACAAGCTGTATGCCCAGCATGGATTCCAGCGTCTCAATCCGCCGAGAGACCGTGGATACCGCAACACCGCGCGCCCTGGCCGCGGCGCTGAGCGTTCCTGCGTCGCGGATAGCGATAAGGTCATTAAGATCCTGCGGGTCGATGGCCACCAATACATCTTTGCAAAAACAAGAAAACGTTTTGCTTTATTGCAAAATGGAGAGTGCCATTCAATCGGCTATCGATCGAGAATCCGTGGTCCCGTGGATAAAGGGCAATCCAAGCAAATTTCCTGATCGGCAAAATTTAGTGACCGTAACGTTAATCCAAAGGCAGGACAGCAATTGATGAGAAGCTTCATATCTAGTCTCGGCGCGCGCATCGACACTTGGAATGGCGCAAAGAAAATGGAGCAGTACCGGCACGGCTGGCCTGCCAAGGCAACGCCGAATGTCCGGTTTCATCGAACGCCCATGGTGCAATACCGTTATCTGGACGAAGGCAATGGGCCGACGATTATCTTTACGGTCGACCCGCCAATGACGATCGAAGTCTATGGTCCGCTGGTAGAGGCATTTTCCAAACAGTTTCGTGTGGTGGTGGTTGAATTGCCTGCAATGGGGTTCTCCGCAACTTTAAGCGGCTACCGCTTCGGTTTTAATGAGACCAATGATGACTTGGCATCCTTCATTCGTGCGGTCTGCGGGGAGGGAAGCATTTTTGCCTTTTCATGCGCCGCCGGCCTCGCTGCAATCGATATTGCCCACCGCATGCCTGAGCTTGCGTCGCACCTCTGCTTGATCCAGGCAGGAGGGACAGAGGCGTTCGGGATCTGGAAAGCGGCTCGGGACCCCAAGGGCATTCTTGCCAAGCCCGTTATTGGGCAGCTGACCATGAAGCGCATGGCCCCGCGTCGAATGCCGCAATGGTATGGTTTGTCGGTTGGGCGGACGGAACAGATCGAGCATTTCTGTTCCTGTGCCGAGCGGTCGTTCACACATGGCGCCATGTGGTCGCTGGCCAGCGCCTATCAGTTTTACCTCGACCAGCGGCAAGAACTGCCCCAGCCGCCGCAACCGATGCTCTCAATCTGGGGAAGCGCGGACCGCTCGCATCCGGGAAGCAACGCCCATTCGCTCGAACGGCTATATCCCGGCGTCCAAAGCGTGACCTTCGAGCATCTTGGCCACACGCCGGAATTGGAGGAACCGGCGCTGGTACTCGCAGCCATCAAGGCTTTTTTGGAACAGTGATGAGTAGCCCGGACCACACCATACCACCCGGCTTCGAACGGCATTTCCGGCAAAGCCCGGTCACCGATCCATGGGAGCCGCTCTATATCAAGCGATCAGGGCCAGACTTTATATTGGCACTTAGGATCGACAGGCAACATTGCAACGCACGAGGCCTGCTCCATGGAGGCGTCATATCAGCATTGGCTGACAATGCCATGGGTCTGAGCTGCATCCTTCAGATGGAGAATGTCTCTGCTTTGACCGTCAATCTTGCGGTCGATTTCCTGCATGTTGGGAAGATTGGTCATTGGCTGGAGGTGCGCGCCCGGCCGGACAAACTTGGCCGCACGCTTTCCTTCGCAAACGCTCGGATTTTCGCAGATGACGATCTGATTGCACGGGCTAGTGCGACATTTCGTATCATCGCACGAGTGGCAGAGTAGATAACGTAACTGCGGAAAGAATTCCAAATGTCGGACCTACGCCAGTGGCGTAGGTCGTCGCAGACAGCGAGAACATCATATCGACCGAACCTCGAATGAAGCGGTTCGGCCAGTGAGAATGGCAGATTTCCGATGCTTTAGGCTTTCGGGCAGGTGATGAAGTTCGTGACGCTCTCGGTAGGCGGGCTGTTTTTCCAACTCACGGCCCGTAAGTGGCTAAGCGGCAGTGGAGAGCTATCTCACCAAAAAATGATGCAAATTCAACGATTTTCAAGATGCCGTGGCCACTGTCCATGGTCGGGGGAGACAGTTTGTTTCGCAACTCGGTGCGTAGGCGGTGCGAGAGCGTCTCCCAACAAACTCTATTTCTATTATCGTATCGATATCAAACGGCTAATTTTTAAGGGTCTTTAGGGCCAATGTAGCTAAGTATGGGCACCAGCTGTAGCAACGAGATAAGCGCTGAGCATGCACCTCAGCTCGGATGTCATTATCTCCGGTGAGGTTAAGTTGCCGTCGTCCTCCGCAAACCATCGATGAGTGAGAGTATCTGCCGTTTCGACAAGCAATTGCGCAGTCAGTTTCGGATTGTTCGAATAGCCGTCGAGCGCGGTTGCCACTAGCGCGATTACGCGTTGCTTTAGCGCCCCCACCCGGGCCCGCGCTTCGGATGAAAGGGGCACCTCGGAAGAGAGCACACGATGCAGGCGCGGGTCATCTTTGTGCAGATTGACGAACCCGTCGACGAGAGACGTCACGAGCGTTTCCAAGCTACTTTTACTCGACGCGTTAGTGGCCGCTGCAGCCAACATTGCCTCGCCTTTGGCGAGATGCTCGGAAACGATAGCGTCAGCAATCGCCTGCTTGTTCGGGAAATACTCATAAAGAGAACCAATCGACACACCCGCTCGTTCGGCAACGGCATTGGTATTGAATCCGGCCCATCCACGTTCAGCCAAAACCCGAGCAGCGCCTTCCAAAATCGACGAGACGGTCGATTGAGCGCGACTTTGTTTGGGCAGCCTTGTGCGGGTTTGGCGCGCCTTAGCGGATGACAATTGCCCCTCCTTCAATCCGAGTATGAAAAAATGAATAATTACTCAATAAAATGCGTCAACCTTGAAGGGAGGCGTTGTCTTGAAGTGGAACCAAAAATCATCGAGGCGCCATCACTCGTTCTTGGCCTGCAACCGCAGGATCCAAGTTGCCCCCTCGACGTCGCAAACTTTGCTGATCCAGCCTGACCAATAGCAGCTGCGGCATGAGACCCAAGCGCTGCCCAAAAGTTGCAACTTTAACTCTGGGAGGTTCCTTTGAAAGTCGTTGTAACCACGATTCTAGATGCACCAGTCGAGCGGATATGGGCGGAGGTAAAAACTCCTCGCTTGCTAGATCACGTGGCGGCACCGCTCATCACCTTTGATCTCATCGATCCCGCGACCATGCCCGCTCACTGGGGCGACGGACGTTATCTCGTCAGTATGCAGTTTCTGGGCTTGATCCCCATTGGCCGTCAGTGGATCGTTACCTCCACGCCGCAGCCCGAGGACCAGACCCGAGGCGTATTCCGCATTCGCGACAATGGAATAGGCGACATCGCGAAAGTCTGGGACCATCTTATCGTGATCGAGGCTCTAACCGACGGTCGCACTGCCTACCGTGACGAGGTGGAGGTGAAAGCAGGCTTTCTCACTCTTGGCGTGTGGCTTTTCGCGCACTGGTTCTACCGGCACCGCCAGGCGCGCTGGCGGCGCTTGGTTCGGCAAGGTTTTCGCTATCCTGGCGATCGGGCATAGCACTTCGGAGGGATATCATCTTCTACCGAGGCTCTGAACAATCCTGCATTCGTCGATCCGTTCGCCCTTGCAGGTGCCAAGCAAATGGACGAACTCCTCGCGTAACACTGTGAGGTCAGCGATTTTACGATCAACTACCTCAATCTGCGCTTTGACCAACTGATCGACGTCAATGCAAGGCTTGTCGGCCTGATCGGACAGGGCAAGAAGCTGACGGACCTGGGCAATACTAAAGCCGAGTTCCCGTGCGCGGCGAATGAAGGTCAAGGTCGCGAGATGCTAAGGTGAGTAGTCACGGTAGTTGCCGTCCGTGCGGTCGGTACGAGGCAGGATACGTTCGCGCTCATAATAGCGGATCGTCTCCGCCTAAGTACCAGTTGCCCTTGCCAGTTCTCCGATAAGCATCGCTTGACCTTATAGTTACTGCAAGGTTCACATAGCTTTGCAACTCGTCGGTGATAAGGAGCAGAGGATGAACGAACGTGATGAAGCATTGGACATCAAGCAGGCGATCAGGGTCGAGTATCGTGCGCAAGCGGAGGCTCTTCAGCGAGGTGACCTTGATGAGGCATGGCTACACCTAGAACGAGCCCATATTCTCGCCCAGACGCGATTTCTCCCGCACCTTGTGTCCCATGGAAAGATGTTTGCTCTTGCTGTCCGAATGCGCGACGGCCGCGAGGCGGCGGGGCAAATCTTGCGGCTCGTGCTCGCACCACTTGGGAACCTGACTGGCCGCCTACCTATTGGCAACACCGGCCGCAGCACGGTCAGCGCCTTTGCCCCGAGGGATATTCCGCCAGATCTCCAGGCGGTACTCGATCGAGACGCCGGTTGATCTCCGCAGCCTTATTAGCCCACTGAAAAGCGCGCTGGCGGCGCTTCGCTATCCTGACGATGGCGCTTAGAGCACTGCGCGGGAGACTTACTTGAGTACATCCTCTTGATGCCTGCAGCCAAGACCTCCCCGACCTCAGCCAACCTCTCATCTGCGGTCATGGTGCTGGGATCTGGACGTCCCGGTGCCCATCTCACCCGCGGCGGCGGCGCAGGATAAAGCTCCATCACGAGATTGGGCTTCTTCGTCAGCAGGGCAAGTAGCACCTTGGCCGGTCCGGACGGCTGCAGGCGACCTTGTTCCCAGTTCACAAGGGTGCCTTCCGGAACACCAATGCTGGCGGCAAAGGCGCTCTGAGATAAGCCGGTCCTTTGCCTTATCGCCGACACGTCGACCGATGGTAATTTCCCATGATGCCGGCTGGCGCTTGTGTTGTCTGCCTGCAGGAAGGTGACTGTAACATTCAGCTCTTTTCCGGGTTCTCTCTGGTGCTTCATCGCTGCCTGCCATTTTTGATCCGACCTACGCCAATGGCGTAGGTCGTCGCAGACAGCGAGAACATCATGTCGACCGAACCCCTGCTTAAAAGGTTTAGTCGGTAAAGTGCCGGATTTCCAAGGTTTTCGGCTTCTGGATTTCGCTAGGGGTTTGAGATGCTCTTGGTAGGCGGTCGATTTTGCCAACTCACGGCCGGCCAGTGGGCAGATGGCGGTGCGAGAGCGTCTGCCAACCAACTCTCTTTCTGTTATCTTATTGATATTAAAAGTCTAATTTTTCAGTCCCTTTAGGACCAACGCTGCTTAACATGGGCACCATTTGTAGCGAAGGGGGCACCATCAAATGCAGGGATCAAACATCTAGATAGGCAAAAACGGCTTGCCTGAGAGTGCTTGTAGAAAGAGGAAGGTTGCGAACGTCAACTGAACTATAGCAACGCCAACGACCAGCTTCACGCCCGGCCATCTTTTACGGTCAGCGATATATCCAGCAAGCGGCAGCGTCTGCATCAAGTGGAGTGAAACAAAGTGAGCTGGACGTAGATCTCCGATCTCGCGAGACCAGCCAAAAAACGGAACCACCATCCCGACATGGTCCAGGTCGCCACCCACATAGCGCCCATACGACGACATGTATTCGGCGAAGATCAACGTGGAGGCGAAACCAAGCGTCAGTCCCAATATTGAGCCCCAGCGCAAACCGGTCATCGACTTGTCGCCCTTGCGATAAATCTGCACCGCAAGTGCCATCGCAACTGCGATCAGCAAGAACGCACCTAGCCCCATGAAAGCAAACATTAACGCTTCGAACTGGCTATCATAATTGTAATGTGATCGCCTTCCGCGTGCGGCTTGCAAGCTGACGTAGCCCCATTCGAAAACCAGTGAGACTGCGGCCGCATATGAAAAACCGATCAAAATCGGGCCGCTTCGGACCTCCCGTGGCAATTGCTGTGCAAGGACTGCAAGTGTCGCGAAATGCAGTGCAAGTGAAACGGTGAACTTTTGTGGCTTGGTCCAAACAGAGGCGCCGTCTAAAACGCGCGGATCAAGGAACCACGCAGGAAGAAACACGACAAAGTTCGCTAGCATGAACAAGCAGGAAACAAGCAACAGACGCGTCACATGGTCGTCATCCAACCGAGGGATAAGGGGCTTTCGATAAGCTATGTTTTTCTCGCTCATTCGCCTGCCTCCCGCTTGCGAAAATAGCCTGCACGCATTGCCAAGAACAACGCCAGCCCCACCGGTCCGAACATGAAAGTCGCGACCAGGATTGGCGCCTGGAACACTCTATTTAGGCCAACTTTATCCGCTTCAACCGCGATCCAACCGCCAATAAAGAGATCAAACGCGAGGTAATGCACCCAGCCAGCCAACAACATCTCTTCTTTTGAGAGCAGAATTCTGACCTGATCTAGCGAGTTGTAACCTCCCCCTTCGATTGTAAAGAAGTGCGAAAATGCAAGTCCGGCATAAAGCAGGCTGAGTCCGAAAGGGATTAGATAACGCGGAATAAACAAGATCTGTGGCCAGCGTCTCGGCAGAAAAATCAGGATGCCCCAGCCGATCATTGTTGCTTGTCCAGCCCATCCGAACATTGCTTCCGGCGCAACCGCGATTGCTTCGCCCATAATTCGACACCCTCCGCTTGCGACCCGCACAAATGATGTTAACGTCATCAACATGACAGAGAATGATAACAGTGTCAACATAGCGCCAGCACTTGGCCGTGATGCCTATCACCACGGCGATTTGCGCAGTGCGCTGATCGCAGCTGGTATGCATGCGCTGTCAGCGGACAGCGCCGACGCACTGTCGCTGCGGGCGCTGGCGCGGGAAGTGGGGGTGAGTGCGACCGCCGTATACCGCCACTTCCCGGACAAGGATGCATTGCTGGTCGCTCTCGCGCTGACCGGTTTTGATCAGCTGGCGGCAGCACAGCAGGCAGCCTCGCGCGCCGCATCGGGGCAAGGTGCGCTGGCAGCATTTTCCGCAAGCGGTGCTGCCTATGTGCGTTTTGCCATCATCAATCCGGAGTTGTTCAGGCTGATGTGGAAGGCGGCGCCACGGGGGGATCAACTTCACCTACCGATCGACCAAGCCCACCCTGCCATGGCCAACCTGCGCCGGACAGTCGAGGATGTCGCCCCGCCCGGATCGTCGGAGGATGACAAGCGCGCCACGGCGCTACGTTGCTGGGGGCTTGTTCATGGCCTCGCCACGCTGTCACTCGATGGTCAGATCGATCTGGATGATGACATGATCGGCCGCGTGATCGTCGGGCTTACGGGTGGACTGCGGACATGAGCGATATTCGCCGCATCATCATTCTGACCGGGACCAGGATCAGCTTGTCCAGCGTCTGGTCAGATACCGCTCGGCGCAAACGGGCATTTTCCTTCTCGAGGTCTTTCATGCGGCGGGCCTGATCCATATTCAGGCCGCCATACTCCTTACGCCAGCGGTATTAGCTCTGCTCGGTGACGCCGATCCGGCGACACGCATCCGCCACCGTTCCGCCCTGCGCCAGCACAATCTCCGCTTCACGCAGCTTGCCGATGTTCTCTTCCGGCTTGTGCTTCCTTGACATCCCATTCCTCCTTCGTGGCCAATTCTAAGATAGAAATTGGGCCACTCAGAAGGCGGCGACTCACTTCATTCTCGCCTGCCATTTTCGATGCGAACTACGCCAGTGGCGCAGGTCGTCGCAGACAGCGAGAACATCATATCGACCGAACCTCGAAAAAAGGGGTTCGGTCGGTGAAAATGCCCGTTTTCTGGGGCTTTAGGCTGTTGGACAGGTGATAGAGTTAGTGGCGCTCTCGGTAGGCGGGCGGTTTTTCCAACTCACGGCCTGTGGGTGGTGAAGCGGCAGTGGAGAGCCATTCCGCTCAGAAGCAACCGAAATTCAACGGTTTTCAAGAGGTCATGCTCACTGACCATGGCCGGGGGAGACAGTTTGTTTCGCAACTCGGTGCGTTGGCGGTGGGTTAGCACCTGCGAGCAAACTCGCTCAGTTATATATCTGTTTTAAAACATTTTTTTCTCTAACGCGGCCGTTCGCTGGCGCTTTCTGAATAGCAACAAATCTGGGATATATGCCACAATTGGTCGTCCATGTCCGACCCATCTGGGTCGCTCAGCGACGATTGGCGATATCCTGAAACCGGTCGTTGAAACGATCAAGCTAATGACGCAACGGGCTACAAGCCGCCACAGCGTGTTTCATGATCAGTCGCGCCAATCCACAAGGCTAGGCGCACTTGCCATGCCATACCCCGGTGCCGGAGCTGCCGTTCAGCTTCAGATCCTCAGAAAGGCCGCTGCTTCCATGAGAGCTCCGTCGGCCTCGGTTATCTTTCCGATGAAGGCCTGCCAAACGTGCGGCATGTCCGGCCACAGCGACAGGCGCATCGGCACGCCGAGCGCCCAAGCGCGTTGTGCCAAGACTAGCGCCTGCCCGCGCAGGGTCTCGGCCGCGCTCACCTGGATCAGTGTCGGCGGCAGCTGTGTCAGCAGCGCGTCGGGCGCAAGCAGCGGGCTGATCGCCGGATCGTCCGGATCGCGGCCCGGAGCGTAGAGCTCGGCCACTAACCCCATCGCATCACTCGCGACAGCGGGATCGTCCGGCTCGCCGGCGAACCCTCCAGTGACAGGCGTGATCGCGAGGAAGGGGCTCAGCAGCACCACGCGGTCGGGGCGCGGGACATCCGCCAGCGGAGCAAGGCCGAGGGCCACCACCGCCGCGAGATTGCCTCCCGCCGAATCCCCGGCAAGCGCCAGCCGCCTCGCCCGGCCCGGCCCTTCCGGTCCGTTAGCTGCGGCATGCGCCAGCGCCGCAGCCGCATCAGTAAGACCTGCAGGGAACGGATGTTCGGGCGCAAGCCGGTAGCCGGCCACTAGGACCGCCTGCTCAGCCAGCAACGCCAACTCCGCCGCGATCGCGCGGTGGCTGGCCAACGAGCCCGCCACCCAGCCACCGCCGTGGAGGTAGACGATGCGGCCGTCCCCGGCAGCGGGCGGCACCAGCCACTCGGCCGCCATGGTCCCGATCCGCACCGGCACCACCTGGCAGGCGGCTAGTCCCGCGCCGCTGCACCCCATGCCGTAGCCTTCGACCTTCGCGCGCATAGCGCTGACGGGGTCGGCACCCCCGTCCGGTTCCTGCCGGAGGTGCGCAAAGATCTCTGTCAGTTCGGGGCGCATCGCGATTAGAACCGCCGCTCGATGCCAATGCCGAAGTGGCGCGGCGCCTCGAGCGAGGCCACTCGCACCGATCCCAGCAGCGGCGAGACCACTGCGAGGCTCGACAATACCCGGCGATCGGTGAGGTTGCGGGCGAAGATGTTGACCGCCCAACTGCCGTCTGCGCTGGTCCACATGGCGCCCAGATCGAAGCGCACAAAACCGCCCTGGCGAGCATCGGCCGTGTTGAACTCGGTAAAGAAATACTCCGAGCGCCACTGCATCGTGCCGTTGAAATCGAGCCTGCTCCCGCCAGCCAGATCGGCACGGTATTGCGCCGAGACCGTGCCTTGCCAGCGCGAGGTCAGCGGCAGCTGGTTGCCCGATACGTCGAAGGCCTGAAAGCCCCGGCGCTGGTCGGTCGAGACGAAGCTGCCGAATTCGGCATCCATCCAGCTGCCCGAGAGACCGAGCGTCAGCCCGTCGGCGGGCTTCAGGCTCGCTTCCAGCTCGATCCCGTTGATGCGCGCCGAGGCGGCATTGGCGAGGATCTGGCTGAGCGGCCCGACCTGCACGATCTGCAGATCGCTGTAGTCGGAGGTGTAGCCGGTGAAATTGAGCGTCCAGCCCGCGCCCGACAGACGCGCGCCCGCCTCGATCGTGACGTTGATCTCGGGTTCGACCGCAGGCGTGAAGGCCCCGACATTGAGCGCCCCCGATTTGAACCCGCGCGCAATCGAGCCGTAGATCAGCACGTCTTCGGACGGGGTAAAGTCGATCCCCGCCTTGCCCGACCATTCGCCCCAGCTGTCGCGCTGCTGTCCAGTGATGGTCGGGGCGAGGAAGGTCAGGAACTCGCGCGCGCGTTTAGTGTCTTCGCTGTAGCGCGCGCCGATCCGCAGCGCAAACTTATCCGACAGCGCCAGCTTGCCATCCGCATAGGCCGCGAGCGCCTCGGTGGTCACCGTGCCGCCGCCGGCAAAGGCGAAGGGGAACGGAAAGTTGAGCGGCAGCTGGGGATTGAGAAATGCCCCCGGTAGCAAACCGTCAACCAGCGTCGTGCGCGACTGGCGGAACCGCAGCCAGGTGGCGCCCGCTAACCAATCGAGCGATCCGCTGCTAGTCTGCACATAGGCCTCGAGGCTCGACTGTGTGCTGTCGGTGTCGAGGGTGGTAGTGCTCACTTCACGCTCGGTGCCGTCCTGATCATAGGTGATCAGCCGGTCCGAGCCGCGCGTGTCGGCGATCACCACCAGCTGCGCATCCCCGATCGGCTGTTCAAGCCGTCCTGCAACCGACCACACCTCGCGGCGGTTTTCCGCGCCCTGGCTCTTGAAGCTGCGCGGGGCAGTCGAGGGCCGGACGCCGAACAGGAATTCGGCCGGTTGGGGGAAGGGGTCGGCGAGGATCTTGAGCGCGGGTCCGGCATCGTTCTGGGTATAGCCGCTGGCGGTCAACAGCAAGCGGCCTGCGCCCACCGGCATCGCGACTTGGAGGCGGCCGCCCAGACTGTCCTCGGCATCGCCCCGGTCGCGCGCGCCCGGGGTGCCGGCAAGCTCGTTGCGGGTGAAGCCGTCAAGATGGCGATACTGCACGCTCGCGCGGGCCGTGATCCCGCCGCCGAGCGGGCCGGAGAGAACGGCATCGCCCTGCACCCGGCCGAAATCGCCCAGCTGCACGCCCATGCGTCCCTCGAAGCTGTCCGTCGGGCCTTCCGAGACGAGATTGACCGCGCCGCCCGTCGCATTGCGCCCGTAAAGCGCCCCCTGCGGCCCGCGCAGCACTTCGATGCGCGCCAGATCGAGAAAGGCCACCGCGGTCGCTTCCTGATCCGACAGGTAGACCCCGTCGGCATAGGTCGCCACACCCGGATCACCGCCGGGCGAGAAGAAGTTGTTGCCGACCCCGCGAATGAAGATCTGGGCAATCCCGAAGCTCTGCGCGAAGCTCAGGCTCGGGACCTGCTGGGCCAGCTCAGTGAGCCCTTGGTTGCCGCCCCGGCGCAGCTTGTCGCCATCGAGCACCGACAAGGCTAGCGGTGTATCCTGGACGCTGGTGTTGCGCCGTTCGGCGGTGACGATGATTTCGTCCGCCTCGGCCTCGGCGGCACCAGCGGCCGCGCCGCCGCCTTCCTGCGCCGCCGCACCGCTTGCCGCGACCAGCGCCAGCAGCGATGCCGCACTTCCGAAGATTGTCCTGCGCATAACACGCCTCCCCTCTGCTGTGTTTTGCGGCAAGACTAGGCTGGGGCATGGCGCGCGGAAAGGACAACAGCGCGCGCGCTATGCGGACATTTTCGCTCAAATTAGTCATTGCAAAGCCTTTCCCTCTAAGCGAAAATGACGGCGTGAGCGCGCAGATCCCCTTCGCCTTTCTCGCAACCCTGCTCGGCGAAGCGCGGGCGCTTGCGATGCTGGCCGCGGCTGGCCTGCCCGATGACGGCACCCCGATCGGTCATCTCGATTTCTGGCGGCTGCTGCGCAACAATATTGACCAGACCGGCGATGAACGGCACGCGCTCGGGCCGGATACCGTGCCTGACGGGAGCTTCGAACTGCTGCTGGCGGCGATGCGGCTGGGGCATGATCTGGGCGACGGGCTGGTCAGGCTGGCGGCCGCTTCGCGGATTGTTTGGCCCGATCTGCCGCTGGTGGCGCGGCGCGGCCATGACCTGCGCTTACAGGTCCCGGGCACAGGCTTGGTTCCGGCGCAGCGGCGGCTCTATCTCGAGATGGTGATGGTGGTGCTGCACACGGCGTGCTGCTGGATGGCTGGGCAGAAGCTGGAGCCGCGCCGCATCATTGCGCCGGCCGATGATGCACCGGGCAATGGCGCGCTGTTCGCCTTGCTCGGCTGCGCGGTGGTGCGGCGCGGGGACGATATAGAACTGGTCTATCCTGCCAGCGCCGCAGATGTGAAGATCGTCGCCGAACGCTTCGATCTGTGGCCGAACCTGCTGTTCGAGACCTATCGCCAGATCACCGCCGAGCCGCTGGCGCGCATTAGCATCGCCGAGCAAGTGCTCGGCCTGCTGTGGCAGAGCCCGCTCGATCAAGCCCGCCTGGCCGGGTTGATGGGGCTGTCGGTGCCGACCCTGAGACGGCGGCTGGCCGAGGAAGGCCACAGCTTCCGCGGCCTGCTGAGCCATGTCCGCCAGCAACAGACGCTCGCGGCCTTGAAGGCAGAGGTCGGGCTGGAGGAACTGGCCGAGCGGGTCGGCTATTCCGAGGCGCGCAGCCTCCGGCGCGCCACCCGCCGCTGGTTCGGCGCTCCGCCAAGCGCCCTGCGTAAACTGGGTTAGCCGTGAGCAGATGTGTGCTTCAAAGTCGCCTTCTGATAAATAGTGCTAGATGCGAAACGCCGAATAGATGACATTTCATCCGTCAATAAACAATCGGCAGTTCACGGCCCAGCATACGCGATAAAGCGAACGTCTGGTTTTAGCCCTCCCGTTCCAAAACCTGCCAGCCTCGAGACCACCTAGTTTCGCCCGTTTGCTGAACTTTGTGCATGCACCGGAAGCCGGCATCATCTGAGTGCACCCCTATCCCTTTTCGAGGAAGCGGAGGCAGGCCGAGCATTTTACTATTTAGTTACAAGATTTTGCATTCGCAAAATGCCGGCAGCCAAGATCTCCCCGACCTCAGCCAACCTTTCCTCCGCGGTCATGGTGTTGGGATCTGGACGCCCCGGTGCCCATCTGACCCTCGGCGGCGGCGCAGGATAAAACTCCATCACCAGATTGGGCTTCTTCGCCAGCAGGGCGAGTAGCACCTTGGTCGCCCCCGACGGCTGCCGGCGACCTTGCTCCCAGTTTACAAGCGTGCCTTCCGGCACCCCAATGCTGGCGGCGAAGTCGCTCTGAGACAAGCCGGTTCGTTGCCTTATCGCTGGCACGTCGACCGATGGTATCTTCCCATAGTGTCTGCGGGCGCTTGTATTGTCTGCCTCCAGAAAGGTGACTGCGACATTCAACTTTCTGCTGGGTTTTCCCCGGTGCTTCATCGCTGCCTGCCATTTTCGATACGACCTACGCCAATGGCGTAGGTCGTCGCAGACAGCGAGAACATCGCGTCGACCGAACTTCGAAAGAACGGGTTCGGTCGGTGAAAATGGCAGATTTCTTGGGTTTTAGGCTATGGGACAGGTGATAGAGTTCGTGATGCTCTCGGTAGGCGGTCGATTTTGCCAACTCATGGGTGGTTAGTGGGTAAATAGCAGTAAAGAGCTGATCCACAAAAAAAGACGTAAATTCAATGGTCTGCAAGGAGTCGCGCTCACTGATCGAGGACGGTAGAGACAGTTTGTTTCGCAACTCGGTGCGTTGGCGGAGCAGCGGGGATTCAAACTCTCAGTGTGGCGACACGATTTATAACTATGAACCACCCTGTTCCATCTGCACTTGGATACCAGTGGCAAGCCCCAATATCTCCCGCACCCGCAGTTTAACCTCCACCACGCATGCCAGCTGCTCAGCATGGGTTCGGCACTTACCCGACCCTTCCAGTGCGAGCACCTTCACCTCTTCTGCGATCATCGCGATCTGGGCGAGGATCGCGCCCATCTCTTCCTGTCTGTCTTGCGTGGTCATGACGTGAATGAAGCCATGACCGGCTATTGAAGTCGAGCAGGAGCTTTTTTGGGTCCGCATCCACATAGCACTCGACTTCTGGTGCGACTGGAGCGAGTGGACCCGCGCACGAGTCGCGGGAGGCTGTTAATCGGTTGACGCGCGCCCCTGCAGGCTTTGCTTGCAGGGCTTTGGGTGGTGCAGCGGCATGGTGCTGCTGCAATGGAGACCACCCATTGGATAGACGATTTTACAATCCTGAACAAAGTACAGCGAGCAAGGCCGCAATGGTGCGCGCAATGCTCATGACAGAAGATGGCGCGAGCCTAGCTGAAGTCATGCAGGCAACTGGCTGGAAGGCCTGTACGTGTAGGGCCTTCCTCACCGCTTTACGGACACACCGCCGCTACAGACTGCTGCGCTCGAAGGTGACCGGTATGAGCCGCTATCATCTGGAGATGATGCGGTGAGAGGTGGCATTAAGAATGCTGAGCAACAGATTGTAACTATTTCTAACTTATCTCTGCCTGATCTGATGGAGCACTGGCGCGCTCTCGGCTTTGGTGAGGCACCCCGGCTACCCCTGCCCCTCCTGCAGCGCCTGCTCGCACAGTTGTTGCAAGAACAAGCCTATGGTGGGCTTCCAGCCTCAGCCGTGCGCAAACTAGATGCGGTTGTCATTGAGTTCGGCAAGGAAGCATGCGCGGGGCCTTCTGCACTCTCACCTTCATCTCCATTCTCAACCTCACCTTGGCCTTCATCATCGCCGCCTCTATCAAGGGGAGCACCGCGCCCCTCCCGCCCCTCTCCTTTACGCCAAGTGGCACTTACAACAGGCACCCGCCTTGTGCGCGAGTGGAACGGCCGCACCATAAGCGTCGATGTGGTGGGTGATGGCTTTGTCTGGAATGATGTGCGTTATCGCTCCTTGAGCGAGATTGCGCGGACCGTCACCGGTACACGCTGGTCAGGCCCAAGGTTCTTCGGGATTGCAGGCCGTGGCTGAGAGTTTCAAGCGCTGTGCGGTCTATACGCGTAAATCGACAGAGGATGGGCTCGAACAGGAGTTTAACAGCCTTGATGCCCAATATGAGGCTTGTGCTGCTTATGCATTGAGCCAGAAGCATGAAGGCTGGCACCTATTGCCCGACCGTTATGATGATGGCGGCTATTCAGGCGGCAATATGGAACGCCCTGGGCTTAAGCGTCTGCTTGAGGATGTGGCAGATGGCAGGGTCGATATCATCCTTGTCTATAAGATCGACAGGCTCACCCGCAGCCTGTCTGACTTTGCCAAAATCGTCGATGTCTTGGATATGGCCAAGGCGAGCTTTGTGTCGATCACACAGGCGTTCAACACCACCACCAGCATGGGACGGCTTACCCTCAACATGCTCCTCTCCTTTGCACAGTTCGAACGTGAAGTGACCGGCGAGCGGATCAGGGACAAGATCGCAGCCTCCAAGCGCAAGGGGCTATGGATGGGTGGGCCGCTTCCCTTAGGCTATGATGTCAAAGACCGGAGGCTTGTGATCATCCCTGAAGAGGCCAAACTGGTGAACCTCATCATG
>Ga0315904_10006243_pt1 | contig 16346 bp, 20 predicted proteins | sample LakEriMetagenome_6_FD_203529 | JGI IMG/M metagenome (GOLD analysis project Ga0315904, IMG submission 203529) | Freshwater fungal communities from buoy surface, Lake Erie, Ohio, United States - Buoy 12 MA120 | ecosystem: Environmental > Aquatic > Freshwater > Lake | place: USA: Lake Erie, Ohio... | reverse complement strand
ATATTACAAATGGTACTGGTGTTGGACAATATGATTTAGAAAGTAATAGATATGTGGTTATTGAAAAACAACTTCAGGAACTATATAAAAGCTCAGGATTTACTTGGGAAGCAGTTGATGTTGTAAAAATTTATGCTTGTGTTATTGATGGCGGATCTCCATCATCAAATTTCTATGTAGCATTAGACGCAATCAGATTAGATAATGTTGGAACTCCAAACCCACTATATGGAATGACTGGGTATTCAATTGTTCAAGACTCCATTAATACAATTCCACAACCAGTTGTTAAGTTGTCAAACACTACAAACTTTATTGAATTTAGATTTGGGTTAGAGGTTTCATAATGGCTGATGCAGGAATAAAAAAGGTAACAATTGCTCCACAATCTTTGCCTTATGTAGATATAGATTCTAATGGTTTATTTTATAATATTAGATATAGAGTTATTTCTGAAGATAGAAACCGAATTTCACACTGGTCAAAAGTATATCGTGTAGATATGCCCTCAACAACAGACGCAGATCTTCCATATACAACAGATGAAAGAATACATGTTAATAAAGTGGGTTCAACACCAAAAACTGTTATAGTAACATGGTCGCATCCGCTAGAATCTGGACTTAATCCAGACCCAGTAAAAGCACAACTAGAAAGAATATTTGATGAAACAATTGCTTATGATGTTTGGATTAGATGGTCTACATTAAATACTCCAGATCCAAATAATCCAGCTAACTGGGCAACAGATTGGACATATTTTTCTACTGTATCTGCTGATACATTTTCTATCTTTGTTCCAACAGGATATAATGCAATCGGGGTAGCTATACAACTTCCTACTGTAGAAAAAACTAGAGATGTTAGACTTACTCTTTTTCAAACCCAGGGGAATAACTTATAAAGGAGAATCATGGCTAAAGTACCACTACCAGAACGAGGACAACCACTTGATGTTAGTTATATTTATCAAGTAACAAATGCACTAAATCAGTTATCTGATCAAGTATCAAATGCTACTTATAACTATACAACTATCGATACAGTATCTGCTGGCAAGCAAAATGTTAAAACTTCTGAAGCTAGAATGATCGGTGGATTTGTTACTGTTGCAAGTAATGCAACTGTTTCAGCATCTAGCACTAAAACTTTTAATTATACATTTCCAGCAGATTTTAAATATACCCCAATTGTGACGGCTTCACCAATTAATAGTGGAAAAACTGCTGCTGGAGAAAATGTATCAGTTGTATTAACAGATGTTACAAGATCAAATGTAAGTGGCCTGGTTAGGTTCAACGCATCTGGTGATGTATCAATAGTTGTAAACCTGATTATCATAGGTATCCCTAACTAATAGGAGTTTAAATTGATTACTTGTAATAAATGCAAAAAACGCATGTTTGTTGATAGGCAGTATAGTTCTATTCAGCACCTTGAAATTTTTTGCATTTGCTGCGGATCTCGTAGATTTTTTCATCCACCAGAGAGCTCAATGGAGGGGCTATGGCTACTTCAAAAAGAAAAGACTTTAGCGAAGAATATAATAGTGAGCCTATAGTAAAAGGAAACAAAAAAGTTTGGTTCCTTAATGGTGATTTGGTAAGACCACATCATCATAGTAGGTCTACTGGCATGGTTACATTCTATAATATAACACAGGATAGAATGGAAACCTGTTTTATATCTGACTTTAAAAGAAATAGAGAAAAAGCATATACTGTTGGAGAAACGGCTGAACTAGTTCATAGACATAAAAAATATATGCCAAGATTAATAAAAAGAGGGGTTATCCCACCACCAACTGGATCTCAAAAGGGTGGCAAGACTGGATGGCAAGTAAGATCATATTATTCTGAATCGCAGGTAAAAGAGATACGTGATATACTGGCTAGTCTACATATTGGTAGACCACGCAAGGACGGCCTGTTGACAAATAATATGACTCCTAATAAACAAGAGTTGACACGTAGAATGGGCGATGGTATACTTACATATACAAAGACTGAGGATGGTAGATTTATCCCAGTTTGGAATGAAAGCATTTAATAGTACCTGGAGGGGTAATGGTAGAAAAAGATACAACAAAAGTCTCAGTAACGCTTGGATATACCCTTAATTTGGGCAATTTCCAGTCTTTAAGGCTAGATCTTGGAGTGGTTGACTATACCCGTAGTGAAGAGACAACTAACGACGCTATGGACCGTGTATACCAGTTTGTTGAAAACAAGCTGATCTCAAAAATACAAGAAGCGAAAGAACAGCTGGCTGACGAGTAATGGCTGACCGCAAAGACCGTATGGCTTTGCTGAGCAGATACTCAAAATTTCATACCCAGCGGTATGAGGCAAAGCCTTCTCTTAATATTAATGTAGAGCAGTGGGCTGCTGATGCACTTGTTGAGTCCTATGGACTACACGGCTGTTATGATATTTTAGAGTATTACTTTAATGTAAGCCAAAATCCTTCTTGGAATTATTTTGCATATAATGCAGAGAAGATTTTACAGGCTAAAAAAGATAAAGAGCAAGATGCTAAAGACAGGGCAGAGCGAAGGAAGATGGCTAAGGAGTGGTTGAGTGAATAATACAGAGTCAAAACTAATAAGTGCTGTTCTAGAAGATAAGCAGATGCATGTATTATTACAGGCCAATGTGGATAACATCCTTAGAACTCATAGTGATATTTGGAACTTTATGCGCCGATATTTTGAGAGCAATGGTACAGTTCCTCCTAAAACTCTTGTAGTAGAAAAGTTTAGAGATTTTGTTCCTGCAGAAGATGTTGGATCTACTAAGCATCATCTAGAAGAGTTACAGTCAGAATATCTTACAGATAGCCTTAAAGATATTATTCGCAATGCTGCTACAGAAATTCAATCTGGGTCTGGCACAGAGGCATTAAATCAACTTATCACAAAAACTTCTGAGTTAAAGAAAAACACATCTGCAATTAGAGATATTGATGCTACTGATCTAGAGTCTGCAGTTGCTTATTTTGAAGAGGTAAAGAAACAAAAAGAAGCAGGTCTTGTTGGTATAAAGACTGGACTTCCAGGATTTGATAACTATCTTCCAGCAGGTATTATGCCAGGACAACTTGGGGTATTTTTAGCATATCCAGGAATAGGTAAATCATGGCTTGCTTTATACTTTGCAGTTCAAGCTTGGAAGCAAGGAAAATCCCCATTAATTATTTCTCTTGAAATGTCTGAAACCGAAGTTCGCAATCGTGTATTCACTATTATGGGTGAAGGCTTGTGGTCGCATAGAAAGATATCTAACGGAGATATTGAAATAGATATGTTAAAGAAATGGCATGCTGATAAATTAGAGGGCAGGCCAGAGTTTCATATTATTTCAAATGACAATGGTGGTGAGATTACGCCATCGGTACTTCGTGGAAAGATTGATCAGTATAAGCCAGACTTTGTTATTGTTGACTATCTTCAGTTGATGTCGCCTAATCAAAAGTCAGATAATGAAACTGTTCGTATGAAAAATTTATCTCGTGAGCTTAAGCTTATGGCTATTGGTGAAGAGGTTCCTATTATTGCTATCTCCTCTGCTACCCCAGACGATGTTACGGATCTGAGTACAGTCCCCACTCTTGGTCAAACGGCGTGGTCTAGGCAGATTGCGTATGATGCTGACTGGGTTATGGCTCTAGGTCGTAGTGCCAATAGTGACGTGATTGAGTGTGCCTTTAGAAAGAATCGTAATGGATTTATGGGAGATTTCCTAGTTCAAGTCGATTTTGACCGAGGGTATTATAGATATAAAGATTTTGAAGATAAGCAGGTATAATATTATGTGCGACAATTTCATCATAAACCAATTAAAAGGGTACACCTTAGCGGTGAGATTTTTGATGAAGCAGCCATCCCTAGACTTAAAAACGAATACATAAGACTTTTATGTTTTCAAATGAAATCGTCTGGCTATGTGATAAGACTTGACATAGAACCAGACTTTACAATAGAATATATAGAAGAAAAGAATATATTTAAGTTTAAACTATCAGTATATGGCGTTTATGTAGGGAGAAAGAGTAGCGAATGGATATTAGGGATAGACGGAACAAAAGTGATATCTATACAAAAGAGCAGATCAAGAGAGTACTCACAGGAGCAGGTATAGATATAGAGAAAGAGATAGACTCTGACTATATTATTTTCTGCCCATTTCATCCAAATCATAGAACACCAGCTGGCGAAGTAGATAAAAGCACTGGAATGTTTTACTGTTTTTCTTGTCAAAAGATTGCTGATATCATAGAGTTTGTTATGTTTGTTTCTGGTAGATCTTATTTTGAATCTATAAGATTTATTAAAGATAAAGAGCAGAATATTGATCTAGAAAAGCAAATCAACCAACAGCTTTATGTTAAGCCAGACTATATTCAGTTTGATGAACTATTAATCAAACGACTAAATACTCAGGCACTGGAATCTCCTAGGGCAACCACATATTATCATGGTCGCAGAATTACAGAAATGTCTATCAAAAAGTTTCATCTTGGATATTCTGAAAAACAGGACATGGTAACTATACCAGTTCATTCTCCAGATGGAATGTGTGTTGGCTTTGTTGGAAGATCTATAGAAGGAAAAGATTTTAAAAATACTCCAGGCCTTCCTAAGTCAAAGGTATTGTTCAACCTACATAGAATAAAAAATTCTGATAAGGTATACATAGTGGAATCCTCATTTGATGCTATTAGGCTAGATCAGGTCGGGCTACCAGCAATTGCTACGCTTGGTGCCAATGTATCAAATACACAAACTGAATTGTTAAAAAAATATTTTAATAACATTATTGTTATAGCTGATAATGATGAAGCTGGTAACAACATGAAACAACGAATATCTGATAAACTTGGTTCAAGGGTATCAGTAATCGAAATTGATCCAAAGTATAAAGACATTGGTGATATGGAAGATGAAGCAATAAAGAAGCTAGAGTATAGGTTTGACAACTCAATCATAGCTATGCTAAAATAGAAAAACAGAAACAAGAGGAGAAAAACATGAGCGTAATTAAGGGACTAAAGAATATTAATACCCTGCTCGACAAGTCAAAGGTAGAATCATCAGGAATCAAAGTTCGTTGGGTAAAGCTTGCCGACGGACAATCAGCAAAGATTCGTTTCATTGAGGAGTTGGATTCAGATTCAGCACACTACAATGAGATTCGTGGTCTTGCTGCAGTAATCTCAGAGCATGTAAATCCAAAGGATTACAAGCGTCGTGCTGCATGCACAATGGAATCTATGGGTCGTTGCTTTGGTTGTGAAATGGCACGTAAAGAACCAAAGAGTGGCTGGAGAGCAAGACTTCGATTCTATTGCAACGTACTAGTTGATGATGGTCTAGAAGATCCATATGTTGCAGTATGGTCTCAGGGTATCAGCAAGCAGTCTGCATTTAATACAATTCGTGAATACGCATTAGAAACTGGAAGTGTTTCTAACCTTCAGTGGAAGCTAAAGCGTAATGGTCAGGGAACTGAGACTAACTATACCCTCATCCCAACTGCACCAGATGCAGAACCATATAAGTGGGATGGCATTGAGCCATACAATCTAGATAAGGTTGTTCGTGAAGTACCGTATCCAGAGCAAGAAGCATTTTACTTCGGCTTTGATACGCCTTCTACTACTGCTACCAATACAGACTGGTAGTAGATGAACTACGTAGGCTTACATGTCCACACACACTATTCCTTGATGGATGGTGTCGCTACTCCAGAAGAATACGTGAACCGAGCAGTTGATCTTGGTATGCCAGCGCTTGCTATCACAGATCATGGTACATTATCTGGGCATAGGGAACTGCACCGTGTTGCAAAAGCAAAGGGTATTAAGCCTATCCTTGGCGTAGAAGGCTATATGACTACCAATCGCTTTGATAACAGAGCGAAGGCAGATAGAACAGATCCATTAGATCAAAACTATCATCATATAGTCCTTCTCGCCAAAAATCAAAAAGGTCTAGAGAATCTTAATAAAATAAATGAGATTGGTTGGACTGAGGGATTTTTTAGTAAGCCAAGGTTTGATTTTGAAATTTTGTCAAAATACAAAGAAGGAATTATTGTAACATCTGCATGTCTTAGTGGCTGGATAGCAAAGGCTGTAGAACTTGGAGAACTCGCTATCGCCAAAAAGCATATTACTTGGTTTAAAGAAGAGTTTGGAGATGATTATTATTTAGAGATAATGCCACACAATCCTCCCCATGTTAATAAGGGCATTTGTGATTTAGCAGATTCTATGGGGGTCAACCTTGTGGTTACACCAGATTGCCACCATTCAGATACCAGCCAAAAAGAAATACAAGAGCTTATGCTTATCCTTAATACACACGCAAAGCTTGAAAAAGATGCAACATATGATAAGTCTAAAAAGTTTGATAACTTCATGGAAAGACTTGATTATTTATATGGTGCAGATAGACAAATGAGTTTTAATAAGTTTGACATTCATCTGCTCTCTTATGATGAAATGAAAGCTGCTATGAAAAAGCAAGGCATTGAAAGAGAAGACATGTTTCAGTCTACCCTAGATATAGCCAACAAGGTAGAAGAATATGACATTAGGTCTGGCATGGATCTATTACCAGTGCAATATCGCAAGCCAATGGAGGAGCTTAAAAACCTTGCTTGGGAGGCAATGGAAGAAAAGAAGCTTACATCTAACTGGATTGGTAATGATGTATATGAACAAAGACTTTATGAAGAGCTTGATATCATTGAGCAAAAGAATTTTGGTCCATACTTTCTTGTAGTCCGTAATATGATTAATTGGGCTAAGAAGGAAGGAATCATGGTTGGTCCAGGTCGTGGTTCATCTGCTGGCTCTTTGCTTTGCTACCTTATTGGTATTACAGATATTGATCCAATTGAACATGGTCTTCTGTTCTTCCGATTTATTAACCCAGAGCGTAATGACTTCCCAGATATTGATACAGATATTCAAGATTCTAGACGTGATGAAGTAAAAGATTATTTGGTAAGGCAGTATAAACACGTTGCATCTATTGCTACATTTTTAGAGTTCAAAGATAAAGGTGTTGTTCGTGACGTAGCAAGATCACTCAATATACCACTAGCAGATGTTAATAAAGTGCTAAAACTTGTAGATACATGGGATGAATTTTGTACATCTAGAACTACACAATGGTTTAGAGATAAATATCCAGAAGTAGAAAAATATGGAGAACAACTTCGTGGTCGCATTCGTGGAACTGGTATTCATGCTGCTGGTGTTGTAACAAGTAAAGAGCCTATCTTTAGACATGCTCCATTAGAGACACGATCATCTACTGGCAGTGACGAAAGAATTCCCGTTGTTGCAGTCGATATGGAAGAAGCTGAACGTATCGGTCTAATTAAGATTGATGCTCTTGGTCTAAAAACACTAAGCGTACTGAAGGACACCTTAAATATCATTGAGGAAAGACACGATAAAAAGATTGATCTATTATCTATTGATATGGAAGATGTTAAAGTATATGAGATGCTTTCAGATGGATATACAAAGGGTGTATTTCAATGCGAAGCAACTCCATATACAAACCTTCTGGTTAAAATGGGTGTGAAAAATTTATCAGAACTTGCTGCATCAAATGCTCTTGTACGCCCTGGCGCTATGAATACTATTGGAAAAGAATATATTGAGCGTAAGCATGGTAGACATAACATTAATTATTTGCATCAAATTCTTAAGCCATTCACAGAAGAAACATATGGGTGTATCCTATACCAGGAACAGGTTATGCAGGCTTGCGTTGAATTGGGTGGTATGACAATGGCAGAGGCAGACAAGGTTCGTAAGATCATTGGTAAAAAGAAGGATGCTAAGGAGTTTAATGTCTTTCAAGATAAGTTTGTTGCTGGTGCTTCTAAGTTTATTAGTCCTAATAATGCTTTGGATCTATGGAAAGACTTTGAGGCGCATGCGGGATATTCGTTCAACAAGTCTCATGCGGTTGCTTACTCTACGCTCTCGTATTGGACGGCATGGCTAAAGTATCATTATCCGCTTGAGTTCATGTATTCTTTATTAAAAAATGAAAAAGATAAAGATGCAAGAACTGAATACCTTATTGAAGCAAAAAGAATGGGGATTAGCATTAAACTACCTCATATTAATGATTCAGATATTGATTTTAAGATTGAAGGTAAGGGTATTCGGTTTGGACTTAGTGCTATTAAATTTATATCTGATAAAATTGCAGAAAGATATATTGCAGCACGACCATTTAGTTCGTATAAAGAACTTGAAGAGTTTACCTTTACTAAAGGAAATGGGGTAAATAGTAGAGCACTGCAGGCATTAAGAGTTATTGGTGCTGCAACATTTACAGACAATCCAAGAAATGATGATGAGATTCGTGAAAACCTCTACGAATATTTAAACCTTCCAGAGTTTAATATATCTGTTCCATCTCATTATCATGCATTTATAAATCCAGTAGAAGATTATGAAGAAAAGGGATCTTTCATATTGATGGGTATGATAAAATCAATTAAGAGATCTAAGGGTTGGTCAAGAGTAGAGTTGTTAGATAAAACAGGTAGTGTTGGTATATTTGATGAAGAAAATACCACTATTGAGATTGGCCGTACATATATTATTCTTGCAAGCGATAATAGAATTGTATCTGCAGTCCCTGTTGATGAGATATCAAACTCTAAAGATGCTCTGATAAGATTTCTTAACTACAGAATGCTTCCGTTTAAAGATGAAGAAATGTTTGTAGTTTCATTTAAGCCAAGAGTAACTAAGGCTGGCAAGAAAATGGCTTCCCTTACTCTTGCAGATACATCTAGAGATTTGCACTCTGTGGTCGTGTTTCCTACCCAGTTTGCAAAAGCATATATGAAGATAGAAGAAGGAAGCGCATATAAGTTTAGTTTTGGCAAAACAAAAGACGGAACCGTTATATTGGAGGATATACATGTTTGATGACTTGGCTGAAAAGATACATAAAAATGCAGTAGACAAAGGTTTTTGGGATCGACCTGCAGATGAAATATTTGTTGCAAAACAGATGATGATGATTGTCTCCGAAGTGGTTGAGGCAATGGAGGTTGTCCGAAAAGATATGGATCCAGATAAGCTATCTGATGAGTTTGCTGATATTATCATTCGCACCCTTGATCTTTATGCTGGCATGGTTGATGCAGGGTATATGAAAAAGTCGCTTGATTATGCTATTAAAGAAAAGATGGAAGTAAATTCCTCTAGACCAAAGAAGCATGGGGTTCGTTTCTAATGACAGTTACAGTAGAAGATGTTTTGGCTCAACTAGATCCTAGAATTAGGAAAAGACTAGGAACTGGTGAGGGAATAAAGATTGAATATCAACAAACCCCAAGTTTTGGTTTGAATAGAGCTCTAAATGGTGGTTTACCATATGGTAGACAGATTTTAATTTGGGGCAGCAAGTCTAGCGCTAAGTCATCATTTTGTTTACAAATGATAGCTTTAGCTCAACAAGAAGGCAAGCTTTGTGCATGGATTGATGCAGAAATGTCATATTCTGAAGACTGGGCTCACAGGCTAGGTGTTGATACATCTAAGTTGATATATTCACAAGCAAGGACTATCAATGATATGGTAGATGTTGCGGTAGGCCTAATGGAAGCTGGTGTTGATATAATAGTAGTAGACAGTATCACATCGCTGCTGCCTGCAGTTTATTTTGAAAAGGACTCTGATGAACTTAAACAGCTTGAGAATACGAAACAGATTGGTGCAGAATCTAGGGATTTTAGCAACGCATGGAAAATGCTTAATTACGCAAACAATAAAGTTAAGCCTACTATGCTTGTTCTTATTTCTCAATCTCGTAATAATATTAGTGCTATGTATACTAGCCAGCAGCCTAGCGGTGGTCAAGCTACTAAATTCTACTCTTCGACGGTTATTAAACTATTCTCTTCAGAGTCAGATAATCAAGCAATTAAGGGTAAACTTGAGGTGGGGGACAAGATTATTGAAGAGAAAACTGGTCGTAAGGTACGATGGGATTTACAGTTTTCTAAAACCTCTCCTGCTTTTCAGTCTGGCGAGTATGACTTTTATTTTAGGGGAGATTCTGTGGGTATTGATAGCATTGGCGATCTTGTTGATACAGCAGAAATGATGGGTATTGTAAATAGAACTGGCGCTTGGTATCAGCTTGAAGATGGTACAAAGGTACAAGGTCGTGACGGATTTATTGCAAGAGTTCGTGAAGATTTAGATTTGCAAGAATCCATAAAGTCTAAGGTTTTAAATGTCGGGAAATAATTACACTATATATTATGGACAGTTCCCTTGCAGAACATGCGGGGAAGAGGTAAAGTCAATAAGAGTTTATCCAAATACTGGCCAATCAACTTGGATGTGTAGTAAAAAACATTTATCTAGATCTCAACTTTATGTTGTAGGATATAAAAAGAAAAAGGACTATGAGCGAAAGATCTGAAAGTAAAAGACTTGGCGCTAAGCAACATAAAAATTCTGGTAGAAATACTAAAAAGGGTGATGCTTCCTGGGATAGATTTACTGTAGATTTTAAGGAAAACTCAAAATCATTTACATTAAATAAAGATGTGTGGGCTAAGGCTACTACTGATGCAAGAAGAAACGGAAATGATCCAATCATTATTGTAATTCTAGGAGAAAATGGCGTAAAGACAAGGCTTGGTATAATTGAGGTAGAAGTGCTTGAAGAGATACTTGGAGAAGACTATGGAAAATAATAATACTGAACAATCTGGCACTACTTTGGAGATGGTCAATGGACTTTCCGAAATAGCAGAATATATGAACGATGAAGAGCTTACTGTGGCCCTGACCATGATTGCAAAACTCATTATTAAGCCAGATATTCCAATGAACGTTGCTACCCTTGAAATTGTAAGGCTACAAGCTATTGCAGCAAAGATGTCTTTCAAAGCTACATGGATGACAAATGTTGATAAGTCTGATAGGGGAAAGAAGAATATTTATTACACGGCAGCCGAAGCTATTAATAGTTTGGTGTCAGCTCTGAAGTATATTACCAGGTAACTGGTATAATTAATTAAAAGAAAAGAGATATAATGGCAACAAACTTATTAAAGCAGGTAATGATGAAACCTGCTGCCAAAAGCACTATTGTAGATACAGATGAACTAATTAAAAAGATTGAATCTGGGTATACTGTAAATAGAGGTCCAAAACATCAACAAAAGAAGACATTTGCACCATCTACAATTGCTTATTCTCATGGAGAATGTCCACGGTATTGGTATCTAGCATTTACTGGTGGAACATTTGAAGATAACTCAGATGCTTATGGTGTTGCAAATATGACAAGCGGAACCCTTTCTCATGAAAGAATTCAAAAGGCAATGTCTGATGCTGGAATATTACAAGACTCAGAATTTAAGATAACGTCTGAAGACCCACCAATTTTTGGCTATGGCGACGTCATGCTTGATTGGATGGGAGAAAGTTTGCTTGGAGAAATTAAGACTATGCCAAGCGATACATTTGAATTTTTTAAAACTCGTGGCAAACCTAAAAAGGGTCACATGATTCAACTTTTAATATACATGAAGATTTTAAAAAAAGCAAAAGCAGTAATGATTTATGAGAATAAAAATAATCATGAGCTTTTGATCTTTCCAGTTGAAGTAACTGAGGGTTATATAAAGTGGGTAGATTATGCATTTAATTGGATGAGGGAGGTTCGTAAAGCTTGGGAAAATAAAACAATTCCTAAGAAAAACTATAGATCTAATTCTAAGATCTGTAAAACCTGTCCATTGCAAAAAGAATGTGCAATAGCAGAGGTGGGAGATATTAAAATAGCATCTCTGGAGGAATTGAGTGAAACAATGTAACTGGTGCGATAAGGCATTTAAGCCATCGGTATCATATCAAATATATTGCTCTCCAGAGTGTAGAGATGAATCTACAAAACAAAAAATTGTAGAACGACATAAAGTATTAAGAAGGAGAAAGCGCAAAGAAAAAATAAGGCTTTGCGCTGGTGGGTGCGGCACCAAGTTATCTTTATATAATGACGATAAAATGTGTAATGCCTGTAGTATTAATTCTAAACAAGTAAATAAAAAAATAAAAGAAATTAAGGACCTGATGCATGAATATGAAGATAGACGAAAGCCCAAATAGAATCTGTGCTATTGATGCTAGCACAAGCAGTTTGGCCTATGCAATCTTTGTTGATAAAGAGCTATCTGAATATGGAAAAATTAATTTTGCTGGATCAGATATTTATCAAAAGGTAGCAGATGCTGCTAGAAAAACAAAAGCATATTTTGATGGTTTTATAAACATTGATGCACTAGTAATAGAGCATACGGTATTTATGAACAGTCCAAAGACTGCTGCTGACCTTGCCTTGGTCCAAGGAGCCATCTTAGGAGCAGTGGCTACCTCTGGTGTTAAAGTTTTTGGAAGGGTATCGCCAATAACTTGGCAAAACTATATAGGCAATAAAAAATTAAGCAATGAAGAAAAGATAATGATACAGTCTCAAAATCCAGGGAAATCTGTATCTTGGCTAAAGTCTTATGAAAGAAATATCAGAAAACAAAGAACTTCTAAGTTTATTGAAATAAACTATAATAAAGTTATAGATGATAACGATGTTGCAGATGCTTGTGCAATAGGTCATTGGGCTATTAACAATTGGGGAAAGGCAGTTGACAAATAATATTATGAGTGCTAAACTATATACAAGCGAGTCTTGGCTTCGTAAACGATATGTTATGGATAAAAAGACTCCACAAGAAATAGCAAAGGAGTGTGGGGCAAGCCTAGAAACTATCTATGTTTACCTTGCAAAATTTGGATTGAGGAAGTCAAAACGATGACAGAAAAGTTTAAGATTGTTGTAGATCAGGTAAATCATCCTGCACATTATACATCTGATCCATCTGGAGTTGAATGTATCCAAATTACTAGACATCGTAATTTTAATGTTGGCAATGCATTTAAGTATTTGTGGAGAGCTGGATTAAAAAATGAAGACACGCAGATAGAAGATCTTAAAAAGGCAATCTTTTATATTCAAGATGAAATTAAAAGACTAGAAGGCATTAATGACAAGCACTGAAATAGATTTAGTTAAACACCTTGATGAGGTAAATCGTGTTGTAGAAGAATATCTTAAGGGTAACGATCCTACTAGAATATCTAAAGATCTTGCTATGCCACGTACTCGTGTTGTCGCTCATCTTGATGAATGGAAAAGAATGGCATCAGACAATACCGCCATTCGTACAAGAGCAAAAGAAGCCCTTGTCGGTGCTGATGCACATTATAATAAGCTTATTACAAAAGCCTATGAGGTTATTGAGGAGGCAAGTACAACTGCTAATCTTAATGCAAAAACTGCAGGAATTAAGCTTGTAATGGATATTGAGTCTAGAAGAATTGATATGCTTCAAAAGGCTGGTTTGCTTGAAAATAAAGAACTTGCTGAAGAGATGGTTGAAATAGAAAAAAGACAAGAAGTTCTTGTTGGTATCCTTAGAGATATTGCCTCTTCTCATCCAGAGGTAAGAGATCTTATTATGGAAAGGCTTTCTATGATAGCCAAAGAGGGCGAAGTGATTACGATTGTCCACGATGTTCAATGATTTTCTTGAGGCTTTACAGGATAACCATTTTGAGGAAAAACCAGTAGATGTAAAAACATTTGTTGAATCATTGGATTATTTGGGACAGCCACCACTTTCTGCTATACAATATGAAATAGTAGAGGCAATGAGTCAAATCTATCGAAAAGAAGATTTGCAAAATTTAATGGGGACAGATAAGGGAGCAAGGCATTTTGATAAATATACAAAAAATGAAATCATCTTGCAGCTTGGCAAGGGTAGTGGTAAAGACCATACTTCTACCGTTGCTTGTGCTTACGTTGTTTATAAACTACTATGTCTTAAAGATCCTGCCAGATATTTCGGAAAGCCAGGAGGAGATGCCATAGACATCATTAATATTGCTATTAATGCTGAACAGGCAAAGAATGTTTTCTTCAAAGGATTTAAAAATAAGATAGAAAAGTCTCCTTGGTTTGCTGGAAAATATGATCCAAAAGTAAACTCAATAGGATTTGATAAATCTATTACAGTTTATTCTGGACACTCAGAGCGTGAATCACACGAAGGTCTTAACTTATTTATGGCAGTCCTTGATGAAATTTCTGGATTTGCTACTGAGGTTGGAACTGGAAATGATCAGGGTAAAACTGCAGACAATATATATAAAGCATTTCGTGGTACTGTAGATTCTCGTTTCCCAGATCTTGGTAAAGTTGTTCTTCTTTCATTCCCACGATACCAAGGTGATTTTATTTCAAAGCGGTATGAAGATGTTATTATGGAAAAGGACGTATTAGAAAGACGACATAAATTTGTTATTAATGAAGAACTTCCATTAGGTCCAGATAATGAGTTTGAAATTGTATGGGAAGAAGACCATATTAAATCATATAAATACCCTAGAATGTTTGCACTAAAGCGTCCGACATGGGAAGTTAATCCGACTCGCAAAATAGAAGATTTCAAAATATCATTTTTAACAGATCCAGGAGATGCCATGATGCGTTTCCTTTGTACTCCTACATTTTCCTCGGATGCATTTTTTAAACAAAAAGATAAGTTAGAAAAATGCATGACACTAAGAAACCCACTTGATAATCACAGGAGGTTTGACCCAAGCTTTAAACCAGATCCAGATAAAGTTTATTATGTACATGCAGACCTTGCACAAAAACATGACAAATGTGCAGTTGCTATCGCACATGTTGAACGATGGGTAAACATTCAAGTAATTAAAGATTACGAACAGGTTGCGCCAATTGTTATTGTTGATGCAGTTGCTTGGTGGGAACCAAAAGTAGAAGGTCCAGTAAATCTATCTGAAGTAAAGCAATGGATACAAAATCTCCGTAGGGAGGGATTTAATATATCAATGGTTACATTTGATAGATGGCAGTCTTTTGATATCCAACAAGAGTTAAAAGCAGTTGGAATGAGAACTGATACTGTTTCTGTTGCAAAAAAACATTATGAAGATTTAGCAATGATGATATACGAGGAAAGATTGGCTATGCCTATGATTCCATTATTATTAGAAGAACTTTCAGAGCTTAAAATAATGAAAGGAAATCGTGTGGATCACCCTAGAAAAAAGTCTAAAGATTTGGCAGATGCTGTATGTGGGGCGGTATTTGGAGCAATATCTCATACCAATAGAGATTCTAATATAGAAATAGATGTTCATACCTGGTCCTCATCACGAATTGACAGGAAAAAAGACAATATGGTAGAATTAGAAACTAAGGAAATGCCTAACGATGTTAGGGATTACTTGGATAAATTAAATCTAATATAACAAACAAGGAGAAAAATGAATTCATTTAAGAAATTTGCTACTATCTTGGCTGCAGCCTTGACATTTAGCACATTTTCTGCAACGCCGTCTAGTGCGGCAGTTCTTGCTGATAGTTTTGCTATTGATGCGGTGGCTGATACCATCACAGCTGGCGAGACAGCAACTGCTGTTTTGACTTTGACATTTATTGCAGAAAATGCAGGAGATACAGTTTCTGTGTTATCTCTAGTATCAAGTCAGCCTGTTGGTGCTGGTAAGTCTGCCACACTTGCAGTTGCTGAAACTACAAGCGCAGTAGTTACTCTTGGTGCTGGGAATACTTCTGCAGATGTTAGTTCTACAACTAATTCTGCATCACAAGTAACTGCTAAATTTAATGCAACTTTGGTTGCTCCATCTGTTGCTGGTGCATATGTTGTTAATTTTTATCCAGTTCTCAAGAGTACTGGTGGAAGAGTTACAGCATCGCCACTCGTTTGGACAGTTACTGTAAATGCAGCAGATGTAAAGGCATCTGTAGCAACATCTACATCTATTATTAATAAGGGTGAGACAATTTCTGCAACTGCAGATGCATCCGTCTTTGCTTCAAAGACAGTATCATCAGATGCAGCAGCAGTTATTGTTGTAACTCAAAAGAATGCTGCTGGTACATCGGTTGCAGAGTCTCTTACTGTAACAGTAGCAGGTCCAGGTCTTATTGGACACGGATCAAATCATGCAACAATTTCTGGATCTGTTAGAGCAGCAGTTGTTCCTGCAGGACACTATATTGGTGTATTTGCAGATGGAACAGCAGGGGTAGGAACCGTAAAGATTACATCTGCATCAAATGTTGTTCTTGCTACAGAAAAGGTAACATTCTATGGCGATATTGCTAAGATTGTTACAACTGTTGCTAAGCCTGTTCTTGCAGTTGGCTCAAACGCTGATGCAATTAC
>Ga0315904_10006242_pt1 | contig 16347 bp, 15 predicted proteins | sample LakEriMetagenome_6_FD_203529 | JGI IMG/M metagenome (GOLD analysis project Ga0315904, IMG submission 203529) | Freshwater fungal communities from buoy surface, Lake Erie, Ohio, United States - Buoy 12 MA120 | ecosystem: Environmental > Aquatic > Freshwater > Lake | place: USA: Lake Erie, Ohio... | reverse complement strand
ACGAAGACGACGAAGACGACGAAGACGACGAAGACGACGAAGACGACGAAGACGACGAAGACGACGAAGACGACGAAGACGACGAAGACGACGAAGACGACGAAGACGACGAAGACGACGAAGACGAGGACGAAGACGAGGACGAAGACGAGGACGAAGACGAGGAACGACCCGCCACCTAGCCGCTGGCGGCAGGCTTATCCCACATGCCGCCGTAACCGTCTCACCACCTCCAGCGACTTTGCCGCCATGGTTGCGAAGGCATCACTCACACGCCCGCCATCCAGCACGCGCCGCCAGAAATCCTCCGCCAGTCGCGCCGCATCCCGCCATGGTTCGGCGAGCGATGGCAGCGGAGGCACCGGGTTGAACCCGCGGTCAACGATTTCCCCCTGCGGCCCCGGAGCCCACAACATCGGCAGCATGTCATAGGACGGCGCAACCCGCAGAGGCAGGGCGTCTCCGAGATGAAACGCGAGGTTTCCCGCATGCATGTCCGTGTTGCCGATCAACTCGCCGAACGCCTGCAAGCGATGGATCACCGCAAGCGAGTCCGTGTCGATCAAACCGATACGCAACAGCTCTGCGGACGCCGTGCTCCAGTCCCGCGCCAATCCCACGGAGGCCGCCGCCAATGCCTCAAGCGAAACCACACCGGTCCTTCCGGACGCGCCCTGCCGGTCGAAGCGCGGGACCTCCAGAAACCCGCGGCCGCCCGCATCCAACAAACGCGCCCCGGCACGCGACAATCCGGCTCCCGCCAGCACCTCGTGCGCATGAAACTCACAGGCTAACAGATCCGCCCAACGACGGGCCGTTTCCTGTGCCAACGGCGCCGTGAACTTCACCAGCACCGGACGATATCCATCGGCCTGGCTCAGGGTTGTTAGAAACTTCGGCTGCTCGCCGCCAGCCGATGAACCGGGAAGGTTTTGTGCGACCTCCACCGCCTGGGCCGCATAAAACGCCGCTCGCTCGCTTTCAGCGACCGCATTTCCAGTCGGCAGATCGGCGGACCGCGCCAAGGCACGGCGCAGGCAATCGTCACCGACCACCACGTTTCCAGGCAGATCCTCGCCCGCCGCCTGGAGGTAGATCAGAATGTCGTCGTCAATCCACTGCCGCGGATCGTCGGGTAAAAGCAGTAACCGCAACATCCGGCTGGCGATCGCCCGGCCGAGAAATCCCTGCGGTCGCAAATCCCCGAGGAAAAACGGAAACCCGCTCCACAGCCCGTTTCCCAAGGTGAAATGTCCCGTCCACTCCGGCGGACCGTCCGCCCATCCCACCCGCCACCCTCGTTCGTGAAGCGCCTCCAGTTCCGCCCATTCCCGCGCCCGCCCATCCTCCCCGATGCGATACACCGGCCAACGGCTGCCGATGTTCCGAATCCCCCGTCGCAACAAGTAACGCGTGCTTCGCGTGGCTCCCAGCGTCACCAGTTCATCCCCGAAATCCGGCAGCGTCCGGGCGATCGTCGTCCGGTTCACCCGCAGCGCCGACGCCAGTTCCGTCGCCGAAACCGGCCCCCGCGCCCGGATCAACGGGGCGAGGCTTTCACGGGTGATTTGCGGTGGGCGCGCCATCTCTCGAACCAATTATGCATCGTAATTATACTGAATCAGTTTCGATTTTCAAGCATGTTATGAAATGAATTCTGATCTTCATCGCACTAATTATGCATCAAAATTATTCTGCGCCCGGAGATTTTTGCATCCCTCCGATGCAGCTTCACCTAGTCGAATTCGTCAAAGCTCAAAATCCGAATGGACAGGATTCCAGAAAGCTGGAAAGCTGGATCTATGAAAACCACTTTGGATTTGCCCGAGGACTTGGTCCGGGAAATGAAATTCCGGGCCGTCCGGGAAGGGCGCAAGCTACGGGATGTGGCGGAAGAGGTATTTCGTCGCGGTCTTGCCGCGCCCGCAAGACCAAGCCAAGCCGGAGGGCGTCATCGGGTCAAACTGCCGTTGATTCCGGCCCCGGAGGGAGCGGAATCCTTTGAACTCAGCGGAGACCGCCTGCTGGAACTCGAAATGGAGGCGGAAGCGGGTGGCGGCGGAGGGAAACCATGAAATACCTCTGCGATAGCAACCTGTTTCTCGCCCTCGCCGTGGGCCAGCACGCCCACCATTCCATCGCCGCGAACTGGTTCGGAAATCTGGCGGATTCGGATACCGCCGTGTTCTGCCGGGCCACCCGAATTTCCTTCCTCCGCCTGCTCACGCAGAAGATCGCGACGGACTACGCACCTCTCTCCAACCAGAAAGCCTGGGCCACGCTCGACCGCCTGATGGACGACGACGCCACCGGCTTCGAACCCGAACCGCCCGGCATCGACGCCATCTGGAGGCAACTCTCGGAAACCGTCACCGCCTCACCCAAAGTCTGGATGGACGCCTACCTCGCCGCCTTCGCGATCTGCGGCGGACTGAGGCTGGTTACCTTCGACAAGGATTTCGGCAGGTTTCAAACCGCCGGGCTCGATCTGCTTTTATTGCCCTGACACCACGAGACTTGGACGGCGCTTGGGATCAGGAATCCTTCCTCTTCAACAGCGGAAACAACACCACATCCCGGATCGTCGGGGCGCCCGTGAGCATCATCACCAGCCGGTCGATGCCGATGCCGATGCCGCCTGCCGGTGGCATGCCGTGTTCGAGGGTCTCGATGAAATCGTAGTCCACCTTCTGCTCCTCCTCGCCGCCGGCCTGGTGTTCGAGGCGCTCGCGCTGGACGTCGGGGTCGTTCAACTCGGAATAGCCGGGCGAGATCTCCTGGCCGTTGATGATGAGTTCATACACCTCCACGGTCTTGCCGCCGGGCGTGACCTTCGCGAGCGGGATGAGTTCGCTGGCCACGCGTGTGACGAAGCAAGGATCGAAAGTGTGTTCCTCCACCTTCTTCTCGAAAACCTGCTGGATGACTTCGTAGTCCTCCATCGCATCGGAAAGCTGCACGCCGAGTTCCTCGCACTTCGCGCGGCGTTGTGCGGGAGTGATGTCGAAGAAGTCATCACCGGCCACGCCCTTGATGAGATCATGATAACTCGCGCGCCGCCACGGCCTGGTGAGATCGATGGTGCGGGTGACGTTGCCTTCCTCGTCCTTGTGCTCGATCTTCAGTCCGCCGCAGAATTTCTCCGCGAGGTGGCAGGTGAGTTCCTCGACGAGATTGGCCATTTGCTCGAAGTCGGAGAAGGCCCAGTAGGCCTCCAGCATGGTGAACTCCGGATTGTGGCGGCGCGAGATGCCCTCGTTGCGGAAGTTGCGGTTGAGTTCGAACACCTTGGTGAAACCGCCGACGAGCAGGCGCTTGAGGAACAACTCGGGCGCGATGCGCAGCGTGAGCGGCATGCCGAGCGCGTTGTGATGGGTTTCAAACGGACGCGCGGCGGCGCCACCGGCCACGTCCTGAAGCATCGGCGTCTCCACCTCGATGAATCCCCGCTGATGGAGGAAACCGCGGATTTCAGCGATCATCATCGAGCGCTTCACAAACACGGCGGCGCTGTCCGCGTTGCCCATCAGGTCGAGATGGCGCTTGCGGTATTTCGTTTCCCGGTCAGCGAGGCCATGGAATTTGTCCGGCATCGGCCGCAGCGACTTCGACAGCACGATGAAGCTTTCCACCTTCACGGTGGGCTCGCCGGTTTTGGTGAGAAACGTCTCGCCCTCGATGCCGATCCAGTCGCCGCGGTCGAGGCAGCGCCAGATGGCCAGCTGCGTTTCATCGAGGCCCTTGGTGTTGAGGTAGCCCTGGATGTTGCCGTGGACGTCGCCGATGTGGAAGAAGATCGAGCGGCCCATGTCGCGCAAGCCGGTGATGCGGCCGGCGACTTTCACCTTGAGACCCTCGGCAAACCCGTCGCGCAGTCCGCCGGGAGTGTGGGTCGTTTCATGACGCGCGCCGTAGGGATCCACACCGAGTTCGCGGAGCTTCGCCAGCTTTTCGCGGCGAATGGCGATGAGTTCGGCTTCCGTGGACTGGACTGGCGGCGTGGCGGCATCGGACATGGCCCGCAAGGCTTATGCGGCGGACGGGCGACCGGCAAGAGTCGAAACCAATCGACATCGGAAATATCCACCCCACGCGAAAAAGTAGGTCCGGCGAATTCCAAGGGTGCCGTGATGGTTTCGGACGCGAATCGAACGATTGGCCACCGGCGGATGGTCACTCGGAATGTGGTGGAATCCGAGAAAACAGGCGGCTTGTGACGGATGACTTATGGTTCTCCAAAATTTCAAGGGCCTAAAGTCTATCAGCATTAACGTGAAATCCGGTATGCCTCATATCTAGGATATGCGATGTTAATTATTGTTGCTCAATGACTTACGACATGATGGAAGTTCCACCACATGAGCGGCGGCTTTCAGACATTGGCATCGATCGAGGCGATTCGCCCCGTTTTCCTGATCGTGATGGGAGCCTTTCTGGCGATCATCGCTTGGCGGCTGGCGAAGTCATCCGGCAAGTGGACCGCGCGCTGCCTGATCGCCGGAGCGCTGCTGCTCGGCTTCGGCTACTCGTTTCTGATGCCGCTTTATGCTTCCGGAACCATCCGTCCCTACGTTCCCGGCGCCCATCACGCCGGTGGCACGGCCGAGGCGCTCGCCTGGCAGGTCGTCAAGCTGGTCGTCATGAACGCCGGCTGGCTGGTGTTCGGGCTCGGCCTCGCGCTTCACGCCAATCTTTTCCACGCACCCTGCAAGTCCCCCCGCACGCAGTCCCGCACCATCGGCCCCCATGAGTCTGTTGCTTGAAGTGATCCTGAAGAACGGCCTGCTGCTCGATGCGGTTGGCGCCATCGGCCTGGGCCTCTTCGGCCTTGCCTCGATCCGTCTCGCCCGCCGCCAGCATTCGTGGGGCGGCACCATGATGGCGCTCGGCGCGATCGGCGTGCTGCTCGCCCGGCTCTACCTGATGACCTCGCCGTTTTTCATCAACGACGACGTCCTCCACATGATCGGCCCGGTGGGCATCAGCCTGACCATCGCGCTGCCGCCGCTGCTGCTCACCTTCGGCCTCGCCGGCATCGTCTGGGGCCTGTGGGGCCACGAACGCTGGATGCGCGCCGAAAACCAGTGATCTCCGGCGAAAATTTGCCATCGCCCCCGGTCCTGAGCGGTGCTACCCGTGCCGCGCATGTTTGAAGTCCGAGAAAAACCGGAAATGGTCGAACGCGCCTTGCTGGTGCGCTTCTATTTCGATCCGCGCGAGGCCGACGAAGCCGCATCGCTGCTTGAAGAGCTTGGCGAACTCGTCAAAACCCTCGGCATCCAGGTCGTCGAAAGCGTGCTCCCCCGCTGCCGCGAGATGCACAAGAAGTTCCTCTGCGGCACCGGCAAGGCCGCCGAGATCTGCGAACTCGCCAAGGCCCACGAGTGCGACGTGATCGTCATCGACAACGGCCTCGCCCCGTCCCAGCAGCGCGAGTGGGAAAAACTCGCCGACCTCTGCGTGATCGACCGCGAGGAGGTCATTCTCGACATCTTCGCCAAGCGCGCCCAGACCAAGGAGGCGCGGCTGCAGGTCGAACTCGCCCGCATGCAATACGCGCTGCCCCGCCTCGCCCGGATGTGGGGCCACCTCGACCGCGAAGGTGGCTCCGGCGGCGGCATGGGCGGCGGCGCGGCCCGCGGCATGGGTGAAAAACAAATCGAAGTGGACCGCCGCCTCGCCAACCTCAGCATCGACCGCTGCAAGCGCGAACTCGAACTCGTCCGCAAGCAGCGCCAAACCCAGCGCAAGGAGCGAGAGAGACTCGAAACCCCGCACGCCGCCATCGTCGGCTACACCAATGCCGGCAAGTCCTCGCTGCTCAACGCCCTCTCCGGCGCGGGCGTCATGGCCAAGGACATGCTCTTCGCCACCCTCGACACCACCACCCGCCGCATCGACTTGCCCGACGGCCAGCCGCTGCTGCTCACCGACACCGTCGGTTTCGTGAGAAACCTCCCCCACCGCCTGGTCGAGGCCTTCAAGGCCACACTCGAAGAGGCCGTGCTCGCGGATTTCCTCATCCATGTGCTCGATGCCACCGCGCCGGAAATCCAACGATTTCACGACACCACCCTCGAAGTGCTCGACGAACTCGGCGCGGGGGAAAAACAGGTGGTCACCGTACTCAACAAGATCGACCTCGTCTCCGATCCCGAGGAACTCGCCGCCCTCGACCGCAGGTTTCCCGGCGCGCTCCACCTCTCCGCCCGCGAGGGACTCGGACTCGATGCGTTGCTCAAAGCCTGCACCCGCGTCCTCGCCGACCGCGTCCGCTGCAAGGACTACCGCATCCCCCAGCAGCGCGCCGATCTCGTCAGCCTGCTCCACCGCGAGGCCAAGGTGCTCTCCACCGACTACGAAAACGACGATATCCTCGTCCGCGCCGTCGTCCCGCAAAACATCGCCGGTCGGCTGGAGGCCTTCGCGGCAAATTGAGGCAGAACTGAGCAGGCAGCATCCTCAGAGTATTTCGGGACTGAGATTCCAACTTCCGGGGCGGATCGCACGTCAAAACCTGTCGGAATCCAACCAAATCGCGCATTGACAGAATTCTGTCCATGTCTAGTCTTACATCCATGAAAACAGTGACTTACACCGAAGCCAGAAACCAATTGGCGGGTCTTATGGAGTCCGCCGTGCGGGATCGCGAGCCGATCACCATCACACGCAATGGTACCGGAACGGTGGTCATGCTGTCCTCGGAAGAATACGGGGCGATGGAAGAAACCCTCCATCTGCTCTCCACTCCGGCCAACGCCGAACGCATCCGCCAAGGTCTTCAGGATTATGCCGTCGGCAATCTCAAACCCGGTCCGTTATGCGACTGATGTGGCTACCCGGCGGATGGGCGGATTACCTCTGGTGGCAGGAAACCGATCGTCAAGGCCTGGCGCGGGTCAACGAATTGATTCGCGAAACCCTGCGAAATCCCTTCGCAGGCATCGGCAAGCCAGAACCGCTCAAGGGAAACCTCAAGGGATGGTGGTCACGGCGAATCACCCGAGAACACCGTTTGGTTTACCGGTGTGAGAACGAAACCATCATCATCATGCAGTGTCGGTTTCATTACGACAAATAGCGCGCCGTTAAACACCCGCCAAAACCTCTTGGACACCCGGCGATTCCGCGCATCATTGCCGCGACATGACGCCCGCCCATCCTTTCCTCGCTCCCGATTTCCACATCCGTTGGTCCACGCTGGTTCCCGAAGCCGTGGAACCGGACATCCGCCATGCCCTCGCCGGGGCGGCGGCCGCGATCGAGGCGATCTGCGCGACAGAACCCGAGGCACTGTCCTACGAGTCCACCTTTCACGCGCTCGAACTGGCCACCGAGGAACTGGGCCGCGGCTGGGGACGGCTGCACCATCTCGATTCGGTCTGCGACAACCCCGCACAGCGCGAGGCGCTCAACAAAATGCTTCCCGAGGTGTCCGACTTCTACTCGTCGATCCCACTCAACGACCGCCTTTGGTCCGTGCTCAAGGCCTTCGGCGAAAGTCCGGCGGCCGGAAACCTCGATCCTGTTAGGAAGCGCTTCGTCGGGGAAACCATGGCGGATTTCCGCCAGTCCGGAGCCGACCTGCCGGCGGACCAAAAGAAACGCGTCTCGGAGATCGAGGCGGAGCTTTCCAAGCTCACCAAACAGTACGCCGAGCACGTGCTGGATTCCACCAATGCGTGGGAGTTGGTGATCACCGACGAGTCACGTCTCACAGGTCTGCCCGAATCGGCGAAGGCGTCCGCGCTGGCCAACGCGAAAGCCAAGGGCGCGGCGACCGATGAAAAACCCGCCTGGCGCTTCACGCTGCAGTTTCCCTCGATGTTTCCGATCATGCAGTATGCGGAGGACGACTCCCTCCGGCGCGAAGTGTGGGAAGCCTCGGTAAAAGTCGGAGCCGTTGGTGAACATGATAACTCGGCACTCGTCCGCAGAATCCTCGACCTCCGCCACGAGAAGGCGGCGATCCTCGGTCACAGCCACTTCGCGGATCTCACGCTGCTGCGCCGCATGGCCGGAAGCGGAGAGGCGGCCATCGGTTTTGTCGAAAACCTGCACCGCCGCGTGAAACCGGCCTTCGACGCCGACTTCCGCCAGCTCGCCCAATACAAGAGCGCCAGGACCGGCCAAGCCGTTGACGCGCTCGAACCGTGGGAAACCGCCTACTGGTCCGAACGCCAGCGAAAGGAGAACTACGATCTCGATGACGAGGCGCTGCGGCCGTATTTCCCCGTGGACGGTGTCATGGCCGGCATGTTCGAGATCGCATCGAAGCTCTTCGGCATTTCCATCCGGCAGAAGGAAACGGTTTACATCGAACCGGGATCCGGCGGCGAAGCCAACGGTGCCGTCGAAGTTTGGCATCCCGAAGTCACTTTCTATGAGATCCACGACACGCAAACCGGCGCGCACCTCGGATCGTTCTACGCCGACTGGCATCCGCGCGAATCCAAACGCGGCGGAGCATGGATGAACTCGCTCCACACCGGAGGACCGGGCGAGCCGCACCTCGGCCTGATCATCGGCAACATGAGTCCGCCGGTGGATGGCCGCGCCGCGCTGCTCACCCACAGCGAGGTGGAGACGATCTTCCATGAGTTCGGCCATCTGCTGCACGGCATGCTCAGCGAAGTGCCGGTCAAGTCGCTGTCCGGCACCAACGTGCCATGGGACTTCGTCGAACTGCCCTCGCAGATCATGGAAAACTTCTGCTGGGATCGCGAGTCGCTGGACCTCTTCGCGCGGCACCATGAAACCGGAGCGCCGATCCCGGAGGATCTGTTCGACCGCATGATCGCCGCGCGCAACTACATGAGCGCCACCGCCTTCATGCGGCAGTTGTCATTCGCCAAACTCGACCTGGAGATGCACATCCACCTCGACCGCTGGCGGGACCTTGATCTCGACGAGGCGGACCGCACGATCCTCGCCGACTATCGCGCGCCGCTGAAAACCGAAAGCCCGTCCATGCTGCGCCGCTTCAACCACCTCTTCTCCAGCCCCACCGGTTACGCGGCGGGCTACTACTCCTACAAATGGTCCGAGGTGCTCGATGCGGACGCCTTCACCCGCTTCCAGCGCGAGGGCATCCTCAATCCGGAAACCGGGCGCGCCTTCCGCGAGCACATTCTCAGCAAGGGCAACTCGGCTCCCGCCGACGAGTTATACCGCCGCTTCATGGGCCGCGATCCGGAACTGGAACCGCTGCTCATCCGCTCCGGCCTCGCCGTCACCGCCGTGGCCTGAGCGCCTCAAGGCGCGAATCGCACATCCCGCGCGTGCAGCAGATAGAGATCCGCATCCTCCGCGGAACGCAGGGGTTTGCCCTCCATCATCACCCGTTCGAAGGTCACGCCGGAAACCTCGCGTCCCGGCCCGTATCCCTGAATGAATGAACCCGAGCGCGGGCGTTTCATCAGCTGCACGTCGCGAATGACCACGTTGCGCACCCAGCCGCGGTGCGATTCAAACTTGGACAGATCCTCCGCCGCCGGAACAAACCATTGGTAAGGATTGTTGGCCTTCTCCGGACGATGCTCCTTCGGCGGCGGCTTGCGCTGCGGATTGCTGCGGCGATAGGGCGGCGGGCAGTCATGGCTGTAAATCGACAACCCGACATGGAAATCCACGAAGCGGTCGGTGTCCTCGACGCGGACATTCTCAATCAACAGGTTTTCGATGCGCGCGCGGTCGCCGTTGTGGATGGTGAACGCGCCGCCCCGAACCACATGGATGATGTCGCTGTCGCGAAACGTGATGTCGCGGATGTCATCAACCCTCAACTCGAAGCCGATCTCGAATCCCTGGCCGCCTTCGTCGTTCCACAACACGCAGTTGGTGATGTCGATATCCTCCATCACACCACCCTCGACGCGCGGCAGGTCGTGCCCGCCGAGCGTCTCAGGGTTGATCATTTCCTCGAACGGCACACCCCGCGTGCCCGGCGGATAGATCGCCTTGATCGCGATGCAGTCGTCATTGGTGCGCCAGAAGCAACCATCGACCTTCACCTTGCTTGAATGCTCGATATCGAGTCCGTCGCTGTTGGCTCGCCAACCGATGACCCGGGTGTTGGAAACCCGCACATCCTCGCAGGCACTCAGATGCATCGTCCACCCAAGCGGATCGAGCAGGATGATGTTCTCGATCACCGCTTCCCGGCACTCGCGCAGCACGAGCTTGTTGATCTTGTGGTTGCGCGTGCCCGAATCAAGGATGCCCGCACCGCGCACCGACACCTTGCGGCTCCCGATCGAGCGGACCACACCGCGGACAACCGCTCCGCCTTCGAGAAAAAGCGTCTCGCCCGTCTCTAACAGGATCTCGCCCGCTTCATGGATCTTCCCCGCTTCGAAGAACCTCACCTTCGGATCGCCGCGGTCGGGAATCGGGATTTCGGGATTGGCAAAGACAAGCAACGGATCGTCCAGATTGCCATCGACCTCGACACTCAGGTTCATCGGACGCGGAAGCCGGAATCGGAGCGTGTCGGCATCAATCGACACATTGACCTTTGCGGACAGTGGACGAACGACAACATTCTCCGGATTCTTGCCCAGTTTGACCTTCACCTCCACCGGACCCTTCATGCCGAAGCTGAGAAAGGCCCCTCGCTTGGTCTGCAGGGCTGGCACCGCGACCCCGCCGATCTCTGCCGAATAGGCCGCACTGACGGGCATGGCGTCCGGGAAATCGTAGGGAATGACCTGCGCCACGAGACACGGGGCGAGAAGCAGTGGAATCAAAAGGTTCGGAATGGTCTTGTATGTCATCTGCACGTGGAGAATTCGATCCTCGGTGGCGGGATTCAATCGCCTGCGCGGTTGCGCTCCATCCGGACGCCCTTGCAATCGCCCGTTTGGAACCACGCCTGATCATTCGTCGGCTGGGACGCATGAATCAGGTTGTCCGTAATGCTCAGGCCATTGGTGCTTTTCGCGCCGACCGCCGTGCGCCCACGGAGATGGAAGATGTTATCCTCGATCCGGATGTTCCGGTGGACTTCCGGATTGGCCGCAGAGTGGTGCGGGTCGATATGGATGACCGGCTCACCGCAGTGATGGAAACGATTGCGGCGAATCTGCATGTCGCGCACGGATCCCGACTCGAACCAACTGCTCGCGTCGGCCCCGACCAGCACGGCCGCCATGTGGATGGCGCGGAAATCGTTATCCTCGACAAGCACCGCACGCGGCGTGGTGATCAGGAAGCCTCGCGTCGGGATATGCCTCACCTCGCAACCGCGAATCTCCACTTCGGGCGTCCATGTCACGTTCTCCAGCACGTCGTTCTCACGGATGTCAGCAGGCAGCGGACGTTCGAGCCCGAGCACCATCGTCCTGGGATCGACCATCACGGCCTTGCCAACGCGGTTGGTCGCGTAGGTGGCAAGCGAGTCCCAACGCACGAACCCAACCTCATCGCCGGGCAGGAAGGCATTGAATCCGAAGGTCTGCTTGTGAACGAAACGGACCTTGAGTTCGCGGCGTTCGGCATTCGCTTCGACCACGCGCAAATAGGTGCCGTGGAAGTTGATCGCATCGTCGTGCGCACCGGAAAACACGCAGTTTTTCACCGTCACCTTGCCGCGGCAGCCTGAGGCCTGGACGCAGTCGGCCCACGCCGCGGTGGTGCGGCCACTGGCGGGATCGGGCGCGATGCGCACACCATCGAACGTCAGGTTCTCCGAAAACTGGCTGACGATCCCCATGCCGTGCATGAAGCGGAAATGGACATTCCGCCAGGTGATGTCACGGCTGTGGCGGGTGAACGCGCCGCAATAGTCTCGGAACGGATTGCGGACCTGATAGATCCGGCCGGCCTTGAGCCGGTGCTTGCCCTGCGCGCGAAGGTGAAAGGGTTTGCTCTCGGACAACCGGAGGCCCTCGAGCGGGTCGCGCAACCGGTGGACACGGCCGGTTTCGGGATCGAGTTCCTGACCCAGGCCGCCGGTTTCGGTCCAGCCTTCCCCCTGCCAGACGAGCGTTCCGTTTTCGAGCCTGTAGGTGGAGTCAGGGTGGACTGTGAGCTCCGCGAAGTCCTCACCCGCCGCGGTGACCTTGAACTCGGAAACCGTCGGACGGTGATAGTCGAACGCGAGCCCGTCGATGGTGACATCCTCGCCGCCGTCGATGCAGACGTGGATCATCTTGCCGCGGGCATGGATCACGGCTCCGGAACCGGTCACGCGCAGGTGTTTCGCGCCGGCAATGTGCAAACCCACCGCCTTGAGACCCTCGGGATCGTCATTGGTGTTCGAAATCTGATAGGCCTCGCGGCGGGCATTCACCGGATCGAAATCATACCATCCTGGCGCGAAGCGGACTTCGATCGGTTTCTCCGCGATGCCGGCGCCGGAAAGTGACAGCGTGTGATCATAGCGACCGGGTGACACTTCCACACGATCGCCACCCGCCAGACGGAGCCGCCCGAGCGGGTGGAAGGATTTCCAGGGCTGATCCTTGGCCAGCCCGGTATTCGCATCGTCGCCGAGAGCCGGGTTGATGTGATAGGTGCTGGTCTCGGCGACGGCAGTGAAGGAACAGGCGGACGCGAGAAGGATGCATCGATGAATGTTGCGGATCGAAGACCGCGCTCCGTGGTCCTGTTTCATTCGGGTAGGGGATCGGTGCGCCTCACCGGTTTGCCTTCCCAGACAGCGGTGTCGGTGGACGAATCATAAGTGAGGATGCGGGACTTGCTGTTGGGCGCAAGCGGGCGATCCACCTTGGGCAGCCACGCCTTGTGCTCGGCGATCACCGCCGCGTGCTCCGGTTTTCCGGCGAGGTTATGCCATTCGCGGGGATCGGCTTTCATGTCGTAGAGTTCCTCGCTGCCATCGGCGTAGCGGATATAGCGCCAGCGTTCGCTGCGGATGCCGTGGTTGCCCTGGTTGTGGCTGGTGATGGCCGGCCGCTCGCGTTTGGTATCCGCTGCCGCCAGTTGCGGCACCAGGCTCAGTCCTTCAAGTCCATCGCGCTTGGGCAAACCGGCGAGTTCGACCAGCGTCGGGTAGATGTCCAGCAGCTCGGCCGGTTGGGTGCAGCGCTGGCCGGATGTCACGCCGGGTCCGGCGAAGATCAGCGGCACGCGCGTGGAGCGGTCCCACAGGGTGTTCTTGCCCGTGATCGCTTTTTCCCCGAGGTGCCAGCCGTGGTCGCCCCAGACGACAATGATGGTGTCCTTGTCATGACCGGATTCCTCCAGCGCCTTCATTAGCCTGCCGATCTGGGAGTCCATGAAACTCGTGCACGCGAGATAGCTGCGGACCAGATTGCGCCACTGGTTGTGATCGCGCACCCATTTCAACCGGGGTTCCGGAAGCTCCCAGTGGAGATACCACGAAAAGCGCGGCGTGTCATCGCGATCATTCTCAAGTATCTTTGGCAGCACGCTGTCGTCATCCGGATAAAGATCGAACCACCGCTGGGTGGCGTAACACGGCACATGGGGAAGGAAGAATCCGGCGGCGATGAAGAACGGTTGGTCCTTCGGCGCTTCGCGGATCTGCTCAGTGATCCAGGTGGCCACCTTGTAGTCGCCCTTTTTCGTGTCGTCGTTGTCGGGCGGCCATACACCCCAATCCATGAGAGGGTTATTGCCCATGGGCGTGGGCGGGATGAGCTTTTTGGGCGGGCTGGCACCGACACCGCCGAAAGGCGCGGTGACGTCGAACTCCTTCAACGCAGGTTTTCCCCCGGCGGTCGTGCCCATGTGATAGATTTTCCCGGTGGCGTAGGTGCGATAGCCGTTCGCCGCGAAATGCTGCGGCAGCGAGACACGCTCCCGCACCTCCGCATGGGCGCGCGGCGCGGGTGACAGGCCGTAGATGCCGGTCGTCGTGGGACGCAGACCGAACATCAGGCTGGTGCGCGAGGGATTGCACAGCGGCGACTGGCAGTGCGCGTTGAGAAAGGTGGTCCCGCGCGCGGCGAGGGCGTCAAGATGCGGTGTCTTCGCCATCGGGTGCCCGCCCATGTGGCCGACCCAGTCGTTCTGATCGTCAATCGCAATGAACAGGATATTTGGCCTCCCTTCAGAGGTTGCGGCGCTGGCGACGGCGTGAAAGTGGAGCGAAGCCGCGGTAATCAGCGTCAGCGTCAAAGCCTCCATGGCGCCGGCGGCAATGGAGGGAAGGACCCTGGTTGGAGTCGCTGATTTCATGGTCAATGATCGGGCGGAGCCCTTCAAACGGAGAAGATCGACCGGGTCTATCGCTTCATCGCCTTCGCCAAACCCGGCCAACGGGAACGAAAGGAGGGCAGGGCCCGCAGCAAAGCGGGTTTCGTCCCAAGACGGGATGGCTCCAATCAATCTGCCGTTCCGGCTCCTCGGATCAGTTGGTGATGTCCACGCGGAGCCGTGCGGACAATCTCGAACCGGCAGCCAGAACACGTGGGATGCGAACTGTCACGAGCGCCACTTCGGATCCGACATCCTCCTCGATCAACACTCCATTCTCCCCGGGTTCGGCCATCGTCCACTCCACGAGGTCGCTGCTGTATTCGACATACGGATTGTAGTCCCCCACCGCATCGGTTCTGCGGAACGTGAAATTCAAATACACCGCGTCCACCGTGATGGTGGGCAGCAGACTGTTGGAATCGGAGTCGGGGCCGCTCGGATCGCCGCCGATGACGAACTCGATGCCGTTGTCAATGCCATCGTCATCGGAATCAGTGTCCGCACCCGCGCCAGTGATGCCATTCGCGGTTTCCCATGCTTCATAGAGGGAAGGTGCCCCCTGCGCCGGAGAGAGCCCGCTGCCCAGGAGCATTAACCATGACAAGGCGAGAACGGTTCGTGTTTTCATGGAAGTGATTCGGAAGGCAACCGGCAAAGGAAAGCCCGCCGACATCTTTCCATTGTGGATTTCAAACGCTCTCTGTCAACTGTCGGCCCGTTGCCATGGGTGTTGCGACTCATGAAACGGGCTATCACCCTAGAAATCCACCTCCAAGGGATCGAAATTCGGAATGCGGTCGGCGATGTCGAGCAGGACCTTGTCGGCCTCGCGGTTGGGCGAGTAGGAAAGCGCGAGCACGACGTCGGCGAGTTCGGAGAGGCAGTCGGTTTTCGCCGCCTTCACGACCGCGGCGGCGCTCTTGGAATCACCCGGTCGCGCCAACACGAACCATGCGGACGGTTTCACCGCGGCATCCAAATCCGACAACCGTTCTAACAATCCGTCGCGAACCCGCGTGGCGGCGGCCGCTTCATCGCGGAAGGAGGGCACCGCGCTCCTCGCAGGCGAGGAGCGGTTCCGCTTCGCGGCTGATCGCGAGTTGGCCCCGTAACATGGGGATCGCAGACGGCCCGCTGATGGCGGCAAGGGCGCGGATCGCGTCCATGGGCATGTACTACGCCGTGATCCGGCATGAGGGCCAGTTTCATCCGCAGAGCATGGGGAGGGCTGTTACCCGCGGTCTTGGTCCTGGAGGCAACCGATTCCAAGTATCTCAACCGCCACAAACGCGCCGTTGAATCTTGCCGAAGAAAAGCTGCTGGCGTGGCTCGAAGCCCCCAACCGGCATGACCGATAAATCGAGTGCCGACTTTCCGTAGTTCCCGCCATGTTTGAAACCTGCCACCGCATCCTGATCTCCATTCTTCCCGTCTGGCTGCTCCTCACCCCACAACTTTCTGCCCAAAACCAGGCCGGCCAGGAGATCCCCTACCCCGGCGAGGCTTTCGCCAAACTGGATACCTTTGAGGCTGTGAACCTCGAGGAGGCCGACAAGAAATTCGCGTCTGGAGATACCAAGGGTGCCTACGCTGCCTACAAGGCATTCTCCTTCGAGTTTCCCAAAAGCAAGGCGCTGGCCTACGTGCAACTCCGTCTGGGCCGCTGTTTGCAGAAACTCGACAAGCGCAACGCCGCGATCAAGGCCTACCAGGATGTGGTGGACTACTTCCCGGACGACGTGCGCCATGCCGCAGCCGCGCTCTACTACATCGGCGAGTGTCACGGCTTGAACGGCGATGAGGCCAAAAAGGCGTCCGCATGGGCACAACTCGTCAAGGACGACGGATACGTCACCCAGGCCAACTCCGGCACGGCTCTGGCCTACCTGGGGGCCGAGATGCTCAAGCTCGGGAAGTTTGCCGAGGCTGCCGAATACCAGTGGCGCACGGCCGTTGCCTTCCAGAGGACCAACCAATCCGCCGCTGCCGTGGCGCGCAAGGCGGTCATCGAGCATTTCGCCGTCCGCGCACCGGATCACGACAAGCTGAAGGAGTTCTACGTCGCGGCCAGCGGCTTCGATGGTTCGGGCCGCAACACGGACAAGCCCGAAGAGGATACCCGCTATTGGTCCACCGTGTTGGATGCCGCCCTTTCCCCCA
>Ga0315904_10006239_pt1 | contig 16350 bp, 11 predicted proteins | sample LakEriMetagenome_6_FD_203529 | JGI IMG/M metagenome (GOLD analysis project Ga0315904, IMG submission 203529) | Freshwater fungal communities from buoy surface, Lake Erie, Ohio, United States - Buoy 12 MA120 | ecosystem: Environmental > Aquatic > Freshwater > Lake | place: USA: Lake Erie, Ohio... | reverse complement strand
CGCCGGTACTCCTCGAATTCTGCTCCCGCCCCGGGCAACGATGGCGTCGAAAAGTCGTCAAAAAAGGGCAGCGACAAGGCGCCTCCGCGGTCTGCAGCCGGGCGATCCGTGCGCTGTGTCGCGACACCTACTGGTACGGCCCACAGATCTGATTCCACTTCGCCGAGCCCGGTGGACGGTTGGGCCCACGCGTCGAACGCTGTGCACCCCCACCCCGCGGCAAGCAAGAAAAGGCCCCTCCCCATGCGATGTGCGGCGTTCACGTTCATTCGTCGTTTGTTCCTGTCCACTCCTCCGGAAGTCCGAGTTCAAGGTCCACCTCGGTCCCGGCAGGCACTTCGCTCCCCGTGCCCGAAGACACGTCAAAACGCGTGACGCGCAGATTTGTTGTGTCACCTCCCGCTGCCGTAGCCCGGGCCGACAAGGACACGAGCCCGAGCGCGAGCCGGTTGAGGAGCAGCGAGTCGCGGGCCGCCGAGTAGCTCAGGCCCAGCAGCGCCGGGACTTGGACGCGGCCCCCGTCGGCCGAGCCGTAGACCACCGTAAGCGAAGCACCCCGCGGGTACCGGGAACCGGAGGACACTGTGCGGCCGCGGGCGTCCGTGATGCGGATGACCTTGTTCAGGAGGGTGGTGTGTGGTTCGGCGACCTCGGTGATGCGGAATCCCTTGTTTTGCAAGATGATGCGGGCGACGGCGAGGTCTTGCCCCTCCTTCACACCGATGGACTCGCTGGGTGGCAAGGCGCGGTAGGTGGTGAGGTAGACGAGGCGTCCGCCCTTGATTTGGCTGCCGGGAGGCGGGACCTGGTCGGCGACGTGGTGGGGTTCTGCGCCGTCCTTGTAGACGCTGTCAAGTTGCATGGGCTCGAGGCCGGCCTCCTCGAGCGCCTCTACGGCAGCTTCCCGCTCCATGCCCCGCACATCGGGCACGCTGATGACGTCCCCCCGGCGGCTGTACCATTGGAGCAAAAACCACGAGGTCGTCAAGACCACCACCCATACCCCTACCAGCTTCAGCACCCACCGCACCAGGGTCGGGCGTTCGGGCGGCTCCAACCCAAATCTATCGAGCAAGGCGTTCAGCATCGTAGCGCGCAAGGTAGGTCAGGCCTCCAATTCCTCCGCGAGGGCGTTGTCGTAGGTGTTCCGCCACTCCTCGCACATGCCGAAGGGGTGTCCGTCGATTTGGAGCTTGCCCTTCGTGACGTGGCCGAGCAGTACCGACGGCACACTGTGGCGCTCGAGCAGGTCGAGCAAGCCGTCCTGCGCATCCTCGGTGCAACTCACCACCGCACGTCCTTGGCCCTCCCCGAAGAGGAAGGCATCGAGGCGGATGTCGTCGTCTGTAACCACGTCAAAGCCCAGGCCGGAAGGCATCGCCATCTCGAGCAAGGTGACGAACAGGCCCCCGTCTGCGACGTCATGTGCGGCGCTCAGTACCCCTGCCACGGCTGCTTCACGCAACAAGGTGTGGAGCTTCCCTTCCGCTTCGAGGTTGAAATGCGGGGCAGGGGAACGCCGGACGCCCACGAGGTTTGCGAGGTATTCGCTGGAACCGAGGTCGTTCGTGACTTCGCCGAGGAGGAAGATGAGCTCACCTTTCTCCTTGAAATTCAAAGAAGTATGGTGGTCGCGGTGTTCGAGGACGCCCACCATGCCGATGGTCGGAGTGGGGAACACGGCGGTGGCGGTGCCGTCCGGGTGCGCGGTTTGGTTGTAAAAGCTGACGTTGCCGCCGGTGACGGGGGTGCCGAAGTGGCGGCACGCCGCCCCCATCCCGCGGATGGCTCCGACGAACTGCCAGTAGACCTCAGGATTGTACGGGTTGCCGAAGTTGAGGCAGTTCGTGACGCCTGCAGGCACGGCCCCGGTGCAGCTGATGTTGCGGGCGGCTTCCGCAACGGCGATGGCGGCCCCGGTTTCAGGATCCGCTTCGACGTAGCGCGCGTTGCAATCCACCGTCAGCGCCAGCGCCTTGTCCGTCCCGCGCACCGAGACGATGGCTGCGTCGGACGGGCGGTTCGTGGTGCGGTTCACCGTACCCACCATGCTGTCGTACTGCTCCCACACCCACTTCTTCGAGGCGATGTTAGGCTGCTGGATGAGGCGTTCGGCGAGGTCCACCGCCTCCGCGAGCGAAGGCACCGGCACGGAAGCCGGGTCGAAGGCGAGGTGTTCGGCGTGGGTGGCGGGTTCGCGGTATTCGCGCTCGTACACCGGGGCGCCGCCGCCGAGGACGAGGCTGTCAGCGGGGACTTCCGCCACGAGCGTGCCGTGCATGAAGTACCGCAAAGTGTTGCCGGCGGTGACTTCGCCGATGGGCACGGCGTGCAGGTCCCATTTGGCAAAGATCTCCTCGACCACCGATTCCCGGCCCTTGCGCACCACGACGAGCATCCGCTCTTGCGATTCACTCAGCAGAATTTCAAACGGTTCCATTCCGGCTTGGCGCAACGGCACCCGGTCGAGGTGGATGTCCATCGCCACGCCGCCGCCCGCGGACATCTCCGACGTCGAGCAGGTGATGCCCGCAGCGCCCATGTCCTGCATGCCCACCACCGCATCGGTCGCGGCCAACTCCAACGTGGCCTCGAGCAGCAACTTCTCCGTGAACGGATCGCCGACCTGCACGCTCGGCAAGTCGTCCGCGCTCTCCGCCGTCATGTCTTTCGAAGCGAACGACGCGCCTTGGATGCCGTCCTTGCCCGTGGCACTGCCCACGATGTACACCGGGTTGCCCGGACCGCCCGCTTTCGACGAAACGATGTGGTCCGCCTGCACGATGCCGACCGACATGGCGTTGACGAGCGGATTCGCCTGGTAGCAGGGGTCGAAATACACCTCTCCACCGACCACAGGGATGCCGAAGCTGTTGCCGTAATCGCCGATGCCCTTCACCACGCCGGACAGCAGCCAGCGCGTGCGGTCCTCCGCGAGGTCGCCGAACCGGAGGCTGTTGAGTTGGGCAATGGGGCGGGCGCCCATCGTGAAGATGTCGCGGTTGATGCCCCCAACGCCGGTGGCTGCACCTTGGTAGGGCTCGATGGCCGAGGGGTGGTTGTGCGACTCGATCTTGAATGCGCAGCCGAGCCCGTCCCCGATGGCGACGATGCCTGCGTTCTCCTCCCCCGCCTTCACGAGCATGCGCTCCCCGTCGCGTGGCAAGGTTTTCAGCCACTTGATGGAGTTCTTGTAGGAGCAGTGCTCGCTCCACATCACCGAGTAGATGCACATCTCAGTGAAGTTCGGGGTGCGGCCCAGCAGGGCGGCAATGCGGTCGAATTCCTCCGGAAGCAGGCCCATTTCGCGGGCAGCGTCCAGCGTGGCAGGAGCGGTCGAAGCGGTCATGTGGCAAAGGTAGCGCGAGATCAGGTGGATGGGTGGTTGAGGATGTCAACGCCCGGCCGTGGATGAATCGGCCGGCCGGAGCGGCCGGAAAGCGCGCCCTCGCTGGAAATTTGGCCCCCTCAACCCCAAATTCATTTTTCAAATGAAGCTTTCTCTTTTGCTCACGGGCACCCTCGCCCTCGTCCTTGCAGGTTGTGTCAAAGAAGGTCCGCAGGGTCCGGATGGCCCCCAAGGCCCGGCTGGCCCTGCAGGTCCCACGGGTCCCGCAGGCGAAGATGGCACCGGCGGATCGGGCCTGGACTTTGCCGTCTTCGAAACCACGGTCTTGACCACGGATTGGCAGGGATCTTACGTGGAGTTCCCGGTGGACATCGTCACAGAAACCATCATGAACGAAGGCATCGTCCTCGTCTATGCACAGGACGACTTCGGCTACTGGAACCACATCCCGAGCGCCTGGACGGACCTCGTGGGCTACGGCTACTTCTGGACGGCCGCCTCGGGCGGGATTGTCGGACTCGACCACGACGAAACGATCACGCCGACCGTCGATTACAACGTCCGCGTCGTGGCCATGAGCCTCCGCGACTACGAAGTCCTCGACCCGGAAGACCTCGGAACCTACGCTGCCCTGACGGAGGCGCTGGCGTCGAAGTGAGCGACCGCAGATTGAATTGAGGAAGGGCGGCCTTGGGGTCGCCCTTATTTTTGGGGCATGCGCGCCGTCATCCAACGCGTCCGCCGCGCCGAGGTGCGGTCGGAAGGGGCTGTGCTCGGGTCCATCGGGCCGGGCCTGTGTGTCTTGCTCGGGGTGGCCGAGGGGGATGGGGTGGAGGACGCGGTTTGGCTCGCCGCCAAGGTCGTCGGGCTTCGGGTGCTCGCCGACGACGAAGGCAAGATGAACCGGGATCTGCACGAGACCGGCGGCGACCTCCTCGTCGTGAGCCAATTCACCCTCCACGCCGCTTACCGCAAAGGCAACCGGCCCAGTTTCATCGCCGCCGCCCGCCCGGAAACCGCCATCCCGCTCTACGAACGCTTCATCGCCGAAGCCGCTGCGCTGCTCGGCCGCCCGGTCGCCACCGGCCGCTTCGGCGCCGACATGGACGTGGAACTCGTGAACGACGGCCCGGTCACCATCCTGATGGACACCGCCACAAAATGCTGATGCACACCCCCGAAGACCTCTCCCTCCGCGACGCACAAACCGCCGTGGACACCTGGATCCGCACCTACGGGGTCCGCTACTTCAGCGAGTTGACGAACCTGGCCATCCTCACCGAAGAAGTGGGCGAGGTCGCGCGCATCGTCGCTCGCCGCTACGGGGACCAAAGCGAGAAACCCACCGACGCCGCGCTCGACCTGGCCGACGAACTCGCGGACGTCCTCTGGGTGCTCCTCGCGCTTGCGAACCAAACAAACACCGACCTCACCACCGCCTTCGCCCGCAACCTCGAAAAGAAAACCGCCCGCGATGCGACAAGGCATCTGGACAATCCGAAACTCTGAAAACAGGTGACAGGGATGAAGGCGCTGCGCGCCGAGAACAGTGTGAGGGGCGAGGCGCGGCTGCGCCGCGAAACAGTGATGAGGGTTGAGGGTGAAGTGGGGAGGGAACGACTTTACAGTGATGGAATCACCACTCCGGAAACCTGAATGCGGCGAAGCCGCGCCCTCTCGACGGCAACGCCGGCGCCTCCAACCCGCGAAGCCGCGTATTCTCGACGCGCAGCGTCGTCTGTTCACTCACACTGTTTTCAGCGGCGCAGCCGCTTCCGCCTTCCTACCTTGGTCCAGCACAACACGCGAATCCATGCGCACGTTTCACTTCCCTTGCTCCCTTCTGCTCCTCATCTCGATCCTGCTCCCCTCTCAATCTCAATCCCAATCTCAATCTCAACCTCAACCTCAACCTCAATCTCCATCTGTATCCTGGACCCACGGGTTGGAGTTGCGGAATGTGGGACCGACGGTGATGAGCGGTCGGGTGGTGGATTTGGCTGTGGTGCCGGGGGATGGGTCGGAGTTTTATGTGGGGTATGCGACGGGGGGAGTTTGGCATACGGTGAACCACGGGACGAGCTTCGAGCCGGTCTCGGACGGCATCGGCACGACGCGGATCGGGGCAGTGGCCGTGCATCCAGAAACCCGCCGGCTGTGGGTGGGAACGGGCGAGGCGAATGCGTCGCGCAGTTCGTACGCGGGGTCGGGGGTGTTCGTGAGCGATGACGGCGGCAAGGTGTGGCGGAAGGCTGGGCTGGAGCAGGTGCGGCACGTTGCGCGCATCGTGTTGCACCCGACGGATCCCGGAACCGCGTGGGTGGCGGCGATGGGGCCGCTGTATACGAAGAACGAGGTGGGCGGAGTGTACCTGACCCGCGACGGCGGGGCGAGCTGGAAGCGGGTGCTGCAGGTGGCAGGGACACACGGCGATGCCGGGGCGGTGGACCTGGAGGTGGACCCGCGCGATCCGCAGCATCTGTGGGCGGCGACGTGGGACCGGACGCGCCGGGCGTGGAACTTTGAGGAGGCCGGTGTGGGCAGTGGGGTTTGGGAGTCCGTCGACGGCGGGGCGACCTGGAAGGCCGTGGCCGATGGGCTGCCGGACAGCGCGGTTCGCGGCCGCATCGGGCTGGCACTGCACGGGGCGACCGGCACCGTGGTGGCGCTGGTGGACAACCAAGGGCGCGGCGAGGAGGATGAAGACGAGGAAGGCGGATTGCGCAAGGAAGACTTTCTCGCGCTCGACCAGGCAGGTTTTGCGCAACTCGACACGGCGAAGCTGGCAACCTTCCTGAAAGACAATGGGTTTCCGGAAGAGGACAGCGCCGCGTCCGTCTTTGAGCGGGTGGCGAGCGGCGACCTGAAGCCACGCGACTTGCACGACTGGTTGGTGGACGGGAACCGGGCGATGTTCGAGACGCCCGTCGTGGGCGCCGAGGTGTACCGGCTCGCGGGCCGGCGGTGGGTGCGCGCGCACGCGGAGCCGCTCCGGGATGTGTGCTACACGTACGGCTATTATTTTGGTTTAGTGGAAATTGACCCAAACGATCCTCAGCACCTCTTCATCGCCGGCGTGCCGCTGCTCGAATCGAAAGACGGCGGCGCAACGTGGCGCAAAGCCTACGGTGACAACGTCCACGTCGACCACCATGTGCTCGTAATCTCCGGCTCGCGCCCGGGCCACCTGATCAGCGGCAACGACGGCGGCGTGAACGTATCCTGGGACGGCGGTGCGCACTGGACGAGCGCGAACAGCCCGGCCGTAGGCCAGTTCTACACGGTCGAAGTCGACGATGCCACGCCCTACCGGATTTACGGCGGCCTCCAAGACAACGGCACCTGGGTGGGCCCCTCGGACTACGAGCCTTCGCCGGGTTGGTTGATGGAGGGGCGCTATCCCTGGGAGCGGTTGGGGGGCGGCGATGGCATGCAGGTCGAGGTGGATCGGCGGACAAACGACGTGGCGATCGTGAGTTCTCAGTTTGGCTACGCCGAACGGATCGACCGCGCGACCGGCGACCGGCTCGACCTGCACCCGCTCCATGCCCTCGGCGAGCCGCCGCTCCGCTGGAACTGGCAAACGCCGATCTGGATGTCGCGCCACGCCCCCGATGTGGTCTACATGGCGTCGAACAAGGTCCACCGGTCGCTGGATTCCGGCACGACGTGGGAGACGCTCAGCGGCGACTTGACCGGCGGCGGGCGCACGGGCGATGTCCCATTCGGCACCATTACTTCGCTGCATGAGAGTCCTTTGCGCTTTGGCCAAATCGCAGTCGGCACCGACGACGGGCGCCTGCACCTCAGCCGCGACGGCGGCCACTCCTGGACGGAACTGCCCTTCCCCGTCCGCCCCGCCGGACCCGATGCCCGGTGGTGGGTCTCCGAGGTCCTCTTCAGCGCCCACCGCAAAGACCGGCTCTACGTCGCCCTCAACGGCCACCGCCTCGACGACGCCACCCCCCACCTGTACGTCACCGACACGGACGGCCGCACGTGGACCCGCCTGCAGGGCCTCCCCGCCGGCGCCATCAACGCCCTCGCCGAAAGCGCCGACCGCCCGGAAATGCTGGCTGTCGGAACCGACATCGGCTGCTTCCTCTCCCTCGACGGCGGCACCCGTTGGTCTCCGGCCCACCCGGACTTGCCACCCGTCCCCGTGCACGATCTCGTGATCCAAGAGCGCGAAAACGAGCTGGTCATCGGCACCCACGGCCGCAGCTTCTACGTCCTCGACCTCGCCCCTGTACTCAACCACTGGAAAGGCGAGGACCCGGCCACGCGCACCTTCGCGGTGCTCGAAGCGCCCGAGAAAACGTGGAACAAGCGGTGGGGCAAACCCGGTTGGGCGTGGGCAGAACCGAAGCCTGTCGAGGCCACGGGCGTGCTCTTCGCCCCTACCGGCGGCACCCTGTGGATCGACTTCGAGGACCGCTCCATCGACGCCGGCCCCCTCCTCCCGGGCTTCTTGCCCTTCGCCGTTCCCCTTGCCACCGGCGGCGACCCCGCCTACCCACCTGCCGGCACCTACCCCTTCCGCCTCCGCCTCATCGCCCCGGACGGCACCACCCTCCGCACCGAATCCACCCTCACCCTCACCCCGCCCAAGGACTGATTCCTTCTCAATTGTTACAAACCGTGCGGACCGTCCTGCTGAAGAAATGGTAGATTCATATGGCAACAACCAATAACTGATTTGTGCTTACCTTCATTTCTTTTTCCAGTTGAAACCAACCAAGACACGCAATGATTCGGAGATTGAAAAGTTGTCTTTGGAGAATCAATCGGCTTCTGTGCCTCCTTTCCATAGGTGGTTGCGTGAATTCCGCGTTGACGCAAAATTGTGATTTGTTTATTTCCGAATACGGGGAAGGAACAGGGACAACTCGCTTTTTGGAGATTTTCAATCCCACAGGCAATGTGGTAGATCTTTCGATTTACCGGTTAGGCCGCTGTGTCAACGGATGTGACACAAACGGAATTCTTGACTTTACAGACTTCTCATTTCCTCTTGATGCTGTTTTGCTGCCCGGAGCAGTGTTTACCATCGCACATCCCAGTTCGACCGCAGCTATCCTCGCAGTAGCAGACACCACTTCAACTACCGTCGTCGGAAATGGAAACGATGCAGTCGCATTAGTGAAGACAGATGGCGACGTTACTGTCATTTTAGATATCGTAGGAACTCTAGAAAACACCGTTCCCGGGAGCGGATGGAATGTGGCGGGCATCGCCTCGGCGACCGCCGACCGGACTTTGGTTCGGAAGGCAAATGTTCTGTTCGGGAACCAAGGCAATTGGTCGGCCTCCGCGGGCACCGATGTCACGAACTCTGAATGGGAGGTATACCTAGCGAACACCTCTACCTACTTCGGAAGTCACCTGCTCGGGTCCAACCTGTGCGGTGCCCCGTGCACCTTGGACTCTGACGGCGATGGCGTTTGTAATTTCGATGAAGTATGGGGCTGCACGGAGGCCGATGCCTGCAATTTTAACCCTGCAGCGACCGAGAATTCTGGCTGCCTTCCTGACGGGGATGGAGATGGTGTTTGTGATGTGAATGAAGTTGTGGGGTGCCAAATTTCAACCTCGTGCAACTACAACCCCAACGCTACGGATGCTGGCGTGTGTTTTGACGATGCCGATGCCGATGGGATATGCGACAACTTGGATGCCTGCATCGGCCAACTGGACGCTTGTGGAGTTTGCAATGGCCCGGGACCGACTTGCGGGAATGATTGCATTCCCGAGGGTGAGTGCGATTGCTTCGGCAATCAACTTGATGCCTTGGGGCAGTGTGGTGGAGCATGCGTCGCTGACGTGAATTCGAACAACGTTTGTGACATCTGTGAAACTCCGTCTCAGTACACCGTGACCCTCGCTGGAGGGTCGTATGCGGATGAACGCGGCTACAAGATTGTGGCCCCGAACGGTACCGTGGTGTACCAGACCGGGGAACAAGGTGGCCCGACATCCCAAGGTGGGACCGGCTGCGTCGTCTCTTCGAACGCAGCGGCTACGGCGCTGGTTTCTTTGAACGCCGGCACGACGTACACGATCATCGGGTACGATTGCTGGGGTGACGGCTGGAACGGTGGACAAGTGCGCATCCGTCGCTCGAGCGACAACTTGTATGTGCTCGGGACCGCCGCAACCGGTGTGACGTTCACTTCGTCGAGCTGCACCGGCGGTTGCTACCAGCAAGTCGGCGGAGGCACGGCGCGGTGGAATTTTACTACTCTAGCGGCCTCGAATGCAACGAGTGAAAGTTGTGGTTGTACCGCGGCCACTGCATGCAACTACAACCCCGCAGCGATTTACGACAATGGCTCGTGTCAGTATGCGGGATGCATGGATGCCGACGCGTGCAATTACCTCGCCTGCGCCACTGTGTCAGGACCTTGTGACTATACTTCCTGCGTAGGATGTATGGATGAGTTCTCCGCCTTCAACTACAATCCGAGTGCGACACAAAGTGGCACATGCGCGTATTGCCAAGTACAAGAGCCGCCATATTGTTATGAAAACAGCCTCCCGGCGAACAACATCCTCTTTTCGCACTCCTCGCCCGTTTTAGGGATAAGCGTAGTGTTTGACCAAGGATACATAGAGGGGTTTAGTTGGGACAAACTCCGTGTTTACAAGAGTACTGCGCTGACAGCCGAGAATTTAATCTGGCAAAACGGCACCGGAGACACAAACTTATCTGGTCTCGAGGTTTTTTCTCCCAGCGGCACAATCGTAGCAACCCTCCAAACGGACGGCTCACGATCGTGCGCTTCAGGTGATTTTGAGCCTATGCAATGGTCCGTTTCGTGGGATTGCAACGCCATCGGCTGCATGGATGCAACGGCTTGCAATTTCAATCCGGGCGCCACCATTCAAGGTAGCTCATGTGACTACACTTGCCAAGGTTGTACAGATTCCTCGGCGTGCAATTTCAATCCCGATGCTACCTTGAACGTCGGGTGCGAATATCCGGTCCCATGGTATTGGGACGAGGACAGCGATGGCCTTGGGTCGCAGGAACAGTTCATTTTCGCTTGTTTGAGTAACGCTCCAGAGGGGTATGTCTTGCTGTCTGGAGATGAGTGCCCTTTCTCTGCTTCATTTCAAACAATGGGGCCTTGTAGTTGTGATGAAGTTGTTGACTCAGATGCGGATGGCGTCGCTGACTGCATCGATTTGTGCAGTGATTTAACTGCTTGCAACTTCGATGATGCAGTCGCACCCTGTGATTTTTCGTGCACATGCAATGATCCGGCGGCGTGCAATTTTGGTGCCGTAATCGGCACACAATCCGCAGTTATCGTAGCGCAACCGATTTGGTCGAATTACGACTTCAACGGCTATGGTGGGCAAGGGCCTCTCTGGGTGGGCAACTCTTCAAACGGTGATCTGCTGATAGGTTGGGACAGTTGGGCAGGTACGAGCATTGTAAGTCTTGATACCGCTTGCTGGACTTTTGAACCGGGCAACAACATTCCCGGATGGTTCGAAGGGCTCCTCTTGGTACATGCCATTGACCACCTTTCTGGAATAACGCTGTTTCATGATACCCTCGAACTTTCGAATTCCTCAGAAGACCTCGTTGAATTTTGTCTCAACACTTTAGGCAGCTGCTCGTACGCCACGAGTGGCTATGACTGCTCAGGGACATGCCTCAATGATGCAGACGGTGATGGTGTTTGTAACGAGTTTGAAATCGAGGGATGTACCATTGCATCTGCCTGTAACTACAATGTTACTGCGACGGATAACGATGGCTCTTGCACTTTTGCTGAGAGTGGATACGATTGCTCGGGCACATGCCTATCTGACCTCGACGATGACGGCATTTGTGCGGACGACGAAATTTGCGGTTGCACGGATGTGACCGCGACCAATTACATTGCTGAATCAACTGAGAATGACGGAAGTTGCCTCTATCCATCGAATGCCGCTTGTGGGAATCTTACAACTATTGCCTACGATGGTTATGCCTATCCACTGGTTGCTATCGGAAATCAGTGTTGGTTTCGAGAAAACCTCCGCTCTGACAATTATCGAAACGGAGACGCAATCCCGGGGGGGCTGAGCAACAGCCAATGGGTCACAACTACTCAAGGGGCACAATCTATTTATGATAATTCCGACTCGAATTTTTCAATTTATGGACGGCTGTACAACTGGTATGCGGTTAGTGATTTTAGGGGGCTATGTCCAGTTGGATTTCACGTGCCTTCGACGCTTGAATGGGATGTTCTGTCTAACGCATTGGGTGGAGCGAATGCAGCAGGCTTATCGTTGAAATCATCCCCTTGCAATGTGCCTCCTTGGACCGGGAATAACTCCAGTAGATTCACGGCATTGCCCAGTGGATTTCGGGACATTACCGACGGAAGTGGCCATTTTAGTAGTGCCGGTAGCTATGGAATTTGGTGGGCCTCCTCACAGGCCCACCGACTGCTTTCTTCTGGACAGAACATTTTTTATTCAAGTGGCGGAACGATAATACCCACCTATGGCTACTCCGTACGGTGCGTCATGGACGCAGGATTTGCGTGCAACGACCTAGACAATGATGGTGTTTGCGACCAATTTGAAATCCTTGGCTGTACGAACCCCGAAGCCCTCAACTTCGACCCCGCGGCAACGGACGATGACGGCTCTTGTTCGCCGTCAAATTCCGCAGGATGTGGGAATCACTCTGCAGTTGTTTTCGATGGGCACTCCTATCCCTTGGTCGCCATTGGGTCCCAATGTTGGTTCAAGGAAAACTTGCGAACAGACAACTACCGCAACGGAGACCCGATTCCAGGGAATCTCAGAGTAGCCAGTGGACATCGACGAATACTGGCGCACAATCCGTTTATGGCGATACTGAACTTAATCTGACAACAATTGGACGTTTGTACAATTGGTATGCCGTTAATGACCCGCGTGGTATTTGTCCAGCCAATTGGCACGTCGGAACGGATGAAGAGTGGACAACACTTGAACAAAATCTTGGAGTTTCCGCTGGCGAAACTTTAAAAGCCCCCATGCCCGCATGGGATGGGAGTGGTTCCAGTGGCTTCTTAGCTCTGCCTGGTGGCCGTCGAACATATGATGGTGGGGCTTTTGAAGATGCAGGAATGAGTGGAAATTGGTGGACAAGCTCAAGTGATTCCAGCGATGCATGGATGCGCTACTTGATTTCAGGCAATTCTGGTGTGGGACGATACAATGATTCCTACAATTTCAAACAGCGAAATGGCTTCTCCGTTCGGTGCGTTATGGACGCTGAATTCGCTTGCAATGACCTAGACAATGATGGTGTTTGCGATGAAAATGAACCGTACGGATGCACGGACCCCGTGGCATGTAACTTTCTTGATGTGGCTGCAGAGGACGACGGTTCCTGCACATATCCCGCTGCTGGATACGACTGCAACGGTGTATGCCTACAAGACACCGATTCAGATGGGGTGTGCAACGAGCATGAAGTGCCTGGTTGTACAGAACCCACCGCGTGCAATTTCGAACCTACTGCTACAGATGAGGATGGTTCGTGTGTTTTTGACTCAGGCTCCGTGCAACTCATCGTTGAACCTGTTGCGGTCCACAATCAAGGTGCATTGGAAGGATTAACCACCTACAGACTTTTTGCTCAGATCCCAAGTGCATCACAGCGCATCTCTGCGGTCTTTGGCAATGACAATTACCCCTTGATGATTGCCCCTTCCCAAGGTGGCGTGTTTTACCAAGACACTACGCTATCCGCCTCGTCGCAGTTCGTTCCCACTCACATACTCGGGATATTCCCACAAATGGCATTCGATAGCTATGTGGCGTTGGGAAAAGGGCATGAGCATCTCACAACCTCGGTTCAAACGCTTTCATCTTCTACTGAACCTTGGGAAATCGCGTTTGAATCAGGCCTACCCATCACTATCGAATCCAGTGTCGGTGGTGGATGGTTTTCCATTGACCCAGAAGATGGACTTCCTCTTTACCCAGGAAACAAGGTGCTTCTCGGTCAATTCACGACAGAATTCGGCATCGAAGGTCGATTGTCCTTACAATTGTCCGGGTGTGTGACTGGAGACAGCTACGAATACTATAACCTCTTGTTTGCATCCAATCCCACCTCCTTAGGATGCACAGATTCACTCGCTTGCAATTACGAAGTCCTCGCCACAATCGATGACGAATCATGTTGTTTCGGCAATTGTTTCGGGCCAGTCTCGAACCCCGAAGCACTCATTGCCCTTCCTGAGAATTCAGTTGTGGTGCCACATGCTGAAAACTCCCAATCAAATGAATACCACTACTGTCTGAGCAATTCATGTTACTTAGTACAAATTGAACTTGAGGCCATCCCCTTACCACAAGGTGCAAATCCTACGGATTGGGCTCATGGCGTTCTGAATTTTTCCAGCCAAGCCTGTACAGGATGTTTGAACCCCGAATCATGCAATTATTCTTCGACTGCACTCGCCTCCGGAGAGGTGTGTGTTGAATTGATCTCCGACCTTAATCACGACGGCGAGGTGGGCGTTTCCGACATTCTTATCTTGCTTTCCGAGTTTCAATCGTGCAATGGGGCAGCTCAGTGTTTTGCAGACATAAACAACGATAACCTTGTAAACGTAGCAGACCTTTTGATTTTCCTTTCGGAATTCGGTAATTCGTGTTCAGATTTGTTACCAAACTAAAATCCAATCCTACACTCGTCCTTTTTCGATGCAGTCATTCCAAAACGAACCTGACAATGAAGCACATCATCATTTTCCTTGCACTCGTGGGTTCAGGGACTCCGTTATTGTTTGCTCAAACGCCATCTCCACAATGGAACCCGGATTATGATGGCAATGGCGCGATAACCATTTTAGACGTGTTAGGTGTCCTGTCCGTATTTGAGGAAGTGGATTCAGATGGAGACGGTGTTTGGGACACAAATGACCCTTGTGTGGGTGCCTTGGATGTTTGGGCATTTGCAACGGAACGGGCTCCGATAATGACAGCGATGGCGTATGCGATACTGTCGACGATTGCGTGGGCAGCTTTGACGCGTGTGGTGTGTGCAACGGAGACGGACCTAGCTTTTTACAATTCGTGGATATCGTCGTACAACTCGACTCCACCTTCAACGAGACCTACAGTAATTGGGAGGTTTTTGTAACATCGACAGATTCAATCTTCGCTCTTGTCTGCGCGATCGAGGGTTGCACGGACCCCGCGGCGCTCACGTTCAATCCCGAGGCAAATGTTTCTGTGCCTGAACTTTGTGAATTCAATGCGTGTGGCGGTGTTTCTACCATTTCTTATCAAGGTGTGGTCTACCCAGTGCTCGAAGTCGGTAATAACTGCTGGTTTGGAACCAACTTGCGGGCATTGAATTACCTCAATGGTGACCCCATTCCCCATGTTCAGAACAATTCCCTTTGGACCCAGCAAATCAGTGGAGCAAGAAGTTATCCCAATGGCGACCCGCTCCTTGTGGCGGATTACGGCATGTTGTACAACGGGTACGTGGTAAAGGATGACCGAGGCGTGTGTCCTGTTGAGTGGCACGTTTCCACCGACAATGACTGGGACTCACTTGTTTCATCAAACGGTGGAAATACAAATGCAGCCTCTTCCCTTAAATCCAGTCCCAGTGATTTGCCTTCTTGGAATGGCACGAACTCAAGCGGATTCTCAGGGCTACCTGCCGGGTCTAGACTCAATTACAATGGCGAATACCACATTTTCGGAACATTTGGAAATTGGTGGACTTCAACTTTGGGAACTACCAATTTGTTTGCGCGCAGCATGGGGTCTACTCATTCGAACGTATACAAGTTTGAATCGCACACCGAATTAGGCTTTTCAATCCGCTGTGTTAAAGATTAACTGTGTGATTTATTCAAAACTAAAGGCATACATTTTATTGGATGTCCCCTGAATTAGTACCCACTGCTGGTTTTCACCATGCGCTTTGCTGCTCCCACCCAGTAATCTACCCTTTCATCTCATGAATTCGGCGGGAGGGATATCCTGCGAGGTATTGCGAACGGCTACGTACGAACAACCCAAAAATTGATTCTTGCCCGCCGCGCAGCGGCACCTGATCCCTCGGCGCAAAGCGCCGCCTCATCCCGCGGCGAAGCCGCACCCCCGGCCGCGCAGCGGCCCCTCATCCCGCGGCGCGAAGCGCCGCCTCACCCCTCTCTCACCCCCAGCCTCCGCGCCAGCTCCCCCGTGAACTCGCGAAGCGCACGCGCGTGGCCGGCGTCGCTCGTGGCACGTTCGAAGGTGTCGGCGAGCGTCATCAGGGTTTGGCAAGTAAAATGCTGCATCTCCTCGACGGTCATCTTCTTCGTCCACAGGTCCATGCGCATGGCGATGCCGTCGGTGTCGTCCCACATCGCCAGCAGCATCGCACGCGCCTCGCGCTCCGCCACGCCCCCGTCCTCGGCGGTCCAAACGATGCGCTGCGGCACTTGGTTTTCGTCGGTCTCGACGTCGATGGTGATGGTGGATTTCACGGGCGGTAGCTCTTGAACACTGGAACGGGATCGGTCAGGGCCAACAACGCAGGCAAGGTCGTTTCCGGATGGGCCGCCATGTAATCTTCGACCGCCCGCCACGCGATGTAGCTGCCGAGCGCGTCTGGACTCTCCTGCGGAACCCGGCCGGCACGGGTGAACGGCCCTTCGTTGAACCACTTGAGGTAGTCCGCGCGTCGGTCGTTGAGCAATTCCTCGGCGTTCGAAAACTCCGACCAAACTTGCTGCTCGTGCTCCTCTGCCCACGCCCACTGCTCCTCGCTCCAGTTGAACCACAGCCGCGACGACGCTTCCGGATAGATTCGGTGCAGCATGAAGAGCACCTTGCCACGGTACAACGCCTCGTCCGCGCAGGTCCGTGGGTTGTACCACGGTTCGGCGAAATGCACCAGCATCCACCCGCGGAGCGCATCCGTCACCAGGTAGTCGGTGGACATGCGGGCCCGCTGGTAGGCCGGGAACACCTCCGGGGCCAGCTTCCCG
>Ga0315904_10006238_pt1 | contig 16352 bp, 14 predicted proteins | sample LakEriMetagenome_6_FD_203529 | JGI IMG/M metagenome (GOLD analysis project Ga0315904, IMG submission 203529) | Freshwater fungal communities from buoy surface, Lake Erie, Ohio, United States - Buoy 12 MA120 | ecosystem: Environmental > Aquatic > Freshwater > Lake | place: USA: Lake Erie, Ohio... | reverse complement strand
TTTTTTTTCTTAGCTACGGCCTCTGACGGCCGATCCAAAGATGCGAAAGGTGCGCTTGGTAACGCGTAGCGAGAATAAAACATGAAAATCAATCGAACGACCCTCAGTTTGATCGTGGCCTCTCTGTGTGGAGCAGGGCCGACAGTTGCATTTGGCCAGGATGCGTTGAGCGAGGCGGCTCGCTCGAGTGCCGGTCGAGTAGGTGACGCAGTAGGCGCACCGAAGGCTCAAAGCGGAGCGAGTCAATCGATCTCTGATGCTGGCGAGGTCAAAGCACCTGCGATGCGAAGCCCATCGGATCGAGCTGCCGCTGATGCTTATCCAGTCACCACCGCAGCACGTCCTAGTGGGATGGTTGCAGCGCCTGGAGCGTCCGATTGCACCTCTCCTGGATGCACGACCCCCGGCTGTGATTCTGCGGGTTGCGACTCTCGGGGTTCACTCGGATCAGGTCGCATGGGCCGAGTTGGAGGCAAGCTCCTTGGGGCTGGCCACCTGAGTAACAGCGGTAACTGCGATAGCGGAGCCTGTGGTACCGGAGGCGGATGCGACTCAGGTGCTGCGTGTGCTTCGGGTGGTTTGCTCGGTGGCTTTGGTGCCGCATGCGGATCAGGGACAGGTTGCAGGAGTCCATTTGGAAGCGGACTTGGTTGGGCCGAATCAGATACATTGCTTTGGTGGGGTCGCGGTTTGACCAATTCGCCGGTGATTGTCGGCGGCAACAGCGCTACGGTTTTACCGACCAATCCGCTCTTGGGTGGATACGACAATCCTTTGGGCACCGACATGCTTGTGGGTCTGAGGGGCAACGTTGGTTTTTGGTTGGATGACTGCCAAAACTACGGTGTTGGTGGTCGAGCCTGGGGTTTGATCTCCGATGGTAACGAGCAAGTGATCACCAACGGGGGCAACTCCACTGGGATTTCCTTCTTCAATACATCGCTTGGACAACCTGACACTTACGTCGTCAATTTGGATCGTGGCCCGTTCGGCAAGAACGTTGGCGAGATCGGTGTTCTGAACGACCTGGATGTTTACTCGGGCGATCTTTACCTTCGAGCCTTGCTCTTGGGCAATCGATGCAATCGAGTGGATTTGCTGGGTGGTTACACCTACTTGCGACTCGATTCGGGTTATCAGCTTCGATCCAGGATTGTCGATGGTTGGACCGATGCACCTCCGCCGGTGACGACCGTCACGACGATCGTCGATCGATTCTCGACAAAGAACGAGTTCCATGGTGGACATGTGGGCTTGCAGTCGAACATCACCCGCGGTCGCTTTGGCCTGGGCTTGATGGGTAAGGTTGCCATGGGCAATATGACCTCGACGAGCAACATCAGTGGCAGCTACGAGCAGATTCCGCCTCTGCCAAGCTTGCCTGATCGTCAGAACCGAGGATTGTTCGCTCAATCGAGCAACATTGGAACCGTCAGCCGAGACGCATTCACTTTCATTCCCGAGATGAATGCGAAGCTACGCTATCAAATTGGGCGGTTCCAAGTTGGTGTTGGATACACCGTCGTGGTGCTCCCAGAAGTCGCAATGGCAGCTAGCCAGATCGATACGAACGTCGATGCCTTGGGAATTCTCAATCCGCCGACCGTTGCACCAGTGAATCGATTCAATACCGAATCGTACTACCTGCACGGTATCGACTTGGGCGTGACGTACAACTTCTAGTTGATTGCGAGCTAAGCTCGATCGCTAAAACTTCGCGAGATGTTTCGCAGCCTAAGCTTCGAAACATCTCTTCGTTTCCACAGACACCGGACTGGATATGGTACCTGTTATAGTTCATCGGATCGGGAATCGATTTTGAACCAAGCTCAAGAGCAAGGTTTTCATGCAGCGAACTTGCGTGAGATTTCGAAGTTGCTCGATAGCCAATGGCCAGCTCTTTGGACGCATCGGCTTATGGGACTCGAGCATCAAGTTGCACGACTCGGGCAGTTGGGAGTCAGTTTATGGATCCACTCGCCGCAGTCGCGCGAGTTGGTCTCGGAACTGATGCAACTCTTGGGAACCAGGAGTCCTCAGACGCTGCCTGAGAGCCGCGCGCATGGCAAGCAAGTAGTTCCATTCGCTGAGGATGAGCCAGTGATCATCCCGTTTGATCGCAAAGCAGCCTAGTTCAACGGTTGTCCCCACTTAAATCCGTCTTACGAAAACCCCGCAGGCTTGGCCTTGGGCTGAGTAAGCCACATGGGCAAACGCCTTACCGGCTGGATCGGAGCTCTTGGCGACTCGGATCGGGCAGCGTGGGTCGGTCGATTTGGTGTTGAGCACTGGGAAGAGTTGTTGGTGTTCCAGTGCCAGAAGGCTTGCAATGATCTCGACGGCACCTGAACCAGCACCGAGGTTCCCAAAGTAACTTTTCGCAGCCGTGACAGGCACATCGAGATTGCCCAGGGCATCTCGGATCCCGGAAGCTTCGCTGGCATCACCTTGGACATCGCTTTTGCCACAGCCATGAAAGTGCCATTGGCCTGGGCTCAAGTCCACGCCGGCCCTGGCGGCTTGGTCGAGCAGTATTTTGCTGACGTTTTTGATGGCCGTACGGATATGGTCACGCTCTGCGTTTTTGCCGGTGACATCACCGACCGCCGAGCTTGCACCACCGACGATTTCGCCCCAGATCTTGGCCCCCCGAGCCGAGGCGTGTTCGAAGGATTCCAGAACCAGTGCACCGGATCCTTCTCCGACGAGGTTCCCATCGCGATCGATGTCGTAAGGGCGAGCCATTTCGGCTGGGTTATCGCGATTTTTGGCCATTGGTTCGGTGGACATGAAGTTCAACGCACGCAAAGGTTCCATGCGAGAACCGGTCGCTCCGGCGATCATCACATCGGCCGCACCGCGACGGATCGCCGAGACGGCTTCGACGATCGAAGCGGCACTGGAGGCTTCGCGGATTGTCACCGAGTTGCTCGGCCCGCGCAAGTCGTTGTAGATAGCGACGTGACTCGCAGGCATGTTGGGCAAGTACTTCAGCAGCCACAGCGGGTTGACTTGCGGGCGACCGGTTTGAGGCCATTTGGGCATTTGGAATTCATGGGACTCGTCGCGGCAAGCGTTGATGCCGTCTGCGTATTCTTCGGGCCTAGTGATGATGTAATCGCTTCCAAAGACGATCCCGAATCGCTCGGGGGTACGCAACTGAGGGTCGGCCAGACCGGAATCAAAGAGAGCCAATTGGCAAGCGGCGACCCCCATTTCGATTTCCCGGCACATCACCTTTTGGTTTTTTTTGATCGAGCGTTGGAGGTTTTTATCAAGGGGACCGAATTCCGCGATATCGCCGGTAAAACAGGAGGCTTGGCCACCGAATTTGCAGGGAATGATTTCTAGCGGAAGGCTCGTCAGCGGGCCGATGCCAGAAGTTTCATTGGCGAGGTTATTCCAAAAGGGGGCCAGTTCACGTCCCAGGGGAGAAATAACGCCAAGTCCGGTGATAACGACGCGGTGGTTGTTAGACATTGGGTGAGTTTGTCAAAAACGCAGGAAAAAAGGGACAAACAAGGGCTTCGAGGGCACGCTAGGGTCAGCCCAAAGCATACACCTGACGGGCCGATCGAGCAACCGAGTCGGAGGTTAGCCAACCGGCTTGGCCTTGACAATCCCAGAGCATGATCCACAATCCGTTTATCGAGAGAATCTCGGGCGGTTAGCTCAGTTGGTTAGAGCGCAACGTTGACATCGTTGAGGTCGTTGGTTCGAGTCCAATATCGCCCACTTTCGGCACTAAGCCAGCTTCAGACAGAAGCCGACAGATCGCGACAAACCCAAGGGATTCCTTGGGTTTTTTCGTTTCATCGTCGCAAGTCGTCGAGACACTATGGGACGATTCAAGCCCCTGAGAGTCGTCCTTTATGGCTACCTTTATGGCTAACTTCTCGGAATGGATCTTAGACAGCTTCTCCATTGTCTGATCGAGATCTCCTTCGCCGACCTTCCAATAATGCTCCTTTGCGACTTCTTCGGTATGTCCGCAGATTGAAGCAGCGACATGAGAAGGAACCGATCGAGCGAGATCCGTCGCAGCGGACGACCGGAGATTCTGCCATAGCTTCGGCCAGGGAGTTACTCCCGCTCGAAGGATGATAACCGCCGAAACCGAGCGTGCGATTGAATTGCTGCAAGAGCGTCGCACTGCATTGATTTCCGCTGCGGAGACGGGGAGATCGCTGTGCGAAAATTCGCAAGTTGAAACGCGTCTGCTTTGCGATAACATCGATAACAAAAACTCTTGGACAGATCCCGGGGATTGAAAGCCCCAACGGGGCTATAATGCGATAGCCCAGGGCAACGCCCTGGGTCATGCCATCCAAATAATCACGTTGCCCTGAAGGGGCAAAACTTGCCTCAATCCCACATGTAGCGTTCATCATAGGGAACGTGGTACTTCTCCAAAAGACGACGATACTCCTCTTGAAACGTATACAATCGGTGATGCTCGGCTTGGTTTCCGATGTACACCTCCAACGCATCTCGATGCGAAGGGCTGATGGAAAATATCCCATAGCCTCCTTGCCAATGGAATTGGGCTAATTTCTTTGACTTCGTCTTTAACCATTTGGATGAACCGGTTTTGATCTCCTGGATCAAATCCGATGGCGCACATGTCCTCGGGTGGGCAATCATGCCCTGGGCTTTCTCATCATGCCGCGTTGCGGTGTCGGTACATGTAAATCGTGGTGGTGCACAATGGGGACGGCTCGTTTTTTCACCAAAACGAACCCCAAGATGTCGTAATTATGGTGTACGATTCACAATAAACTCGCGATTTCAAAGCCCAAGATCCAAGAGGGGCTCAAGCGGATCATGCTCAAATTAATTGGAGCTCTAGGAGAAGCTCCCCTGGAGTGGTAAGCCCAGTGGCCACCGGGCCGCAGGCCCAGTAACCCGATGTGTAAACGAGGAAGCACTCGAGTGATCGTCATGCGAAGCCATCGGCCGTGTACTGCTAGAGATTGGAGTGCCCGAAGACAACCGCTGATGAACACGCATGAACGCTAATGTAGAACAGCCCTACGCGCGGTCTTTCCCCTCATCCCCCCCGCCCCTTCTCCCCAGCCAAAGCCCTGGGGCGAAGGGGAGCCAAGCGGGGTTAGGCGTTAGGCGTTAGGAAAACAGACAAGCGGTTTTTAGAGTACCGCATTAGCGTTCATCAGTGTTCATCAGCGGTCGTCTTGGTCCGCATCAGCGTTCATCAGCGTTCATCAGCGGTCGTCTTGGTCTGCATTAGCGTTCATCAGCGGTTTGCTAAAAACGATGATTCGCAACTAACGGATTTGGTACAACCACTTTAACGCCTGGTTCATCAGATCCTCGCCGGCTCCTATCTCTGCAGGTGCGACCTGGGCGTCAGCACCATAGCCTCCCTCTGCGGTCCCTTCAATCGTCGGGAAATACTGATGGTAGCCATTGCAATAACCAAAGAATAATAAACCCTCGAAACGAGCACGTTCCCTCAGCCGGATTGCGTGCTGACAGAAAAATTCGCCACTGGCTCCCACAAACGCGATCTCTTTGTTCAAGACCGCCACGGTCAACCGAGGTCGGATCCCGTCTTGATACTCGGCCACAAAGTTTTCAACAAGCTCCGGGAAAAACGCGACCGAATAAACCCCTTGAACCAACGGATTCTTAAAGTCGGTTCTAGATCCAAACGTAAATCGATCCTCCTTGAACTTCAACGACGGTGCCTGTACCGATTTGGTCTCGATCCCTTCATACAGCTTGAGCACCTCGTTACCCAACGCGGAACCATAACCGAGATAATCTCCATGAGCCCCGCGATCCACAGAGATATCCCCCGAAGCTCCCTGCATGAAGACCACCGTGCCTGCGGTTTTCTCGCTGACAGTCGATCGCATGGCTCCGACATAGTCGGCTGAAAACTTGCGAATGTCCGACGATATGTTCGTCGGATGGCCAGTGAAATTGACAATCGTCGCAATATTCTTGCCACTTTCCAATTCATCGAATCGAATCACACCAAGCCTTGTGTCGACCGGAGCAGGGCGGATCTTCGTGTGCCGGTTGCGATTGAATCCGACGAGCTCCTTGTTGGCTTGGCCGACTTTGGCCGGTTTCATCTGCTCGTGCGCTTGGAGTATCGAGTCCACCAACGCTTGTTCCAACTGCTGGTTGTAGCGTATCGCAGCATCAAAACGACCACGACCCCGGCCTGGGGAATCGAAGAGTTCAAGCACCGGTCCATGGTGCGTGTGAGATCCGGCGATGAACGAAACGTCAATCCCCGCCTTCTCCTTGATCTGACTTCGAATCCTCTGAAGCGAATCTTCTTGGGGCGATCGGCCTAGGTCCAAGCCGACAACGGCCATCTTGCGACGCCCAGCTTGAATCACGACAACCGTCGCCTTGAGCGGATCCAAAGTTCCCTCGGATAATGCTGCATGCCGATCGCCATAGCCCCACATCGGTACGGCTTCGGTCGGCGTAATGTCGACCTCACAGGCCCCTACTTTGAATTCCTGACAGTTCCCTCGCTGCCCAGAGAGCGCCCACGAGACAACCAGTGCAACGATGCCCATCCAATAACATAGCTTATTCATTTTTTCGATTCCTCCTCGTTCTACTCATTGGGTGTCGAGCATTAGATGCGGGGCATAACCATAATCCACCGGCTGATACTCGATCCTCAAGTCATTGGATTCGATCCGACGATTTCCTTCTCTCAGGGAGACGAGCAGATGGTCCAAAACTCCTGCTGTGAGCATGGTGCGTTCGACAGGATAAGCTGGTTTGCCCGAGTGGATCATTCGCTCGATCCCCTTAAGCAGATAGGCAAAGTGCGGATAGTATGGCTCTTCGCGCTCTTCGACTCGTGTCGCGAAACTTCGCCCCGTCGTATCGAGCACGGCTGCTCCGATGCCTTGGGCTTTACCGGGCAACATCAGTACTGGCACGACCAAGCCATCGGCATAGCCGATCAAAAAGGCCGCTCCGTCTTTGGGCGGGTCATCAAGCACCGATTGCCGATCGGTTCCGGTCGCTCCGAGAGCCTGATCGAAAAGACCCGAATGGATGGTTCCTTGCTCTAACAAAAAACCGATCTTGTCGGTAGGTAGTGCTTGAACCCACGCGACGCCTCGCTCGCCGCCGCGTCGGCGTTCCAAAATGCTCTGCAGGAATTCCAAGGTGTGGATCCCATAGATATCCAATCCCGAGTAGCCGATCCCCAAGGCTGCCGAAACCCCTTGCTGCCACGTTAAATCCGCATCCGGGATCCGATACGAGACCGTTAAACTCGAACCTGCCATCCACGGAACGTTTAGCTCTTTGGCTCTTTGGGCCATCCAAAGAGCATCGGCCCACTCAGGACCAGGGTGCTTGTCGTTAAAGACCGGAACGACCTTTTTGTACTTTGCCATCGCATCGGTGATCTCTTGGAAGAACCGTTTGCGTGGATAGAGATGCTGGCCAAAGTCGTTCCAAGGATAATCACCGTGCTCGCCGATACTCAGCACTCCATCGACATCGATGCGACCCGTATCGAGCGTAAGTGCCTCTTCGATCGACTTGCACAACCGAAAGCCATGTTTTTTGGCAAGCTCGACCGACATATCCTCCGGTGGATACTGATCGACAAACAACGAAACGAGTTGCAAGTCAGGGCCAGGCCCTCCGTCTTGTCGCCAGCCCTCTAGGATCTTTCCCAAAAGAACGTCCGAATGGGATTTCTTTCGGTAAACCGTGACGACTGCTGCGACTCTCTTTTTTTCCCGAGCCGGCCATGGGTAAGCAAATAGGTTTTGGCAACTTGTAGCCGTTAGCGATGCTGCCATGCTACCCAACCAAAGTCGACGAGTTATATCGTAGGGATGTTGCATCATCGCAGACAGCCGGTTTCTAGAGTGTAAGGTTCCAAACGCAAGTTCCGATTGTATCGGATAGTCTACCTCCCTTGGGGCCTGCCATACTGTATCGGTTAATCCGAACTCTCCGAAGTCTCTGTCACCGTGGGTAAAACGCAAGGCTTTCGTGGTATCGGTCGATACTCCCAGCACCGGGTGGTTCGGTACCCGCGTTTTCCCTTGAATTCCTTCTGAAGATAGCTGTGCATCGATGGCCAAAAAGGAAGTTTTTCGCGTAGTGACACGAGCCTCCGATGGCTCGCTGAAAATCCGCGATTTCCACTCCGCCGAAATGATCTATCGCACGCATACCCAAGTAGGCGTTGACGATAGCAGCACCGATCTGGATTTGCGCGGCATGCCGATCTTCAAGGGTCTGATCGGTCCGATTCCCGAAGGCAAAAACATCGCCCGCTACGAGTCCCACGATGTTTTCGAAGTGATGACCAAGGAGTGGGCCAACGCCAGCCCGCGTCGCCGTCGGCGGCTCAAGCCCGGCGAGGTTAGTTCCGAAGCGAATTCTGAAGATTGAGAATTCGGTCGATGAATCGATAGGCTTGCTCCCGAGCCTCTGGTGGAAAATCGTGAGCACTCTCTGGATAGATCGCTTGAATTTGTCCCTCGGCCGAATGCATCCGATAAACTCTCGCTGCTTGATCGATCGTCTCGCGTACCCCTGAGACGTCAAAGTTGTCGTCTCGGATCGGGGAGCTGGTAAAAAAGGCTCGCGGAGCAATCCCTGCGATAAGCTCGGGAAAATCGAAGGGAACCAAGTTTGGATTGTTTGCGTAACTCGTCGCGATACGAGGCATGTAGCGGTCGCTGGTCCAGCCTCGAAGGTTCCCACCGTAGTATTTGTGAAAGCGGGTAAAGCCGCAGCTTGTAACAGCCACCGAGATCCGCTCGTCGAAGAAACTCGTGAAGATCGTATTGTGTCCTCCGAGGGAATGACCAATGCAGCCGATCCGTTTGCCATCGACCTGCGGCAGACCTTGCAGCAGATCGATCGCTCGCATGTTGTCCCAGATGGCCTTCATGCTGCCGCTGGCCCACTGGGAATTGGCGCGAAAGTCGTACTCATGCTCGCCAAAGGAAGGGTAGTCCGGAGCAAGCGTCACGTAACCTCGCTGGGCAAGCTCCAACGCATAATGGAGGTTCTTGCTACCTCCGAGCCCCGAAGGCTCACCCTTGCCGATGCCGATCGTCTGATGCAAGCACAACACCGCAGGTCTGCGAATCTCAGCGCTGTTCGAATGGACAAAAAGGAACGCATCAACCCGGTCCTCTTTGACCAAAGCGTCCCCTTTCTCGGTGACATACTGGATCTTGCGACGTATCAATCCGTCGGCCAAAGGTGTTTCCTCTAAGATCGTAAAATCGACCGGCCCGAGCCTACTGCGATCCGGTAAGCTACCCATGACGACTTCGATGTTTTTGCGAATCGAATCCCTGCGGCGCAGCCAGTCCTCTACGTTTTGAATCCTTCCAAGCTCAGGAAAGGATGGATCCACCCAATCAAGATTCGCGTGGACTTGATCCAAGCCACTCGCAGTATCTTGGCTACGAGCATTTAAAGGAAAGCTTAAGAGAATCGCAAGGGCGATCCCAAGTGCGGGTGTGCGCATGGATGATGACTCTTTGCTATGGAACTGTTTTGCTGTTGAATTGTGTTCGCAACTGCAAGATCGCTGAATCGACCATCATCTCTCCGCTCCCTTCGGCGCAGCGGGCCGAGATGACCTCGTAGTTGCCTTGCGAATATGCTTGTCTTGTTGGAACATAGCCGATCGATCCATTGGCAAGTTCATGGATCGATGTGACAGAAAAAGGCGATGCGTCTTTGATGGCCATCCCTAGTTGCACGAAGATCTCGCCTGGCAGGGAGACCCAAGCGACTTGTCGGCCAAGACTGATGACTTGGACTTCGGCATCGAGGAACCCATCGGGATGCGCTTCGACGTCGGCGATGCGATAGGCCTCGACCATTTCCATGAAAGGTGGAAGCGGCTGAGTATTCATTTTTGCAAGCACCGTTTTAGCCCATGCGGAGCGCTGGGGCGAATGCGGATTGACAGGAACCTTAACGATTTGGTGCGAAGCACTCAGGCGATGGGAGCTTAAGGGTTGAAGACTATTCCAAGACCTTAAGATCGCACCGGCCAGTCGGGTACCGATCCGAGCCGCCTCGTGGTGACCACCCTGACGATTTCCACTGCGCACATCGATGTGATTGATATCACCACAAGTCCCCGTGGCATATTGCAAGTGAGCTTCGGGGAAAACTTTGCTCAAAGATTCCTGAATCGTGTAAGGCATATCGGCGCTCCACTGGGAACCGCCGACGGTATCCAAGTGGATTGCATAGCTACTGAGTAGACCCGCGAGTTTGCCAGGTTCATCGTGGAAGGCAACCATGGGTAGCGCGTCGTCTGTAGGCCCCGCTTCCCGAACGATGTTCGCATTGAGCTTGCCAGGGTTCCAGCCCACGGACCCGTCCTTCATAAAGAAGCGTCGATTGAAAGCCAGTTGCTTTTCTTCTCCGATCGCAAATGAAGCCGTTCGAGGTTTGAGGTTTGCAGCGGCATCCAAAACGCTTTGAGCGATCCGCTCGGGAAGTCCGATCATGTACTGCTTGGCCTCATCGGTTTGATTGCCGAAGCGTTCGGGCAGTCGCTCGTCGGGCTCGTAGAGCATGGGGCCTGTGTGGGAGTGCGTCGCGCTGATCATCACATGCGAAGGCTCGATGTTGAGTTTCTCTTGGATCAATCGGCGAGTCTCTCGCACCATCCATTGGTTTGTCGAGATCAGATCCAGAGCGATAATGGCTACTTTGGTCGAACCATCATCCAGGACGGTCGCCTTAGCCCACAGCGGATCATGAGTCGCAGTGGAATAGCGAACTCCATAGTATCCCGCCATCGGGGTCGGCCTGATGGGGGTGATGTCCGCGATTCCAAAGCCAACAGCAAGATCAGATCCGAGATCTTGCGGCGGAGCCTGAGCTAGGCTTACGCTTGGCAAAAATACGACGATCAGCACAAGGAACAGATAGTGTTTCGAAGAATCGGATCGATTCGAGGTCCTCATGTTGCTAACCGTTTCTGCATGATACATAAGTGATGGTCTAGGTGTCCAATGATCATCCCGTGAAGCATCCTGACGTCCAACTCGAAACCAGCAGCCATGCCGCGACGGTGCCAAAGAGGCTCGGGAAGATTTTTAAAGAGAGTAAGTGAGGCCGACCGTACGCTTGAGAACTCTTCGATCAGATCCAACCAAGACGCTTCGTTGGCCGATGAATTCGCCAAGAAGACGTGCTCATCAAAACTAGGAAGCGAGTCGTTGCCTCCTCTTGCGATCCATAGAGCTCGGAAGGCAAACACTCTTTCGCAATCGGAAATATGTTTTAAGACCTCTCGAAGAGTCCAAGTGTAAGGATCGTGAAGGACGAGGGTTTGGGCCGAGTCGACCGAGCTTGCCCAATTCACAAACGCCTCGGATTGCGAAACGAGTTGCTCCATCGGATCGACCGACGGGTCGACTCGCCGGAGATATTTTTCGAAGTAGGGCTCTACCATTCTTGGGTACTCGTGCTCGAAAGGACGTATTGGGATGTAGTTGATATTCGGGCCAAATACTGGGGTTCCAGCTTCCTTGAAAAGACGATCGCCTTGAATCGATTCACGCGTTTTCGAGTACGAGTACCGCGAAGCTGAGTACGAAAAATCCGAGCTTTCACCCACACTCATTGCTGAACAACCCACAATGATACTTGTTGTTTGAAATACCGTGTTGCAAGCTCGCCCAAATAAACCAGCGGTTTTGCAATGAGCCGATCCTTGGCTAGCATAACGGTTGGAGAAATTCAGATTTTTTTGTCCGTCGACCCAGGGGAACCCGGTTCAGAAGCGACTATCTGTCTACCATGTCGAGCATCCCGGTAAAGTATCACTTAAGCGACCCCATGACTGAGCAATTCGATTGGGGGAAAGTCTTCGAGTCGCACCGACGCTGGATAGCGACCGTCGTTCGCGCTCGACTGGCCGACCCCGAAGCACAGGCCGATGTCCTGCAGGATGTCGCACTGGCAGCCATCAGTCAACCTAATCGCCCAGATTCGCCCGATAAGATTGCCCCATGGCTTTACCGAATCACGTTACGCAAGATCGTCAACCACCACCGCAACACCGGCAGAAGACGACGTCTGCATGAATCGGTCGCAAAAAACATTCCCGCCCAAGACCCGAGCACTTGCGGTGAACCAGGAGCTTGGTTGCTCCAAAAAGAGACAAGAACGAGCATCCAAGAAGGGCTCTCCAAACTGGATCCTCAGGATCGGCAGTTGTTGCTGCTAAAGTACACCGAAGGGTGGAGTTACGAGCAATTGGCACAGCACCTTGGTGTATCCATCAAGACCATCGAATATCGGCTCTTGCGAGCTCGAAATGCATTACGGACCGAGCTAATGGGTGAAGCATGAACGCACTAGAACTACAACGACTTGTCGATGGGCAACTGACCCATTCCCAACGGGCCGACTTGCTCCAAGCGATGGAAGCTTGTGATCCCAAGTGGCGTGAGATTGCCCTGCGGCTACTTGAGGAGCAACAGTGGGCCAAGGAGATTTGTCTTGGGCCAGCAAGGCTACCAAGCACAGAGGTATCCACGACCGATTCGGCCATGAGCACTGTTGCAGGTATCGAGCTGGGAAAAAACAAAAGCTGGCGCACAAGTTCATGGTGGAATGCTCTGCTGGCCTCGTGCGCACTGTTTGCGATCGGGCTTTACGGCGGTTACCAGTTTCGATATCAACTTACGAATCCGATGGCTCAGCAGCAGTCGATAGCCAATTCCGCATCACCCAATGGCGATGATGCGATCGCTCAATCCAGCAATGCCTTCGAGGTCGATTCGCCCTGGAGAGTGCGGGTCGATAGTCCCAGCGCCTCGCCAATCGAAATCCCGTTATTGGATGCACGCGAGATCGATCCAAATTTGATCTTTGCCAACAACTCCTTCGAAATTGCAAAACTCAATCAGCAACTCAAGCGTAAAGGCTACGAGTTGGACGTCAAACCATCGGTCTATTCTGGGTCCTTGAAGGATGGGCGCAAGTTTGTCGTCCCTATCCATGACGTCTCGCTAAAACCACTTGGTTTGTAGAGCCATTGGTCGTTAAAACCAATCGATCACCCGTTTTGTAACCAATCCCTGTAACCTGTCTTTCCAATAGGAGACCTGCTTTATGAAAAATTCCATGATGAACTCGAATGCGATGCGAAATCGCTTTCGCCGACTGCTCTGTTGCGGTCTAGTATCTGCTTGTTCCCTAAGCATGCTGACGAGTCTCTCCGACGTCGCCTTGGGCCAAGCGCCCCAGGAAACGCAGCAGAAAGCCTCGGTCATTGTGCTCAGCGAAGAGCCGGGCAACAATGAAAAATTGCTCGATGAGCTTCGTGAAAAGCTCAAGTTCCTCCCCGAAGACCAACGCAATTCAATCCTCGATCAAGTTGAAAAATCGCTGGATCAAGCGACCAAGTCTTCGGCCAAACCGCAACGGACCGTGGTTGCAACGGTTGACGCACAGGATGTTCAAGCGACGAAAGATGGTAAAACCATTACCATGACGATCGTTCAGTCCTCCGATGAGAACGATCCCAAAAAAGGGGAGAAAAAAGAGGGGGCCATTCGGATCGAGAAGATTCAACGCATCGTCGATGGAAAGATGATTCAAGATGATCTCAAACGCGTTTTGGGAAATAACATGATCTTGGAAGGTTCCGATTTGGCTTTAGGACCCCAAGGGCCTAAGTTCCGAATCGGTCTAAGTGTTGAAAACCCAGAGGAAACCGAATCCGAAGACGGACTCGTTGTCGATCGCGTTATGGAGGACTCCCCAGCTGCCCAAGCAGGCATCCAAGAGGGGGACGTGATCATCGAGATCAACGGCGAGGAAGCCGAAGACTTTGCATCGCTTCAAGAGGCCGTGCAAGAGGCGGGCAAGGCGGATCGCTCGCTGAAACTAAAGCTCGAACGCGACGGTAAGGAGATCGTTTTGAAGGTCAAGCCGACGAAATCCGAAGAGCCGGCCGCGATGAACTTCAAGATAATGCCGCAAGTCGGAAGCATTCTTCCGTTGGACGTGCTTCAAGGAGGCGAAGGCCAAGCGATGGGCCAAGCAATGGGATTTGCGATCCAGACTCCCAACGACCTGATGGACACCAAGAAGGAAATCGCTGAGCTCAAGGAAGAGATCCAAGAGCTCAAAGCGATGGTCAAAAAGCTATTGGAATCTTCCGATAAACGGTAGACTCCATGCTCGATAGGATACTAGTCAGGGATCCAAAGTTTTGAACCACCAGAGGACTCAGGCGATTGTCCATCGCCTGAGTCAGGTGTCCAAATCCCGCTCGAAGAGTTTCCTTGGCCCGCGGAGGCGACGTCGGAAAGCCCGCCTGCGGAGCCTTGAGCTCCCATCGCAGCCCGTCGAGAGAGCATTTCTTGTTGCTGCATCAAGGCTTGGATATATCTCAGCAGCGTTGGATCGGACTGGTTCTCGCGGAGCGAACTTTCCATAAAGACGCGAGCTTCGGCTGCTCGACCAAGGTATTGAAGCAGTTCGAAACGCTCGACAATCGCTCCACCAACCGAGAGATTGAGCTTCTTACCCGATTCGATCACGCGAGCGAGAAGCTTTTCTGCTTCATTCGGATCGGTACAAGTTCTGACTCGGAGGTTGTAGATCGTGTACTCTGCGGAACCTTTGAGATCCTCAGGCCACTGCATGCTTTGAGCTCGTTCGATCAAAGCCGGATACATCGAGGACACACCGCGAGTCAACGACGACTGCATTAGCTGAATCAAGCTTTGGGCATCGATGTTCGTAAGATCGGTCCAGTAGTAAGCAGCACCACCAACCAGATCGAACACATCGAGTTCCGACGAGAGTTTCGGTTCGGAGACCCCCAGACGCTTGTGCAGCGCGTCAAAGTCCACATCGCTCAGTGGAGTTGGGTTTCTTGATTGCCAAGCCAGAAGGATCGCTTGCAAGGGGATCCTAAACTCCGATTGTCCGGCTGCCTCACGCAACGATCGATCCGAGAGGCATTCGAGTTTGATATCCAAAGAGTCGTCGAGGTTGACGTTCTTGAGAGCATCGGTCAGGGCCAAGCGACGATCCTCAGGAATCTCCTTTCGAATCATGACTTGACCGGCAGTTCGGCTCAGAAACGGCATGTAGAGCGTATTGACGAGTTCCCGCTTAAGGCTTCCCAACCCCAACTCGGACTTGATCTGGTCGGATTGGGCTTTCATGTATCCTGCGGAGGCTTCGAGCGTCACCAAGCGAGCTGGTTTGTCGGTTTGCTTGCCGTAGAAGGCCAGCCACGATCCAGCCCGCATGGGCTCAGACTCGCCGAACTGCTCTTGCAAGATCGGCTCGACGCTCACATAAGCGGCCTTGGGAGGCACCTCTTCTTCGAGCATCATTTGGAGCATTTCGCGAAGTTGCTCGACTTGGATCGGCTGGACCAATTTGCTCGCGCTGAGCTTGCTCTCGAAATCAGGGTCTTCGACCGTGTAGACGACCAAGTCGTCCTTGAGGGCAAGACCGCATGTTCGGGGTGAGAGCTCGAAGCCTAACGCTTGGTAGTAGACTCGCTGAGGTTCGGACAAGGCTGTCGATTGAGCGAGTTTTCGGCAGGTCGAAGCGGCCGATTCGACATCGGTTAATAGAAGTTGGCAAGGCAGGAGCGATTGGAGGATGGCAGGCTCTGGGCCAAATTCGCGGATCATCGCTTCGAGCTTGGTCTTGGCCCCCGAGATCCTCATCGCATCGACCAACGCTTGAGCCTCGGCGAGCCGTTCGCCGTAGGGTGCATCGCCGACATCCACAGGCGAAGGAATCGTATCGCGAAGCAGGGTGCTGGTTTGCGCATCCGATAGGATCGATTGGTAGGCAGAGACGCCGACTTGCTGGAACAGCTCGCCCAAATCGAGCAGGTTTTCCGCATGGAGCAGGGCAGGGAGGGTCATACCTCGTTGATTGAGTACCTCGATGAGGTTCATGGCCACCGTAGCGGTCATCGGATGGATGTTTTCACCCGCGTCGGCTAGGGACTGCAGCAAAAGCGAAGCCCCTTCTTCGGTGTTTCCACGGACGATGGCGACCAACGAGCGGTGGAGTTTGGCAAGTGGATTATCGGGTTGAAGCCGAATGAACTTGGCTGAGGTTTCTTCGAGCGATTCTAATTCCCCGAGCCGCAGTAGCAGTTCGCATTTCATGGCCAAGAGCCAGGGCTCGGATGGCATGGTTTTTAGATCGGCATTGATACGATCCAAAGCGGCGACGTTCTGCTCGCCGGCGATCATCCGCTGGATGGTTTGCATCTCGGGCAAATGCTCGAAGCACTTGCAAAATTTGATTTTTTTACCGTTGCCGCATGGGCACAGACTGTACTGATCGAGAGA
>Ga0315904_10006235_pt1 | contig 16363 bp, 17 predicted proteins | sample LakEriMetagenome_6_FD_203529 | JGI IMG/M metagenome (GOLD analysis project Ga0315904, IMG submission 203529) | Freshwater fungal communities from buoy surface, Lake Erie, Ohio, United States - Buoy 12 MA120 | ecosystem: Environmental > Aquatic > Freshwater > Lake | place: USA: Lake Erie, Ohio... | reverse complement strand
GAAGAGGTTATTCCTGACGGAAGTAACTATATGGCGGTTGATCCTGCCGGAGCCCGCAACTGGTTTATGCTCTGGGGTAGAGTAGATAAGCACGGTATACTATGGGTCTACCGTGAGTGGCCGGACCAAAGCTACGGCGAGTGGGCGCTTCCTAGTGACAAGGCTGACGGACGAGCTGGCCCGGCACAGAAGGCGGGTGCTGGCCGTGGAGTGAACGAGTACACTGAGCTTATCTGGAGCCTTGAGACTGCCGGAGACAAGCGCGAGATGATCGTAGACCGCTGGATTGATCCTCGGACCGCTGGCACCGAGACGATTACTAAGGATGGCGGCGTTACAGTGCTAGACTTGCTTTATCAGGCTGATAATCCGCTTATGTTTACACCTTCAGCGGCTTTACCAATTGAGGAGCGAGTGATGATTATCAATGATCTTTTGTCATGGAATAAAGAAAATCCAATGGTAATGGGTGTAAACCATCCTAAATTAATGGTTCACGAGTCTTGTCAGAACTTAATATACAGTTTAAAGGAATGGTCTGGACAAGACGGACAAAAAGGTGCTAGTAAAGATCCAATTGACGCCTTAGGGTATATGGTGGTAATGCAGCCACAATATTTTGGAGGCGAACAATGGGAAAAGCAAGTTAAGCAAATGGCTAAGTGCGGTTCCTATTAAAAGTTTAATTGTCTATGTATTCAGCTTCTTCAGATCCTTTAGCTATTGCAACAGCCGTCCCTGACGTTGGGGATCTGTTGAGTGAGTACAATCGTGCAATGATTAATTCGACGCAGGGCAACCTGACGACGAAGTTCGATGATGTGCGTTTTGCTCGGTGGGCTGGTCAGAGTGATGACGGGAAAAAGCATAGTAATTTGCGTAACGAAGGTGATCCGGCTTGGCCCTTTGAGGGAGCCAGCGACGTTCGCAATCGGTTGATCGACTCTACCTGCAACGAGTTATCTGCGCTGATGGTGACTGCGTTTGAGCGAGCCACGATTCGCACAAGTGAAGTAGAAATGACAGACATGTCAATTAGTGGCATTGCTACTACGTTGCTTCATTGGATTCGCGATAGCAAGATGCCGCTAGAGCTTCGCCGTGAAGCTGAACTTGGCGCCCAGTACGCTTTTCAGTACGGCTGGTCTGCCTTCTTTATTGGTTGGAGACAGAACATCAGCAAGCGAGATCAGCCGGTGACAATGGATGAGATTGTGGCTTTAGCGCAGCAGTCGCAAAGTCCAACGCTCATGCAGTTGCCAGACTTGATCATGCAAAAGTCTGATGAAGCTGCGGCTATTCTTGAGGCAACTATTCCAGATTTAACTGCCACTGACGCAAAACGAATGGTCAAGGAATTGGCCGAAACTGGCGCAACATCCAAAGACGAAGAGTATGTTAGCAAAAACCTTCCTGAGATTATTGCTCTTAAGCCTTGGGATGAAGTTCTTGTTCCGCCTGAGACAGCAGACTTGCAACGAGCCCGTGTAATTTTCCGCCGGACGTGGATGTCTGAAGTGGAGATTCGTGAGAAGATTACTACAGAAGGCTGGAACGCAGACTGGGTAGAGTTGGCCGTGCAGATGGCTGGCAAAAGCAGCACGATGTATAACACAAACATCCTGCCTAGCACGGAACTGCTAGTTTATAACGGACTGAACTATCAGAACATGATTGAGATCGTGTACTGCTACACCAAGAGCTTAGACGGCAAAGCTCCGTGCATTTACTACACTGTTATTTGTCCACAGGCAGCAGTAGATCATCCTAAAGAAAAAATCTCTTACGCTATCCATGAAAGACTCGATTACGCGCACGGAGAGTATCCGTTTGTGGAGTTCCGTCGTGAGTGCATTCGCCGTGCCATTACTGATACTCGCGGCGTGCCTGAGCTTGCACACACGGACCAAGACGAAGTTAAAGCGCAGCACGATTCCATCCGGGATCATACTGCCTTCTCGACTCTTCCTCCCATTAAAGTCGTCAAACGAATTGGTGCCATCAATCGAGTTGGCCCCGGCGTCCAGCTACCTGTCGTAAGCCCATCAGACTACACATTTATGGATCCGCCAGCCCGCGAGCCTGGCGTGGCGTTTAATTTAATTCAGCGCGTAGAGGCAAGTCATGCGGCATACTTTGGGACAGTTAATGGACAAGTTGATCCTCGTAAGACGCAATTGTCTCAACAGATGTTGGTAAACACTTGGTTGCTGACGTGGAGAGCTATCTTCCGGCAGATGTTCAGCCTTTGCTGTCAGTACATGTCGCCTGCTGAAATACAGCGCATCACTGGTGGACAGTTGCCGCAAAGCCTGTCTGAGATCCATAACGAGTTTGATCTTACGGTCAAGTTTGACGTAATGGATTTAGATAAAGAATACATTGCACAAAAGATTGATTTCCTTACCAAGGTTGCGCAGATGGACACAGGTGGCGTGCTAAATAGGAACAAGCTTACTGAAATGATGATTCAGGCTATTGCGCCTGAAGTTGCTAAAGATCTTATTCTTAATCCTCAAGACTCCAGTAGGCAAATGTTCAAGGATGTGCAGACAGACATCGGTATGATGCTACTTGGTAATGAGGCGCTGTACCAAGAGAACGATCCTACGGCACAGACTAAGTTGCAATACGCACAGCAGATTTTACAGGCTAATCCAAAAGCTCAACAAGCTCTTCAGCAAGACGAAAACTTTAAGGCGCTGTTTGAGAACTACGTTAAGAGCTTGCAAATGTCGATTATGCAACAGCAAAACGCGCAGATTGGCCGGATTGGCGTAACTCCAGTGGCTCAACAGGCGCAACAGTAATATGACGGATAATCAAAAGAACGCCTTTGGCTTTTCAGGGAAAAACATTATTTGGTCAGAAATCTGCCAACTTATTGAGCAGCTACAAGAGCAGCATTGGATGCTTGCTATAAGTAAAGACTGCAAAGGAGAAGATAGAATACATACAGCAGGGCAAGCTGATGGAATTAATTTAGTTTTAAGCGCACTTATTGAATTAAGGAGACAAGCAAGAGAATTAAATGGCTTGACTCCTGAAGAAGATTTGGCATAAAGCCACTAACGGGCCTTCCAGCGTTACTGGATTGATTAAATAAAGGGCTTGCTACCGTTATAGCATGAATAACACAAACTCACAGCCTGACGCCGGGAGTCAGGAGGCAGACAGTACACCCGTTGCAAATAACCTCGGAAGACTTGATGAACACAGCCTAGCTGATTTTGTTAAGTCCAATTTCCTAAACGAGGAGGAGGCGGCTCCAGCCAAAGAGGAGCAGGCAGAACCTGAAGTAGAAACCGAAGAGCCAATTACGGACTCTGAAGTGGAAACTCAAGGGGAAGCCGATCAGTCCACCGATGAAGAAGGTGAGCCTGAGGAAAGTTCTTTAAGCCGAGGCGTACAGAAGCGTATCAACAAGTTAGTTGCTGCGAAAAAGGCCGCACAGGCAAAATTGCACGAACAGGAACAGCGGTTGATTTCAATGCAGCAAGAATTAGAGGCAACAAAAGCTTCTTTTCCTGTTGCAAAGCAAGACACTAATAACTCGTTTGAAAAGATTACTTCAGTTCAAGAACTGGAAAATCAATTTAAACAAGCTGTAAATGTCATTGTATGGTGTGAGCAAAATCCAGATGGCGGAGAAATCCAAATGCCAAATGGAGAAACTTTGGAAATAACTTCCAAAGAAGTTCAAACCATGAAGTCTCTTGCAATCAAGAATAAGGATCTTGAAATTCCTAATAGGTATCAATACTTGCAACAACAGCAAGCTACGGAACCTATGATTGTGCAGGATTTTCCTTGGTATAAAAAGCCTGAATCTCACGAATATCAAGCAGCGATGGCGCTTGTTCGAGATTTTCCAGAGATTAAGCGCAGGCCTGACTGGAAACATTTAGCTGGCATTGTTGTAGAGGGGTTAAAGGCTTATACAGAAAGAAAGTCTAAGCCTGCTGCCACAGCGCCAATTAAACGTGCCCCAGCACAGCCAACGCTAAAGGCTCCTCCAAGCGTAAGCAAGGATGATACTAAAAGTGCTCAAAAGTCTTTCCTTAAAGACACTTCAAACAGAGATGGATTGAGTGACCTAGTAAAAGCAATGGGGTTTGTGTAAGCCCCAATTTAACTCAGTAACCTAACTCAACTTATTTAGTATTATGGCACTTCTAACTGAACCTAATCTTAGCGGTCGCGGTAAACGCGAAGACCTCATGGACATGATTGCGCTTGTCGATGCAAAAGACACGCCGTTCACGTCTATGGCTCGTAAAGGCAGCAAGCCCGGAAATATGTTTTTCCGCTGGCAGGCTGATAGCAATCCTGCTCCTCAAGTAGGCGGCACGGTTGACGGCACGGACGTTAGCTCGTACACCAACTGGGACGTGGGCTATCGTGCGGAACTTGCAAACTACGCGCAGGTGTTCCGTATGCCTGCTGTCCGTGTATCCAAGCTCTCCACTGACATCGCCCAGGTGGCCGGTGTGCGTGATGAGCTGGCATACAACGTCAGTAAGTCTATCCTTCAGTGTAAGCGTTCGATTGAGACGACTCTCTGCTCGAACCAGACTGCACAGCAGGACAACGGGTCTGTTCCTTACCTTACGGCAGGGATCCAGACATGGATTAGCACCACCGGAACAGGAACGCCAACAGTTGGCGATATTCCTTCACAGTTCCGCACTCCTTCAAACTCGATCTTGACTGGTGCATCCAGTGACTTGACCGACGTGGATGTACAGGGAATGCTCAAGAGTATCTACGACCAGACTGGCCAGTACCGCTCGTTCGACGCTATCGTTGGAACCGATCTGAAGCGTGCATTCACCAGCCTGCTTGGGACAACTCAGTTGACCACGACCTCCACTGCTGGAGTTCTTGGCGCTGGCGCAACCAAAGTGCAGACCTTCCAACGCGACGCTGCGGCTGAAACATATGTTCAGTCGGTCGATGTGTTTCAAGGTGACTTTGGCACTGTAAAATTGCACCCCACGGTGTTTCTCGGGACTATTGCAAGTGGCGCATGGACGGTTACACCGTACAAAGGTCTTGTCCTGAACATGGACTTGATCGAAGTTCGCTACGGCGGAAACGTCGCCGCTGTCCAGTCGCTGCCCGATTTCGGTGGCGGCCCTGCTCGCGTCGTAGAAGCCGTCTGCGGTCTGGTTGTCGGGAACCCATTGGGTCTTGGCAAGTTTGACTTCAGCTCGTAGGCTTAGTATATGTGACCGTTCCCGCAGTATACTAGGACGGATCGAACGCCGGAAGCCCGCTAGGCGTGACACTCTGGAGAGACAGAGGCAATTTTGCGACACCTGCCATTCTGTATAGCGGAATGCATGGTCTGGGAGTTCCCAGACGACGAGTGGTGTGACTGCTCGGAGAGTGAGAGCACCGTTTTATGATTGATATCGACCCTAGCTTAATCCCAGCAATGGAAGCAGAATTTCGTCGCGGCTGGCAGATGAACCGTATTCAAGCTGAGATTGACTCCAAGAACTCTGCCAAGTTTACAAAGATGCGCCATAAGTCGATTAACGGGATTGGCCAAAAGGTTGGCAGTATACCGGGACACGCTTACCACTTCTGGGGGCATAAGCTCGGGTATCAATGTTGGGATGATAAAAAGTTTCTTGCTGAATTTTGGCGAGATAACCCTCAGTGCAAAGTTAATTCTGGTGGTACAAAAGAAATTAGTGTAGGTTGGGTTCCATCCACTAACGTAAGATCACGCACTGTTTACGCATGAAGACCGTCCCGTTTAGCGATCTGCTTTCAGAAATTTGCCAGCTTATTGGCCTGGATAAGGCCACGCTAAACGACAAGAGCTTTAATGCAATTCGCGACTTTACGTCTCGTCGGATTGGCACAATCTGGGATCGAGAAGAATGGCCGGACACCAACAGGTTTATTAAGACCTTTCCAGGTAATCCCATTTCATTTGCTTCCTTGGTTGATTTACCGGCAATACAAACAGAAACAGGAGATGATCTTCTTGCGCAAAACAATGCGCCACTGTGGGTGCAGACTAGTAATAACGTGCAACCATTAGAGGTGCAGCTAGACACTGACTTTCCAAGGGTCTACACGGCTGATTTTTCTGGAGACGCTTACAGGCTTGGTACAATTGTTAAGTCTCAAATAGAGATTCAAAACCCGTTTTATTACACCTACAACGGAGAAACTAAAAACATAGCTGACATTAAAGAAATGTCTTCCTATGCCACTTTGACTGATACAGTTGGAGAGTATATTTCTTCTGTTTTTATAGCCTTGCCATATGGAAGCGTTGTAAGTTTTCCTTCAGTTTATGAAGGGGCAAACGGAAAGCTTACAAGCACCATTACGTTTGACAAAAATCCTAAGCGGATTGTTCAGCTTCCTACAAATTCTGTACAGGGCCTTGCGGCTTGGCGCGTGGACCCAAGAATAACCACTCGCGCTGTTCCGGTGGATTTTATGGTTGAAGACTTATTCAACTCTGAAGTTCAAGAAGTCACATACTTAACCTTTTTGCAAAATGGCGAAAAGTTTATTCAGTATAGATTAAGCGCGCCAAGACTGATCGGAAAGCCATACGATGCCACAATATCGTACAGCAAAAATGCGCAAGTGTATTACGACCCACTTCAGTCTTCGTCTAGTTTCACTGCTGTTGATCCGTCAAAAAGCAGTAGGGGTGATTTTTGGAATTGTCTTGCAAACTTTACGCCGTATGCCCCAAACTGGCCAATAGACTTTTGGCAGCAGATTTTGATTCCTTATCGGTTTAAAGACTTTTTGGTAAATGGAGTAAGCTCTGACTTTTTAAAGTCTGAAGGACGAACAGATGAGGGTGTGGTGCTCGATCAGCTTGCAGAGATGGCAGTGCAGCAGCAGATTGACGTGTTAATTCGCCAGCAGGGACAAAATCAAAAGCTTAACATGGCTTACACCTACTAATGATTAAAAAATTTCTCATCAAAAGAAACGGCACGCCAGCAGCTCCTGGAGCGAAGATTGTTTCGCGTATAAGCGTGAATGGAAACAAGGAAACTTTTAGGTTTCGCAAGCAGGCCGTCATTCCTGGTCCAGTTACTACATATAGAGTATTGACTGAATCTGGAAATTATCTTAACAACGAAGCGAGCTATCGCATAACTACAGGTTAATTATGGGCATCAGAATTACAGATTTACCAACAGCGGAAACAGTCGAGCTGGCTGATACGCTTGTTCTTGTTCAGAATGGCGACACCAAGAAATGTCAGGTCACTCAAGTTAGATCACTGAATGCCTCTGAAATTACTAGCGGCACATTAAACGCTGCTCGTTTGCCCCTTTTGCCAGTATCTACAGGCGGCACAGGATCCACCGACGCTGTCTCTGCGCTTGCTACACTTGGAGCGCAGCCTGCGCTTACTTCAAGTGCTCCTGCAACAATTGCACAAGGCGGAACAGGAGAGACAACTGCGCTGGCAGCACTAACTGCTCTTGGAGGCGTTAGCTCTGCTCAACTCAATTCTACAAGCATTATTGCTGGGGATGGGCTTGTCGGAGGTGGCACGCTCGATGCTAGCCGAGTTATTGCACTTCAGACGACCGGTGTAGCTGCTGGCACATTTGGAAGCGCGTCAACCGTTGCTCAATTTACAGTCAACGATAAAGGGCAAATTACAAACGCTGAAAATGTTGGAATTTCTGGATCTGCAGGAGGAACGGTTGTGTCTGTTGGAGCAACATCCAGCACGCTTTCAGTTTCAAGCACTCCAGTAATTTATTCTGGAGCACTTCAGATTAATTTAGCAACAACTGGCATTGCAGCAATTACAGCGGGATCTAGCACCCAGTGCCCGGTTATTACCGTTGACACATACGGTCGAGTCACTGCGCTTTCTACCACCGCAATTAATTCGCTTACCCCAAGTGGAGTTATTCCAGGAACCTACGGAAGCGCGTCGCAAATTCCAGCGTTTGCGGTGGATCAGTTTGGCCGAGTTACATCGGGAACAAACAATTCAATTTCTCTAGTTGGCGCAACGCTTTCATCGATTAAAGAAAACATTACAGTAAGCGCAACTGCTGCCACACAGGCTAGAATTCAATTTGATGTGGCAACACAAAATGTGTTATATTACACGCTTCCGGCTACTGGGGCATTTACATTCAACATACGAGGAAATTCATCAACGTCCTTAAATGACTACATGTCAATTGGACAGTCAATTTCAATTGCATTTTTGACTGAAACAGGAAATCCAACATATGGAATAAATCCAAACAGCCCGCTTACTATTGATGGTGTTGCTTTAGAATTTCCGGTAAAATGGGTTAATGGTGCATTTCCAACTGCAACAACAAATGCAATAAATGCTTATCTATTTACAATCATAAAAGCTGCAAGCGGAATTGGCGGCTGGAGAGTGCTTGGTGAAATGATTTCTTACAAAGCGTAAGTTTGGTTTAATTAGTTAATTGTATGCCTGACATTAAAATATCTGCTCTTCCTACAGCATCAATTGTAAACGATGCTGATATTGTTGTTTTAAACCAAGGCGGACAGACCAAAACCGCAACGAAGTCGCTTGTTGTAGCAGGGCTGGCAAGTACTGCTCAATTGTCCGATCTTACAAACACGGCTCAAGTAAGCGCAATTGCATCCGAGCAAATTGCCGCAATTACGCCTGCTAGTATTGGAGCAATCTCAACTGATGCAGCGTCTGGCTTTGCTACCACGGAGCAATTGTCTGGCTACGCAACTACATCACAGATTGAGGGCCTTACAAACAGTGCGCAGGTTCAAGCGTTGGCTTCAGCACAGATTGCGGCAATTACGCCGGAGTCCATTGGGGCAGCTTCTACGTCACAGCTTTCTGCTTACGTTCCAAAAACTGGAGCAACAATGGAGGGTCGCCTTATTATGGCGGCTACTACAGATCAAGCAAAAGCTAACATTGGCGGTTTTCTTAGCCTTCCAGCACCTGCGTCAGTTTCCGTTGGTGATGTATGGGTAAGTAATCAAAGCAAGCTTACATTTTCGCCAAGCAGTGGAGTTAATGTTGGAGTTGCAGGACTTACGCAGGCCAATACATTTAATCAGCCGCAGACACTTGGAGTTGGTGGTACTTCCACGGCTTTTTTGGTTAATCAAAGCGGCACTGGTCGCGCTGCTACGTTTACTGCAAACTCTACATCTCCAGCAGTTGCGATTACGCAAACAGGAACAGGCGCTGCGTTGTCTGTAGACGGAAAGGGAATTTTATTTTACGACAACACAACGCAATCTAGCGCCACAAGCCATCTGGCAGTGGATTTGGCTGCAATTGTAAATCAATCTGGAACGCTAAACACTGGAGTAACGCCAAACACGTTTACATACGCCACATTTGGTGGAGTCCAGCTTGATGGCGCTACAATTGGAGTTGGAACAACGGCCTTATTTACAACGCAGGCTGACGCTAGACAAAACGGCCCATGGATTGTTACTCAAGCAAATACTGGCAGCTCTGGATTTGTTTTAACTCGCCCAACCTGGTTTAGTGGAACAATCCGGCAAGGTGCAACAGTTAGCATTGGCACTGGCAATACAAGAAGTGGGTATATTTATAATGTAGGCAAAAGCACAAGCGGATTTGTTACAGTTGGAGCAGACAACGTAAATGTTTCAGTTGTTAACTACAGCCAGAATGCGCTTACGACGGCACAGATTGCCGGGTTTGCCACAACTTCTCAATTGTCAGCATATCAGCTTGCGCTCACTAGCGCAGCTCCAGCGTCAATCGTACAGGGTGGAACGGGGGCCACGACCGCAGTAGCCGCGCTAAACAATCTTGGCGGCATCACGTCAGCTTCACTTGTAGGGCTGGCGACAACCACTCAGCTATCGGCTTATCAGCCAGCATTAACGTCTGATGCGCCACTAGCACTATCTCAAGGTGGGACTGGTGCTACAACTGCCGTGGCAGCTTTAGCGTCAATTGGAGCATTAAGCGCAACAGCAGCAGCAAGTGGAGATTTGTCTGGCAACTATCCTGGGCCAACGGTAGCTAAAATTCAAGGGCAGGCGGTATCATCTGCGTCACCGTCAACTGGACAGGTTTTAACATGGAATGGAACAACGTGGGTAGCCACGGCTCCAGCTTCTGGAGGGTCTGGTGGTGGCGGCGTATTATTTTACTTTAATCAAGGTATAACTCCAGATGCTCCTGCTCCTGCTGGGTCAAAAGAACTTGGTCGCACTGCTGAAGCTACATTGTCCACAATAACCACTCCTACGCTTGCAAGTGGCGTGTGGACGGATGTTGCTGGGTTTGTGTCGGACACGTTAGATCCTAACTTGGAATTTCTGCCTGCGGGAATTTTTGACTTCAACGTCTGGTGTACTGGCACTGCAAACAGCAATGCTCCTACGGTGCTGCGTGTTCAAGTAAACAAGTGGGACGGCACTACATCCACGAATATTGCAACTTCTGGCAATGCGGCTGTTCCTAATAACGGCACCCCACTTCAGACGGCTGTTTCACTGGTTATTCCTCAAGCTGACATTACACCTTTAGACAGGTTGTATATTGTCATTCAAGTACAGGCGTCTGCCGCTGGCCATACTGTTACTGCTAGTTTTGGAGATGGCGCACCTAGCCATGTGCATACGACAATTCCATCAGTTGGCGGTACTGGCGTAGTGAAGGTTGTCAACGGTGTTCCGCAAAACCCAGCTTCGTTTATTATCGACGCTGACATCGCCACTGACGCTGCCATTGCACTTAGCAAAGTTCAGATGTCACAGGTCAGTGTGTCTGCCGGAGCAGGACTGACTGGCGGAGGCGATTTATCCACTAGCCGTACTCTTGCACTGCAAACCACTGGAGTCGCTGCTATCACGGCAGGCTCATCTTCAGCAGTGCCAGTTATCACGACCAATATTTACGGCCAAATTACCGCGCTTACAACGGAAGCTATTCCAGCAGGCACATCTGGCACTGTAACCTCGATTACAGCCGGTACGGGCCTTACAGGTGGCACCATCACCAGCGACGGGATTATTGCTCTTGAGACTGCTGGGCCGGGCGCGTTAACGAACGTAGGTTCCAGCGCAGCGGTACCAGTTATTAGCGTTGATGCTTATGGTCGCATTAGCGCGCTTGAGACTGCCTCGTTGGCTGCTCTTGGCAACGGCACTGTGACTAGCATTGCAATGACTAGCCAAGTGTCTGGGTTGTCGTTTACGCCAACAAGCGCAATCACAAGCAATGGCACGTTCAACCTGACTGGTACGCTCGATGTTTCCAATGGCGGCACAGGCGCAACTGACGCTCCATCGGCGTTGAACAACCTTGGTGGGATCACATCTGCGGCACTGAACGGCTACGCGGTCACTTCGCAGTTGGCTGCTTTTCAAAACAGTGCTCAAGTTCAGTCTTTGGCTTCTGCTCAGATTGCCGCTATTACGCCTGCGTCAATTGGGGCTGTGGCAACAAGTGACATTATTGGCATCAGTAAGGGCGGAACTGGAGAAACCACTGCTGCTGCTGCATTGACTGCGCTAAATGGAGTATCTACATCTAGGTCAATTTCGGCAGGAACAGGACTTGTTGGCGGCGGTAATTTGTCAGCAGATAGAACACTTGCGCTATCCACGGCAGGGCCTGGAGTAATTACGGCAGGATCGAGCGCAGCGGTGCCAGTAATTACATTGGATGCTTACGGAAGAGTAAGTGCGTTATCTACTGCTCCAATTTCAGGCGGAGGAGGCGGAACTGGTGAAGGAATGCAGTTTGCGATTGTTCGTCACAATACGCAGGTAGTTCCGGCAAGCGCAGGAACAGTTAATGTAAATTCGTGGACATTAAATGCAACTACAATTATTTTTTCTGCCACACCTTCGTTTACCTTGGTTCCAGGAATGGTACTTAGTGTTGCTGGGTTAAACACAATTGCAATTAGAACGGTCGTAAGTCCTACGCAAGTTATTTTGGCAACTGGAGCAACTGCTGCTGGATCTGCTACAAGCAATGTTGCAGTTCAAAATACTACAGCAACAACATTTACGGTTACGGCTGGGGTGCTTCCAACTTACGACGGAAGAACATTGCAGCTTAACGATGTTGTATATCTTACTGGACAAGGAGCTGCTGGAGCAACAACTCCAACAGCACAAAATGGCCCGTGGATTGTAACTACACTTGGAGCAACTGGAGTCTCGGCAGTATTTACTCGTCCTTCTTGGTTTACGGGAACAGTGTCTGGGCCAAGGCAAGTTGGCATTCAAGGAGGCACAAGCAATTACGGATTTACTTTTAGTATTTCAGGAAACATAGCATCAAATACAACGTATCTTGTTGGGGTTGATCCGTTGTTGTCTATTTCGCTTTCTAGCAGAACTACGATAGCAACAGTTAGTGGAACAGTTCCGTTTACAGCGCGTCAGACATTTGCTGCAAACACAACAACAATTAACCCATTCAGCTTTTCTAGCACGGCTAGTCAGACGCTATTGACTACTGCCGCACTGGGTGCTGTCGAATGGGATAACCAGCAGATGTATGTTACCAGCTCGACGCCTGCTGCTGGATTGACTCGTAATCCGATTGCTACGGCAATGGTGCCCATTAACAATCAAACAACAAGTTACACGCTTGTGCTTGCAGACGCAGGAAAGATGATTGTGATGAACAATTCATCTATTGCAACGGTGACAATTCCGCTTCAGTCTACGGCAAACTTCCCAATAGGAACTCAAATTCTTGTTATGTCAATAGGAGTTGGGCAAACAACGATTGCAGCAACTTCAGGTGTTACATTAAATAGCAAAAATGGCGTTACTGCATCAGGCCAATACGCTGTGATTTCGATAATTAAAATTAACACAGATTCCTGGGTGGTTGCAGGAGACGCTACTCTATGATTGCACTTTTAGGTTCATTAAAGCCAAAATTAGCTCCAGAACCTCCTCCGGTATCTGCGTATAATTTAGACTATCTTGTAATTGCAGGTGGGGGAGCAGGTGGGGCATACACACCCGAGGGCAGTTCAAGCGGCGGTGGAGGGGCGGGCGGATATAGATCTGGAACACTTTTATCACAAACAGTAGCAAGATATTTTATTACCATTGGAGCTGGAGGCGCAGCGCCACTTGAAGAAACGTTGGCCCAGATTGGATTCAATAGTTCTCTTATATCTACAGCGCAAAACATAACCAGCACAGGCGGAGGAGCAGGTAATCCTAAGGACGGCGGATCTGGAGCTGGCTCTATGAGCCTAAATGCTTATGGACTTGGAATTGCTGGACAAGGTAATAATGGTGCACCTGGAGGAAATGTAGTCCCAACTAGTCCTGTGTATGTTTATTTTGGCGGAGGCGGCGGCGCTGGACAGGCTGGACAACTTGCAACAACTACAGCAAAAGGAGGGGATGGATTAACTTGGGTTGATGGAATAACAAGAGCAGGCGGAGGAGGAGGTCTTAAATACGGCTCTCCAAGTCAATTAAGTTATAGTGGCCCCGGAGGAGCGGGAGGGGGTGGAAATGGCTTATATCTTCAAGATGGGGTCGGTCAACCATATATCTTTATTCCGGCAACGCCAGGCACACAAAATACAGGTGGTGGAGGTGGAGGCGGTTATTTTTCTGCTGACCCTAGTACTACCGGCGCTTCGGGTGGCTCTGGATTTGTAAAGGTTCGTTATCTTGGAACTCCTCGTGGAACAGGGGGCGCAATCACCCAAAGCGGCGGGTACACATATCACACGTTTACGTCTTCTGGAACATTAATATTCACATCTTAACATGAGTCACTTTGCTGAAATTAAAAATGGAATTGTTCAGCGAGTAATTGTTGCTGAACAAGACTTTATTGATTCTGGAGCCGTGTCTGGAACATGGGTGCAGACAAGCTACAACACGCACGCTGGGCAACATCCAGAAGGACGTCCACTTCGCAAAAACTACGCTGGGCGTGGATACATTTACGACAGTGTTCGCGATGCCTTTTATGCATCTCAGCCGTATCCATCATGGGTGCTAGACGAAGAAACGTGTCAGTGGCAACCTCCTGTGCCTTACCCAGCAGACGGACGGTATAGCTGGAACGAAGAGTCCTTGTCTTGGGTTGCGATGTCTTAATCTTATGCCAAAGAAATCTGTATCATTATCCGTTGGCCGAGGCGAAAAACTGCCTGCATCAAAAGGCGCAGGACTAACAGCCAAGGGTCGAGCTAAGTACAATCGAGAAACCGGCAGCAACCTGAAGGCTCCTGCGCCTAGTCCAAAAACTAAAGCTGACGCTGGACGCAAGAAGAGCTTTTGCGCTAGAATGGCAGGCGTAGTCGCTAAAGCTAAAGGCCCAGCAGAACGGGCAAAGGCAAGTCTTAAACGCTGGAAGTGCTAATCTATGAAGAAGGGACTTTATTCCAACATCCACGCCAAACGCGAGCGTATTGCTGCTGGCAGCAAGGAGAAGATGCGTAAGCCGGGCAGCAAAGGTGCGCCAACGGCAAAGGCGTTTAAACAATCGGCCAAAACAGCTAAAAAGAAGTAACATGGACGAGTTTATTGCCAAGGTTCTTACTCATATTTTGGAGCAAGGCCTTACAGTATCCCTACTAGCACTTGCGCTTTATTACCTTCACAGTAAACTTAATAAGCTGGAAGTTAAGATTTCTGAATGCGAAAACGATCGGCTTAAACTTTGGGAGCGAATTGCTCAACTACACGACTGAATTATGAAAGAGTACCTAAAACAACCATCGACATGGCTCGGACTTCTTAAGTGGGTTCTGGCCGGATTTGGAGTGAAGACTGGCCACGTTGACGCTGTGGGCGCTGCTGCGCTGACAATTCTTGGAACCATCGACGTTATTCGCAACGAGAAACGATGATCGACGAACGGTCAGCTAAACACTTGGACTCGCTACTTCCTGAAGTACGAGATGCTTTTGCTGACTTTTTGATTGAGGCCAAGGAGCTGGTTGCCAAAGAAGGACTAGACTACAAAATCATCTGCGGCACTCGTTCCTGGGAAGAGCAAGCTGTACTGTACGCCAAGGGCCGCACTGCTCCCGGCCCAAAGGTTACCAACGCTAAGCCTGGTTCAAGCATGCACAACTTTGGACTAGCCATCGACTGTGGCGTGTTCAAAGGCAAGGTGTACATGGATGACAGTACTCCGGCGGACAAGAAGATCGCTGATATGATGCACAAGCAGGCCTCAACACTTGCCGCAAAGCACAAGTTGCGGTGGGGTGGAAACTTTAAGTCTATTTACGATGCGCCTCATTTTGAGTACAATACTCCTTACGCTCTTGCTGATCTGTGTGTTCGCAGGGGAAAAGGACAATCTTTAATCGCCTAACTATATGCCTAAACTCAACAGTAAAACCTTATTGATGATCCTTGGAGGCCCTATGGGCGGAAAGAAGGAACGATCCTGTCCTGAGTGTGAGTCTCCGCTTGAGTCCGACGGCTGCTGCTCTGAGTGTGGGTACGGCGAAGAAGAAGGAGAGTATGAGGAAGAGGGTGGAGAAGAAGAAGGTAAAGACATGCACAACGAGCGCATGATTGAGTTGCGCGACGATCTCCAGCGTATTGTAGACAAGCTCAGTAAGCTTATTTCTTGATGCCTTCACAGCAGCAATCTGAATCTGACAATAGCTACACTGGCTTTGCTAGTAGGCTTGACCCTGCAAACTTGCCTCCAGGCATACTTCAGACGTCTCAGAATATTCGATTGCAGCGAGGAATTGCGCAGCCAAGAAAAGGCTGTCAGCGCCTTACAAGCACTGATCTTGACACGCTAACGATGGTCGGTTCTTCTGTTTGGATTGACTCTGTCGGCAGGGACAACATTGTGCTGATTTTTACAGATAGCATGTACCTGTATCGGCCCACTCAAGCCGGTGCTGGAGCTGTATTGCTTGGCCCTTATACCTTTCCAACATCAAGAACTATAGCGGCTGGCGGCGTGGCAGATGCAGTGCAAGCCCTAAACAAGCTGTACATCTTTCGTGGACAGGCTGACTCCACAATCTTTACAGCAAGCGTCACTAACTCTAATATTGCTATTGGTGCCACTGGAACGGTTACGGTTACAACGTCTTCCCCACACGGATACTCTACTGGCAACGAAGTCACTGTACGATCGACCACATATAGAGCGCAGTCAGCGTTAGATGGTAACTATATCATCACGGTAACTGGATCAAGCACCTTTACATACCAGTTCACGAATACAACCGTCCTCGCGTTTGGAGCCAATTCAGCACTTACTGGGTTTACGACTGTCAGGGGTAAGCCTCCGTTGATATGGGATTCCAATACGTTGACGTTTACTGCTGCTTCTCAGAGATACACTAATCCAACTCCGCCAAGCACGGATATAACA
>Ga0315904_10006234_pt1 | contig 16367 bp, 13 predicted proteins | sample LakEriMetagenome_6_FD_203529 | JGI IMG/M metagenome (GOLD analysis project Ga0315904, IMG submission 203529) | Freshwater fungal communities from buoy surface, Lake Erie, Ohio, United States - Buoy 12 MA120 | ecosystem: Environmental > Aquatic > Freshwater > Lake | place: USA: Lake Erie, Ohio... | reverse complement strand
TTTTTTCCACAATTTAGAGCGCTGCTCTACACCAAACCGATGTTGTTCGTCAATAATGGCTAAGCCTAAATTCTGAAATTGTACTTTGTCTTCTAATAAGGCATGCGTGCCTATGAGGATATGCAAACTTCCATTTTCGAGTGCTTCATGAATACTTTTTCTCTCGGCAGTTTTGGTCGAACCTGTTAATATTTTGATGTTGATATTTAAGTTTTTTGCCAATTCCGATAATCCAATAAAATGCTGATTGGCTAGAATTTCTGTAGGTGCCATCAAGCAAGATTGAAAGCCATTGTCTAATGCTAGTAACATACTCATAAAGGCAACAATCGTTTTTCCAGAACCCACATCGCCTTGCAGCAAACGGTTCATTTGTGCAGGATTGCCCATATCGTTTCGAATTTCTTTGAGCACGCGTTTCTGTGCATTCGTCAAATCAAAAGGCAAATGATTTTGAAAAAAATCATTAAAATAGTCACCTACATTAGTAAAAGGATGTCCTTTTATTTTCTGCTTTCGAATGAGGTTTTTGGTAATGAGTTGCAGCTGAATGAAGAATAATTCTTCAAATTTCAGCCGGAATTGAGCCTTTGCCAACGAATCGGCACTTTTAGGAAAATGAATGTTGAATAAGGCTTCTCGTTTTGAAATGAGTTTGAGTTCGTGAATCAAATACTCGGGTAAGGTTTCTGAAAATAGTGCTTGAGTCTCTCCAAACAATTGCAGCATCAGTTTATTGATGACTCGATTGGAAATACCTCTGTTAGTCAAGGTTTCTGTTGATGGATACACGGGTTGCATGGCAGAACGCAAGCTTTGTTCATGTTCGGTCAAGAGTTCGATTTCTGGGTGTGCCATGTTAAAGACTCCATTGAACGAAGTACATCTACCAAAAATGACTAAGGGAACATTCAACTGTAAACTCTCCCGAATCCATTTGTGTCCTTGAAACCAGACCAATTCCATTTGCCCTGTTTCGTCTGTAAAAGTGGCTACAAGTCTTTTGCCCCTTTTTTGTTCGACTGTTTTGATATGGATGATTTTGCCTATGAGCTGCACCTCTGCAGGAGTATTTTGCAGTTCATTGACTTTGTAATATCGCGTTCTGTCGATGTAGCGATTGGGATATAAATTGATTAAATCTTCATACTTATGAATACCTAATTCCTTTCGGAGTAGTTCACCACGATTGGGACCAACACCTTTAAGGTATTCAATAGGAGTATGAAGAAGGTTTGACATTTTAAATTTTTTAGAAAATAGAAAAAAGAGAATAGAAGAGAGATTTCGGTCTACATTCTATTTTCTATGCTCTTTTTTCTTCCTAGAGCGAAGATAGTTTTTTGTTTGGAAATTCGGAAATGGGAGGAAGGAGATTATACATTTAGGTGTATTGATACCGCACAGAGCAACCATTAAATACGATAAACCAGTAAGAGATTTAAGAAAATTAAGATGTAATAACCCAATCTGCGGAAGCTTTCGAGAAGAACTAGCAAAGCCAACTTAATTTTCTAAATGGTTAAAAAAAATCAACCTATTTTTATATTCCTACTAGTTAATCACAGCATTTATCTTTTCCCAAAGCGCATTATCAAAACCGGATACTGCAAAATAGGGATCCTCGGGGTTAGCGGCGTCACCCATTCGGACAATAACCATTTTTTTGCTTGGCACTACATAGATGCGCTGATCACTGGCTCCCATAGCTGCAAACATATCGGCAGGAGCATTAGGAACCAATGACCCTGGATAAACCGTTTGTTCACTTGGAATCATGTATTTTGTTTTGCCATTCAACCACCATAAGTAACCGTAGGAAGGATTGATAGTTTGAGAAGTGGTGGTACTTTCATTAAAAAAAGGTTCATTGATAATCTGCTCATTGTTCCATTTCCCTTTGTTGAGTGCTAGAAGACCAAATCGCGACATGCTTCGAGTCGTACTGTGATAGATGGTAAAGATGGCACCGAAATTCCAATAACCGTCCATTCCGATTTTGTTTTTTAATTTTTCGTTGAAATAGGTTTCAAAGGGTTTTCCGCTGGCGTCGGAGACTATATCAGTCAATTTCTGAAAAACATTGCTGTAGGCCCATCTGGTTCCTGCATCGGCAACGTAGGTTAGATTCGGTTTTATGACTAATTGTTTGGTATCATTAATTCCAGAGGTCATGGTCAATAGGTTTCTGACGGTAATCAGGTTCTCTTTGGCCAAAGGCATATTGGTCCATGATGTTCCCAGATAAACAGAGGCTTTATTGTTTATAGACAATAGACCGTCTTGTTGCGCTAGGCCTGTTGTTGTTGCGACCAACGTTTTGCCTGCACTGTTCCATTCCCAAGTGTCAGTTGCGGTGTGACCGTTAAAGTATTCTTCCATGACAATTCTTCCGTTGACTAGTATCATGAACGATTTGGTATTTTTGTCGATGAGAAAATCTTTTAAGGGTTGCACTGCACTTTCATTCCAACCTAGACTAGATCGTGATTTTGTTTCCCAACTGGAACTTGTTGTTGGGAAATACATCGATTCGGTTGGTACAGATTGATTCGTATCGTCGTTGTTGCTACAACTGGAAATAGATAAGTATAGCAGAATATAAAGGGCAAAAGACTTGATCATGGTTTTTCGTTTTTCGTTGCTTGTAAGACTTTGTTTTTGATAAAAGGTTTAAAGCGCGTTTACTTTGTTTTGTCAAAGTTCAATTTGTGATAGTGGTTAAAGGAAATACTTACTAATGTAAAATCTATCAATTTCCCTAACAGTAAACGAAATTACTAAAAAAACTAATGATTTAAAGAATGAGATAGGTTTGCTAGGGTTTATCATAAAATTAAGGTTTGTTTGTAAAAAACAGCATTATGAAGATGAAGATTCGTCCGTATCTTTTTTTAAATTGGCCGCGGTCACTTTTATAATTGGCCGCGGTCAAATTGTAAATCAACCGCGGCCGTTTTTGCAATCAACCGTGGCCATTTTGTATATTCGTCAAGATTAGTATTGAATTAGCGGCTTTTGAAGGTAGATTTTAAACAAGCCGAATGTACTATCGGGTTCTGGATTGCTGGATTTACTTTGTACGCACGGATTGTAAATCTGAGCTATCGGGGATATATAGAAACATTTGTTAGCCGTGGTGCCTTTTTTACCATTTGTCATTCTTTATAGTTTCAACAGTAAAATCCATTAAATCAATGAAAGTTGTATCAAGAATTTTACCGTTAACTTTATAGAAGTTTTTACGAAATTCTTCTCGGTTATTTTTTAAAAGCAATTGTTCTAGTGAAGTTGAAATTTCAGACCCTAAACCAATACCACCACTATAAAATGAAGTATTCATACCTTTTGAACTTAAATTCCAAATTGTTGCGCGGTAACGATTTTCTCTAAATTCAATTTTAAATGAGCCATTGAACTTATTTGTTTCATTTAAAATAATTGGAGTTCCCATATATGAGAATCCAGCTTTTTTATAATTCATGACTAGATTTGAAAACTCTCCAACAATCAAACTATCAGTAACACTGATTATTTTTAGATTATTTCTGTTTCCTATTTCATTTTTAATTTTCTCTTTTGTTTTAGTAGTTTCAAATACTTTACTCCATGTTACTTGATTGTTATCTTGTGTGAAATTTTCTGGTTGTCCTAACGCAAAATTTGAACAAATTAATAATGCTATAAATAGTATTTTATTCATCAAGAAAAGATTTAATTGTTAAAAGTTTTGTTTTCGGGCATTACTACTAACTTATATGTATGCTACTCAATAGTATTAATCCCAAATATACTATTATTTTCAAACGGTTGCATTTTATTCTATACCGCAATCCGTATATTTGAATATTATTAAATACCTTCCTAATGACAACCCATCTCGCTCTGCTGCGTGGCATCAATGTTTCTGGTCATAACACCATCAAAATGGAGGCACTCAAAGCCACTCTGGAGGGTATAGGGTTTCAGAATGTGCAGACCTACATCCAGTCGGGGAACGTTTTTGTGGATACTCCCGAGGAACATCCTGCCAAGGTGGGCTTTCTCATCAAGCAGGAAATCTTCAAGGTTTTTGGTCACGAAGTTCCTGTTGTGGTTATTGGCAAAGAAGATTTAGAGGTCTGTTTCCGAAACAATCCTTTTTTGAAAGTGGCTGAGGTGGATACCAAGAAATTGTATGTGGCTTTTGTTTCAACTATTTTGCGAAGCGACAGCATCAACGACTTAAAGATGAGTCAGGTAAAACCCGATGAAGCCCATATTGATGGGAGTAGGATTTACATTAAATATGCTGTCGGCGCAGGAAAAACAAGGTTGGATCAAAAATACATTGAGAAAAAACTCAACGTGACCGCCACCATTCGTAATTGGAATACGGTAACTCAGTTATTGAAACTGTACCAAGAGCGATTAGGCTAGCACTACCAAAAAATGCTAAAGATTTATTAATTTAGAATCAAATGCTACGCTAGTATTTTAAAAATCATAAATTTACTTGAACAAAACCTTTTAAGATGAAATCGAGACTTACTTTAATACTTGCCCTCTTGTTCGTTGTCCTTAGTTGGGCACAAAGCGGAACGCCTACGGATTACCTCACCAATCAGTTTCATAAAGAACGAAGAGAGGCCTTGCGCAAAAAGATGCCGAAAAACAGTGTCGCTGTATTTTTTGCCAATCCGATACGCAATCGAGCCAATGATGTCGATTATGTCTACCATCAAGATCCTAATTTTTATTACTTAACGGGATATTCAGAGCCGAATAGTGTATTGCTTATTTTTTCGGACAATCAAACCAACACCGAAGGTAAGACGTACAACGAACTGCTGTATGTTCAGGAAAAAAATCCTAAAAAAGAGCTTTGGACGGGTATCCGACTGGGAGCGGAAGGAGCTAAAAGTAAGTTGGGATTTGAGCATTCTCTGAACGGGAGAGAGTTTCTCAAATCGGGAATCGATTTTTACAGTTTTGATACTGTTTTTTTTATAGATTTTGAAGAGGATGTTCGAAATGACAAACGAGAAGAGGCTGATTTGTACAAATTGATCACTTCTTTTAAAAGTCAAACTGGCTATAACGTTGCTGTTGAAACTAACAATGGTTCCACTTTTCAGAACGAGAACAAGCTGAAAAGTATTACACCCAAAAGGGCGAATATCAATGTCTCGGCATTGGAAACCTATATGGCGAGTTTGCGAGAGATTAAGTCAAAGGAAGAACTAGTTTTGTTGACTAAGGCGATTCGTATTTCGGCAGTGGGCCAAATCGAAACGATGAAAGCCATGCATCCCGGTATGTCAGAGGCAGAAATACAAGGCATACATGAGTTTATCTATAAAAAATACGGAAGCGAATATGAAGGCTATCCTTCCATTGTGGGTGGGGGCAACAACGGCTGTGTCTTGCACTATGTAGAAAACAGTAAAACCAAAGTTGATAATGAACTGGTGCTAATGGATTTGGGAGCAGAATATCACGGCTACACTGCCGATGTCACGCGAACCATTCCTGCCAATGGTACTTTTTCTGTCGAACAAAAATTGATTTATGATTTGGTTTATGAGGCGCAAGAAGCGGGGATTGCAGAGGTAACGATTGGAAACAGTTTTGCCGCTCCCGATCAAACTGCTCGTAGAATTATCAGTAATGGCTTGCTAAAACTGGGAATCATCAACAAGCTGGAAGATGCTAGAATCTATTTCCCGCATGGGACTTCGCATCACATTGGCTTAGACGTTCACGACCCCGGAGCGTATAACAATTTTGAAGAAAATATGGTCCTCACGGTCGAACCAGGAATCTACATCCCGATTGGTAGCAATTGTGATAAAAAATGGTGGGGCATTGCCGTGCGAATTGAAGACGATATCCTAGTAACTCCAAAAGGTCCCGTAAATTTATCGGCAGAAGCTCCTAGAAAGTCAAATGAAATAGAGGCATTGATGAAGCAAAAAAGTGTTTTGGACGCCTTTAGTTTACCAAAATTAGACTGATATAAACCATGAAGTTTCTCTTCCTTTTAGTTTCGGTTTTTGGTTTTGCTCAGCAAACGAAGGTAGTTGATTTTAAAACTATTAATGCTAGCTTAGAACTCAATCCCATCAAACGAAATGTAGTGGGGAAGTGCGAGTATACTTTTGAAGTAAAACAAAAGACCGACACGATTAGAATTGATGCTCAAAAAATGGTTTTTACTAATTTGAAAATCAACAATAAAGAGGTGAAATTTAAAGCAACTACTACCGAGTTATTGCTATATAAAGGCTACAAGAAGGGAATAAATACTCTAACATTTGACTATGAAGCTTTTCCTACTCAGGCGATGTACTTTGTGAATTGGGATTTTACCAAAGCAACCACTACGCCAGAAGAGGTAAATGGGCAAATATGGACACAAGGTCAAGGGCGATATACTAGTAATTGGCTGCCCAGTTTTGACGATGTAAATGAGAAGGTAATTTTTGGTTTAGAGATTACATTTCAAAAGAGTTTTCAGGTAATTTCCAACGGAGTTTTGGTTAGTACAGTGCAAAATGGGGACCATCGTATTTGGCGCTATCAAATGGAAAAACCAATGAGTAGTTATTTGCTAGTACTGGCTATTGGTCATTTTAATATGGAAAAATCGACCGCTACATCAGGAATTCCGCTGGAGTATTATTATGAAAACGAAGACACTGCCAGAGTAGAACCAACCTACAGAGATAGTAAACAGCTATTTGATTTTTTAGAAAAAAAAATAAGAGTTCCGTATCCTTGGAAAATATACCGACAAATTCCTGTTCGTGATTTTTTGTATGCCGGTATGGAAAACACGACCACCACACTTTTCTCTAGAGATTTTGTAGTAGATAGTATTGGCTATAACGACAGGAATTACCTCAATATCAATGCACATGAATTGGCTCATCATTGGTTTGGAAATTTGGTTACTGCTCAATCTGGAAAAGACCATTGGCTACAAGAAGGCTTTGCGACTTATTATGCGCTATTAGCTGAAAAAGAGACGTTTGGCGAAGATTACTTTTACAATAGATTGTATGAAATGGCGATGCAAATTAAGCAAGCATCCAAAAAAGATACGATTCCTGTTCTAAACGAAAAAGCCAGTTCGTTATCATTTTACCAAAAAGGAGCATGGGCGTTACATGTTTTACATGAAGCATTAGGAGATGTAACTTTTGATTCGGTTGTTAAAAATTATCTTGAGAACTTTGCATACAAAAACGTCACTACAGATGATTTTTTAAATCAAGTGGAACTAGAATCTAACTTTGATACCAAGACTTTTCGTAAAACTTGGTTAGAACAAACTGAATTTCCAGAAGCCGAAGTACAGGATCTACTTCAAAAAAATGATTACCTAAAACAATATATTAAATTGCGGTCTTTTCCTTTAGATTTAGAGAAGGATAAGGAAGAGATTCTAAAAATCATGAATAGTGAGGCTTATTATCCTATTAAAGAAGTATTAGTGTATCAATCGGCTTCAAAGCCTTTTGAAGTCAGGGAACCGCTACTAAAGGCTGCCCTACAAACGAATGATATAAAAGTCAGACAAGCTGTGGCTTCCACGGTGACTAACATCCCAGAATTGTTCCGAGAAAAGTATGAGACCTTGCTGAATGACAAGTCTTATGAAACTCAGGAAATTGCTCTATTCAATTTATGGAAATCGTTTCCACAGCATCAAAAAAGGTATTTGGAAATCGCTAAGAATTGGATAGGTTTTGAGAATAAAAACTTAAGATTGTTGTATTTGTCTCTCTCTTTTTTAACAAGTCAAGATACTAAAGAAAAATCAAAAGCTTACACTGAATTACTCAGTTATACTGGAACAAATAACGATTCAAGCTTACAGCAAAACGCCCTAGAGCGATTGATGAATCTAAAAATATACAATGAAGCTGTTTTCAGAAGCTTGGCTTATGGTACTGGTAATCATCGTTGGCAATTTGTCAAGTTTTCAAAAGACACGATCCGAAAGCTGATTAAGGAACCAAAATACAAAGAGGTTTTTACCAAGATTAAGGACGATTTGCCCATTCGAGAAAAAACGCAATTGCAAAGATTGTTGGATGAAAAATAATACATTATGAGAGCTTTAGTCATTTCAGGAGGAGGAAGTAAAGGGGCCTTTGCTGGAGGTGTTGCACAATATTTGCTTCAAGAAAAAAAACACCAGTACGATTTGCTTCTAGGAACATCCACAGGGAGTTTATTAATTCCACATCTCGCCCTGGGCAAAGTAGATAAGATTCATAGCATCTACACCAATGTCAACATGGACAAGATTTTTGATGTGAATCCTTTTTTTGTCAAACATAAAGACGGATTAGATACCGTATCCATCAATCATTTTCATGTTATCATGCAATTTCTGAAAGGGAGAAGAACTTTTGGAGAAAGCCATAGGCTTAGAAAATATATTAGAGAAAATTTCACCCTTTCAGAGTTTAACACTCTAAAAGCTTCTCCTACCACTATTGTGGTTACGGTTACCAATCTTTCCAAAAATGAAGTGGAATACAAATGCATTCGCGATTTTGATTACGATGAATTTTGCGATTGGATATGGATTTCTTGCAACTACATTCCGTTTATGAGTTTAGTCAACAAAAACGAATGTGATTATGGCGACGGCGGATTCTCGAGTCTAGTTCCTATTCGTGAGGCCATTAATCGAGGCGCAACAGAAATTGATGTTATCATTTTGGAAACTGAAACCGAAATCACGAAACGTACCATAGGAAAAAACCCATTTTCATTGATGGTAGACTTGTTTCAAACACTTTTGATTCAGGTAGAGAAACACGATATTACCATAGGGAAATTGGCGGCTAAGAATAAAGATGCCAAACTCAATCTGTATTATACCCCCATAAAATTAACGGACAATGCCTTAGTTTTTAATAAAAAGCACATGAAAGAATGGTGGGACAACGGTTACAACTATGCTCAAAACAAGAGCGAGTTAATGAGTGATAGTAAGGAATTATAAAAATTCTTTCACTTCATTTTTCAAGAAACTCAAAGCTGCACTACTTGGTGTTGCTTTTTCCATCAAATCACTCAGAATTACTTCACGTAATTTATCGGCACTGTCAACTCTTTCACTCATGTTGGCTTTTCGAATCATTTGAATCGTGGCATTTTTTGCAGTGACTATGATGGTCCAACACTCGTCAGACATGTATATTTGTTGACTCAAATTGTGTTCAAACTCCTGCTCAATTTGTGCGATGACATAATTTTCATAATCATTTTTATCTGATGAAAATGGAGTCAATCGAATGAGCAATTTTGTAGGATTGATGCGCTCTAGGAATAAAACCATGCGCTCAAACGCTTGTAATCTTAGCGGTAAAGCGTCTTTTTGAGCTTCTTTATTGAGCAGAAAACGTCTTCTTCCTTCTTCGTTTTTAGTGTGTAAATCAAAAAAATAATAGGCAACAGTTCCAGTAATTAAAGCTGGTAAAGTGTAAGCAAGTATTTCTAACAGTTTTGAAGCATCCATAATTTTTTATATTTAAACGAAAGCAAAAATAGAATATTACAGTTGGAACTAAAACGGAAAAGGATTTTATTTTACAATTTTAAGAGTACTTTTGAATAAATTTAACTTTCTGTGGAATCCTATGTTTTAATCGTTTTATGTGTAGCCGCTTTCGGGGCGGGTTTTGTTGATGCTATTGTTGGCGGCGGCGGATTGATTCAAACTCCTATTGGTCTCGTCATGCTGCCTAATTTATCTGTTGCTTCGGTGATAGGGACTTTGAAAATCCCCTCTTTTAGCGGAACTTTTTTTGCTGCCATTCAGTACTTAAAAGCCATAAAGATGGATTGGAAACTGCTGTCCATCATGATGGTAGTAGCGGTGATTTCAGCTTTTCTGGGTTCTACCGTTTTGACCTATGTCAGCAACGATTTTATGAAACCCTTGCTATTGGTTGTGCTTTCGCTTTTGGTTATTTACACCTATGTGAAGAAAAATTTTGGACTGCATGTGGATAAATCCCATTCTGTTAGTCAACAAATTTTTTACGGCGCAGCGATCAGTTTTTTTATTGGCTTTTATGACGGTTTCATTGGTCCGGGAACTGGCAGTTTTTTGGTTTTAGCATTTGTCACCATTCTAGGCTACGATTTTCTTCAGGCTTCTGCCAATGCTAAGATGGTTAACTTGGCGACTAATTTTGGTTCCATTTGCTTATTTGTTATCAAGGGAAAAATCATTTGGATGATTGCTATTCCTATGGCAGTTTGCAATGCCATTGGGGGTTTTATAGGAGCAAAACTTGCGATTAATAAAGGCAATACATTCATTCGAATTTTCTTTTTGATAGTGGTAATTGGGACCTTAGTTCGATTTGCTTATGATGTGTTTTTGAAGAAATAAAATATCAAAATGAAATGGTGATAGGCTCTAAATTCTTCATTCTAAATCGCTATTTTTGCATACAAATATTCTATTCCTGAAATGCAACAATACATTAGCCAACTCAACGAAGCCCAACAAGAACCCGTGCTCCAAAAGGACGGCCCTATGATTATTATTGCTGGTGCAGGTTCGGGTAAAACACGTGTACTGACCATCAGAATTGCCTATTTAATGAGTTTGGGTGTAGATGCCTTTAGCATTCTGGCATTGACCTTTACAAACAAGGCTGCGCGTGAAATGAAAAAACGTATAGCAGATATCGTGGGGTCTAACGAAGCAAAAAATCTCTGGATGGGTACGTTTCACTCTGTTTTTGCTAGAATTCTGCGAGCTGAATCGGATAAATTAGGCTATCCTTCCAATTTTACTATCTATGATACTCAAGATAGTGTCCGCTTGCTTTCCGCTATTATTAAGGAAATGCAATTGGACAAAGACATCTACAAACCCAAACAAGTTTTGGGTCGAATTTCTTCCTACAAAAATAGTCTCATTACCGTAAAAGCCTATTTCAATAATCCTGAACTGCAAGAAGCCGATGCCATGTCCAAAAAGCCTCGTTTGGGTGAAATTTATCAGAATTATGTGGAGCGTTGTTTCAAAGCGGGTGCCATGGATTTTGACGATTTATTATTAAAAACCAATGAGTTATTGAATCGTTTTCCAGACGTTCTGGCAAAGTATCAGGATCGTTTCCGGTACATTTTGGTGGATGAGTACCAAGATACCAATCATTCCCAATATTTAATTGTTCGTGCTTTATCCGATAGATTTCAAAATATTTGCGTGGTTGGAGATGATGCGCAAAGTATTTATGCTTTCCGAGGTGCGAATATCAACAACATCTTAAATTTTCAGAAAGATTATGAAGGCGTAAAAACCTATCGACTGGAACAGAATTATCGCTCGACCAAAAATATAGTCGAAGCAGCCAATTCCATTATCGATAAAAATAAAACCAAATTGGACAAGGTGGTTTGGACTGCTAATGATTTTGGAAACAAAATAAAAGTACATCGCAGCATAACGGATGGTGAAGAAGGACGTTTTGTAGCCAGTACCATCTGGGAACAAAAGATGCAGCATCAGATGCTCAACGGACATTTTGCCATTTTGTACCGAACGAATGCTCAGTCCAGAGCGATGGAAGATGCTTTGCGGAAGCGAGACATTCCTTATCGAATTTATGGAGGATTGTCGTTCTACCAAAGAAAGGAAATTAAAGATGTATTGTGCTATTTGCGATTAGTGATTAATCCTAAGGATGAAGAGGCCTTGATTCGAGTGATTAATTATCCAGCAAGAGGAATTGGCGATACGACCATTGAAAAATTGACAGTTACTGCCAATCATTACAAGCGCTCTATTTTTGAAGTGATGCAAAACATCGAAAAAATAGATTTAAAACTCAATTCAGGAACCAAACAAAAGTTATTGGATTTTGTGACCATGATTCAAAGTTTTCAAGTTATCAATGAGACACAGGATGCGTTTTATTTGGCCGACCATGTTTCAAAAAAGACGGGTTTGGTTCAAGAATTAAAGAAAGATGCCACCCCTGAAGGCATTGCAAAAATTCAGAATATTGAAGAATTGCTCAACGGAATTAAAGATTTTACCGAAGGTCAGAAAGAGATTGATGGAGCTCGGGGAGCCTTGTCAGAATTCCTAGAAGATGTGGCACTCGCAACGGATTTAGATAAAGATACTGCCGATGAAGATAGAGTGGCTTTAATGACGATACATTTAGCCAAAGGATTGGAATTTCCCTATGTTTTTATCGTAGGAATGGAAGAAGATTTGTTTCCAAGTGCAATGAGTATGAGTACCCGAAGCGAACTGGAGGAAGAACGCCGATTGTTTTATGTGGCGCTTACACGAGCAGAAAAACAAGCCTATTTGACCTATGCGCAATCCCGATACCGTTGGGGAAAATTGACGGATAGTGAACCTTCTCGATTTATTGAAGAAATAAATGGAGAATATCTCGAATACTTGACTCCCGAGGAAAACAATTATCGGTACAAACCTATGATTGATAATGATATTTTTGGAGATATTGACAAATCAAAGTTGCGATTATCAAAGCCAGTTAGTGGAACACCACCCAAATACATAACGGATAATGAACCGAAATCCAATGTAAACATTCGCAAATTAAAACCAGTATCAGGAAATGCACCTTCAGCAAGTACCAATCTCTTTGACAGCAAACTTACCATAGGAAACATAGTCATGCACGAGCGATTTGGAAAAGGAGAAGTCTTGAATCTGGAAGGAGCAGGAGCAGACAAAAAAGCAGAGATTAAGTTTGAAGTGGGTGGAATTAAAAAGTTATTGTTGCGATTTGCGAAGTTAGATGTGATTGGATAAAAGTTGAAAATAGTATTTTTATAAAATCATGGAAATAACAAAATCCGATATATTAAAGTTAATTAAAAATAATAAAGTTGATAACTTTTGGAATCACTTTATATACGTAGTAAAAAGAGATTTTAAACCCACAGGTGAAGTTAAGGAAAATCAAATAAAATTTTGGAAACAGGGAATTTGGGCAGGTCCTTTTTATCCGATTTACACTTTTGAATTAAATTCACAAAATCATTTAATAAACATTTCTAATAAATTAAATCCAGTTGGAAAAATTTTATATTTTACATTTCCTTTGTGGTATATTTCTTTATTTATCATAAATATTATGGATGATTTTATTTTAAGAGAATTTATTATTTTACTTATTATTATTTTGGTCTTTTCCATTATTTATTTTTTAATTACAAAGAAGATTTACAACTATGAAAAAGAAGAACAATTAAAAGAAATATACGAAATACTTGAGATCGAAACAGAGAAAGAAATAATAGAAAGAGAATGGACAAAAAATAAAATTATAACCAGATTATTTACTTATCCATTTTGTTTCTTATTGATTTGTTTGAATATTTTTTTTCTAATTCCAGATGGACAAATTTTTCTAAGCTTAGGTTCTTTAGGTATTGTAGTAGTTTATTTGTATTCAGATTTAAAAATATTATTTAAGTAAAAAATTAATTTTGTTATCATTTAAATGATACGATAACTCTAAACTGTTAACAACAAACAACAAACTTCAATGTCACAATTCATAAAAATATACGAAGACAAGCCCAATGAAGCTGCTATCAAAAAAGTAGTGGATGTACTTAAAAACGGAGGCTTGGTCATTTATCCAACGGATACCGTTTATGGATTAGGTTGTGATATTACCAATACCAAAGCTTTGGAACGCATTGCTAAGATTAAAGGCGTAAAGTTAGAGAAAGCCAATTTTTCATTCATCTGTCATGATTTGAGTAATTTGTCGGATTATGTTAGGCAAATCGATACCGCCACCTTTAAAATTTTAAAAAGAGCCTTACCAGGTCCGTATACTTTTATTTTACCTGGAAATAATAATTTACCTAAAGAATTCAAAAAGAAAACCACCGTTGGGATTCGTGTCCCCGATAATTCGATTGCTTTAGAGATCGTTAAAATGTTGGGCAATCCGATTGTGTCTACTTCCATTCGAGATGAAGATGAAGTCTTGGAATATTCTACCGACCCTGAATTGATTTTTGAGAAATGGCAAAATCGTGTGGATGTGGTTATAGATGGGGGTTATGGTGACAATGTCGGTTCAACGATTATCGATTTGTCAGGATATGAACCAATAGTTGTAAGAGAGGGAAAAGGAAGTTTAGAAATTCTTTAGAAAGTGTTCAGTGTTCAGAAAATTAGTATTCAGTTGTAGCAGGTTTTAGATTTTTATAAATATAAAAACGCCTCGAGAAATCAAGGCGTTTTGTTATTCTAAATTACTGAACACTGAATACTGTTCACTTAACACTAACTAATTATTGTTTTTTCTTCATTTCTTTTTCAATCATATCATAAAACTCGTCAATTTTAGGAAGTACAACGATACGAGTTCTTCTGTTTTTAGATCTGTTATCGGCCGAGTTATTTTCAACCAAAGGAATGAATTCACTTCTACCTGCTGCGATTAATTGAGATGGTTTTACCCCTAAATCTTTGGTTAACACTCTAATGATAGCAGTAGAACGTTTCACACTCAAATCCCAGTTATCAATTAAAACACCATTTCCGATGTAAGGTACATTATCGGTGTGACCTTCAACCATACATTCAAATGTAGGTTTGTCATTGATTACTTTGGCAACTTTTGCAAGCACGCTTTTCGCTTTATCACTTACGTTATAGCTTCCACTTTTAAATAATAGTTTATCAGCGATTGAGATAAAAACAACTCCTTTTTCAACATTTACTTCAATATCTGGATCAGAGATACCCACAGAACTCTTTATACTAGTGACCAAAGCAAGAGTGACACTATCTTTTTTAGTTAAAGCATCCTGCATTCTCGAAATTTTTAGATCTTTTTCCTTGATAGTCTCTAATGCTTTTTCAATATTTTGAGCTCCTTTGGCAGACAAAGTAGTCATGTTGCCCATATTATTAATCAATTCTGAATTGTTTTTCTTTAGAAAATCAATCTGACTTGCCATTGATTCTTTTTCAGACAAACAGGTATTTAATTTTACAGTACAACTATTCAATAAATCCTGAATTTCTTTGTTTTTGCTCTCTAGGGCAGCAATTTTCTTTTTTGTACCACAAGAGGTTGTTAGCAATGCTATTACTGATAAGGCTAAAATGATTTTTCTCATAAATAATTGTTTTTGTTTATTTTACAAAGTTACTGTTTATAGCGTTTAAAATAAGTTTTAAATCAACTTAAAAAAGTGTTAAAACAAGTTTCCAAAAATAGTGCCATTTTTGATATAATAGCTAAAAACGATGCTTTTAGTTTTGTAGTATGCTTTGGATTGAAAATGTTCTCTTTTGTTGTAATTTTTTAAAAAGAGAGTATAAAATGAAAAATGCGCTTGTAAAACAGCCCAACAATGTGAAAAATTTCCTTGTAAAATAAAGCGTATTCCTGCCACACCATCTAAAACTAATCGTACCAATAGAATAGTAAATAAAGATGATTTTGGTAAGTTTTTGGTCAACATCAATAAAGAATTCCTGAAATTCAAGAACGTTTTTCTAGGATTTATATGTTGTAAGGTAGCTCCACCTACATGGTAAACCACTGATTTATAATTGTATTTTATGGTATATCCTTTGTTGAAAGCACGCCAACACAAATCAATTTCTTCTTGATGCGCAAAGAAATCAGCGTCAAAGCCCTGCAACTCTTTATAGACTGCACTTCTGATAAAAAAACAAGCTCCAGAAGCCCATAAAAGTTCACAATCATCATCATATTGGCCTTTATCTTTTTCAATAGTTTCAAAAATTCGTCCTCTGCAAAATGGATAACCATATTGGTCAATAAAACCTCCAGCGGCACCTGCATATTCAAAGAGTTCTTTATTTTTAAAATCTAAAATTTTAGGTTGGATGATAGCCGTTCTGGGCTCATTTTCGAACGTTTTTAAGATGGGTTTTAACCAATTTTCGGTCACCTCAATATCAGAATTGACTAAAGCATAAATGTCTGCCTCAACCTGTTTTAAAGCTTGATTATAGCCTTCAGCAAAACCACTATTTTCTTTATTTTCAATAACTTGGACAGTTGGGAAATTTGATTTTACAAAGGTGACTGAGCTGTCAGTTGAAGCATTATCAGCAACATAAATACTGGCTTCAGGAGAATAGTGCACTACCGAAGGCAAAAATTGTTCTAACAATTTTTCTCCGTTCCAATTGAGTATGACTACAGCTATTTTCAAATTGATGAATAAAGATTATTGAGTTTCAAAATGAGGAAGTTCTTTTAAAAAAATATACTTTTCATTTTCAAAATCCATTTGGCAAAAGTAATGATTATGACCATTGGTCACCATTAAAAATTGAGCTTTTAATGTCAGATTAT
>Ga0315904_10006233_pt1 | contig 16368 bp, 9 predicted proteins | sample LakEriMetagenome_6_FD_203529 | JGI IMG/M metagenome (GOLD analysis project Ga0315904, IMG submission 203529) | Freshwater fungal communities from buoy surface, Lake Erie, Ohio, United States - Buoy 12 MA120 | ecosystem: Environmental > Aquatic > Freshwater > Lake | place: USA: Lake Erie, Ohio... | reverse complement strand
AAGACGTTAGTTGGTATAGGTTTAAATCGATACTTCAATACAAAGCAATTTGGAATAATAAAGAAGTGATTGAAATAAACCGATTCTTTCCTTCAAGCAAACAATGCGGCTGTTGCGGTGCAAAAAACGATGATTTGAAATTAAATGATCGTTTTTGGACATGCTTAAGTTGTGGTTCTGAACATGATCGAGATATTAATGCAGCAAACAATATTCTAAAAGAAGGTTTAAAATTAAAAATAGGGTTGAGTTCGCCCGAATCAACGCCAATGAACAGTAAGCCACTAGGCTCTGGAAAACCCCTGAAAAGAGGGAAAGAAATTGGAAAAGAATGTAAAGTTGTTGAGATTCATTAAATTTCATAATTTTACGGAACCATATGATATAAAACGGTCATTTTCGCCGTCCAACAAAAATCCACCATTTTCGCCGTCCAACATATTTATAATAAAAAACTAAATATGGCCAATGTGGTATATTTCAATGAGGGTATAAAAATCCCTTGTTGCCCTACTTTACTCGAATCAATTTATTTAGCATCATCTGGTAGCTGTTGCACCGATTCTAATACTCCTTATACTGGATTCGTAGCTGGTAACTTAACTTATAATATTATTTATACGCTTCCTACTACAAGCGGTACAACTGGACAAGTCCTCACAACGGATGGTAATAATAACCTAAGCTGGACCACTGTTAGCGGTGGTGGCGGCGGTGGAACACCCGCAGGTATTGACGGGTATATCCAATATAATAACGGGGGTTCATTTGGTGGTGCTTCTATTCTTTATTGGAATGATTTAAACAGCCGTTTGGGAATAGGTACAGCTACACCCAACCAAACCCTTGAAGTAGCTGGTACAATGCGTTTAACAGGGTCTACTGGTACACCTGTATCTATTTTAGGTAGAGATGCTAATGGAGATATATCAAATGTTGCTTTAGGGTCTAATTTCTTACTTAGCGGTGGAACATTATCACTTTCTGGTGTAACAGTTAGCGGATATGTACCTTATACTGGTGCCACACAAAATGTTAATTTAGGGTCTTTTTCTTTGGCTTCTAGTGGTGTTACAACCCCTTATTTACAAATAAGTACTGCTGGTTCATCAACACCTATGCAAGAAGGTATGTTGAGATGGAATGATACTGACAGAACGTATGAATTTATGATGGGGGGAGGGAATGTGTTACAACAAATTGGTCAAGAATTACCTGTTCCAGTAAAACATGTTGATAATGCAGGGTTACAAAATGGTAAAGTAGTTTATTATGTTAGTTCAGATGGTACAAATAAATTAGTTAGATATGCTATAGCTTCAGGTGAATCTGAATCAGCAGGTGTTTTTGGTTTAATGACAGAAGATGCTAGTGGCGGAAATAAAGCTCTTTGCACCACTTTTGGTTACGTTAGAGATATTGATACCAGCACATTAGAAGAAGGAAAAATTGTTTGGTTATCAGATACAGAATTAGGTGGTATGACCACAACAAGACCTACACAACCCAGCCACGGTGTTCAAGTAGGTTTCTGTATAAGACAACATGCAACTGAAGGAGCAATATTTGTTTCCATCCAAAACGGATATGAGTTAGATGAATTACATAATGTTTTAATTTCATCTGGAATAACAAATCAAGAAATGTTATTCTACAATTCTGTACTTAAGGTTTGGGAAAACAAAACTGCTGCTGCTGCTAATTTGGTTAGCGGAAGTGGTACTGCAACACAAGTGGCATTTTGGAAAAGCGGATCCACAAACGAATTACAGGGAAATTCCAATTTGTATTGGGATAATGTAAATACAAGGTTGGGTGTGGGTACGTCAACACCACAACGAGCGTTACAAGTACAAGGATCAATTTTATTAGGTGTAAATGCGGAAGCATTACAAGGAATTAGTACTGGTGGGTCAACTGTGAATCTGATGCGAATTGATAACAGTAATAATTTAGCTTATGGTACTCAATTTAATACAACAAATACTATTTTTTACACTAATACTGGCTTTCAATTTTGGACGTATCCGAGTGGTGTCTTAACAGAACAATTTAAAATATTACAAAACGGTAACACAGGTATAAATGTAGGTACACCAACCGCAAGATTACAAGTGCATGGTACTGATACAAGCGATTCGAATTGGACAGCGCAATTCCATAACTCCCTTGGAAATAGCAATTCCTTGATGATCAGAAACGACGGAAATGTGGGGATTGGTACCACAGGAACAACAGCGAGATTGGTTGTTAGGGGAAGTGGCACAACGTCAGCAGCAGCAGCATTACTTGTGCAAAATAGCGGTGGAAGCCAATTATTATTAGTAGATAATAGTGGACGATTGCAATTTGGAAGTGAATCTGTAAGATTAATGTCTACAGGTAACGGTTCATCTGTGGGGATTACAGGTAGGGGTTTGTTGTTAGACTCACTGATTGGATCAGCAACGAATATCGGCGAATTTACAATTACTGGATCTATAAGTCCATCATCTGGCGATACATACACTTTTAGAGGACGTTCAACTTTTATACCGACATCAGGTGCAGCAACATACTCTGGACTTTGGGTTACAACTACAATCAACCAAACAGGCGGTGCAAGTGGAACAACAAGAGGTTTGTTTGTTGATCCTGTTTTAACATCTGCTTTTGACTGGAGATCAATTGAATGGAGTAATAATACTGGTTGGGGTTTGTACGGTTCAGGTACAGCAAACAACTATTTAGCTGGTAACTTGAGTGTTGGTACAACAGGATCAACAGCTAGATTGGTTGTTAGGGGTACAGGAACTACATCATCGAGTGTATCACTTTCGGTACAAAACAGTGACGGTAATGCACTTTTCAGAGTGTTTGACAATGGAGTTGTAAATTTTGGCACTCAATTAAATAGAGGTTTTTGGGTAAACAACGACGGAAGTAATATTCCCGATTTGGCAGGAGCTTCTTTAAGGTTCTCACATTCAGTTAGTTCTCAAAATCAGGCTGGTTTTGTTTTTAGAGGAGCAAACGTATTAAATGCAACATCAGGTACTCAAACTAATGCAACATTCGATCAAGCATTTGCACCTACAAGTGGCGCAGCGGCTTTTAATCAGATTTTAGTAAGTAATTCAATTAATCAAACAGGGGGTGCAAGTGGAACAACACGTGGTCTTCATGTAAATCCCACGTTAACATCTGCTTTTGACTGGAGATCAATTGAATGGAGTAATAGTAGCGGCTGGGGTCTTTATGGAGCAGGTACAGCAAATAACTATTTAGCTGGTAACTTGAGTGTTGGTACAACAGGGTCAACAGCTAGATTGGTGGTGGTTGGTTCTCAACCAAGTGGAACGACAACATGGACGGCACAATTCCATAATGCCCTTGGAAACAGCAACTCTTTGATGATCAGAGACGACGGAAATGTGGGGATTGGAACTAATACACCTCAAAGTTTACTTCAAATAGGTACTGGTTCATCTGTTGGAGTTATTTCTACTCCTGCTCTAAGAATAGGTACAAATGCTAACGGCTTTTATACTGATAATAATAGATTATTTGTTGTAGCTAATGGTAATTTTGGTGGAGGTTTTGATTCAAGCGGTTTTATCGGAAATAGTGTTTATGTTAACACTACTAGCGGTGTTAACAGTTTAAATATACCTAAATTGGGTGGTTATAGGTTAACAGCTCAAGGTTTAACTAGTGGTTTAGCTGGAAATAGTGTAGGTGACTTAGCTCTTACAACAAACAACATTCCAAGACTAACAATCACTTTTTCTGGTAATATAGGTGTAGGTACAACAGCTCCTAACGCATCATCAATATTAGAATTATCTTCTACCACCCAAGGTTTCTTATCCCCCAGAATGACCACTGCACAGCGTGATGCGATTGTTTCACCAGCAACAGGGTTGGAGTTATTCAATACAAGTATTGGTTCAAAGCAGGTTTATAATGGAACTGAATGGGAAATATTGAATGGTGCGAGACAGGCTATTACTGCTTCATCTAGTACCACATCTGTTGTATTTAGAAACGGTAATATAGCGGATATTGTTCTTTCATCTTCAACAACATTAACATTTTCAAATGCTGCTGTTGGAACGTATATTGTTAAAATAACACAAGGAGGAAGCGGTTTTAATTTGGTATCATGGCCTGCAAATGTTTTATGGTCTGGTGGTATTATTCCAACCTTAACAACTGCTGTTGGAAAAACGGACATTTTTACATTTGTATATGATTCAACCAATTATTATGGGTCTTATGCTTTAAACTATTAAAAAAAAACTTATAATTAATCTATGCTTCAATCAGTAAAATACAATGGAGATGTAATAGCCCACAATTCAAGGGTGGGGTTGGACGGCGGAACTGTGGAATCCCTCGAAAATTTGAATGATTTTTCGGAGGTCACACGGTCAATAAACCAGCCCCTTCTTTTAGATTATGTCCCAAATGCTGCTGCTGCATACTCTGTTAGGAAATTAAGGTCCGCTTATACGGGTTCAGCAATTCGTGTGAGACGTGCCTTCGATAATACAGAACAAGATATAGGGTTCGATGCAAATGGAAATTTGAATACAACCGCCTTAACCAATTTTGTAAATGGCGAAAGCACCCTTCCAGCTGATTATGGAAGCGGCGCTGTTGCGGCATATTCATTGCGATACGTTTCATCAACATATAGCGGACCCGTTGTTAGGGTAAGACGATCATCCGATAACACGGAACAAAATTTTACCCCAACGGAAATTACCGATGGAACATTAACCTCTTTTGTGGGTTCGGAGAATTTAGTAACTAATTCTGAATCATTAAGTGACGTTATTCTTGTGGGTACTACAAGAACTGAAAATAATCTACTTGCACCTGACGGTACAACAACAGGTGATACAATTTTTGAAACTGTAACTAATGATATTCACATTCTTTTTCATGATTATACTAGTGCAGTGATAGGCCAAAATTTTACTTATTCTGTTTATGTGAAATCTGTTGGAGGTAGAAACATAAGTGTATTTTCTAGTTCTGGTTTTGCAGGTGGAAGAATAACTATAGACCCAAATGGTAATATTTTAAGTTTAACTGGGATTGGGTCTGTCGAAACGTCTGTTGATGGGTGGTATAGAGTTTCTATTAGTGGTTCTGCTACTACATCGACTTTAAGAATATTAATATATTCTATTGAAGGTGGTAACAATACTTTTGCTGGAGATGTAACAAAAGGTGTAAGTGTATGGGGAAGACAGCTTTACTCTGGCTTATCTGTTTTACCATATAATAGAACTACAACAGGAATAGGTGGTGAAGGTTATGTAACAACATGGTATGATCAAAGGGGGGGCAATAACGCCGTCCAATCAACCGCAGCAAATCAACCAAAAATAGTTGATAAGGGGGCGTTGATATTGGATAATGGAAAACCGACAATTAAATTTGACGGGGTGAATGATAATTTAATAAATGCTAATACACTTAATATGGTAAGTGTATTTACTGTATTTAATATTTTAAGTTTAGCTACAAATAATCCGTATATAGTATCACAGCCTTATAATACTAATCCAATTAAGGTGTTAGGCTTTATTGGCACAAGTAATATTAATTTATATAGAGTTTTTTCTGGCATTAATTTACTTGATGATAGTACAGCTACTTTAAATAAACAAGAGTTTCTTTATGGTTTATTTAATTCTACTAACAGTGAAATTAAATTATCTAACGGTGCATTAATAACGGGTGATTCTGGAAATGGTATTAATACAAGCGGTTTAATAATAGGTGCGGCTGGTAATGTTGGTACTTCAACATTCTTAAATGGTAATATCCAAGAAATAGTTATTTTTTCATCTAATGAGTCTTCAAACAGAGCCAATATTGAATTTGGGATAAACAATTTTTACAATATTTATTCGGTTTCAAAGGATGGTTTTGTTACAACATGGTATGATCAGAGTGGGAGCAACAATAACGCCGTCCAACCAACCGCTTCAAGTCAGCCCCAAATAGTTTCTTCGGGTAATACAATATTTGAGAATGGTAGGGTTGCTGTGAAGTTTGATGGGGTGGATGATGAAATATTTTCAACTAGTATAAGTGGTAGCTCCACCCAAACTACCTTTTTTGTGATGAATTATAGGAATGATGTAGACGCTATGAGTATGTATGATTTATATTCCAATAATTCAAGTAGATATTCTTATTATGTTGCATCGAGTGTAAGTCCAGCAACAGGAGTTTATGGTACCCCTTCATTATATGTCAACGGCACATTAACACCTGTAACAACTAGGCTTCAAGCCTATAACGCATTATCAAACAATAAAGGTCAAATATTACGTGCTGATGTAAATGCCAATACATCAGCTTGGGTAGATATTGGTTTTGGTTTTTGGTTTGCGTCATACGCCTATAGTGGAACATTACAGGAATGGATAATTTATCAATCAAACCAAACCTCAAAAAGAAAACTTTTGGAATCGGAAATCAACAAATATTATAACATTTACCGTCCAACAGCAAACGTTTCGGTGTATAACAAGCAACCTTATACCACCGATGATATGTCGCAGTTTATGAGCAATATATCTACCAATTTCAATTATGATCAGAGTTTGGACGTGAATACTTTTGGGAATTTAAGTGGTACCCTTAAGTGGATTGGAGGCGTTTTAGCACCGAATGGTAAAATTTATGGAATACCTTATAATTCAACTACAATATTAGAAATAAATCCTCTGACAAAAACAACAACAACTTTTGGAAATCTAACAACTCCCGCTGGTTGGGTTGGAGGTGTTTTAGCTCCAAATGGGAAAATTTATGGGATACCTTTTAATTCTACTAGTGTTTTAGAAATTGATCCAATTAAAAGAACAACAACTACTTTTGGAAACTTAACTGGGACGAATAAATGGGGTGGCGGTGTTTTAGCCCCAAATGGAAAAATTTATGGAATACCAAATAATTCAACTACTGTTTTAGAAATAGACCCTAATACAAAAACAACAACAACTTTTGGTGATATAATAGGAACAGGTAAATATTATGGTGGTGTTTTGGGTGCAAATGGTAAAATTTATTGTATACCTTTTAATGCAACTTCTATCTTAGAAATAGACCCTGTTACAAAAACAACGATTACTTTTGGTAGTGTAACTGGAAGTACTAATTGGTATGGTGGTGTTCTAGCACCAAATGGAAAAATCTATGGAATACCAAATAATTCGACTACTGTTTTAGAAATAAACCCTATAACACAAACTATAGCAACTTTTGGAAACTTAACTGGGACGGGTAAATGGGTTGGGGGTGTTTTAGCACCAAATGGAAAAATCTATGGAATACCTTCTAATTCTACCACTGTTTTAGAAATAGATCCAAGAATAAATGCAACAACTACTTTTGGGGATTTAACTGGATCAGTTAAATGGTATGGTGGTGTTTTGGGAACAAATGGCGAGATATATGGCATTCCATTAAATTCCACAACAGTTCTTGAAATCTTATCACCCGTGACAGGTTTGGACAATAACATACCCCTTTCAAGATTTTTAAATAAATTTTAATTTATGGCAATAAAAGTAATATCACCATCATCATACGGGGAGGGAAAAATTTATGGCATTTCGCCGTCCACCCCTTCAATAAATACAGATACAACATTCACAAGAGCATCAACAAAAACAAGAATAAATAATGAGGGTTTGGTGGAGAGTGTGCCGTATAATTTATTAATAAACAGTGAAGATATTAATAATTGGAGTAAAGGTTCAGGTGTTGTAATTACAACTGAAAACATACAAGATCCTTACGGAACACAATATGCAGATAAAGTTGAATGTGTAGGTAGTCCATTTATTATTGTAAGAAGTGCATTAAGAGGTAATGCTGGCAAATATACTTTGTCTTTTTTTATAAAAAAAGGTAATTTTGATTCTAGTAGTGGTTTTCAGTTTGGTTTTTTTGGTGCTGGTAATATAGGTAATATAACATATAATTTTCTAACAGATACCACATCTGTTATTAATGGTACAGTTGACAGACATGGTTCGATATTATATAAAGACGGTTGGGTTCGAATTTATCTTACCGTAACAATGAATACAACACAAGCAAGTTCTTTTAATGTTTATGCTGGTGGCACTGGTGGATCTGGCATAGGTGTTGGTTCATTTTATTATATTTGGGGAGCACAATTAGTTGAAGGTTCCGCCGTCCAACCCTACATAAGAACCACAGATAGATTAAATGTACCATCAATAGATTATTCCTTGGGAACAACAAATAAACCCGTTTTATTATTGGAACCCCAAAGAACAAATTTGGCATTAAGCGGGGGTACATTACCCACACAGAACATAACGGTAACAAATGTTCCACATACATTTTCTTTTTATGGGACAGGTTCCACCACATTATCGGGTGCCTTTTCAGATGTTTTAATAGGCACAGGAATAAACAACCGCAGCCAATTAACATTTACGCCCACGGGTGGCACATTAACATTGACGGTTAATGGAACAGTTAGTAATGCCCAATTGGAGGTGGGTTCGTATGCGACCTCTTATATACCAACAACAAACGCTTCAGCAACAAGGCTTGCAGATAGTTTTTTAAGCGATTTTTTATTTACCAATGAAACGGTTACATCTGCTGGTGGAACATGGTTTGTTGATTTGGATAATAATTTGCCTTATGTCAGGGATAATTCCGATGTGGGATTATTTTTGGGGGACACCACAACAGGGACCACAAATTCCTTTGCATTCAATACCCCAAGCGGATCATCCCGTTTGGAAATTGATAAATATGTGGGCGGTGTTGCAACCCCATTATTTAATACCACCACCGATAGGGTTAAAGCGGCAATAAAATGGAACGGTTCGACGGCGGATGTTTTTGTTAATGGCGCAAAGGTTGTTAGCGGAACAACATTTACAGGAACCACCTTGGAATTTATGGGAACAACGGTCAGGGATACACCAAAATATATCCGTGGAATGTGGTTGGCACCCGTACCATTACCAGATTCGGATTTGTTAAGCGAAACATCACCAGCGTTGTTTATAGATAGCTTTCAAAATGCTGCTTTGGCATTTTCATTTAGAAAATTGAGATATTCCTATACAGGGCCTTGTATAAGGGTAAGAAGATCATCGGATAGCACAGAACAAGATATAGGGTTTGTAAACGATGTATTGGATGAAGCAGCCCTAACAACATTTGTCGGGGCATCAAACGGTCACGTTGTAACATGGTATAACCAATCAATAAATGGGATACATTTAAGGCAAACAACCGCCGCAAATCAACCCCTTATCGTTGTTAGCGGTGTGACACAAAAGGAATTGGGAAAGCCTGTTATTTTGTTCGGAACAGGAACAACGATCGCTTTGAATTTGGCAACCCCTTATACATTTTCTGCAAATGTTTTTTCGAAATCAACGGTTAGTAAATATATTGGTTCTGGTTCTGTTTTTTTATATGAGTCTACTTGGACTAATAATGGAAGTGTTAGAGCACAATATTACACTGATAATTTTAGACATTATGCTCCTGCTGCTACGAATCAGTATGTCGCCTTTTCTTCATCTTCTCCATCATTACAATTACACAATATCACTCAAGTACATACTTTTGGTGGTGTTATAGATGACAATGTATCACAACTTATAAGCTATAGAAGAAACAACCTATTACCTAATTCTATTAATATCAATAGAGATGGTTGGAGTACTAATGTTTTATTTTCACCTACACCAACAACCAATTCACCAGAATGGTCATACACAGTTGCAGAAGTGGTGTATTGGAATGGCAATTTGGAATCGAATATGAATTTGATCAGAACAAATACAAATTCATATTATAACTTGTATGCCGATGGATCACGACAATTTTTATTAAATAATTTTTCAGGTGCCGCAGCAGCCTATTCCGTTAGGTCGTTGAATACGGCATACACGGGACCTTTGGTTCGTGTCAGAAGATCTTCCGATAATGCCGAAACCGATATTTTTGCAAATCGTAATGGGGATTTGGATACATCAACATTATCAATTTTCTGTGGAAGCGGAAATGGATTTGTCACAACATGGTATGATCAGAGTGGGAATGGGAGACATCAAGTGCAATCAACTGCTTCAAAACAACCTAAAATATACGATAGTATTTCAAAGATTATTCTAAACCCTGATAATAATAGACCTGCTATTCTATTAGATGGCACTGACGATGGGTTTTCAACACCTGTAACCATGCCTCTTAGTCAGCCTTTTCAATCATTCTCTGTATTAAAAACTAATGATACTCAAGGTATATTATATTCTGATAATTCAAGTGCAGCTAGATGGGTTTTTATCCTTCAAAGTGGTTCTACTTCAAGTACTTCTAATAGTTTTACTATAAACAATATTTTTAAAAATAATAACATACAATCACTAAGTACAAGAGATCAGTATTTTACAGCTTTTGGTGATAACATAACTCATTTATCTTTTTTACAAGGTTCAATAAATCTTAGCCCTTGGTTAAATTTGACTTTATTCGATTATTCTATCGGTGGTTTTAACTTAGGTGGTTACTCACAAGAAATAATTATCTGGTTTACAGATGTAAATTCAACAAATAAAGATGCAATTTCAAACAACATAAACAACTATTACAGAATATATTAAAAAAACATAAATTTATAAATTATGCTTATATACAAATTTGAAACCGAACAAGATGCGATTAACGCAAAGCAAAGCTGTGATTCTTATTATGGGTATCCCAAGGAAGGTTGTGTAACATCTTCTTGGGTGGATTACAGTTATTATGAAACAGACAACATTTATTACATCGTATTCAATGACACTTTAACTCCAATTTTAGGAGAGCCTATTGAATATGAGATTTTACCAGCACAACCAGAAAATTTAGAGCCTAATTAGAATGAGGTATTTAAAATACGAATTTAATAGTTATGATGAGATGGTAGGGGTGGACGGCGGAATTGTGCCACCCCCACTGCCTACATTTGATGAAAACGGCGTGGAAATCCCCTCACCAATTCCATCGTACAATAAGGTCGCAGTAATTCCACTTGGTCATTTGGAGTTGACACCAGCAATTATTGGTGAAGATGGTACAATCATCCAAGAAGCTGTTTTATCAGATAAATTCGCCGTCGACATTCTATGGGAAGATGAACCGAATCCCAATTATGCCCCTTATATTGTATGGCCAAAGCCTGACACAAAAAAGCACACCATTTTTGGTATGGACGAATTATATGAAAGCGAATATATGTTAAATAATCCAACAATTTAATCATTTTCGCCGTCCAACCCTCCAAAAAACAAAAAACAGATATATTTATATAATAAAAAAAATAAACCATGATTAAATTCGATAAAAATAACATCGTACTAGGTGAAGATCAAATCACATCAAACAAGGTTGAAGGCTTTATCATTTATTTCTCAACCCCATCAAAAGGCGCATTAAATTCTTGGTTGCAGCCTGTAACAATTAACCCTGCACACGAAACACCTGCTGATCCAGAAACAGGAACAGATGCAGTTCAACACCCTGAAACATATAATTTTGTGGGTTTTGCTGTTATGCCTAAAAATTATGCTGATGTAGAATTTACAGGAAAAGATATTCTTACAGAGCTTCACAACCTTTACATTGCTGAATTGTCAACATTGAATCCTTCAATCACATTCACTTCAACTATCGTTGCAGGAGCATAAAAAGATTTTAAAACCATAATGATAATAATGTTCGGTGAACCTTGTGTTTGCCGAACATTTCTTTTTTAACCTATATTTATAGCAAAGTATAAAAATATGGATAAGAAGTCGTTAGCTATAAAATATATAAGTTATTTAGAGGATCCTGTTAATTTAATCCAAGATTGTTTTCAGACATTTGATGCTAGTCAAGAAAAATTTGTTAAGTTTGAATTATTCCCAAAGCAACAAGAATTAATAGACATATATAGAAATAAAAAGCATGTTCTTGTAAATAAATCTCGTCAAGCTGGTATCTCTACTGTTACAGCTGCTTATATTGCGGCTATTTGTGCTTTAACCTCTTCGGATAACCCTTTTAGGGTAATCATTGTTGCTAACAAAGGAAAGCAGGCTGAAGATTTTTTAGCAAAGATAAAAGAGTTTTTATCACAGGTTCCAAGATGGGTTTGGGGAGAAAATTATGATAACAGTAAGGAGTTGGACGGCCATATTATAGGTAAGGGGTCTGTAAAATCAATTAAATTAAAAAATGGTTGTCACTTATCAGCAGTTGCAACAAGTAAAGATGCTGTCAGGGGACAATCGTCGCCTAGAATAATTGTTATTGATGAGGCCGCACACATTGATAAGACAGATGGTGAATTAATGTATGGTTCTGCAATGATGGCGTTATCTTCAAACGTCGCAGGACAAATGTTTTTGATTTCAACCCCGATGGGTACTGACCCTATTTTCTTTAAAACATATTCTGAAACAATTTCTAGTAACGGGACCAATAATTTTACAGTCCATGAAATGTATTATTTCCAAGATCCGAGGTATAATAAAAATTTGGTTTGGAAATATAAAGATGAAGACGGGAATTTAATCGAAGAAAAGGAAATAGAATACGACAATGAAAAGATGGTTATTAAGTTCAAAAAAGGATGGATTCCAGAATCAGATTGGTACAAACAACAATGTGCTATTCTACATAATGATAAACGATTAATTAACCAAGAGCTTTTATGTAAATTCGATGGGTCAGGGCATAACGTGATAGATGTTGAACACATAAAAAGACATGAAGAAAAATATGTTTGCGATCCAATTGAGAAAGCTGAAGAAAAAGAAAATATGTGGATATTTGAATATCCCAAGGAAGGGCATAATTATTGTGCCTTTGCAGATGTTTCTACGGGTAGTGGCGATGATTATTCTTCACTTGAAATAGTAAATACAACAACAGGTGTACAAGCTGCTGAATATAAAGGTAAATTAAAATCTGAATTTTTTGCACCTATTGTGAAACGCTGGTGTGAAATGTTCAATGCAATTACGGATGTTGATACTACAGGCGGTTACGGTGAAAATTTAATAACAGATTTGGAACGTTTAAATTTTAAGTTGCTGAAAAAAGATGAAAAAGGTGAAGCAAAGGGGTTGAAATTTAGTGGGATGAGTAGACCCAAAATCATTCAACGTTTTGTAAATTATGTTGAGACAGACACATTTAAAATTAAATCTATTAGATTAATAGGTGAACTTAAAACTTATGTTTGGTTAAACGGAAGACCTGACCACATGAGAGGTTTCAACGATGATTGTATAACAGCAGTAGCAGGAGCACTTTGGTTGTTTGAAACTTCCTTTAAACAAATGGAATCAGCACAAGAACAATCCAAACAAATGTTAAATGCTTGGTTGGGAGTAGACAATTCAACAAATACGAAAGAAGCTGTCAGATCAAGAAATAATAAATATTTAAGACAGGATGGTGTGGATATATCCAATTATGGTTGGCTTTTAAAATAACTTCTTATATTTATATAAAAAATAGCAAATAATGGCTGAAAATAATTCAAGGCAAACAGTATATCAAAAATTAACTAGCTTCTTTTCTGGAGGTAAAGAAAATCCCGTAGTAGGAGGTCAAAGTTTTAATACTCAAACGGTAGGTGTAGATAGAGAACTGTTAAGAAGTAAAGACAGTAAAGATATTGAAGTAAAAAAATTAGAGAAGCAACAGTCTTCATATATAAGAAGTTTGTGGAATAAAGCTACTTCTTTAATAAAGTATCAAGTTCTTCAAAATGAAGCCCGTAGGATTCCTTCTTATTACGATTATGAAAAAATGGAGGAGTATCCTATTATAGGTGCTGCATTAGATATTTTTATGGAAGAATGCACCCAGCCGAATGAGAAGGGTAATGTATTGAACATTTATTCAGAGAGTGAAAGGGTAAAAAAAGAATTGGAATCAATGTTCTACGATAAATTAAATATCAATATGAATATTGGCATGTGGATGAGGAATATGTGCAAGTATGGCGATAATTTTGTTTATTTAGATGTAGATTCAGATTTAGGTATTATAAATTGTAAACAGTTGCCCACCATTGAAATCGAAAGGGAAGATAATGATTTATTAGATTATATCATTTCAGAGAAAAAAAGTGGTACTATTTTTAAATGGAGAACATCTAGAACCGTTGAATTTAAAGATTGGCAAATTGCACATTTTAGACTTTTGATTGATGATAGAAGAATCCCTTATGGTGTATCCATCTTAGAAAAGGCACGTAGATTTTGGCGTAATCTTCTTTTAACAGAGGATGCTATGAGAACCATCCGTTTAATAAGAGCGAGCGATAGAAGGGTATTTTACATTAATATAGGTAATATTGACCCTAACGATGTTGGTCAATATATTAACAGCATTGCCGATAGATATAAAAGGAAGAAAACAGTTGACCCAGAAACAGGGCAGGAAGATTTAAAGATGAATGTTTTGGGTATTGACCAAGATTATTTTATTCCAATTCGTGATGCCAATGATGGTTCAAAAATTGATACAATACAGGGTCAAACTAATTTAGATATTGCTGATATTGAGTATGATTTGAAACTATTGGTAACTGCTTTAAGGGTACCCAAAACATATTTGAATTTCGAGGAATCTGTTGCTGAAGGAAAATCTTTGGCAATGCAGGATATTAGATTTGCTAAAACTGTTAATAGGATCCAATTATGTTGTTTACAAGAGTTAAATAAAATTGCGATGGTTCATCTAATCGCTTTGGGTTTAGAGGAAGAATGTGGTAATTTTGTTTTAAGTTTAAATAATCCATCTATACAAGCAGAAGTTTTAAGGATGGAGTTATTAACTCAAAAATTAGATACTTACAAGGCGGCTGTGGAAATAGCTGCTGATGGTATCGCACCTATGTCACATGCAAGAGCGAAGAAATTAATTCTTAATTTCACTGACAATGAAATCAAAGAAGATTTGTTACAACAAAGAGTTGAAAGAGCTATTGGTATCGAATTACAAAAAACGGAACAAATCATTCAAAATACTAAATTGTTCGATGAAGTGGATAAGATTTATGGGATGCCAAATGCAGAATACACTCAAAACACTGACGGAACAACTGTTGGTGGAGCAGAAGGTGGTGGCGGTGCAGGCGGTGGTGATTTCAGCGATTTAGGAGGTGGATTAGGCGGAGAAATGGAAGGTGAAGCTGGTGGAGGTGAATTAGGTGGAGAAGGTGGTGGTGAATTAGGTGGTGAAGAGGGTGGTGGAGCAGAAGCACCTGAAGCAGGTGGTGAAGAAGTAACAGGTGGAACCCCACCAGAAGAATAAAAAAAATAATAAATTGACATAATTATATAATAAACTTTTAAATAAGATGAATCAAATCATAAAAATAAAAAAAGGTATTGATAATTTACTTCAAGAATCATATTTGAACAAGGAATCAAATAGTTCAAAATTAATTCTTGAAGAAATAGCTAATAATAAAAATCTTCAAATATTATACTATACGGTTAATAATTTGGAAAACCCTCCTGCTTTACAGGAATCTGAAATCGAAGATTTTATAAATGAAAATATTAAATTTTCTAATTCCATAGATAAAAGTGATTTGAAGGGTTTATCTTCTAAATTAAATAATTTGGAACTTACTGATTTAGAAAAAAGTATCAGTATCGTTTTATTTGAAGAGCGCAATGCTTTGAATTTTGTCGAGTACAATGAAAGCAAGAAAATGATTTATGAGCACATCAAATCTAAAAATGTAAAAAACAATTTAGATTTATCTCAATTTTCAGAAGAAGAGCTTTCTTTGGCTAAAAACTTCATAGATAACCCCGAAACAGTTTTCAAGCAGATTAGCGAAGAATGTTTAAGTGTCCTTGACAATAAATTAAACGAGGCTTCGGACGATGAAACTAAAATGTTAATTTATAAGACGAAGGAAAAAATCTATGAAACACAATTAAAGAATCAATATGAAGTTGATAATTTAATTAATTTAATTAGTTTGAAAAATAGTTTAATAAACGAATAGTTTTACTTATATTTGTTTATATAACAATTATTTATATGACAATAGATGATAATTTTCAGAGCAAGATTATTAAGAAAAACGGTATTACGAAAGTTGAATTACAATGTTGGGTTGAATTACAGGGACAATTGAGCGCTGTTGATTACAAAAGGGAAATTTGCAATTTTACAAAGGCTATAAGGAAAAAGGTTTTTGAATTAAAGCAAAATTTTAAGGACAATTACGAATATTTTATTGATGTTGACATAAGAGATTCGCCGTCCACCACCGCATACCTTTCAGTTGAACTTTCA
>Ga0315904_10006232_pt1 | contig 16371 bp, 17 predicted proteins | sample LakEriMetagenome_6_FD_203529 | JGI IMG/M metagenome (GOLD analysis project Ga0315904, IMG submission 203529) | Freshwater fungal communities from buoy surface, Lake Erie, Ohio, United States - Buoy 12 MA120 | ecosystem: Environmental > Aquatic > Freshwater > Lake | place: USA: Lake Erie, Ohio... | reverse complement strand
CGGCCACGGCGTCGGCCAGCGGGCCGCGGCCGCCGGCGGCGAGGGCCGCCCGGGCAGCCGCCACCAGGGCGGTGGCGCTGGCGTAGGCCTCGAGGTCGCCCTGGTGGCCGAACGGGCAGGTGCGGGCCGTGGGCGAGGTGTCGACGATGATGTGGCCGCACTCCGAGCCGTGGCTGTGGGCCCCCTCGACGTTGGTGTCGCCGATGATGATGCCGCCGCCGACGCCGGTGCCGAGCGTGAGGAGGATGAGACTGGAATACTCGCGGCCCGAGCCGACCCAGAACTCGCCGTAGGCGGCGGCGTTGGCGTCGTTGGCATAGGTCACTTCGCGGCCGCAGTGGGCCGCCACGCGGTCGCGGATCGGGAAGTTGTCCCAGCCCGGCAGGTTGCCCGCGCGGAGGATCCGCCCGCTGGGCAGGTCCTGCGAGCCCGGCGTGCCCAGGCCGACCCGGGCAATGTCGGTCGCCGTCACCCCGGCCATGCGAGCGAGCGCGTGCACCGTGCCGCCCATCCGCGCGGCCGCGTCCTCGGGCCCGCGATCGGCATGCGTCGGCTCGGTGTGGAAGGCCACCATCCGGCCGGCGTCATCGACGAGCGCGGCCTTGATGTTGGTGCCCCCGAGGTCGATGCCCGCATAGAGCGGTGGCGTCGCCTCCGCGAGCGGCACGAGCCGGCGGCGGGCGGTCACGGTCACAGGTCGGCCGCGGCCGGCAGCCGGCCCGCCTCGACCGGCGTCGTGGGGCCGGTGCAGGCCTTCATGAACTCGACGAGATCGGCCTGCTCCTGCTTGGTCAGATTCAGCGGCTTCATCTTGTCGCTCAAGTGCGGATTGGCATGCCCCCCCTTGTCGTACCACTCCACGACTTCCTCCAGCGTCGCCACCGAGCCGTCGTGCATGTAGGGCGCCGTCAGCGCCACGTTGCGGACGGTGGGCGTCTTGAAGGCCCCGGTGTCGGCCGGGTCCTTGGTGACCACGAACCGGCCGAGATCCGGCTCCGGCTTGTCCATGCCGATGCCGATGTTGTGGTACTTCTCGTCGGCCAGGTTCGCCCCCACGTGGCAGGCCGAGCAGTTCGCCTTGCCGAAGAACAGCTCCCGGCCCCGCTGCGCCGACTCGCTCATCGGGTGGGCCGCGGCGGCCGCCTTGACGGTGGCGAACTTGGCCGCCAGTTCGGCATCGTCGGCGATGTCCTCCGCATCGAGCTTCGCAAACGGCAGCAGCTCCTCGTGGTAGTCGTACGGAGAAGGGCCGGTGACGATCGTCCGCTCGAAGGCGGCGATCGCCTGGCCGACGCGGTCGATCGTCAGTTCCCCGAAGATCGCGTCGAACTGCTTCTTGTAGACGGGGATCTCGCCGAGCCGCTTGACCACGCCTTCGTGCGTGAAGCCCATCTCGATCGGATTGGCGATCGGGCCGACCGCCTGGGCCTCGAGCGAATCGACGCGGCCGTCCCAAAACTGCCTGCCGGAGAGGATGCGGTTGAACGAGACGGGGGAGTTGCGGCCCCCCTTCTGCCCACCGATACCGACGCCGGTCGCGGTGTGGGCCGTGTAGCCCATGGCCGGGTCGTGGCAGGACGCGCACGAGACGGTCGCGTCGGCCGAGAGCCGGGTGTCGAAGTACAGCTGCCGGCCGAGCTCGATCTTCGCCCGCGTCAGCGGGTTCGTGTCGAGGCCGGTGATCTGCTTGGCGCCCTGTGACAGACCCAGCGGCAGCACGGGATCGAGGGTGACGAAGTTCTTCGGGTCCGCCAGCCAGCGGTCGATCTGGTCGCTGGTGATCGGCCCCGCGCCGGGAACGCCGGATGTCAGCGTGGCATCACCGAGCACGACCGCTTCCCGCGCCGGAGTGGCCGATGGGATCGAGCGGGCCGCCTCGTCGATCGTGCGATCGGCGGCGGCCACGCGCTGATCCACTTCCTGCCGGGCGGCGGCGGCCTGGGCGGCGATGGCCCCGGGGGCGGCCGGCTGGGCCGGCGTGTCGGCCGGGAGCATTTCGATCGTCTCGATCTCCACCACCTCGCCCTTGGGTGCCGGACCGCCGGCGGGTGCGCAGCCGAAGAGCAGGGCGAGGACACAGGCAGCGCCGCCGAGGTGCAGGCGGTGGGTCGGGAACGAGTCGGTCATGGCAGGATCTCCTGAGTCGCCGGGTTGAAGCCGCTGCGGACGGCGAATTCTAACCGCTCCGGCCGGGCGGCAACATGGCCGGCGGCGGCGGTCTGGGGCGGCGGGGTCAGTCGTCGTCCGCGAGGTCGGTCGTGGCCAGCCACTCGAGTTCCCCCGGCTGGCCCGGGCCGTCATCCAGCCGGATCGCCGCCACCGCCCCTTTCTGCATGCGGATCGCCGCCGAACCGTCACCGATGGTCAGGGCGACGAGCCGGCCGACGCAGGGTGCATGCCCCACCCAGGCGATCCGTTCGGCATCCTGGCGGATCGTCCACGCGACGAGCGCCTGCCAATCGGAGCCCGGCGCCAGGGCGTGGACCACCTCGATGGGTGGCCGGGCGGCAAATGCATCGGCGATGATCTCCGCTGTCTGTCGGGTCCGGACGAGCGGACTCGTGGCGATGCGGTCGATCTCCATGCCGGCCGCCCGGAGCCGGCGCACGAGCCGCTCGAACCTGCGCCGGCCCTTCTTCGTCAGCCGCCGGTCATGGTCGCCGCCACCGTCGGGCGCATGGTCCTCGGCAACGGCATGGCGGATCACGTAGAGCTGGGTGGTGAGTGCGGGCATGCACCGCGATTGTGCGATCGCGAGCCCGCGGCGGCAAGGTCACGCCCGCCGCCAGATGGCGTCCCAGGGAATGCCGGCGGCCGTGACGGCCGCCGCGGCTTGGCCGCGCCAGCGGGCCGCATCCACGGGATAGCCGGCCGTCGCCGCGAGCGTGGGATCGAGGCCGGACCAATGGGCGTTGAACGCCCGCATCGCCAACTCGCGGACGTACTTGGCCGTCATGCTCGCCACCGCCACCGGCGTGCGCGACTCGCCCCCCACGCTGAACTCGACGCGGCCCGCTGCCGCGGGCAGAGCGTAGACACTCCGCGTCGCCGTCTCCTCGACGGCCTGCACGAGCGGCGCACCGAAGTGCCGGGCCACGAGCGGCGCATACCGCCGCCGGCCTCCGTGGCGGTCACACCACACGAGCGTCGGCCCGCCGTTGTGGGCCGCGAGCTCTGCCGCGAGCTGGAGCGTCGTCTGCGAGAGGATGTCCGACTTGTTGAGCCCGGCGTCGAGCAGGCGGTTGAAGGTCGCGGGCTGGATGATCCGGCACCGGATGGCCACGAGACGGGCCGCCGCCAGCCGTGGGCCGAGCCGTGTCGTCAACGCCAGGCACGCGTCGGGGCCGGTCTCCGCGGGCAGCGTTGCCAGCGCGAGCTGGGCCACTTCTGGCGGGGCGGGCTCCGTGCCGCCGTCGCACCCGATGGCGGCGGCGAGATCCGGCCACGACCGGGGCAGCCCGCCGGTCGCCAGCCCCACCGCCACCAGCGCCCCGCGTTCGAGCGCGGCGAAACCGCCGCCGCCGCGATAGATCCGCTTCGAGTCGGCCCACAGCGGGCCGTCGTGGTCGGCGCCGGCCTCCGCGACGGCCTGCGCCAGCACCGGCTCGGCATCGGCCGCGTCGGCAGCGACCCGCCAGGCGGTTGCCGCCACCACCAGCGGCCCGAGGTTCGGTCCGTAGCCCGCCTCGTCGGTGCCGATGACGAGCGTCATGAGCCGGCCAGCGGCGGGAACTGCCGCGCGTATTCGTAGATGGCGATCGCGGCGCTGGTGGCGGCATTGAGGCTGTGCGGCAGACCGGCCATCGGGATTTCGGCGACGCGGTCGAGCCGGGCCAGTTCGTCGGCTTCCAGCCCGGTTCGCTCGTTGCCGATCACCAGCGCCGTGCGCGGTGCGAACCGAAACGTGAACAGCCGCTCCGATCCGGTCGTCTGTTCCAGGCCCACGATCTGATAACCGTCGGCCCGCAGCCGGTCGAGGACCGGCGGCAGGCTACGATGCACCTCCAGCGCGACGGAGTCGGCGCCGTCGCGGGCGATCCGCTCGTGGAGCCGCGCGGCCCCGCAGGCGATCACCCGGCTGATGCCGAAGCAGCCGCAGGTGCGTACGATGTGCGACAGGTTCACGTGGCTGCGCATCGCCGCGCAGGCGACGACGAGCTCCCGCGGCGCGGCGAGTTGTTCCGGAGGCTTGTGACGAATGTGGGCGAAGCGGTGCATGGCGGTCGCGCGAAAGGCGGGCGGGCAGGCGGCATTCTCGTGCATCGTCCGCCGCGCGGGAATCCTGGCCCTCGTCCTGGCGGCGGGCGGGGCGGGCTGTAGCCGGGCCCCCGTCGCCCCGGCCCCGGCCCTGCGGCTGGATCTCGTCGATCACGCCGCACTCATGCAGCGGGTCCGGGCCCACGTGGGGAAGGTCGTCGTGCTCGACTGTTGGAGCACGTCCTGTCCGCCGTGCGTCCGCGAGTTTCCCGGGCTCGTGCGGCTTGCGGCCGCCCATCCGCAGGCCGTCGCCTGCCTCTCGCTCTCGCTCGACTACGAGGGCATTGGCAGTCTGGAGGAGGCGGCGGAGCGGGTGCGCGGGTTCCTCGCGACGGTGGGCGCGGCGGGGATCGAGAACCTGTTGTCTCGCGAGGAGGCCGATGCGATGTACCGCAGGCTCGAACTCGACAGCGTGCCAGCCGTCTACGTCTGGCGGCAGGATGGTTCGCTGGCCCGCCGGTTCGACGACGACGATGCGCGGCGGCGGCTCGGCCGGCCGTTCACATACGCCGATGTCGAGGCCGAGGTGCAGGCCTGCCTGGCCAGGTGATCCGGCCGGGCGAATTCTCCTGGAGCGGCAGTTTCTGACCGCCGCTCGCCACTGCCTCGGGCAAGGTTCAAGGGAATACGCGTCGCTTCACCGGAAACCGATCCGCATTCGCTCGGCTCGCGCCTCGGGCGTGCAGGAACGGGCCCGCGGCGGTTGGCAAACCAGCCAGAGGAATGTCGAAAACTCGTCTTGAACCCGCGGCCGTGGATCCCTAACACTACCCCCCCGAAGGGTGTATGCCGCCGATCGGCCGCCGGTGACGACTCGCCTGACCCGTTTGGAGACTGGGGAACAGGTCTGCCCGAGCAGGATGCGAGGAATGCCGACCGTGGAAACCCTCGGCGTTTCCGCTGGTCGGCCAAGTGGACAAAGGCCATGGAGTTAGGAGTGCGACGATGAGGAACCTCGAGACCGTGAACCGCCCGCCGCATGCGACTCTTTCGCTCGGGCCGAAGCTCTGGCGGGAAGTGAAGCGGCCCTTTCGCCGGCGGCTCCAAACACGGCCCGCCGCCGCACCGGCAGCCGCCCCCCAGGCGGCGGCCTTCGCGACCTTCGAGCCCACCCGCGCGACCGTCGAGCCAGAGGCCCGTCCCTTGCTGGAGAAGCTGGTCCGCGAGGCGCGTCGTCATCCCGGGCCGATCATCGAGATCGGCACGCTGATGGGGATCACGACCACCACCATCGCCCTCAACAAGGCACCCGATCAGAAGGTGATCACGGTCGACAAGTACTGCTGGAATCCCTGGGGCATCAGCAGCGGGGCACACCAGGCGCTCGCCGCCCAAGTGCTCCGCTACCTCGTGGAAACCGGCCACGTCGAGCAGGTGGTGATGTGCAAGAACGAGTTCTTCGAGACCTACTCGGGGCCGCCGCCCGCGCTCGTGTTTCTCGATGCGATCCATGACTATGAGGAGACCAAGAAGGACATCGAGTGGGCGTGCCGGGTCGGTGCCGCGACGATCAGCGGCCATGATTACTCCGCAGATTTCCCCGGCGTGATCGCAGTCGTGGACGAGTTCGGCGGACCGCGGGAATTGCTCGGCTCGGTCTGGGCACTCTGACGGCGATCCCCCATCCCCTTTCCTCCCACGACAAAGGCCTCTTCACCCCATGAAAAACCCGCTGCTCGGCGCCTCGGAACTCCCCCGCATCGACTTCGCTCACGAGTTCGTGCCGGGACTCGTATCCGTCGTGATCCCGGCCTGGAAGGCAGGGACGCATATCGGTGCGACGCTCCGCACGCTGGGCCGACAGTCGTACACCGATTGGGAACTGGTCGTCGTGGAGGATGGCTCGGCCGATGCCACCCGGCGGATCGTGGCCAGCTTCGCCGCCGAGTTTCCGCGACACCGGGTTGTTTATCTGCGGCACGACCGGAGCCTTGGACCGTCGGCGGCCCGCAACACCGGGTTTGTGGAGGCCCGCGGCCAGTTCATCGCCCTGCTCGATGCCGACGACCTGTGGCTTCCGGACCACCTCGCGGAGTCCGTCAGCCGTCTGCAGCAAGACCAGACGGACATCGCCTACTCGACGGTCATCTTGTCCGATCATGCCAGCGGCATACCGTTCGGCATCTGGGGTCCGACAACCCATGAAATCGTCAACTTTCCCCGGAACCTGCTGAACCGCTGCTTCATCGTGCCCTCGGCGACCGTGCTCCGCCGGCACGTGATCGAGGACGTTGGCGGCTGGCATCTGGGGCTGCGGTACGCGGAGGACGTCTTCTACTGGCTCTCCTGCGCCCGGGCCGGCAAGACCTTCAGCTACCTGCCCGGCGTCCGCTGCATCTATACGAAGAACCGCAGCGGCTCGGCCACCCAGCGGCTCGCCCAGACCATGACGTCGTTCGCCTGGGTCGTGGAGTCGTTCCTGGTCGATGCCACCGACCGGCCGGTGCCGATGAGCGACCGTGCGGCGGCCCGCCGCATCGCCGGCGCCTATCACACCGCCGCCCTCACCCATCTGCAGGGGAGCCGGCATCGCGACCCCTCGGCCGATCCGAGGCTGGCGTATGCGTGCGCCCTCAAGGCCTGGCGGGCCAAGCCACTGCGGTTCCGCTACCCGCGGCTCATGCTCTGGGCCGTGGTGCGGGCGGCATTGACCGGGCGGCGCGGCCAGCCGCAGCCGGAGACCGTCCCTGGACCGGCGACCACAAGGAAACGCGCGGCGGCATGAACGAGTCCTCCCCAGACCGGGATCTGGTGGTCGTGTCGGCTTCCGACGACGGCTACGCGATGCAACTGGCCGTCGCCATGCGGTCGGTGATCGACACGCTGGCGCCCGGAACCCGTTGCCGGCTGTTCATCCTTGACGCCGGTCTTTCCGCGGCCAGCCGGGCCCGCTGTCTGGAAGCCTGGGCGGATGAGCGGGTGACCGTGCACTGGCTCGCTCCGCCGCTGCACGTCGTCCAGGATCTGCCCGTCTCCGACCATGTGAACCAAACGTCTTATCTCCGGCTGCTTCTCGACGATCTCCTGCCGGCGGATGTGACGAAGTGCATCTATCTCGATGCCGACCTCGTCGTCCGGCGTGACCTCACGCGGCTCTGGGACGTGCCGTTGGCCGGGCACACGGTGCTGGCCGTAACCGACGTCGGCTGCCCCCGGATGGACGCCGCGATCGGACTGCCCACCTACCCGCGCTGCCGGCACCGCTTGGCCACGGAGCGGCCGGTACCCAACTATCGTGACCTCGGCATCGATCCGAGCGCCAAGTACTTCAATTCGGGCGTGATGGTGGTGGATGTCGGCCGCTGGCGGCACGAGGCCGTCGGCCGGCGGTCGCTCGAGGCGCTCGAGCGGTACCGCGAGCACGTCATCTGGTGGGATCAGTACGCCCTCAACGTGACGTTGGCCGGGCGCTGGGGCGAGCTCGACGGCCGCTGGAACCAGGTTGCCGCCATTCACGTCTACCCGTCCTGGGAGGAGAGCCCCGTCGATCGGCAGCTCTTTGAGCAACTGCGGGGCGACCCCTGGATCGTCCACTATTGTTCGGCTTCGAAGCCTTGGCATGCGGACTGCCGCCACCCATGGACCAGAGAGTTTTTCCGCGTCCTCGACGCCACGCCCTGGCGGGGCTGGCGGCCGACTGCCCCCGGCCCGCGGCCGCAATCCGCGGCTCAAGCCGCGCCGCCACCCGCGGCTCCGCCGCGCCGACGCCGCTGGCGGCGTCTGAAGGACAAGGTCCGTGGCGGCCTGCGTCGCCTGACCGGTCGATCAAGTGGACAAAGGCCATGGAGGGCTTTGTCCACGGACCGCTAGAATCGTTGCGATCGAGGACGCTGCGGTAGATCGGCCGCTCCTCGTGACGAGGAGGCCGAGCTATGGGTGGCGGAGCGAAAAACGACCGGCGGCGTTTCGAGACGGGCTCCCGCACGGCGGCGGCCACCGGGCCGGCCACGGTCCGGCGGGCCGAGGGCGACACGGTCTGGAACCCGTTTCCCGGCTGGATCGAGACGATCGAGTCGATCGTCGTGGCCTTCACGCTGGCGCTGCTCTTTCGCGGCTTCGAGGCCGAGGCGTTCGTGATCCCGACGGGCTCCATGGCTCCCACGCTCATGGGCCGCCACAAGGATCTCGCCTGTGCCGCCTGCGGCCGCGACTTTCGCGTCGGCTGCAGCACGGAGGAGGACGAGCAGTCGCAGAGCCTGCGGACGGAGCTCGCCCGGCTGGAGCGGGAGGCGGCCGCGCTCGGCCGCACCGTCGTTGACACCACTGCGGTCCCCCGCGACCGCGAGGCCGCCCGCCGCCGGCTGGAGCTGATCGAGAGCGACCGCGGGCCACTGGCCGAGTTGCGGGCCCGGCTGACGAACAAGATGGTGCCCGCCGCCCGCTGCCCGAACTGCGGGTTCGTCACCGATCTCATGGAGAACCAGCCCGGGAAGGGGCGTGTCTACAAGTGGGACTACCCGTCGTTCAGTGGCGACCGGATTCTCGTGGACAAGTTCGCCTTTGACTTCAAGTCTCCCGACCGCTGGGACGTGGTGGTGTTTCGCTATCCGGAGGACGCCAAGACCAACTACATCAAACGGCTCGTTGGACTGCCGAACGAGACGGTGCACATCGCCGGCGGCGACCTGTGGACCAGCCGGGGCGACGAGCGGCCGGTGATCGCCAGAAAACCTCCGGAAACACTGCGGGCGATGCTGCAGTGCGTGCATGACAGTCGGCACGTGGCGGCACAGCTGCTGGCGGCCGGCTGGCCCCTGTGCTGGGCAGACTGGGCGGCGCCGGAGGCTGCGGCCGCATGCCGGTGGACGACGGCCGACGAGGGCCGCTCGTGGACAGCCACCTGCGGAGAGGGGGGCACGGCGCGGCTCCGGTATCGGCATCTCGTCCCCACGGCCGAGGACTGGGTGGCGGTCGCGGCGGGGCAGCCGCTTGCCGACCGTGCCCGGGCGACCCGCGTCACGGACTTCCAGCCCTACAACGCGATCGCCACACAGCCCCACCCGGTGGGAGACCTGGCGGTCGAGTTCCGGCTGGAGAGCCGGCGGGCCGGCGGCACGGTCACGCTGGACCTGGTCGAGGGCGGCCGGCGACACCAGTGCCTGCTCGATCTCGGCGCCGGCACGGCCCGGCTGGAAAGCCCGGCCCTGGCGGCGGCCGCCACGGCCGCGACGCCGGTTCGTGGTCGCGGTCGCTGGGACGTGCTTTTCGCCAACGTCGACGACGAACTGACGCTGTTCATCGACGGGCGGCGGATCGCGTTCGCTGGTGCGTCGGCGTGGGCGGCGGAGATGGGGGCCGCTGGCCGCGGCGAGCCGGCCGTCGATCCCGCGCCAGGCAGCGACGCGCCGCATGACCTGGCCCCGGCGGGCATCGCGGCCAGCGCCGCCGATGTCACCGTGTCCGGCCTGCGGGTGCTGCGCGACATCTATTACATCACCGCAGTGGATGTGGCCCGCAACGGGCAGATCATCGAGGAATCCGTCCTCCACTTCCCGCTCGGCCCTGACCAGTTCCTGGTGCTCGGCGACAACTCCGCCGCCAGCAAGGACAGCCGGCTGTGGCTGGAGGGGCACCATGTCGATCGCAGCCTGCTCATCGGCCGGGCGCTGGTGATCTTCTGGCCGCACGCCATCCCCGCGAAATGGGGCATTCCGGTGAGGTTGGGAGGCTGGGAAGTGCGGTTGCCCTGCTGGCCCAACTTCGGGAGGATGGGCTTCGTGCGATAGGCGGACCGCGGAGCAGGTCCGCCCGGCCCCAGGGAAGGATTCGATGCCGCTGCTCTCGGTCGAAGGGCTCGTGAAAAATTACGGCCGCCGGCGGGTCGTGGACGGCGTGGACTTCCACGTCGAGACCGGCGAGATCGTGGGGCTGCTCGGGCCCAACGGCGCGGGCAAGACGACCAGTTTTCGCATGACCTGCGGGATGGTGATCCCCGACTCGGGCCGCGTGCTCCTCGACGACGAGGAGATCACCGACTGGCCGATGTACAAGCGGGCCCGCGACGGCGGCATGGGCTATTTGGCCCAGGAGCAGAGCGTGTTCCGCAAGTTGACCGTCGAGCAGAACCTGCTGGCGATCATGGAGCTCGTCGGCATGCCGCCCAAGGAGCGGCGGCGGCGGTGCGAGGAGCTGCTCGAGCAGTTTGACATCGTGAAGATCCGCCGCTCGCGGGCCCACTACATCTCGGGGGGTGAGAAGCGGCGGCTGGAGATCGCCCGCTGTCTGGTCACGGAGCCGCGGATCATCCTCCTCGACGAGCCGTTTACGGGCATCGACCCGGTCACGATCCATTCCATCCAGAAGATCATCAAGGGCCTGCGGGACGGCGGAATTTCGATCCTGATCACCGACCACCGCGAGCGGGAAACGCTGGCGATCACCGACCGCAGCTACGTGATCCGGGCCGGCAAGGTGCTCTGCCACGGCACCGCCCAGGAGGTGCTCTCCAACCCCGACGCCAAGAAATACTACTTCGGCGAGAGCCCGGGCGTTGAGGCGGCGTGAAGACGGCACCGCAGGATGCGGCGTGCGTGATGCGCGTCGTGCGTGAATCTCGCCAGTGACGCTGGTCGGGGCTGCCCACGCCCCATCGCCGGACGTTCGCGGAGGGCATCGTGCCCTCCGCTTTCTCGGATGCAGACTTCGCTCCGCAATCCTTGCTTCGCTTGTCTGCATACGCCGGCTCCTGGGGCATGGGCAGCCCCTCCCCGACCGTTGTTGCCCAGGAAAGGTTCGTACGCGAGGCTCACGTGTGAGCCATATGAGGCACCGCAGGATGCGGTGCCCGCGTTCCGGCAAGCCGCCGTGCTTTCCGCGAACGCGGAGCATGAACAGGCCATGGATGGCTGTTCATGCGGGAGAGCTGGAGGCGGTGCCGGTGTGCCGGGCAGCCGTCAGGCGTGGCTGCCGCGTGCCGACAGCGCCTTGGCGGTGAGCACCGCGCCGACGGACATCAGGGCCAGCCCCAGCCACCGGGGCGGCTCCACCACCTTCCGCAACGGCATGCCCTGCCACGCCAGCGTTTGACGTTGCCCGCCGTCGCCGAGCTGGGCCGCGACGAATCGGCTCGAACGCTCGTTGAGCGTGAACGACTCGACGAGCCGGAACTGCATCCCCAGCAAAAACAGCAGCAGACCGGCGAGAAGAAGGTGCTGGCGGTTGGGGACCATGGGCAGACTCCGCGGTCGGGGCGACATCCGACCTGCCTGATTTTCGAACGGGCATCGCAGGCTTCTGCACCCGCCGGCCGATTTGGCCGGTTGGGGCGGGCGTGCGGAAAATCATGCCCGCCGCCGTTGTGGCAGGCTGGGCAAGCAAGGGGCGAAGGAATCGAAAATTATTGGGGAACCGATCGTAAGGATGACGATGAACTTTCCGGTTGCGCGTGAGCGGATCGTTCCGCGTCCGTGACTTCATGACGGGGCTTATCGTGAACAACTTCGCCAGGCGTCGGGTCGGTGCAGGATGGGCTTGGGCAGCGTGCGTCGCCGCGGCGGCGTGGGTTGGCTGCGGCAGTGCCCGGGCCGCGGAGCCGGACCTCGAATCACTCGACCGGGTCGCCCCCGGAGCGGTGATCGGCGAGAGCGACGAGATCATCCTCGGGCCGGGCACCAACGTGCTGCCCGAGGTCGAGGTCGTGCCCGAGCGGTCCGTGGTGGGCGAATCGGTGCTGGCCGACACGCCGCTCGTCTCGGCGGATGTGCCCGGCATCCTCGACGTCTCCTCCCGCGGCGCCGACGGCATGCTGCTGGAGGACTTTCGGCTCGACGAGATGCCCTTCGAGGCCAGTTCCGGCGACTGGTTCTGGAACGGCGGCTGGTATGTGGCGGGTGAATCGCTGTGGATGGATCGCAGCCGCAACAACCGCCGTGTGATCGCCGAGCAGGCGTACCTCGACCCGTTCGGGAGCGTGCGGACGCTCAAGTTCACCTCCGCGGCGCAGCCCTTCAACGTGGCGCCCGGGGCGCGGGTCACCATCGGCAAGTCGCTGGGCCGCGACTATCTGGATCGCGACCGGGCCTTCGAGTTCATCTACTACGGCGGCATGTCCTACGAGGACGTCGACGGTCGCAACGCGGTCAACAACGGCTTCCTCGTCAGCCCGCTGGCCCCTTTGGCGCCCGGCTTCAACGGCGCGACCGCCTATGCGACGAAGTTCAACTCCGACTTCAACAGCTGGGAGTGGAACTACAAGCTCCGCCGTCGGCTGGGACGGGATCAATTGGTGATGTCGCCCGGCGGGAACTGGACCCGTCACGCCGAGCGGGGCTGGCTGCCCGCCTTGATCGTGGGCACGCGGCTGGCGAACGTCAACGAGCAGTTTTCGCTCTCCTCGAGTCGCGCGGGCGCCACCCAGGACCAGTTCAGCGGCCGCTACCACGTCGATGCGGGCAACTGGCTGCTGGGCCTGAACGTCGGTGGCGAATTGATCAGCCAGAACGAGTTCTACTACTGGGGGCTGCGGGGCCGGGCGGCGCCTGCGCTGACCTTCGCCAGCACCGCGCAGCAGGCCGCGGGGATCGACACCGTGCTGTCGCCGGCCGGCAGGCAGACGGTGGCGTTCACCGACGAGGCCACGCGGACCGCCCCCGGCTTTCTCGGCGACCTGACGCTCATGGCTGGCTGGAACATCACGCCCAACTTCGCCCTCCAGGTCGGCTACGACTTCCTCTGGGTAGCCGGGATGGCGACCGCGACGAGGCAGTTGAACCTCGACAACCGCGACGTGAACGCGATCGACGTCGGCGGGCAGACCTTCTACAACGGCGTGTCGTTCGGCTTCTACGGCTCGTGGTGACCGGATGACCGGATGACCGGGAGGCCGGTCAGTCGGCCGCGATGGCGACGGCCGCTGCCTGGCCGGTGGAGCAGAGGTTCACGGCGACCGCCGTGCCGGGACGGCCGGCGAGCGGGCCGCCGGCCACGACGTTGACCGGGCAGGTCGGATCGGGAGTCTCGTAGTTGAGCGTGGCCGGTACGAGGCCGCGTTCCAAGCCGAGGACGCTGGCGGCCAGTTCGACGACGCCGCCGGCGGCACCGAGGTGGCCGAAGGCGCTCTTCGGGGCCGTCACCGGAACATCTCCCAGCTCGGCGCGGATGGCGGCCGCCTCGGCCCGGTCCATCTCGATCGTGCTCACCCCATGGGCGTTGACGTGCCCGACGCCGGCCGGGTCGAGTCCGGCGGCCGCACAGGCGGCGCGGATGGCGGCCCGCAGCGACGAGCCGGTCACACCCTGGCGGCGGGCGGTGGGCTCGCAGCGGGCCGCCGCGGCAAGCAGTCGGCCGCGGACCCGGCCGCCCCGGCGCTGGGCGTGGCCCCGCGACTCGAGCAGCAGCGCACCGGCGCCCTCGCCGTTCACCAGCCCGTCGCGATCCCGGTCGAAGGGCCGTGCGGCCCGACGGCAGTCGTCGGCCCGGTGTGAGAGCAGGGCGTCGCCGCGGGCGACAAGCGCCGTGGGATGCAGCCGACAGCCGGTGCCGCCGACGAGCATCACGTCGGCCCAGCCGCGCCGGATCACGCTGGCCGCCTCGCCGATCGCCAGCAATCCCGACACGTCGCCGAGCACGATGGAGTTGTTGGGGCCGCGGGCGTCGTGGGCGATCGCCACGTGGGAGGCGGCCATGTTCGGCAGGTGCTTGAGCAGCCAGAGCGGATGCAACTCCTCGTGGATCGCCTCGGCCCAGGCCGGGAACGAGAAGCGGCCGTCGACGGCCGCGCGGCGGTAGGTGCGCTCCAGGTCCTCGAGGTCGGCGTAGATCATGTCGCCGCCGAAGACCACGCCGAACCGTTCGGGATCGACCTGCCCTGCGGCCAGGCCGGCGTCGCCCATCGCCAGGTCGGCGGCCGCGAACCCCATCTGGATCTCGCGGCTCATGACCTTGAGGCTCTTGCGCGGGCGGACGAAGAGCTTGGGGTCGAAGTCCGGAATCTGGCCGCCGAAGCGGACACGCAGGGAACTGGAGTCGAACAGGTCGATCGGGCGGATGCCGCTGACACCCGCGGCCAGGGAATCCCAGAACGGCTCGCAGCCGATGCCGATCGGGCTGACGACCCCCACGCCCGTGATCACGATGTCATGCGGCTGCTGCATGGGCTGAATATACGCGGAACCCCGGCCGGGCACGCCCCGACTCCCGCGTTTTGCAGCCGGCGGCGCGTCAGCGGTGCGGAGGATGGGTGGCCCGCCAGTCGGACGGTGCGATCGGGCGTGGGTCGGACCACAGCCCGCGCCGCTGCCGCCGGGCAGCGGCCTCGGCCGCGAGCAGGTCTTCGTCGGGCGCGAAGCCGCCGAACACCCAGGCCAGCCCGTCGGACACCATTTCCCGGTTGATGTCGCGGTCTCCGACCCACAGCGTGCCCAGCAGTCTGCCGTGCTGGTCGCGGGCGTCGCCGCGCACCTGCACGCCGCCACCGGCAAGCTTGGCCGCCAGGGCGGCGCGGGATGCGTCGCCGTAGGGCTGATGATGCTCCGGGGCGTCGATGCCGCGGAGGCGGATTTTGTGGGCCGTGCCGTCGGGGGCGATGCAGGTGACCGTGTCGCCGTCGTGCACGGTCTGCACCCGCCAGGCCGGTCGGCCGGCGGCGTCGCGGTCGGGGCACATCGGCGCCACGGCCGCGGTGAGGGCGGAGATCACCGCCGCGGTGACGATGTACCAGCGGCGGAGCCGGGGCGGCAGCCCGCGGGGCGGCGGCGGGAGTTTCATGGGGCGCATGCCGGTCATTGCAGCCGGCTGCGCCGGCCGCGGTCAAGCCGCGGGCCCGTGCCGGCCGCGGTGCCGGTCAGCCCACGTCGTCATCGTCGCTTTCGCCGTCACGCTCGTCGGCGTAAGGATCACGCACGCAGGCGGTCTCGGCGCAGAAGTCCGCCTCCTCGGGATCGCACAGCAACGAGAGCAGGGAGTTCTTTTCGCTTTCGGAGATCTCCGCCAGCCGGAAGCTGCGGAGGATCTCGGGCACCGGATCGACGGCCCGGCCGCGGAACTCGACGGTCACCCGGCCCGCACCGGCCTGGTGCCGATGGCCGGCGTGGCTGCACAGCGAAAACAGATCGTCGCGATCCATGGCTCCCTCCCGGACTCGCCGGGCCTCCCTGTCTCGATCGCGATGCCAGCGGACCGTGTTTGGACCTGGAGTGTCCGCCGCGATCGTCAGGGTTGCATACGCAATGCGTGAGAAAATGGTTCACATCGGGCGGGGTGGTGTCAGCCCGCCGTCGGGCGGAGTTGCCGCCGATACCTGCCGGGCGGCATGCCGGTCAGGCGGCTGAACTGCCGCGTGAAGTGGCTTTGCGAGGGAAAGCCGAGTTCCTGTGTCAGCGTGGCCAGCGGCACGTCGGTCGTCGCGAGCTGGCGGATCGCCGCCTGCAGCCGGCGTCGATTGACGAAGCGGGCGAGGCTGACCCCGTCGTCCGGCGGAACTTTCGGGCGCCGTGGCTGGGGGGCGAGTACCGTGAGCATGCCCAGATCAAGGGGCGTAGGCGTGTCATGGAGATGGGCGTCGATCCAGTCCACCATCTGGCCGAGGGTCCGGGGGTCGAAGACGCCCTGGTCTTCGTGCCAGTCGGGCAGGCCGACGCCTCCCAATTCCACGGCCAACGGCGCGTCGGCGGCGGTGCCGCCCGCGCGAAAGCCGAGCCACGACAGATGCGGATGTCGCGAGAGCCGCCCGCCGTCCATCCGGTCTCCTCACCCGCCCGACGAAGGAGAGCCGTTGGACGGCCGGCCCGACACGTGCAGCCGAGGACCGAGCAAACTCCGTGCCGGCACGGTTGGTGCACGTGGCCGCCCGCGGGGGCTGTGGCGCGTCTGGTGATGAACGCGCGCGGCGTGAAAGACGCCGCCGACCGACATCAGGTTTGATGAGACCAAGCCGAGTAGGGGAACCTCGGCGCATCGATGCGACAGGGAGGTTGCCATGAGGAGCGATGATCCGCAGGGCGTCCGGTTGGCCGTCCTCACGATGGCGGAGATCAAGGCCGCGACCGAAGCCTTCGACCGGGGCGAGGTCAACATCCACGAAGCGCTCGAGGCCGTCGCGGCGGCGGTTGAGGGCCGCGGCTGGGTGAGCACAGAGAACCGGTCCTGGGAGGAGCGGAAATGGGCGATATAGGACTC
>Ga0315904_10006228_pt1 | contig 16376 bp, 5 predicted proteins | sample LakEriMetagenome_6_FD_203529 | JGI IMG/M metagenome (GOLD analysis project Ga0315904, IMG submission 203529) | Freshwater fungal communities from buoy surface, Lake Erie, Ohio, United States - Buoy 12 MA120 | ecosystem: Environmental > Aquatic > Freshwater > Lake | place: USA: Lake Erie, Ohio... | reverse complement strand
AATTGTGGTTTTAATTTATATAAATTATTCTTTTTCAATCGATCAGTTTCACCCATTTGTAAATATAATTCTTTATCATATTGAATATCTATTAAACTAACTAAATTTTGGTAATATAATTTCAATTTTTTATCATATAGTTCTTTTATTGTATCCCACATTTTAGAACCTTCACCCGAACGGAAAATAATTTCATCTTCGTGCTGAATATATCGATCAGTATATTCAATTTTTGAATATTCATTTATAATCATATCTTGTATAACTCTGTTTTTAACAAAGTCATTCAATAAACGATCTATCATATTATTAACATTAACTATACTATTATTAATTTGGGTTATACAATAATCCGTATTATTATAATTATTAAATAGTAGTTTATATATACCCAATACATAATTTATAGTTTCTATTTCAATATCATTTGAACTATTTTTGTATAAATTATATAATTCTACTTTATTATTAACATTAAATTTGGTTTGTAATGTAATATTTGTATCAATATCATTAAAATTGGAAAAATAAATATTATATATATAATCTTCCACCGTATCTACTTCAGGAATCATAACATTAAATGTTTTACACTTTTCATAATTTGTACTATCATTTATAGAAAATAAAATTTTCATTATTGCAATATATAATGGTCTAATTATACGTAATTTTTGTTGAATAGTTAGATCGCTTCTATATAAAATATTAATAAACGCATTACGATATTCATTATTCTTTATATCTTTTAAAAATATATTGAAAGTCTTTATCATATAATCATATATATCTAATTGGTATGATATATTAAAATTTGCAGTTATTCTATCATCTATATATAATGGTTTATCTCTAGATAAACTTAAACGAGCTAATTTATCGGATAAACTATTTAATACAATATCATTTACAATATTTGATAATTTTTGTATTTGATTTGATGGTATTGCATATTTACTATCAAACTTTATAATATCACCGGTCTCTAATAGTAATCCATTGAATAATTTTGTATCTTGATCCATAAATAAACGGATAGGTCTAATAGGGATAGATTTATTAATATTGTATAATAAATTAGCATTTTTGATATAAGTTTCGATAGACATCATTATTGATAATTCATCTATATTTATAAAATCAGTTACATTATCAATATTTTCAATCGACTTAATAGGATAATATATATTAACTAATTTACTAGCAAAGTTTGTTAATAATATTCCAATATATGTATTTTGTTTTTTAACCAATTTATATATTGGATTTTTAAATTTATTTATAGCATTTATTACATCAGTATAATTAGCAGGTGAAACATATATACTTCGATTTTCTAAAATTTCAGTTTCATTCATATATTTGATAATTTCAAAAATATTATTTTTTATTAATAACTCATTACTGATAATACTATCTTTTAATGGTACATATACAGAATATGATGTCATTACACCAATAATATTAGAATCATTTTTATAAATATTTTCAAACTTTATGTCTTTTTTAAGTAGATTCATTAAATTTTTTAAAGAATATTCATAATCCGTAAATGATAATAACATATCATTTCGATTATTAATTAAATATTCTAATAATATTTTTTGAATGCAAATATTCAAATTATCGGGAAAATCCGTTGGATATACGGGTACAAATAATTTATTATCATATATGTATATACCGATTATTTGAAATCCATCATATATACAATCATATTTAGTGAAATTTTTAGTAATATAATTATAAGCCTCTTCAAACATTAATACGGTATTAATACGTAATGCATCTTTTAATTTTTGATTAACGGGTGCTCGATTATATTTAGGTTGTTGATTACGTAAAATAAGTTCCCAAATATTGTCTATCATATTATCAATATTCGGTAATTTACCACGTTGAAATAATGTCATATTTTCGAATTCGATAATTTCATATAAATCATAATTTCTATTTTTTAATATAACTGCAGTTGGTAATTTATTAATATTATCCATTTTTTTAAAAGATGTATAATAAGGAACAATAATATCATACGAATATTGATTTGTCTTTTTATTCAGTTGATATTCGATTATTAATAAGTTAAATCCATTGGGACACTTAGAAAATCCCAATGGTCTAGTAACTAGATCATAATAATGTCTTATTAATTTATTTTCATTAGATAATGTATATTCTATATAATTTTGGAATTCACTGATATTTCCAATAGTTTTAAAATCATTATGTAATACGCCTCTATTTAATCGAATGAAAAGATTTTTATTTAAATTTGAAAGTAATTTTAATATAAATTCTTGAATATTAGATGCACCAACTATACGCGATATTGCATATAAAAATCCTTGAGATCCGCCACGTACTCCCATTCTTTTAATACATTTTGTTTTATCAGTTATACATTTTGTTTGACCAAAACATTCATTCAAATAATTATTTAAATAACCATACCTTCCGTCATCTAATTCTTTACCCCATTGTAATATATATTCACCGTGTTGTCTCATTTCTTTAACTTTTCCTGTAAATAAACTATGTACACCATCACTATGTACAAACATACAACAAGGTGCATTAATAGTTTGTATTATATCACCGCGTTCATTTTTAATATAAATAGGATCTATGAAACCGGGATATGGAGTAAATTTACTATTTTTAAATATCAATGACTTTTCAGTAGTTATATTTTGTGTTGAATCGGCAGGTTTTCTACCTTGATATGAAGGACCGAATGTTAATATATCACGTCCTGTTGTATTATCCGTTCTCCAACCCGTAAGATTATCTTTTTGTTGAAATCCGGGTTCTTCAAATTTAAGATCGCTTATTTTAAGAGGTATCCTTTTATATGCATCATATATACGTGGACATATGTACCAATTTTCTATTTTAGAAGAAGAACCATATTTAAGTGCCGCACATCGAACATCTTTACCGGCTTTTTTAATTTTTTCAACGGATTCAGGATTAGTCATATCACAATCGATGGAATCATTTACTACATATGATGCCGGATCAATTCTATTTTTTTCTTCATTTGTTAAAACAACGGGTTGCTTTTGTCCTTGACAAGAGCGTGCATAAAATTCACCTTTTTCAGTTTTCCAACTAAATAAGTCTTCATCATATTTTTGTAACATTTTAACAATTAAAGAAACTCGACCGGATACTTTTGCAGATTTTTTCTCTTCAGGTACAATTTTCTTTTCTTCTTTTTTTTCTTCAATTTCTTCTTTTTCTTCCATTATTTGTGTTTCTTGATATGCATCATCTAAGTCTACTAAATCATCATAATCAATATCATCTTGGTCCATAGTAAAAGTAGCATCTTTTATTAATTGTGTTTTATCATCACTTATCAATTCTTGTTCTTTTATACCGGTACCTTTTATCAAATATTCTTTTATATATGTGATATATGGTTTATTAATAATATTCCTATAATTTTCATTTTCATAATAAATATAAATATGTAAAATATAATTTATCAACTTTGTTATATTAGATAATTCTGTAAATGAATGCACATTTTTAATAAAAATATTATAACCAATTTTATTTGAATCATCATCTTTTATTGATACACTATTAATATAATCAATAGTTATATCAATACCGGTATCAAACTTCAAATATGTTAAAATCTTAACATTATTTTCATTATCTTTATTATTATATTTAAAATATTCTTTGTATGCCCGTTCATTGTTCAAATCAAACTCATTCATAATTTGCTCAACAATTTCGGTTTCAGGTGTATTTGATTGTATAAGTTTCAATACAAACTGTTGCATAGTATTTAGTAAATTGAAATCGCTAACTTTTTTGTAGGTAAAATTAATTTCATTAATTTTCTCTGTATCTTTTATGTCTCTTTTTGCAGGAATTCTCAACAAATTTCGTTTTATATCTGTTATAATTTTAGCACCTTTTGATATAATATAACTATCACTATCAATATTATATTCACTAATTACAAAACCGGTTTCCCAAGTATTTTTTATAATATCATAATATTCGACCTTATTATTTTTATTTAAAACGGGTTCATTAATAACAATAACTGACTTTAACAAACGTAAAATATGTATAAATTTATCATAATTTATTACAACATCTACCGGTAACTTAATCATATAACGATAATCAAACTGTTGAATATATGTTGATCCATTAATATATCTTGAATATATATTGAATCTATCAATAGATAAAGGATTTTTATCAAGCCATATATTTTGTATTTGTTTTAAAATAGGTGTAAAATATATATCATCAATATATTCATTAAAAATATTAGACATATCATTAATCCATTGATTTAAAATTAGTGATAAATTATTTGTATCATCTTCATATACATTAATATATTTCCAAGGACATTTAATATATATATGGCCATTCAAATCGAGAGAAACATCAATATATGTTTTTTTTGGTTCATAAAAAGTGATTTCATCATCTTTTTTTAAATTATCATTATAATTTTTTATAAATTTTGAATTAAATGGTATATCTCTAAGAATCATATCATTATAAATAACCGAACAATAATATGAAACATTATCACTTTTATTATAAATATTTTCATATTTTTCAAAAATTTTACCGGTTTTTTGAATATATGATGATATTGCAGTTTTCCATAATAATTTAACTTGTAACCCTCTAACGACATCTTTAATATCTTTTACAATATCTCCATCTACAATATATGATGTATAATTGATCCACTTATTTAGTTCACTTTCACTAACGGGAAAATCATAATCAATATTAGTTTTTTTTTCTGTAATAGGACGATATATTTTATAAATGTATTCTTTTATTTGAGAATCACGTAATATTATGAATGGCATCATAATGTTTGGAACAATATTATTAAAAATATTTAGTAAATCAATTTTAGTATTATGATATATACGATGATGTAATTCAAGATATAATGGTTCATTATTAGTATTTTCAACAAAACTAGATAATTCTTCATTAAATGATGCAATAGATGATGAAATATTATTATAAACTGAATATTTATCTTTTACATCTTTATTTAATAAAACCGTTTCTCTTTTTAATGATGGAAATAATTTTAAAAAAGTATGTTTATAATTATCATCATTGATTATATTTTTAAAATCATCTGCCGAATAAATATATAAGGTATCAACTTGATTAGATAATACATCTAATAATGTATACTTAAAACCTTTTTTATTTACACTAAATGATTTAGTAACATCAGTTATATCATCATTATAATATGGATTATTTGTAGATGATAAATATAAAAGAGGAGAACTGTATATAGGATACAATAATTCGTGATTGTAATGTGTAATTTGGTAAGATGGTGTTGTATATATGAATGCAATTTTAATCCATTCTTGTATTAATGGATCATTTAAAATTTGTAAAATATCATTAGATTCATTAATATTTAATAAATTATATCTTGTTGATATGATTCGCTGAATTGTATTAAAAGGTACTCCAAATGACCACAAAATAAATTTTAAAGAATCCATATTAAATTTTCCTTTTAATGTCTTATTTTGAAATAATGTTGCTGCTTGTAAAATTTTATGTTTAATATCTAAATAAAAAGATTCATTTATAATATTTGTTCTATCAGCAAAAAGATGTATTTTATCATTAGTTAAATTAGGAATAGTTAAAGACAATATATCGTATATAGATGAAATATTATCATCATTTAATATAGTATATGGTATAAAGTGTAATATTTCGTTATTTATTTTAGAAGTATTACAAATAGAAATGATTTTATTAACAAATTCTGTATCATAAATATGTTGTAATATTGCATTATTTTCAATAGATACATTTAATGATTCTTGTATATTTTTGAATATATTAATTAATTTTGCATCTAAAATAGAGTAATTACCAATATATACATAACGATGATATTCTATAAGTTTATGTGGTTTAGTAAAAAACTCATTAATAGTTTTTGAATCTAACTCATCTTTATTACATAAATCATTAAAATGATTATTAATATCATTTTGTATAATTGAAATATGTTGTTCGGGTATTTTAATATGTATAACCGAATAGATAGAGTTCATTATATTTTATATAATAGATTGATATTATATAAGTTATAAATACATACTATATAGTATAGAATCCGCACTAGATAGTTCTTTCTTTTTAATAAAATAATCGAAATTATCATTATTTATTTCAATCGGTAATGAAAACTTCTTTAATTTAAAATTAATAAGTTCTCCTGTAGGATCATAACGTAAAATATTACATTTCGAAACAATTTCTTCTAGATGTCTCTTTAAATTACGGACACCTTCTTCTTTATCAGTAAAATTATTAATAATATTTTGGATAACTGCATCAGTTAGAATAATATCTTCTTTTTTAAAATTATATTCATTTAATAAACGAGGTAATAAATATTGTTTTGCTATAGTAATTTTAGATTTTGTATCAAATCCATCTGTTTTTATTTTATTCATACGGTCTAATAGAATAGGACTAATTTTACTTTCATCATTATAACTGAAAATAAATGTAGCACGTGATAGATTAAAATCGATACCTGAAAAATATTTATCTTGAAATGTGTGATTTTGTGTAGTATCAGTTAAATGACATAATACATTCATAATTTCTTCACCTTTAGAAGTGTCACTTACTTTATCTAATTCATCAAAATAGAATATAGGGTTCATACAATTAGTTTCCATCAATATCTCAACAATTCTACCGGGTTTAGAACTGACATAAGTCATTTCGTGTCCTATTAAAAATGATGATTCCTGCATACCACCTAATGGAATAAATCCAAACGGTCTATTCATTGCTTTACATATACCGTGTTTAACTAATGTTGTTTTACCATTACCCATAGGACCTTGTATAGCGAATACATTACCAATAGATTTAGGATTAGATATTTCGCGTGCTAAAATAGAAATAATTTGTGATTTAGCAATATCGTGTCCAAATACTTCTTCATCCATAATAGATTTTATAGATTTCAAATAAGTATATACATTAGTATCATTATATTTTGGTTGAATAAATGTATCAAACGGTATTTTTTCCATCATACTAATCCATCTTAATAATTTATAACGTTCTTCGGTTACACTATTATTTTTTTGTTCTAATTGTTGTAATATAACTTGTTTAGATTTATCATTTAGATTAGTTGATTTTAATACACGAAATCGTAATGGTGTATCATTTACGGTATTTTCCAATATTTTATTTTCAAGAGAAGTTATTTCGGTTTTTTGAATATCATCCAACTTTTTTATCCATTGTACCTCATCATAATCATACAATATGTCTTTTTTAAGTCCATCTAATACGGGTTTTCCAATAAGACTATTATCATCGTCGTCATTATCTTCGTCATTTTCTATGTTATCGTCATCACTATTATCAATCATATTTTGTTTCATAATTTGATCTAAAATAATATTAACAATATTAATATTTGGTTTTTTTGTCATTTTTATTTTTTTAGTAATAGGCTTTTTAATTTCATTTTCATCATCTTTATTGATAGGATCTAATTTTCTATAATATTTCGCTTTATTAATTGGTGTTACAGTAGGAGTAGGAGTATCACTATTAGATACATCATTTTGTTCTTGTGCAGTAATAGAGCGTGTTTTAGGACGACGTGGATTATTATCGTTGGGTGTCATCTTTTTTAATCTTTTATATAATTTATAATAAAATATTTAATTATAAATTACGATTGATTTTTTATTTTAATAAGCAACTATCATATTTAAAAATGGTTTTGCTACACATTGTATGTTGCATTTGTGATATTTCTTTAGTTTCTTCTTTTATTATGTCATAACATAAGTCGATGATAATATTATTTGATGTATGTTCTAACATAGATTTACACATATTTACGGCCATTTGGTGATGTGCTATCATATTAGTCATAAATTGTTTATCCGTCATTATTGGTCTAGATGTAAATGTAGATAATGAAATATGACCTAAATTAGGATTATCGACTTCGGGTTCATAAAATTGGAAAACGCTTTTCATATAAGCAGTTTTTGATTTAATAGGATCATATGAGATCTCTAATTTATTCATAATATTTTTCATAATGAAAATTTCATAACCTTGTTGCCACATAATATGTCTACATAAATACATCATATTAGGATCCGTAGTTTTTTTTATATAGTCTTCACATATATCAATGGCTACTTGATGATGTGGAATCATTTGTTGTAAGAAGTCATCTTCTTTATCGATATAAATAGGTTTATTTTTTTCAGTCTTTACGGATTGTGTTTTTTTAATAATTGTTTGTTTTTTATTGATATATGCATATGATAAACCTAATACTAACGTAGATAATATTATGATAGTTGGTATCATTTATTTGTTATAAGTAGTTACTATAAATATAGATTTTAATCATAATTAGAATTGTAATACAAATTCGACACCTAATTCAGTATTATTTGATATATTTATAGACTTTACATTTCCATCAAGTTCAGGATATTCAATAGTAACATCATTGATATCAGGTAAGATATCTTTAATATAATTGAAGAGGTGTGAATCATATAATGTATGATAATCTTGTTTATTAAGAGGTGGTATAAATGTACATTCAGCGGTATAAAAAGGTTTAGTGAACCATATAAAGCTAAGACTAAAACTTATTTTATTTAGATTTGATGATACCATTTGTGAATGCATCTGTTTTAGTGCTAAATTGAATTGTAATATATTGTTTAATATATAAGTTAAATAATCTTTAATTTCGCCATCATAAAATGCTTTTAATTCATTTGTATATTTTTCATTCAATTGATTTAATTTTGAAATATCGAATGATACAAAACTATTAATATTTTCGTAAGTAGGAGGTATAATAACTTCATCTAGTTGTGTAGTTTTTGTAATATTTTGAATAATATTATTAATATTATTTGTATAATATAAAGTAGTACAATTAGGACAAATAAATAGCGCTGATTTCCAAGTAGATGAATCGAAGTTTTCAGCAGTTTCTAATTGTTTATCATAATCGATAAATGTATCAACTATATCTTCTTTTCCTAAACCGCACAGACTTAATGGAATGGATGAATATTCCATATTATCATTTTCACAACAAGTTTTACAATAATTGATCAAAGTATTGGATAATAGATCCGGATATTCTTTATTTGGGAATGCATCATTGAAATATGGACATTTATGTGGTTGTAGAAATATAAGATTTTCATTAAATTTGAAATAATGGAATTTGCCGAAAACGCGAAATGGTATAGTTAAAGACATTGTATAGAGCTTATTATGATAGTTATTTTAAGTAAAAATAAGTATAATAATTAAATATATTTATAAGGACCATCACCTTTTACTACAACATCTTTTTTGTAAGGTTCTACTATAATATCACCCCGTTTTGCCATAACGGTCCAATCAAAATAACTTTTAGTCATTGTAATATCTTTTCTATAAACTTTAAAAGAACAATTATTTACTTTAGTTGTAGCAAGACTACAAATATCTTCTATACGGTCATCATTTATAGTTTGAGTTATATTAATAGTAAAGTCGTATGCAAAATTATGAAGATAATCAGGAAGATATATTGTTGTAAATTTTTCATTTTCATTTATAATACCGTGACCTCTATAATATAGACCAACTTCAGGACCTTCTAAACAAGCATGAACTAAATATTTAGCAGTATTATTAGGATGATCTACTATAAATGTTTTACTAGTAGACCACCTAATACCATTACCCGTACTTTCTAATAAATATCCATTTCGACCACCGCTATTATCTATATCGATTAGAGGACCATTAATTCTTACGGTACCACTAATATCTAGATTGAATGTTTGTATATTTGGATTTAGTAAAGTTGTATTATACCAAGTTTCATTATTCCAATTTGCAAAATTGTTTGCACTTACATTTCCGGCAGTAGTAAAGTAACCACCCACATAAATATCATTATCATTTACTATTTCAATGGACTTAATATTACCGTCAAGTCCAATACCTAATGAACTCCATACGGATAAATTTGTAGACCATTTAGCAATTCTATTACCAACATTTGTAAAACTACCACCTACATATAAATTATTATTAGAATCTTTTGATATAGATGTACATGTATCATTTAAATCTTGACTAAAAATTGACCAAGTAGATGTTACGCCATTCCATTTTGCTATATTATTTGCTGATATAGGCGGTTCAAATGGTGCAGGTACTATGACTGAAAAAGAACCACCAAAAAATATATCATCATTAATAGCTTCTATAGCATTACAAGTTCCCGTATTAAAGTTATTAGTAATGCCACCTATATTATACCATTGATAACCATTTCCAAAAAATGAAAATTTAGCTATATTAGTTGTGGAATTCAAGCCACCGGCTTGTGTAAAACTACCACCTACATAAACATCTTGCATATTTATTTTAATTGCATAACAAGGTCCATTTAAATCTCCTATATTTACCCATCCAGAAAAGAAAGCAAATAAATTAGTATTATAAAAAGCTATATTATTTGCAGATAGAGGTAAAGCACCAACACTTGTAAAGCCCCCACCTACAAATATAATATCATTATTATTATTATTGATAGGTCTCATGATTCCTAATGCATAGCAAGGACCATTTAGTCCATCATCAAGAGTATTCCAAGTAGAACCGTCCCACATAGCTATTCTATTACCAACATTTGTAAATTCACCACCTACATAAACATTACCTTCATTATTTATTGCAATTGCGTGACAATAATTATCTAGACCTCCATTTAAATCATCAAAAGATGCATTATCTTTATGAATTTTACAAATATAATTTGCATTGTGGGTAATTCCATTTATTGTAACTTCCGTAAAATAGCCACCAATATATAAACAATTATCAGTATTATTATATTTTATCACATTTACTTGTTGATTAAAAGAAATATCACCATAATTAATTAATGGTACTGTTCCAATACCAATTCTACCATATGTATCAATAACTAATTTATCATTATTAAATTTTATTGTTTCATTCGAATTTATATCAAAAGAGCTACCGTGTCCTATATAGGTACCATCTTTAAAATATATGCCTGAAACATCACTTATATCACTTCCATTCATGTATAAACTATCTCTAATAATAGCTCGACCGTTTACATCTAATTTAGAAGATGGTGTATTAGTACCTATTCCGATATTACCTGAATTATTATTATAAATATTATTACCCGTAGAAGTCCATTGACTGCATATATCACTATATGTAATTTCTTTAGTAGATGTATTATAATATAATGCTTTATTATTGGTTACTTGTCTAATTGGATCAATGAATAAACCACTAGAAGTTCCTGCTAAGTCTGTTCCTGCAGCATTTATTATAATTGAATTTGCAGATTGATTAGTTTGTCCTGCTAAGTATCCAATTGCAATTGATCTATTACCTTGATTTGTAAACCCTGCAAAATTACCTATAGCTATGGCATATGATCCTTGATTATTATTTCCAGCAAAATTACCAATAGAAACGGCATTAGCTCCTTGTGTTTCTTTACCTGCGCTAGGTCCTATTGCAACCGCATATGCACCTTGTGTTCCTTGACCGGCACGATAGCCTATAGCAACAGCTTGGTCCCCCTGCGTATTTTGACCAGCCTGTAAACCGATTGATACTGCACTATGACCTTGTGTAGAATTACCTGCTAAAAAACCAATGGCAATTGCACTATTACCTTGAGTAAATACTCCGGATAAATTTCCAATAGCAACTGCATTTGGACCTTGGGTATTTTGAGCAGCTGCATATCCTATAGCAACTGATGCAGAGCCTTGTGTAAACAATCCGGCAAATATACCTATAGCAACTGCATTTTGACCTTGTGTATTTTGAGCAGCTCCATATCCTATAGCAACTGATGCAGAGCCTTGTGTAAACAATCCGGCAAATCCACCTATAGCAACTGCATTTTGACCTTGTGTATTTTGAGCAGCTCCATATCCTATAGCAACTGCACCTGAACCTTGTGTATTACCTCCGGCAAATATACCAATAGCAACCGCGTTAGCTCCTTGGGTATTTTGTCCCGCAACTGCACCTAAGGCAACGGATGCGGAACCTTGATTAAACTGTCCCGCAAGAGAACCGACTGCAACGGTATAAAATCCTTGTATATCTTCTCCGGCTTGATTGCCAACTGCTACTGCACGTTCTCCCTGATTAGTCATACCTGCTTGATATCCAATAGCAACAGCACGATCAATTTGATTAGTAAATCCTGCATTTATTCCAATACGTACATTGTTAGTTTGTATACGTGTTTCTCCGGAAACATCTAATTTATATGGTACTGATGTAACTGATCCTGTACCTATACCAACATTTCCATTATTACTATTAGTATTATTGAATATATCACTTCCCCCTGAGGTAAGAGACCAATAATTAGTTCCACCGCCACCACCACCACTATCACCATATACAACTTCATTAGTTGATGGATTATAGTATAATGATTGTGTAATTCCTGTAACATTTCGTATAGGTGCTATAAATAAACCGCTAATATCCATACTACTTAAATCAGTACCGGTAGCATTAATAATGATTGAGTTAGCTGTTTGGTTAGTTCTACCGGCTAAACTGCCGATTGCGATAGCATTACTACCTTGATTAATAAAGCCGGCGTATTTACCAAGTTTAACTTTATTAATATTAGATTTATCTATAGACATTATTACTATATATAAATAATAAATTAATTATTATAAACAACACCGGCCATACCACTAGCAATACGTAAGATATTATAGTTTTTAGCCCATATGCGAATATTATTAGCTTGTTGATTTGCATTAATATGTAAAACGGCATTATCAATTCTTGAAAAATTACACGTACCACTAGGTTGATAATCTTCCGGTTTTAAAGCAAAATTATAAATATAAAATCCACCAAATGGTTCAACTAAATAGTCATAATATGGAACCGGTATAGGACTAATATACCCGATTTGTTTATTAGCACCGGTATGGTATTGATATGGTAATACACATCGAAAATATGTACCTTCTCGAGTTTTAAATCGTTCCATTAAGTTAAAACGAATATGTGCATCAATAGTCATATCAATATCATATTTGTCATTAGTTGGATCAATAGCCCAAAAGTCAAACGGATGAACGGTAGAGGAATTTGTATCACGTTGAATAGCCCAAATAATTTCTTTAATAGGATGGCTAAAATGCATTTCAATTTGATTTAGACCACTTGATAAAGCTTGTATATTAGAAAATTGTGTTTGTTCAATTAAATATTCGTGAGACATTTGTGAAAATCTGCGGCGTTCATCGGTATCTAAAAATATATAATCTCCATAAACGGCAAGAGAATAAATAGCAGGTGATGATGAATTAGATAATATATATTGTTGATTATTAGAAGGATTTGCATAAACATAATTTTTATTCAATTGAACATTCAGTTTAATATCGTGATATTGAAGAGATACTAATGGTAATGCTAATCCCGGATTATTACAAAACCAGAATTGAAGTGGTATATAAGTTTTAGAATTATTATTTTTATTATTAAGCTGTCCAGTTAGCATGCGACTCAATTTTTCCATACGTTCATTAGTATGTGTTAATTGTGCCCATATATCCATCCAAGTTCCATAATGTTTATCTATTATTTGTCCACCTATTTCTAATTCAATAAAGTCTATAATTTGATGTCCTAATCTCCAAGATGCAGGAACACCGGAAGAATCCCAGTCGATTTCAAATATGATATTAGTTAGAAGATCACCTTTTCGGGCAATAGTTGTTGAAAAAAGTGATCCTAATTTTACATAGCCATCAACGGGAATTTCTATAGATTCTATAGAAAAATTTGTATGTCTCTTATAAATTGTTTTAAAATGTGTTATTTGTGGATTACCGGTTAAATAAATATCTTGTGCTCCATAGGCTACTAATTGTAATAAACTACCACCCATTGTATGTTATACTTATTATTAAACTATAAAATAATAATTATAATTATTTATATGTATTTGTAAGGACCATCACCTTTTAATATCACATCTTTTTTATTTGGTTCAATATTAATATCATTTCTCTTTGCAAAGACGGTCCAATAGAATTCGCAAGTATTTTCTAGAGTTTCTTTACCTAATAAAGGTAATCTATATACTTTAAATTCTCCATTTATTACTTTTGAGGTTGATAAATAAAATATATTAGGTCCATTATCACTTATAGCGGTTACATTAATAGTAAAGTCATATGCAAATTCTTTTACATAATTTGGTAAGATAATGGTTGTTTCTATTCCATATTTATTAAATTGAGAATGTCCTCTATAATATACACCAACTTCAGGACCTTCTAAGCAGGCGTGAACTAAATATTTATCAGTATATAGTGGATGATCGATAATGAATGTTTTATTAAAGGAACTTGTAAGTACACTAGATTTTATTACTTCACTTGTTGATTCATTATACATTAATAGACGAAATGTTGTTCCTGCACCTGGTGATCTAATAGGTTTTATAAAAGTTGAATTAGCAAGACCCATACCACTAAGATCTGTACCGGTAGCATTAATAATGATTGAGTTAGAAGCTTGATTAGTTCTTCCCGTAAGAGATCCAATTGCGATTGAATTTACACCCATGCTAAAATATCCTGCCTGAAAACCGATTGCAATTGCGCCGGATTGTTCATTTGATAGACCTGCTTGAACACCTATAGCGATTGCATTAGTACCCATATTTGTATTACCTGCTTGAAAACCTATTGCAATAGCGCCGGTTCTTTCACCAGATATACCGGCTTGGCATCCTATAGCAATACTATTAGTTCCTTGTATCGCAAGACCTGCTTGTGCACCAATAGCGATAGCATTTATAGCTTGGCTAGTTGAACCTGCATTATCACCAATCGCTATAGCATCTTCACCTTGTGTTGATGAACCGGCATTAAAACCGATTGCAATAGATAATGATCCTTGATTTGTATTACCGGCATTTGTTCCTATACGAATATTATTAGTTTGTATTCTAGTTTCACCTGATATTCTAGTTTCACCTGATACATCTAATTTATATAATGGAGATATTATTCCTATACCAACATTACCAATATTATTATTATAAATATCGTCTACGGATGATGTCCAATAATTAGAAAGACCTCCACTACTTGAGACATCACCATAAGTAATTTCTTTAGTTACGGTATTATAATATAATGCGAGTGAATTATTAGTTGTAGTATTTCGAATAGGTGATATATATAATGCATCCGTTGTTGCAGAATTTAAAGTGGAACCAGTAGCATTTATAATAATTGTGTTAGAATCTTGATTAGTTTGTCCTGCAAAACTACCAATAGCAATAGAATTAGTTCCTTGAGATATTTGACCTGCTTGTGAACCAATGGCAATGGCGCCAGTTCTTTGTAAGGTTTGACCTGCACTATCACCTATTGCTATAGCATCTGCGGCTTGAGATGCGTATCCGGCATTTGCACCTATAGCTATAGCATTTGTATCTTGAAATGCGAACCCCGCATTTACGCCAATCGCTATAGCATTTGTACCTTGATTACTTTGTCCTGCTAAAAAGCCAATCGCTATAGCACCGGATTGTTCATTTGATATACCGGCATTACTTCCTATAGCAATAGCATTAGTACCTTGATTCCTTCTACCGGCTTGAAAACCTATCGCTATAGCACTTCTTCCTTGAAATTCTAAAGCAGCATTTCCACCTATAGCTATAGCATCTACATTTTGATATGCGGATCCGGCATTTTCACCTATTGCTATTCCATTTGTACCTTGAAATGCTATCCCCGCACTTACGCCAATCGCTATAGCATTTGTACCTTGATTACTTTGTCCTGCTAAAAAGCCAATCGCTATAGCAGCAGTATTTTGTGCAATTTGCCCTGCTGCATATCCTATAGCGATCGCACGTTCCCCTTGAGTTCCACGACCGGCGGTATATCCAATGGCTATAGCATCTCTACCTTGATAAGAAAATGCAGCAGATTGACCAATAGCAGTAGCCTGATATCCTTGTCCATATTGACCTGCACCATGACCTAAAGAGATAGCGAATGAACCTTGAATCCATAGAGCTGCACTATTTCCTATAGCTATAGCATTTGCATCCTGTGATACTTGACCTGCTTCATACCCTATAGCAATTCCACCCGAACTCTGTGTTTGCATACCGGCTCTAAGTCCAATTGCGACACAAGAAGCACCTTGATTTCTAAAACCGGAACTAGAACCTATTGCAATAG
>Ga0315904_10006227_pt1 | contig 16376 bp, 12 predicted proteins | sample LakEriMetagenome_6_FD_203529 | JGI IMG/M metagenome (GOLD analysis project Ga0315904, IMG submission 203529) | Freshwater fungal communities from buoy surface, Lake Erie, Ohio, United States - Buoy 12 MA120 | ecosystem: Environmental > Aquatic > Freshwater > Lake | place: USA: Lake Erie, Ohio... | reverse complement strand
AACAGGTGCCGCACGGGTTCTATTGGGGCCGCGAGAACGCCATGGCCCGTGTCGGCCGCGGCGAGCGTTCACCCGCCGAGCGCGAGGAGGAGGCGCGCGCGCGCGCCGAGATCCTGAAGTTCCTGAAGACACAGTTCCGCTGATGATGTTCCGATGTATCGCCGCGCCGGTCGTGGCTGCGACGCTTCTGCTGTACGCGTCCACCGCGGGGGCGGCGCCGCGACCCTCCGTGGTGGTCATCGTCGCCGACGACCTCGGCTACGGCGATGTCGGCGCCTACGGCGCCAAGACGATCCCCACGCCGAACATCGACCGCCTCGCGCGCGAGGGCATCCGCTTCACCGCGGGCTACGCCACCGCGTCGGTGTGCAGCCCGTCACGGGCCGGATTCCACACCGGACGCTACCAAGCGCGCTTCGGTCAGGATTTCAATCCGGCGCTGCGCGAGACCCCGGAGGTGTCGCTGCCGACCGACGAGGTCACCTTGGCGCAGCGGGCGCGCACGCAGGGGTATGTGACGGGCCTCATCGGCAAGTGGCATCTCGGCACGCAGGCGGGCTACCACCCCCTGGACCGCGGCTACGACGAGTACTTCGGCTTCGCCTCCAGCGCCGTGTACCTGCCGACGCTCGCGGTCGGTGACGGCCGTCATCTGGTACCCGGCGAGCGCGAGCGCGCGCAGCGCAAGCAAGGATTCATGCGCGGCCGACAGCCTCTTGAGGAGAGCGGCTTCCTGACGGATATCGTCACCCGCGAGGCGGTGGACTTCATAGATCGGCACTCGGCGGACCCGTTCTTCCTCGTCGTCACGCATCACGCACCGCACGTGCCGATCGAGGCCCCCGCCGCGGTCATGCAGCGCGTCGCCGCGATCCGGGATCCGGCGCTGCGCACCTACGCCGCCATGATCGCCTCGCTCGACGACAGCGTGGGTGCGATCCTGCGCGCGCTCGAGTCCTCCGGCCGCGGACGCGACACGCTGGTCGTGCTCTTCAGCGACAACGGCTGCCCGGAGTACCTGCGCGGCACCTGCTCGAACGGCGATGTCAGCGGCTTCAAGCGCGACCTGCGCGAGGGCGGCCTGCGTGTCCCCATGCTCTGGCGCTGGCCGGATACGCTCCCGGCCGGTCGCACGGTCAGGACGCCGATGACCACGCTCGATGCGATGGTGTCCGCGCTGTCGGTGACGGGCGCTGACCTCGCCGCCGCGCCGCGCCTCGACGGTCGCGACCTGCTGCCGGCGCTGCGCGCCGGCAAGGAGTCGCCATCGACCCCGTTGTTCTGGCGTTCCGGCGACAACCATGTCGTCCGCGACGGGCGCTGGAAACTCTGGAAGGCCAAGACGCCCGAGGATGGACGTATCGACCTGTTGTTCGATCTGGAGACCGATCCGGGCGAGCTCCGCAACGTCGCGGCCGCCCAGCCTGCTGTGGTGGCGCGCCTGACGACGCTGCTGGAGGGTTTCGAGGGCGGCAACGTGCCGCCGCGTTGGGCGCCGCGGCGCGATGTCGTCGAGATCGCCGGTCAGCGCGTCGAGTTGGCCTTCTGATGTCCGTGATGGTCGGGAAGGGCGGCATGCAGCGCAGACCGCGGTCGGCGCGGACGTCGCTGCTCGCCGCGCTGGTGGCCTTGCTGTCGGGGTCGGTCACAGGATCCGTGACGCGCGCCGAGACCCTCGCGTTCGTCGAGACGACCGTGGTGCGTCCGGAGGAGGGGCGGTCGATCCCGCGCGTGACCGTGCTCGTCGAGGACGGCAGGATCGCCGCGGTCGGCCCGCGCATCCGCATCCCGGCCGGCGCTCGGCGCATCGATGCGCGCGGCAAGTTCCTCATGCCGGGGCTCTCCGACATGCATGTGCACCTGATGCCCATGGACACGGACGACCAGCTGTTCCTCTACCTCGCCAACGGCGTCACCACCGTGCGCGTCATGGCGGGCACGACGCGGGCCTTGGCGCTGCGAAAGGATGTCGCCGACGGCCTGCGATCAGGTCCGAGGATGGTGGTCACCGGCCCGTTGCTCACCACACTGCCGCGGCCGGCGGGGTTCATCACCGTGGTGTCCTCGGTAGAGGAGATCCGCCGACGCATCGCCGAGTACGCCGCCGCGGGCTACGACGCCATCAAGCTGCACAACATCGAGGACGAGGCCATCTTCCTCGGCGGCATCGAGGCCGCGAAGGCCGCCGGCCTGCGTGCCGTGGGTCACATCCCGCGGACGCTCGGCGCGGCGCGCGCCATCGACGCCGGCTTCGATTGCATCGAGCACTTCTACGGCTACCGACCCGAGGTGGACCCCACGCTCGCCGAACTCACCGTGCGCAGCGGCGTGTGGAACTCGCCGACCCTGATCGTGCTGTGGACCAATCTCCATCAGGAGGATCTGTTGCGCGAGCCTTTCCCCGAGGCCAGGTACCTGCCGGCCGGGCTCTCCCGCAGCGCCCTAGGCCGGCGCGCGAAAGCGCCGGAGACCATCGATGTCGCGGGGTTCCAGCGCGTGCTCGCCGACCTCGATCGGCGCGGTGCGCGCCTCCTGACCGGCACCGACACCGGGACGCTGCTGCTGGTGCCGGGATTTTCGCTGCACCGGGAGTTCGCGCTGTGGGCCGGGGCCGGCATCGCGCCGGCACGCATCCTCCGCGCATCGACCGTCGGCGCCGCCGAGTGGATCGACGGTTCGCCGATCGGCGGCCGCATCGTCAAGGGTGCGCGCGCCGACCTCGTGCTGCTCGACGCCGACCCGCTCGTCGACATCGCGCATGCGCGCCGCATCGCGGGCGTGATGGCCGCCGGCCGCTACTTCGACCGCAAGGACATCGACGCGCGGCTCGCCGCCATCGAGGCCCGCGACACCCGTCCGAGGACACCATGACCCACAACCGAACCCCGACCCGAACGCCGACCGTAGCCTCCCGACCGCGGCATCGTGCTGCCGGCGGATGTGCTAGGCGGTCATCCGCGCTCGGCGGCCGGACATTGGCATGGGGCGGGTCCGCCGGTGGTGTCGTTCATCGGCGTGCCGGTCTATTACTTCGGCGCCGAGGACGGCGTGGACAAGGTCCATCGCCGCAACCTCGTGCCGATGACCCGTGCGACCATCCGCATCATCGAGTCGGTGCGTGGCCAGACGAAGGCGTCGCTCGCGGCGGCCTCCGATGACATCCCCAAGGCGGGATATGACGCCACCGGCGAGGCGCCGAACCCCCGCACGACCTCGCCGCGCGGCGGCCGTCAGCCGGGTATGCCCTAGCCCGGTCCTGCGTAGAGCGGCGAGGACGCCTTCAGGAAGGCCTGGTTGAGGGTCATCTCGGCGACCAGCCCGTCGCCGAGGTAGACACGGCTGCGCAGCCACATGCTCTCGGTCTTCGGCGTCTCGGTGAGCGCGATGACCTCGCGCTCGAGACGGTACACGATGCCGGGCGACAGCGGCCCTACGATGAGGCGGATCTCCTGATCGGCGAAGAGGCCGACGACCGGGTTCGCGACCGGGAAGCCGTCGTCGGCCGCCACATGCTGGCAGAGCACGCTGATCATCTCCATCGGGACGGCCGGCCGTCCCCACGGCGCGACATCGCCGCGCGCGTACCACGGAGAGGTCTCGGTGATCGACGCCAGCTTCTCGGCCAGCGAGAAGGGGTAGAGGTCGCCCATCCGCAGGTCGTAGTCCATGCGTACCTGCCGGGTCGGCGCGCGCATCCCGACATGGCAGCCGGCGAGGATGCGCGGCGTCGCGAGGGACTGCGCGCGTTGCAGCTTGGCGCCGACCGCGCCGGCGTCCGCTGCGGCGCCCACCGCCGCGCTGCCGGTGAGCACCACCGTCCCGTCGCGCTTGCGCACCGAGACCTGCGCGGTGTCGGCACCGGTGGGCATCGCCACCGCCTGCACCTCTTCGCCCTCGTAGCTCGCGTTGCGGTAGTTGGCCGAGATGCAGCCGGTCTCGAACCATGCACGCCCCCACAGACGGTGGAGCAGCGGCGCGAGCTGGCTGAAGTGGGTCGGCCCCTCGATGGTGCCACCGCGGAAGCCGAGCTTCTGCGCGGTGGCATCGTCGTGGATGGACGCATGGTCGTCGTAGGTCTGCGCCTTGAGCATGTTGGCCGGCTTGCGCCACGGTCCCTCGAGGGCGCCCGCCGGATCGGTCGCGGCGGAGATGGGGGTATCGAATGCGTCGGACATCTCTATCACCTTGTGGTTGTCGCAGCCGTCAGACCGGTTCGACCGGCGGCAGGCGGTAGCGACCGGAGACGAATCCCGGACCCGGGAGGTAGGCCCGCAGCACCAACGAGAACGGTCCGCGCGGGCAGGGCAGCCAGTTCGCGCGCAGCGCCGGACCGGGGTCGTCGGCGGCGATGCGGATCTCGAGGCTGCCGTCGGCGCCGCGGGCGAGTCCCGGCGTGCGATCGCCGATCGCGTAGCGCTGCAAGGGGTTGTCGAAGAAATACAGCTCGCCGCTCGGCAGCACTTCGTAGAGCGACAGCGACCAGAACGCCCCGACCGGCGGCAGAGCGCCGGGTGCGAAGCGCAGGCGGTGGGGCCGCATGCCGTCGAAGGAGGCCGAGGGACCCGGGCCGGCCGCGCGCACATAGACCGCCTCGACGGGCGGCAGCGCAGCGAGTCCCCAGACCGCGATCGCGGCGCGGTAGAGGTAGTCTGTGCCGAAATCACCGATGGTGGGACGCGAGTAGATCCAGCCGTCCACGGTCTCGGCAGCATCGATGACAGCGCGGATGTCGCGTCGCGCGGCGTCGACGCCGCGCTCGGCCGCCGCCGCCAGCGCGCCGTCCGCTGCGACGAGCGCCGACGTGGACAGCCCCAGCGCGCGCGATCGCGCGAGGAACGGACCGTCCGCGCGCGCAGGCGGTGCGATGCCGTCGAGCAGCCCCGACATCGCCGAGAGCTGCGTCAACGCCGGCGCGGTGGTCGGCGGCATGGGGGGCGGCGAGGGCGGTGCCGCACCGCCGTCTATCCCGCGTGCGCGGACGCCGAGACCGTCCTGCACGGCATGCGCCGCCGGCAGGTCCTGCGCCGAACTGAAGAGCGTGCGTCCTTGCGCCCACACCCACCAGGTCGGCGCGCGGACCTCTCCCGCCGCCGGCGTCGCATCCGGCGGCACGAGGCGGATGCGGTGCGCTCGCCCCCCGTCGCGGCGCAGACCGCCGACATGGAAGTTGTTGGAGTGCATGTCGAGCAGGGCGATCGAGAAGTAGCGGTCGCCCGTGGCAGGCACGTCGAGCTCGACCGCGCCGGAACGCAGGTCGAGCCATGCCGACGAGTACAGCGTGTCGTTGTTCGGTGTGGTCACGCGGCGCGAGGCCGCGGAAGCGGGGGCGCGTACATGACGGAAGACGTTCGGCTGCGGCCCCATCGTGCGCTCGCGCGCCCGCGCCATCTCCAGCGCCGCGAGGCCGTAGAGATAGAGGTCGCGGCAGCCTTCGGCCAGGGGGTCGAGCGCCGCGCGCCCGGCTGCGGAACGCACCGTGGGAATCGCGCAGCCCGTCAGCAGGGCGACACCGCCGCAGGCCAGCGCGCCCTGAAGGGCCGTGCGTCGGCTTGCGACAGGACCGCGCACCGCTGCTCCGTGTCAGCCGCCGACCTTGCGGCGGCGCGTGCGCTTGAGCTCCACCGGGTTGCTGCCGGTGGCCTGCGTCACGCGGTTCAATTCCAGCGCGCGCGTGACGCCGTCGGCGTGCATGCGGCGCGCCGCCGCGAAGGCGGCCGCGCCGTCGCCCGACTGGATCGCCTTGAAGAGCTGCTGATAGCCGCGCAGCTCGATGTGGCGCATCTCGCGGGTCGCGACCGCGAGATGTCCCCAGATCTCCGCCGGCCCCGCGCTCAGGTCCTGGATGGCGCGGGTGAGCCGCGGCATGGGCGCGATCCGGTACATCTTGGCCACGAAACGGTCGGTCATCCGCTGGAAGTCGCGCGGGGTGCAATCGGCGCGGGTCGCGAGCGCGGCGATCTTGACGACCACCCGCTTGAGGTTGACGAGATCGGCGGCGGTGGCGCGTGCGGCGCAGTGCTCCGCGAGCAGCGCGAACAGCACTTCGCGCAGCTGCAGCACCTCGCGGACCTCATCGTCGCCCAAGGCGATGACGAAGGCGCCTTTCTGCGGCACGATCTTCACGAGCCCTGTCGACTCCAGGAGCCGCAGCGCTTCGCGCACCGGTCCGCGGCTGACGCCGAAGTGTTCGGCGAGCTCGAGGGCGCTGAGGTGTGAACCGGGCGGCAGACTGCCGCCGCGGATGGACTCGCGGATCTGCTCCGCGATCTGCGGTGGGCTGCGGTCGTCTTCCATGCGCGCGGTCCTCTCGGGGTTCAGGATGCCGAAGATGATACGCCGGCGACGGCCGCAGGCGCAGCGTGGAAGCGTCTGCCGTCACGCGCCATCTGCCGCAGCAGACGCGGCGGTCTGAAACGTTCACCGTGTCGCTTGGCGAGCGATACGCACGCGTTCAGCACCTGCTCGGCGCCCAGCCGGTCGATGTAGGAGAACGGTCCGCCGGTGTGCGCCGGGAAGCCGACGCCGAACACCGCACCGACGTCCCCCTCGGCGGCGTCCTCGAGCACGCCTTCCTGCATGCACTTGAGCGCCTCGATGAGCTGGATGAAGAGCAGGCGGCGACCGACATCTTCGGCGGTGGGTTGTCCGGTACGCGGCGGCCAAAGATCTGTGAGGCCCGGCCAGAGCTGCTTGCGACCGTCGGCGGGGTAGTCGTAGAAGCCGCACCCGCTCTTGCGACCGTGCCGGCCGAGACCATCCGACAGTCGTTCGACCACCGCGAAAGACGCGCCCGGCCGCCAGGAGTCACCGAGGTCAGACATCGTTTGGCGGGTGATGCTGACGGCGAGGTCGATGCCCACTTCATCCTGCACCGCGAGCGGGCCCACCGGCATGCCGATCATGCGCGCGGCGTTCTCGATCAGCGCCGGCGCGATGCCTTCACCGACCATGGTCACGCCCTCGCTGACGAAACTGCCGAAGAACCGGCTGGTGAAGAAGCCGCGTGCATCGTTGACCACGATCGGGGTCTTGCGCAGCCGCGCGACGAGATCGAGTGCGCGGGCGAGGGTTGCATCCGAGGTCTTGCGGCCGCGGATGACCTCGACGAGCGGCATGCGGTCGACGGGCGAGAAGAAGTGCAGGCCGATGAAGTCCTTGGGGCGCCTCGCGAGTTCCGCGAGCCCGGTGATCGGCAGCGTCGAGGTGTTCGAGGCGAGCACGGCGTCCTTGCCGAGCACGGCATCGACCGCAGCGATGACCCCGGCCTTGATGGCGCGGTCCTCGAACACCGCTTCGATCACCAGTTGGGCGTCGCGCAGCGCGGCGAAGTCCGCGGTCGGCAGGATGCGTGCGAGCGTCTGCTCTGCCTTGGCGGCATCCATCCGGCCCTTCGCCACGGCGCCGCCGAGCCGTTGGGCGATGCCCGCTTTGCCTCGCTCGGCGGCCGCGGTGTCGCGGTCGATCAGGACGACCTCGAGGCCCGCGCGCGCTGCGACCTGCGCGATACCCGCGCCCATGAGGCCGGCGCCGATGACGCCGATGCGCGTGAAGTCGGTCTTCGAGACGCCGGTCGGACGGCGGTGCAGCTTGTCGCAGCGCGCTTTGTTGATGAACAGCGTGCGGACCATGCCCTGCGCCGTGCCTTCCCGAAGCAGATGGGTCATGTGCTTCGACTCGACCCGCAGCGCCGTGTCCATGGGCAGCAGCGGACCCTCGTAGAGACAGGAGAGGATCGCGCGCGGCGCGGGAAGATTGTCCGAGGTCTTGGCGTGCACCATGGCGTTGGAGGCGACGAACAGGGTGGCCGAACGCGGATCGGCTGCTCCGGCGCCGCCCGGCATGCGGAAGTCCCGCTTGTCCCAGGGCTTCACGCAGTCGCCGACTTCGCGCACCCAGCGCTTGGCCTCTGCGAGCGCCGCGTCCGGCGGGACCACCGCGTCGATCACCTTGGCGGCGAGCGCGGCCTTCGCGTCGAAGGCCTTGCCCTCCAGCAGCCAAGGCATCGCGGCCTGGATGCCGAGCATGCGGGCCAGGCGCTGCGTGCCGCCCCCCGCGGGCAGCAGGCCGATCTGCACTTCAGGCAGGCCGAGTTGCAGGCCGGGCACATCGCCGACCACCCGGTGGTGGCAGGCGAGGGCGACCTCGAGTCCGCCGCCCATCGCCGTGCCGGAGATCGCGCAGGCCACGGGCTTCCCGCAGGTCTCGAGCTCGCGCAGCAGCCTCGAGAAGCGGAACACCGCTTCGAACACCTCCGCCACGGGCTTCGAGCGGATCGCCGTCATGCCACGTTCCATGTCCTTGAGGTCGGCGCCGGCGAGGAACAAGGACTTCGCGGAGGTGATGACCGCGCCCTTGAGCGTGGCGTCGGACTTCAGGCGTCCGATGCAGGCCTCGAGGTCGTCGAGGAACACCTCGTCGATGGTGTTGGCGGACTTGGTCGGATGGTCCATCGTCCAGACGACGAGGTCCTGGTCGATGTCCTGGCGGATCACGGTGGTCATGGTGGCGTCCCTCAGATCCGCTCGATGATGGTGGCGGTGCCCATGCCGGCGCCGACGCAGAGCGTGGCGAGGCCGGTGCCGAGACCGCGCCGCTCCAGTTCGTCGAGCAGCGTGCCGAGGATCATGGCGCCGGTGGCGCCGAGCGGATGACCCATGGCGATGGCGCCGCCGTTGACATTGATCCTGTCGTGCGGCACAGCGAGCTGCTCCATGTAGCGCAGCACCACCGACGCGAAGGCCTCGTTGAGTTCGAAGAGGTCGATGTCGGCGGCCGACATGCGCGCGAGCTTGAGCGCGCGCTGCGAGGCCGGTGCCGGGCCGGTCAGCATGATCGTCGGCTCCGAGCCGATGGATGCGAACGAGCGGATGCGTGCGCGCGGCTTGAGGCCGGTCTTGCGGCCGAATGCCGCGTTGCCGACCAGCACCGCCGCGGCCCCGTCGACGATGCCGCTGGAGTTCCCCGGATGATGATGGTGCTGGATGCGCTCGAGCTGCGGATAGCGCAGCAGTGATACACCGTCCGCGCCGTATTTCTCGCCGATGTCGGCGAAGGAGGGCTTCAGCGCGGCCAAGGACTCGAGCGTCATCGACCCGCGGACCGTCTCGTCCTGCGCCAGGAGTTCGATGCCGAGCAGGTCGTGGATCGGCACGACCGAGCGCGCGAAGCGCCCTTCGGCCCAGGCGGCCGCGGCGCGCTGCTGGCTGGCGACCGCATACGCGTCGAGATCGCGCCGTGAATGGCCGTGGAGCGTGGCGACGAGGTCGGCGCTGATGCCCTGCGGGACGAAATAGCTGGGGAAGGCGACCGCCGGGTCGACCGCCCACGCGCCGCCGTCGGAGCCCATCGGGACCCGCGACATGCTCTCGACGCCGCCGCCGACGGCGGCGAGCGCCTGACCCGCCATCACCTTGGCCGCCGCCATGTTCACGGCCTCCAGACCGGAGGAGCAGAAGCGGTTGATCTGCACGCCGGGCACCGACTCGTCGTATCCGGCTATCAGCGCGGCGATGCGCGCGATATCCGCGCCTTGCTCTCCGACCGGCATCACGCAGCCGAGCACGACGTCTTCGATGAGCCGGGTGTCGAGCGTGGAGCGGTCGCGCAGGGCGACGAGCACCTGCCGCGCGAGTTCGACGGCGGTCACCTCGTGGAGCGCGCCGTCGCGCTTGCCTTTGCCGCGCGGGGACCGCACGTGGTCGTAGATGAAGGCGTCCATGACAGTCTCCGGGAAGCTGGGCCGTGCAGCGTGATATTGTCGACAGTATAATATTCAACCGTCGACACTGCATCAGGGGTGAGGATGCTCTCCGCAGAGCTCGGATTCCAGCTGTTCGAGGTCCATGGCGCGGCCGACGCGCTCGCCCACCCGCGCTACGGCCATCTGGACCGGGACACGCTCGAGGCGATGCTGCAGAGCGCCGAGGCCTTGGCCGTCGAACGCTTCGCGCCGATCGCGGCAGCGCTCGACGAGACGGAGCCGCGAATGGTCGCGGGCCGCGCCGTCACGGCGCCCGCGCTCGCGCCGGCGCTCCGTGCCTACGCCGATGCCGGGTTCATCGCCGCGGGATTCCCGCCGGAGATCGGCGGGCTTGGGCTGCCGACTTCGGTCGGTACGGCGGTGATGGCGGCGTTCGGTGCGGCCTGCACGCCGGCGGCGGGCTATGTCTTCCTCACGGCCGCCGCCGCGCGTGTCATCGAGGCCTTCGGCAGCGCCCCGCAACGCGCGCAGTTCCTCGCGCCCATGCTCGACGGCCGCTGGTTCGGCACGATGTGTCTCAGCGAACCCCATGCGGGTTCGTCGCTGCTGGATGCCGCAACGCAGGCGACCCGGATGGATGACGGGCGCTACCGCATCCGTGGCGACAAGATGTGGATCTCCGGCGGCGACCATGACGCCGCCGAGAACATCGTCCATCTCGTTCTGGCGCGCATCGTCGAGGACGGCCGCCGGTCCGACGCGCTGTCCTTGTTCATCGTGCCGCGGATCCGCGTCGACGGCACGCCGAACGGCGTCCAGTTGACGGGCCTCAACCGCAAGCTGGGTCATCACGGCACCACCAACTGTGCGCTGTCGTTCGGCGGTGCGGGAGAGTGCTTCGGCGAGCTGCTCGGCGCGCCTGGGCGCGGTCTCGAATGCATGTTCCACATGATGAACGAGGCCCGCATCGGCGTCGGCACGACGGCTGCGGCGACCGCGTGGGCGGCGTACCGGTATTCGGCCGGCTATGCGCTCGAGCGCATGCAGGGCCGGCGCGCTGCGGACGGCGCGAAGGCGCGGCTCGTCGACCATGCCGATGTGCGCCGCATGCTGCTGACACAGAAGACGATCGCCGAGGGCGGGTTGTCGCTGTGTCTGTTCGGGGCATGCCTCGTGGACCGGCAGCGCTGCGCGACCGACGACGGGACGCGGCGGACGACACGCGATCTGCTCGAACTGCTCACGCCCGTCATCAAGGCATGGTGCGCGGAGCGCGGCGTGGAGTCGAACTCGCTCGCCATCCAGGTGATGGGCGGCGCGGGCTATGTGCGCGACCATCCGGTCGAGCGGCTGTTCCGCGACCAGCGATTGAACCCCATCCACGAGGGCACGAACGGCATCCTCGCCATCGACCTCGTGGTGCGCAAGGCGCGGCGCGGTGCCGGTCTCGAGCCGCTCCTGCAGGCGATCGATGCCGAGGTGGCCGCGGCGCTGGAGGACACCGCTGCCTGCGCGGCCGCGCGGTGCGTGGCGCAGCATGTGGCCGCCGCCTCGAGCACGCTGCGCAGCGTGCTGGCGACGATCGCGGCAGACAAGCCCCCGCAGGCGGCGCTCGCGTTCGCGACGCCCATCGCGCTCATGACGGGCGATCTCTCGGTCGCCTGGATGTGGCTCAAGCAGACGAGGGCGGTCGCCGCCCTCGACGACGTCCGAGCACAGGCCAAGCGCGCTGCCGCGCTGCACATGGTCACCCACATCCTGCCGCAGTCCTTCGGCCTGGCCGCGACGGTGCTTTCGGGCGCTGCCGCCTACGACGATCTGCCGCCGGAGACGTTCGCCGAGGCTTGAGCGTCTTGGTGGCGAAGTAGCGCCGAGGTCAGCGGTTGCGGCCGAGCTCGAGCTTGGCGACGGTCTCGAGGTGCACCTCGTCCGGCCCGTCCGCGAGACGCAGGATGCGCGCCGCCGTGAACGCATAGCCGAGGAAATAGTCGTCGCAGAGGCCGCCGCCGCCATGCACCTGGATCGCGCGGTCGATCACGGCCTGGGCCATGCGCGGCGCCACCACCTTGATCATCGCGATCTCGGTGCGGGCACCCTTGTTGCCCACGACATCCATCATGTGTGCGGCCTTCAGCACCAGCAGCCGGGCCTGGTCGATCTCGATGCGCGACAGCGCGATCTGCTGGCGCACCACGCCCTGATCGGCGAGCGTCTTGCCGAACGCGGTGCGCGACTTCGCGCGCGCGACCATCGCCTCCAGTGCGCGCTCCGCGAGCCCGATGAGGCGCATGCAGTGGTGGATGCGCCCGGGACCGAGCCGTCCCTGCGCGATCTCGAAGCCGCGGCCCTCGCCGAGCAGGATGTTGCCCGCCGGGACGCGAACGCCCTCGAACAGGATCTCCGCATGGCCGTGCCCCGGTTCGTCGAAGCCGAGGGTCCGCAGCGGGCGCAGGATCCTCACCCCGGGCGTGTCCATCGGCACGAGGATCATGGACTGCTGTTGGTGGCGCGGACCGTCGGGGTCGGTCTTGCCCATGACGATCGCGATGCGGCAGCGCGGGTTCATGGCACCGGTGGTCCACCATTTGCGGCCGTCGATCACGTACTCGTCGCCCTCGCGGCGGATGCGCGTCTCGATGTTGGTGGCGTCGGAGGAGGCGACGGCAGGTTCGGTCATGCCGAAGCAGGAGCGGATCTCGCCGGCGAGCAGCGGCGCGAGCCAGCGCGCCTTCTGCGCGTCGGTGCCGTAGCGGTGCAGCACCTCCATGTTGCCGGTATCGGGCGCGTTGCAGTTGAAGACCTCGGGTGCCCAAGTCACCCGACCCATCTCCTCGGCCATCGGCGCGTACTCGAGGTTGGTCAGCCCGGCGCCATGCTCGGCGTCCGGAAGGAACAGGTTCCAGAGGCCGGTCGAGCGGGCCTCGGCCTTCAGTTCGTCGAGGACCGGCGGCGGCGTCCAGGGCGTCGGACCCGCGGCGACCTGCTCATCGAAGAGCTTCTCGCGCGGCATGACGCGCTCGCGCATGAATTCCTTGACCCGATCGTAGAGCACGCGGGCGCGGGGCGAGATGGGGAACAGCGGATCGTGGGCGATGTCGGGCATGGGGGTCGTCACCGATGGGTCAAAGGGTAGGGGTCATTGGGTGTGGAAGGAGATCCGGCCGCACTGGAAGATCTGGACGGTCTGCTTGGGCGTCCAGGCGGAAGGCCTCATGCCGGTCTCCCAGGCGCGGAAGCGGGCCTGCAGGTCGCGCACGACCTCGGGTTTGGAGAAGGTCATGAGGTCCCGTTCCGACGGGTCGTTGGCGAGGTCGAACAGCCAGGGGAAGGCGCCGTCGCGTGTGTTCGACAGCAGCTTCCAGTCACCCGACACCACCGCGTACTCGGGGCCGGTGCGGAAGAACAGCGCCTCGTGGATGGTCTCGCCGTCGCGCCCGGGCTGCATGCGCGGCGTGAGGTCCACGCCGTCGAAGGCCGCGTCGGTCTTGACGCCGGCGGCGGTGAGCACCGTCGGAGCGATGTCCATCAACGAGACGTTGCGCGGCTCGACGCGGCCGCGCGGCCAACGCGCCGGCCAGCTCATCAGGAACGGCACGCGCGGTCCGCCCTCGAAGTAGCTGAGCTTGCCGCCGGCGAGCGAGTCGCAGTCCGACACCCCCATGTAGGTGGCGGCGCCGTTGTCGGCGGTGAAGATGACGATCGTGTTGTCGGCGTCCGGCGAGCGCTCGATGGCGTCGAGCACCGCGCCGACGCTGCGGTCCAGCGCGCGGATCATGCCGGCATAGGTGCGGCGCACCGGATCCTTGATGTCGGCGAACGGCGCCATGTCGGCATCCAGCGCCTGGAAAGGGGAGTGCGGCGCGAGATGCGCGAGGTAGAGGAAATACGGCTGCCCCCGCGGTCCCGTCCCGATGAAGCGCACCGCCTCGCGGGTCAGCAGGTCGGTGAGGTAGGTCTTGTCGTCGGTGACGACCTCCGGCGGCCGTGGATCACCGGCGCGGTGCTTCATCAGCTGCACCCAGTCCACTTTACGCTCGAAACTTCGGGCACCAAGGTACGGCGCTGCGACGCTCGTGAGTCCCGGGGTACCGGCGCGCGCATAAGCGGTCTCGCCCGGCAGGAAGCCCAGGAATTCGTCGAAGCCGCGCGCCGTCGGCAGGCGGTCGGGCGTGCTGCCGAGATGCCACTTGCCGAAGATCGCGGTGCGATAGCCGCCGCGCTTGAGATCGGCGGCGAACACGCGCTGCGTCGGCGCGAGTCCTTGTCGGCCGGCATCCGCGCCTTCCGGCGTCAGGAACTCGAAGCCGTGTCGCTGCGGGTATTGGCCGGTGAGGAATCCTGCACGCGAGGGGCTGCAGACCGACGCGTTGGCGTAGCCCCGCTGGAACATGACGCCGCGCCGCGCCAAACGGTCGAGGTTCGGCGTCGGCACGGCGACCGGCGAGGCGCCGTAGGTCGCGAGGTCCGGGATGCCGAGGTCGTCGGCGACGATCAGCACGATGTTCGGGGCGCGGGCGGTGGTGCTCTTGGGCGCTGCGGGCGAGGTCGTCGCGGCGGAGGCGTGCTCGGCGCTCGCCAGCGCGAGCGCTGCGAGGCACACTGCAGTGAGGGTGGCGCTGATGATCCGACGGGACATGTCGTTCCTCCGAGCTGCGCTGCCGACCTTGCGGTCGTGCCAAGGTGACGGCAATATTAGCATGAAGTGTCGGCACTACGCGCCGTCATCCATCCTGTCGGAGGTCGTACCCGTCATGCGCCATCACCATCGCCTCGTGCTGCTCGCCGCGCTGCTCGCATCGGCCTCCTGCGTGGGCACTTCCCCGGGACCGTCCGCGACCGCGCAGAGTGCCGCGACCGGGCAGGACCCGAAGGCCTCCCGTCCCAATGTCATCGTGATCATCGTCGACGACATGGGCTACGGCGACATGGGCGCGTACGGGGGACGCATCCCGACGCCGAACCTCGACGCGCTGGCCGCCGCCGGCGCCCGCATGACCTCGGGGTATGTCACCGCCGCCGTCTGTGCGCCTTCCCGATCCGCCTTGCTCGCCGGGCGGCCGCAGACACGGTTCGGTTTCGAGTTCAATCCGGTCGGGCGTGACGAGACGCTTGGCCTCGACAAGGGCCAGACGCTGATCGCGCAGACCATGAAGTCGGCGGGTTACCGCACGGGCATGGTGGGCAAGTGGCATGTCGGGCAGGCGCCGGGTTATCAACCGCTGGATCGGGGCTTCGACAGCTACTACGGTGTGCTGGCAGGGGCCACCACTTTCCTGCGCAGCATCGGTCCCGGGGACCTGCACGTCGAGACCGCTGAAGACTCGAAGATCAATCGGCAGCGACTGCCGGTCTACGACGGCCGAACCCCCGTGGATCCGGACGGCTATCTCACGGATGTGTTCACCGACCGCGCGATCGACTTCATCGGTCCGCGCAGCACCGATCCGTTCTTCCTCTATCTCTCCTACACGGCGCCGCATGCGCCGTTGCAGGCGTCGGCTCGGTACGTGGCGCGGGCCGGCGGAGGATCCGATTTCCACCGCGTCTACGCCGCGATGATGATCGCCGTCGACGACGGCATCGGGCGCATCGTCGAGCATCTGAAGAGGACCGGCCGCTACCAGGACACGCTCATCTTCTTCGTGAGCGACAACGGTTGCGCCAGCTATATCAACGGCGGTTGTTCCAACGGTCCGCTGAACGCCTGGAAGGGGTATCCGTGGGACGGCGGGATCCGCGTGCCGTACCTCGTGAGCTGGCCGGCGCGCATCAAGCCCGCTGTACGCGGCGATCTTGTGAGCAGTCTGGACATCGCGGCGACCGCTGCCGCGGCGGCCGGCACCAAGCACCCCAACGCCGAGGGCATCGATCTCGTCCCGCTGCTGAATAAGCCGGAGAGTGCGAGCGATCGCATGCTGTTCTGGAAGATGGGGCCTAATCACATCGTGCGCGATGGTCGTTGGAAGCTCATCGTCGTCAACAAGGCCGCGCCGCCGTCGCCGGATGCGGCGAAGGGCGACGACCTCGGTCGTTCGCTGCGGCCCGACGGTCTGCCCGCTCAGGTGTCGCCGCTCGGTCAGTGGACCTTCCTCTACGACATGGTCGCGGATCCCGGCGAGAAGGTCGATCTGTCGGCGCGTCATCCGGAGGTCGTCGAGCGGTTGCGCCGGGAGTGGGCCGTCTGGGACAAGGGCAATGTCGCGCCAGGTTGGACCAGCCGTCGCAGCATCACGGTGCAGGTGAACGGTGCTCGAGCCGAACTCTTCAATTGACCGGCGCTTCCCGGTGATGCGTCGGGCCGCGCTGCTCGCCTGCACGGCGGCGTCGCTGCTGGCCGGTTGCGCGGCGGCCCCGCGCGCCGCTGATGCCGTGTCCGCGCGCATGGTGTCCGCCGCCCGCGGACCCATCGAGGTATTGGAGAGCGGTCCTCGCGATGGCGAGCCCGTGCTGCTCATCCCGTCGCTCGGCCGCGGTGCCGAGGATTTCGACGACCTCGCGGGCCGCCTCGCCCGCGCGGGCTACCGCGTGATGCGGCCGCAGCCCCGCGGTATCGGGCGCTCGGCGGCCTGGCAAGGTGAGCCGACGCTGGTCGAAATCGCGGAGGACGCGATGGCGGCGCTCACGGACATCCGCCCCCCGCGACGCGTGGTCGTCGTCGGCCACGCCTTCGGCAACC
>Ga0315904_10006220_pt1 | contig 16387 bp, 29 predicted proteins | sample LakEriMetagenome_6_FD_203529 | JGI IMG/M metagenome (GOLD analysis project Ga0315904, IMG submission 203529) | Freshwater fungal communities from buoy surface, Lake Erie, Ohio, United States - Buoy 12 MA120 | ecosystem: Environmental > Aquatic > Freshwater > Lake | place: USA: Lake Erie, Ohio... | reverse complement strand
TCATTCACAACACGCTCACAAAGCGTATTCTGAATTTCATGCGTGATGGACTCCCACATGAGCCTCTCTTGAATTTCTTCAAGAACCTCATGGACAATCCAAGCAAACGAGCAGTCGATGAACTCTATGATTTCCTTGAAGCAGGAGAACTCCCTATCACAGAGGATGGATGCTTCCTTGCATTCAAGAATGTTCGTTCCAACTACAAGGACATTCATTCTGGAACATTCGACAACTCGGTTGGCAAGGTATGTGAAATGCCTCGCAACGGAGTCGATGAGGACAAGGATCGCACTTGCTCGGCGGGACTCCACTTCTGCTCCATCAAGTATCTTCCATCTTTCACAGACTCCGATGGTGGAAAGACCATGATCGTCAAGATCAATCCAAAGGATGTTGTGGCGATTCCCGCCGATTACAACAACACCAAAGGTCGCACTTGCCGATACGAGGTCGTTGCTGAATACAAGGAGGATTGGCGATCCAAGATTGATCGTGAAGAATCTGGTTGGGATTCCAACCTCTATTCCTCCGATGGTGGAGACTATGAGTTTGACGATGACGACGAGGAATGCTCTTACTCCAACGGATGCGATGAGAACCATTGCTTCTGTGGTGATGAGGATGAACAGAACGGATGGGTCAAGCACAAACGGAATAACGATGAATACGGAGTGAAACCAAATGGTCACAAGTTCCACAATGTTCGTGGACAAAACGGAAAGTTCGTCAAGAAGAATTGGTAGTAGTGGTTGGCAATCGGCGGGAGGGGTGGTTCCCTCCCGCCAAACCTCTCAAAAATTATGAAACACATCATCATCCAGGTTCTCAACTTCATGTTTCCACACAAGGAAATTGATTCTCGACCAGACTACACATTCACCGATGAATCATTCATTGCTGGATTGTTTCGTCGCAACCAAATCCTCGATTGGAAATCAAGTAAATAATTTGTCTTACATCAAATGAAACATATACCAACACTCACACTCATCTTCAACAAACCCACAGGCATCTATGGGTATTCGTATGACGATGAAAACGGAAACACCATCGTCAATGATGGTCATACATCAGTCGCCAATGCTCTTTCAGATGCTTGGTATAGACTCAAGACATTCTTGGTTCTTGAAGATGTGGATACTTACGAGTAAGACTTTGTCTTACATCAGATGATCTTTGTCGGAGTGGTGGAATGGCAGACACAACGGACTTAAAATCCGTTGCCAGCGATGGCGTGAGGGTTCGAGTCCCTCCTTCGATACCAAATTTAAAAGGGAGGTTAGTGTAACTGGAAGCACCGACGGACTTATAATCCGTGTTCCATAGATGTTGGACGAGCATGGGTTCGATTCCCATACCTCCTTCCACTTTGGGGATGTAGCTCAATGGTCAGAGCAGTCGGCTCATAACCGATTGGTTGGGGGTTCAAATCCCTCCGTCCCCACATTTTGTTCCCATAGCTCAACCGGATAGAGCGACGCTCTTCTAAAGCGTAGGTTACTGGTTCGATTCCAGTTGGGAACGCCACTTGTCAACAAAATAAATTGTAAAACATTGTCTTACATTATAATACTTTGTCTTACACTAAAATAGTTCTTGTAATCAGCAAAGACTAATTCTATATTCAACCTGTTCGATAGAACACAACCAAATCAAAAATATGGGATACACACACTACTGGACATATAATCCAAATGAAATTAAAAATACCGAGGAACTTCGTATGAGGTTTCGTGCGGCGGTATTCATAATCAAATTAGCACACAAAACAATCAAAAGAGAAAAATTGTGTGTCATTCGTGGAGGACTTGGAGTTGGAAAACCAATAATGAATGAAAGCCAAGTATGGTTTAATGGAGATGAAAAAACAGGAATGGATCACGAAACATTCGACATCAAATGGTATCCAGAAGGAGGAATTGTAAAAGACTTTTGCAAGACCAATCGGAAACCATACGATATTCTTGTTTGTGTTTCTCTCATTGCATTCAAGTATTTCTTCAACAATCCAAAGGTATTCAACTTCTCAAGTGATGGTGATAATTCAGATTGGGAAGAAGCAAAAGACCTATACACCAGAATCACAGGAACATTCGTAGGACACATCTTTCCAGAAGAAGAATTGGAGGTAGCATGAAAACAATTACAATACTCTTGACAATCATTTGTCTTACATCTTGTAATACATTCAAAGAAACATCAAGACAAGCAAAACTCGATTGGTATAATTTCAAAAAGACTATTGAGTATAACAGCAAACAACCAGCAGTATATCCCAAAAATTATTTCTAATACTATGATAATCGAAAAAGAAGAACTTGACTTCCTTCAAGAAGTTCATGCAATGGAATTGCAGAACGAAACCTACAAGAAAACAATCGAATCCATTTTAGAATTACTGGATTCAAAGAATGACACCAGAGAAGATATTCGTTCTATTTGTCTTACATCTTTAAACAATGTTTAACAAACCACACCTATTTGCGGCATATGCCGTATGTGGATTCTTGTGGTATCTTATAATCACTCAAATTATAGAAGCACTCAACAAATTGTAATACAATGCAAGACGAAAAAATAGTTGACGCAATCATGGGGTGGATGGTATTACTATGGATACTATTCGGAGCTTGCATGATTGGCTTGACATTAACAATCATCAAAGCAATACTGCTGGCATTCGGAATAGAAACCAACCTATAAAAAACCAAATGAAATACAAACTAATCGACATTGAAGATGAGTCATCAAACGAGTGGAGTGAACCAATCACCAAGAAAGAAGCATTGGATCAAATCCAAGAGTGGAATGATGAAATGGGAACGAACTATAAAACAATAGAAGCGTTCAATGAGAACGAACAATACTGGCAATGGCAATCTGTATGACACCTTATAAACACGCTCAAAGTTCTGCTCAAAAGTGGGGCGGACAACCAGAAGATTACATTGTCTTACATGACTGGTTCGATGAAACCAAACAATATACTGGCGATTGGACTCATCGTGCCTTGCGCCATCACTCTGCTGGCATTCAATGGTCGATTGAAAAGTTTGGACATTGTATTACAAATTCCAAAGGTCAAAAGATTCCTACAAAAATTCTTGCAGAACAGCACTTGATGGAGGATTGTGGATTCATTCCAACACCACAAGATTATCTTTCCCCCTTGACAAAGCATCCAGAAAAGTGGATGCTCCAAGTCGGAAAGCAAACCAAAACCCAAACATTAGAAATCAAATAAAATGAAAGCAGAACCACTAAACAAAACCATATACAATAAAGCCAAAGAACAAGGTATCGAACAAATCATTCTCCACTTTAGCGGAGGGAGTGACGAGGGATACCTTGACATTGAAACCGAACCAAAATGGGATCAAGACCTCGCAAGTGAGATTGAGGAATGGGCATGGCAAGTCTATGATTATTCTGGTGCAGGAGAAGGAAACGATTATGGAGATGATATTGTCTATGATCTCAAGAACGGAAAGGTGACAACAAGTGAATGGTTCACTTCTCGACAAGAAGGAGATTCAGATAACGATAAACTGCAATTAGCGGAAGAAGAAGAATGAAAAAATACATTCCAATTATTTTGTCCTTGACATTGGTTGGATGCACAACTGGTAGCAAGACAAAAACAAATGTAAATTATTATAGTAATGTGTCTTACACTCCCGAACCTGTGACAATCTACAAGGAGGTTCCAGTAGAAGTTCCAGTAGAGGTTGTGAGATACCAGACCATCTATAAAAAGGTTCCATCAAGACAGGCATCTATGTCTGAATTGGGAGAAGAAATTGGCAGGAAGCTTCTACGAAAAATGAAAGCCGCATACAATGAAACTTAATCCATATAAAATTGGTATGAACTTTTATATCATTCTAATTGTTTTTGTCTTGACACTTCTTGGTTGTAAGACATTCGAGAAGGTGCAGGACAAAATCAAACTTAAACAAGATGCAGCAAATGTCTTACAAACTCCAGACTTGACAAAAAACATAAAATAGACCATCATCAAACCATGAAAACTAAACCAAAAACCAAACTACCATCAAAGAAAATGGCTGATCTCATGGACGAGTTCTTCGCCAAATACAATGTATCATTCGACACTCTGGATTCAGACGATGTTGATTGGATTTGCTACTTCCTTGGATACCGAGGAGTCGATGAGAACAAATCATTGGAGTTCTTTTTGAACGATAACCCAAAGGTAATGGAATACATTCTTGATTATATTGTAGACAATGCACAGAAGGATTGGAAGAGTTCGTTCCAACGATCATTGAAAGAGTTCGATGATCTGGTGAATGAAGATAATCCCGCTGACGAGGAAGAGGAATTTGAACCAGAGGTAAAACCAATCGGCACTTTCCGTAGAATCTGGAATACCTTTTTCTATGGCACACCAAATCCTGCTGTAATGTAGCATGGTGTAGCAATACAACTTGTTTTCACACACACCTACATACACACGCGCATATAATATATGAAAGAAGAATCTTATATTGAAGAAAAGGAAGACGAGATACCAACCAGACCGATCTCATTCAAGAGTTCTTTCTGGTTGGTATTGGCAATCCATTTGTTTGGTGGAATTGGTTTATTGTCATTGACAGGAGGAACAAAGACAGCAAATGCAGAGGATAAGAAGTTCCTTGAATCCAAGGAAGCTCAATTTGCGGGAGTAGAAGCAACACCAACACCGACACCAGAACCAGCACCAGTAATAGAAGAGCCTCCACCACCAAAACATTCACCAAAGGATGATTGGCCTAAAGCAAAACCAAAGATTGTATATCCAGTAAAACCAACCATAACAAAAGAGTATGTGGTGAAGAAGGGTGATACTCTATATGCAATATCCAAGAAATACAAATTGAATTTTGAAAGACTAAAACAAATCAACAACATCAAAGACCCACAGAAGATATTCGTAGGACAAAAACTCAAGTTCTTGTAATACATTGTCTTACACTCCATAATAGTCATACATTGTAAGTCAACAAAATACATTGTCTTACATCGTATGTAATTTGTCTTACACTAAAATAAAGGTTGAATAAAATGAAATGGCAATATACAGATGGTGGTCGCTCGAAATACTTCTCTGGATTAGCTGGAGATTGTGTCGTTCGTGCATTTACAATAGGATTGGAAAAAGATTATCTTTGTGTTTATGAGAAAGTTAATTTGATTTGCAAAGAATTCATCAAGGTCACAGGTCAACAGGATTGTTCGTCCTCGGTGGATGGAGTATATCCTTGGGACATTAAACGAATCGGAAAGTATTTTGGATTGAAATTTAATAGAAAAAAAGGATTGACAAAACATCTAAAGAATGGAAACTACCTTGTCTTACAAGGTGGACATATAACTTGTGTGAAGAACGGAAAAATTCTTGACACACACGATACATCAGAGGAAGAATACTACGGATATTTCAAACTATGAAAATACTTGTTGCTTGCGAAGAATCACAATCGGTCACAAAAGCATTTCGTGCCAGAGGGCATGAGGCATATTCTTGCGACATTCTGGATTGTTCTGGTGGACATCCAGAGTGGCACATTCAAGGAGATGTTTTATCTGAATTGAAAAAAGATTGGGATATGGTTCTGGCATTTCCTCCATGCACTCACTTGGCAGTAAGTGGAGCGGCTCACTTTGCGGCTAAACAAGCAGACGGGAGACAACAAGAAGGCATTGATTTCTTTCTGGAGTTCACCAAACTGGATCATGTTCCAAGGGTAGCAATAGAAAATCCGATTGGAATAATGTCAAAGATATACAGAAAACCAAATCAGATTATTCAACCATATCAGTTCGGAGAGGATGCAAGCAAGAGAACTTGTTTGTGGTTGAAGGGACTTCCAAATCTAATCGAAACAAATCGTGTTCAAGGTAGGATGGTGACAACACCATCTGGAAAAGTTGTCGAGCGTTGGGCAAACCAATGTTCCAACTATGGACACGACAAGACAGCACCTTCTCCAGAACGAAGCAGAATCAGAAGTAAGACATATTCTGGCATAGCAAATGCTATGGCGGATCAGTGGGGTCAGTTGTAAAACTTTGTCTTACATCAAAATAATTCTTGCACATTCAAAGAGTGTGTGAGATATTCAAAACCTCAACCAATGAACAACCAACTATTCAAAATCCAAATGAAAGGCGTGAGTGGATGGGGTGATCTAAAGACAAGCTACGATGATGGCTTGAACTATGTCACCGAAACCTACATCACAGAGCAAGAAGCTCAAAACGAAATCAACGACATTGTTGAAGGAACAGAGGAGAATAAATCCGATTATCGGGTTGTTGACTTCAATGTTCCAGCAGACGAAAACTTCTACTATTAAAATTCAACTGAAATAAAACATATGGGAATGCTCGAAACACAAATCAAACGGATACCAGAAGGTAAGACGAAATCTGAATATATTCAGAAACTACTAAACCAACTGGAAGATCACTTCTCGGATTACGACAATTCATGTGAATCCTACCATGTAAGAACTCTCACAGAATCCAACTTCGATGAGGTTTGGGAAGTGCAGGATACATACAAGGATACACCAGAGATTAAACAAAAATATAAAAACCTTGCCAAAGAAGGACAACTCATCTACATTGAAATCGACTACTGATGAAAACAAAAACAATCACTATCAAACCACCAAAGCTAAAACAAAGGTCAAAGGTTAAAGCACCACCGACCAAGGTTCATAAACCAAAGAAAGAATACAATCGAAAAGAAACATTCAAATACGAATACGCATACGAACTATGAAAACATTTATTGAAAAACTATTGGATGGTGTATTTTTTCTCTTGATCTTTGCAATCGGAGTATGCTATTTTAAATTCATGGCTGATGCTATTATCAAATACAATTATCTATGAGAACATCAACAGCACTCGCAGTCATTCTACTTGCAATAGGATTCATTCTATTCACTCCATTTCTTTTGATCTGGAGTGTCAATGGGTTGTTCAGTCTTACAATACAATACACATGGGCTAACTGGTTCTATGCTCTGGTTATTATGATTCTAATGAGGGGTAGCGCAAACTATAATTCCAAATGAAAACATTTTTAGTATTGAATTCCGATCAAGACGGAGATGGTTTTGAAGTTGAAGCAGAGACAAGAGAGGAAGCATTGGAGAAAGCATTATCGGAGATTGGATGGTATGTTGTGCAAGACGATCCCGAAGATGACGAGGAGTTCTGATTTAATAGAACAGCGTGTGAAAATAAAACTTGTTTTTATGTAGCACATGTCTTACACTCACACATACGCACATCAACACAATTACTTTAACATGAATATAAAGATTACAAAAATAGGATCAACAATTATTCTAATTCTATTCTTCTTGGTAATCTTTGTTGGTATACAAAATGTATTGTCTTACATTACAGAATATTTTTCAAAATAAAGATGGACATTGTGAATGAAATTGTTAGAATGGTTGAGATAGGACAATTAGATTTGTCCAAAGAAAACCATAAACATAAAGACCATGATATTAGAATTGAAAAAAAGAACTTCAAGGAACATGGTGTAGATGGATTTATCATTGAGATAAAATCAAATGAAAATAAAGTTGCAAGACTACTCTATGATTTATGGAGTAGATCATACATCAAAGATAATGAACCAAAAATTTGTAGAACAACATAAGACAAAGTAAGACATTGTAATATATTGTCTTACATTATAATACATTGTAATACATTGTCTTACATTATAATTTGTCTTACACTAATAGAAAGGAGGAAAAAATAATGACTAAAACCAAGTGCAAAACGATGAGCATGGAGAACTATGCTCGCCTGGCTCGCAAGGGCTTCACTAACAAGCAGATTGCGGTTTATTGGAGGACTAGAGTGGCAAACATTGCCGCCTATGCCGCCAACGCAAAGCGAAGTGGGTTAATCCACCTCAAGTGAGAAAAACAGCTGTGTGAATTTATTCATGAACGGAGTGTCTCAATGGCACTCCGTTTTTTTTCTACTCAAATGTAAGACAATATAATTCAAGTGTAAGACAACAGAATTTGTTGTGATTCAAATAAAGCATGAGATTGTGGGGTCGTTCGCAAAACGAACACCAACCAAACCTAAACCACAACCTACCATGTCAAAACTATACACCGCTGAAGTAGCAAAAGACCCATCGAAAATGGAATCCAGAACAAAGATTGCCAATTCAATCAATTCTGATTCATGCCCAAAAGTAATCCACTATCTCGGAGGACAATCAAGAGAGACTCCATTCGAGAATCATTTCGACAAGACCAGAAACACATTCTTTCGTTATGAGAGGGATGAGACTGATATTCCGAAACATTACATCCAAGCTGAATGGTTCGGTGAAAAACTCTGGCCTCGCATGAAACAACATTTCGGATACTTCATCAACTCCGATTTTTTCGAGGCATACTTCGACATTCGACCACTTGCGAAAAAATTGAAAAACTATTTCTGGTTGGATTTTTGTGGAATGCCAACAGAAGAGTTGCTGGATTGCATCTACTACTCTTTTCTTGACAAGGAAAATGATTCACCAGAAGTCCAAGATATTTACTTGACATTCTACTTGAATGGTCGTGGAATCAAGTTCGTTTCAAATCTTTTGAATCGCTACGGAAAGAGCATCCAAGACAGGGCGCAATCCTTGTGCGATTCAATCAAGGAAAAGTTTGACAATGAAAATTTTTCCTATTCAGTTTTTGATGCCTACCAGAATGGAATATCTCCAATGGGAGTCATCAAAATCAGCAGAAAGTAAAACACAAACCAAATAAAAATATGCCCAAAACAACACAAACAAACATCCGCACCATCTGCAACGCCCAAACCTACGCTCTCATGCGTGACAAGGGATTCACCAACAAGGAAATCGAGTCCATCTGGAAAATGCCACGCCAGGCAGTCGCCGCCTTCCAAGCATGGAACACGATGAGCAACAGGACATGGGGAAAGAAAAGGGAATTCCCACAAGTCGAGATCGACCCGCTCACGATCTGAAAAATACAAAGGGGGGAGTCGAAAGACTCCCTCCTCTTTTTTGTTATACATTGTCTTACATTGTAAGACATTATAATATATTGTAAGACATTCATTTGTCTTACATACATAATGCAGTCGAATGTAAGACAAACATTGTGCTTGAAATAAAATCAGATTGGAATAACCTGGAGACTCAATCCTATGTTTAATTCAAAAATCAAAATCGAACGAGTAGATGTCCGTGAGGATGTCGTAGTTGTAGATCATAATTCAGAGATGGCAGATTATACTAATCCGACTGGTGCGATTTATCGTCGTGCCTTTAAGGTTCTGGCAATGACAGAAGATGGTCGTCGTTTTCGTCATCATCATTTCTTCGGTATGGATCGTGATAAGGCTGATGCCTTGGCGATCAAAGTCCTTTATCGCGGTGAGGTTGATCTTTCTTATTGGACTGAAACCTATCCAGAGTATGGATCACCAGCTTGGGCAGTCGAAGAAGTTTATCGTCAAGTCGATCTCGCCGCCGCAGTAGGTCGAGGGGATTGGGAAGAAGCTGACAACCTCGCTTGAAAGATTCGAGGGGGAGGCGAAAGCCTCCCCTTCTTCTTTTCTGGAATTTAATTGTAAGACATTCATTTGTCTTACATTGCAAAAGTATTAGTGGTTTGGTCACGAAACAATTTTCGTTACCAAAAGTGTAAGACAAAGTATTCCAATATATTTTTCTTGACAAATTGTAAGACATTCCTGGAGCATCATAATGTAAGACAAAGTATTACAATAATTTTTCTTGTGCATTTGAATATCTGTGCGATTCTGTGTGTCCTATGTTCACTAAACCTAAACAAGCGGAGGCAATCGTTCACTCACTCTCTAATCCTTCCAAGATGCCATGTCATGGATATTCAATTCCTGCGAGTCGGTGCATCACCGGTGGCAAGCTCCAAAAAGTAAAGGATAGCATTTGTTCTGTCTGCTATGCAATGAAGGGGCGTTATGTTTTTCCGAATGTTATCAATGCAATGGAAAAGAGATTTCAATCTCTTTTTAATTCCGCATGGGAGGATGCAATCGTCTATCTCATCGGTAAAAAGGAAAAGAGCGGATTTTTCCGCTGGCATGATTCCGGAGATTTACAAGGGGAATTTCATTTACAGAAAATTGTCAATGTCGCCTTGCGTTTGCCACAGATTAAATTCTGGCTTCCCACACGCGAAATTTCAATCGTTTCAGATTGGCTTGCCAAGGGGAATGTCGTTCCTGAAAATCTCACTATCCGCTTGTCCGCTTTCATGTTAGATGGACAACCACCCCTCGCAGCAGCTAATCGCCTTGGATTAGTCGTGAGCGGTGCGAGCGATTCAAACTATAATTGCCCAGCCTATTCACAGGATGGCAAGTGTGGCGATTGCCGGAATTGCTGGGACAAATCAGTTTTTCAAGTGAACTATAAAAAACATTAGGTTGAACATAAGGGGGAAGGGCGAGAGTGTAAAAGCTCTCGCCTTTTCTTCTGTCAAGAAATAATTTTGTCTTACACCAGATCGGGTATATAATACATTGTCTTACATTGTCCTACACCAGATCGGGTATATCAGTGTAAGACAAATAAAAGGATTGTATTTTAATCAGATTGAATTATTCTATAGCCCTTATGAAAATAAAACTCGAAACAAGACAATCAGTAGTAAAGACAAACGAGCCTATTAGAAACAAATGGAGTCTTGCGATTTCATATTGGGCTGGACAAGAAATTAGAGAAACCTTTGCCGTTGGTGAAACCAAACAGATGGCAATGGACAGGTGGTTTCTTCAATTTTACAGCGGATCAGTTCCATCCGGTGCTTGCATACCAGAGAGCGCATTTTTCATTTCATGGGTGAAATTTGTGAAGGCTTGAAACATAGAAGGGGGGAGGTGAAAGCCTCCTCCCTTTTTCTTTTCCATATTCTAATGTAAGACACAACATTGTCTTACATTGTGAAATATATTCCAATTCATTTTTTTCTTTCCATTCAAAGTGTAAGACAAAGTAAGACTGAAAATAATTCTTGACAAAGTGTAAGACATTTCCTGGAGGGCAAAGTGTAAGACAAAGTATAACAAAAATAATTTTTGACATATGGAATGACCCGTGAGATAGTCATACCAGTCTCAAATGAGGCTACGGAGCAAAGCCAGCCGATCAAGTGGCAAAGGGCGGAAATCCCTATATTAAAGTGGATATTAAACAAATCGTTAGCCAACTCAAAGCCGATCACCCTAAAGGTAGCAACCTATCGGCCATGTTCGGAAAAACCTTGAAGACCCGCAAAGGCGTGGAGAACAAGGTCGAGAAAATCACTCGCCTCGTCGTCTCGTCTGGCAAGACATATGATAACCAAGCAGTCGTCAAGGAGGGGCGTGAAGATGGCACATTGCCAGCGGAGAATGCTGGATTGCCGTGGGGCGATTGGGTCGAGTTTCCCTATCACATTTCACACAAAGGAACGGACTATGTCCGATTCTATTCCGCAAGCGGCTTGTCCTTCGAGCCTAAAGTGGAATACTTCTTGGATGGAGTCCAAGTGGACAAGGCGACCATCCAACCCTTGTGCCTCGCCAGCGAGTTTCCGAACCGCCAAGAAGCACCGCTCGCAATGACGGTGAAAGCGGAGAATGTCAAGGCAATCGACCTGACTATGGTTTAGCGGGTAGGGTTGATAGGGCTGGCTTCCGAAAGGGAGTCAGCCCTAAAACCTTGTCAATATATTTTTTTGTCTTACACCAGGTATTGTGTCTTACATTGTAAGACATTATAATATATTTGAATAAGTGTAAGACATCGTATTGTCTTACATCACGATCTTGAGGTTCCATTCTGGAACTTCAAGTGTAAGACAAATAAAGGAATTGTATTTTAATTCGATTGGAATATTCTGTATTCCTTATGACAGCACTACTACAAGCACCACACCACACAGTCCTCTTCAATGTCGCGGCATACACATTGATTGGGTTGAGTAAAGAAGATCACACTAAAGTCTATGACTATATCGAATGCACTATCAACGGAGACAACCTGTATGATGGAGCAACCAGAGAAACCATCCTCCAAGCATACCATGACCTCCAGATGGGTGATGTCTACGGCCTGGATTGGGTTAACCATATCAGCACGATCCTTGAAGAACTCAACCTCATCAAACCCTACATCAAACACTAACAACCCGGAAGAAGGGGGACGAAAGTCCCCCTTTCTTTTTTGTTTTGATTGGAGTGTAAGACAATGTATTGCAATATTTTTTGTTGACAAAGTGTAAGACATTTCCTGGAGGACAAAGTGTAAGACAAAGTATAACAAAAATAATTGTTGACAGAATGTAAGACACAGAGTGGGAATTGGAATGTAAGACAAAGTATAACAAAAGATTTCTCTTGACACTTGTAAGACATTTCCTGGGTCTTGAAAGTGTAAGACAAAATATTTAAAAATAGTTATTGCAATCGGAATAATTTCATTTAGATTCAAATTTGTCGGAGGCAATCACGCCAAAGACAAAAACCTAATTCAAACCTAAAAAATATATGGCACACAAAATCGAACAACCTTGGGATGAAGTCTACAGCGTCGAAGGCACAGAGTGGCATCGCATCGCTACGCACATTCCAGTCATTGGCGAAGATCAGATCAAGCGTCTCTCTTACCCCATCATCGAATCCCCTGCAATCGTTCAGATTGATGGGCGTTCTGTCAACTTGGAGTCTTACAAAGTCCTCGTGGCTGACCATCGCAATATCCGCCCTGACCTCACCGACGATCAGCAACTTGTCCCGCTTCACATTCCGAAGGCAGGGTATAAGGTGATCGACAACCGCCAGGTATGGGATTGCATGATCAAGGCATTCAATGACCTCGGCGTGAAAGTCACCAGCATGGGAACTCTTGAGCGTGGCAAGAAGTTTTTCATCAGCGTGGACATTGGCGGTAGCGAGATTAAGATGAACAAAGACAGGTTCCGCGCCTATGTCAACTTCATCACCTCGCACGATGGCGAACTCGCCATGAGCGTGTTCGACTCTCTCATCCGTATTGTCTGCATGAACACTCTCATCGCATCGCAAGATGCGGCAGGCGAGGTAGGATTCAAAGCATATCACACTAAAAATGCTGACCTTGCCATCAGCAACCTCGGTGAGCTTTTCAATGCAATCTTGAAGGGTAGGGCGGCAATCGCTGAAGTGATGACCTACCTCGCAGGACACAAGTGCGACAACAATGAAGCACTGGCAATGGCGGCAGGATACTTCTGCTTGGAGACTGACAAAGCGGAATTGTCAACCCGCACCATGAATGCCGCGCAGGGTATCGCAACTCTGTTCAGCCGTGGCATGGGCAACAATGGCGAGACTCTCTACGACTTGGCGAACGGAGCTACGGAGTTCTGGACTTCGGGTGAGGGAACTGGCAAGGGTAAGACCGATGCTGGCTCTCGCACCTATCGCTCGATCCTCGGATCAGCGGCGGTTCACAAGCAAGCCTTCGTTGCAATGCTGGCGAATGATGACAGGCGCAAGCAAGCCCTGCAACTTGGGAAGCAAGCCCTCGCCCTCGCAAGCTAACAGGTAGTCCACAAAGGAACCGCCCTCTACTCCAGGGGGCGGTTTTCTTTTGTCAAGAAATAATTTTGTCTTACACTACCCCATTCATGTTTCTGTAGGACATTGTCTTACATTGCAACAGGGTGTCGCATTGAATCATGTTTCCACATACACGCAGTCATACATTGTCTTACATTTGTATACGAATATATATTTGTCTTACACCAACATTTCCATTGCAATTCAATCGGATTGGATTATTCTGTAATCCTTATGACACCACTACAAGCACAACTCCAACTCGCACAACGCATGATCAACCTCGGCATCGATGAAACCATTGTCGCCCAGGCACTCACCAAAGTCCTCACCGATATCTATGGTGTATTGGAAGAGGAACCAAAGCGCATGGTCTGCCAGAACACAATCATGCCAGATTTCCAGTTCAATGATGAAGCCAAGTGGTATGAAAAATACAACGGCTTTATGACAGAACAACCATAACAATTGTGCGTCACAATTGAGAAAGGGGGACAGGTGTCCCCCTTTCTTTTGTCTTACAATAACTTTGTCTTACATTCTAATACATTGTCTTACATTGTCTTACTCCAGGTATTGTCTTACATCGTCTTACAATCACAATACCCTATCTCGTGTAAGACATAACATTGTCTTACATTGCTAAACACCCCCAGGTTTTCAATCAATAGTGTAAGACAAACAAAGGTATTGTGCTTCATTGGGTGTGGGTTATCTTGATTGCCTTATGTCAAACAAACCTACTGCACTCACACTCGCCAACGAAATCGCCGTCATCCTCGGATGCGACAATCAGGAAAGAATCAACGCATCCAAAGAGATCATTGCGTCTCTTTGGAATTACACTCGCCAAAAGGAAAGCACCGCATTTTTCATGGGCATGGTCATGCGTATCATGCTTCCCGAAAAGGATTTCCAATGCCTCCATACATTGGGTCAGCTAATACAATTAGCGGAACAGCGTCACGAGGAACTCATGGAGTTCTACCGCCAAGAGAGGGAAGCTAAAATCCAAGAGATTCGCGCTCGGAATCGTCCCCATCCTGCGATCACTGCTTGCACATTGGTCTATGCAGGAGAAGATGACGGCGACTATTGATCCCCACAAGAGGAGGGAGGCGAAAGCCTCCCTCTTTTTTTGTCTTACAATACATTTGTCTTACACCAACATTGTCTTACATTGCAACAGGGTGTCGCATTGCAACGCGTTTTCACACACGGGCGCACATGCGTTTATTCAAATGTAAGACAAACAAAAGGATTGCAGTTTGTTTGGATTGGATTATTCTGTAGTCCTTATGCAGCCCACATTCACAAAAGTAAACCTACACGCAACCTCAACCGAAATGCTCGTCGCTGATGCGGCTGGCAACTTCCATGTCACCGATGGAACCATGCTCACAAGAATCAGCGCCCTCACTGGCAAGGTCACTGCGATGCTTCTCGGCATCGACCTTCCAGATTTTGTCGCTGACTATCAGCGATGGGAGGCTGGTGCGCTGATACAGAACGCATTCCCCACACTCAATGCTGACGAGCGTGAGTTCGTCAAGACTGGAATCACGCCTACCGAGTGGAAGGAGGCGTTCGGAGACTTCGAGGAGGAATAATTCCCACCAGCAAAAGAGGGAGTCGAAAGACTCCCTCTTTTTTTGTTTCCGTATAACATTGTCTTACATCACAACATTGTCTTACATTTCATATGCCCATCTCGTTTGTCTTACACCTCGGCACCAGTTTCCGAGATCAATCCTCCAGGTTCTTGTCAAGCAAATCCGTCAAAAAAAAGTTATCTGAATTGAAAAATAATTCGTGACAACCCAGGCATGATGCCTTACATTGATTGCCGATGAAGAAAACATCACAACCCAAGGCGAAGGCGAAAGCCTCGAAACCCGCAACGAAACCCGCTCCCGCGAAAGCGAAAGCGAAAACCTCGGTCGCCGCTCCCGTAGTGGTTATCCATCAGAAGGTTAGGCGCGAAGTGTCCAGCACCTTCCGCCTCCCAGCGGATCTGAAAGAGGCTCTCATAAGTCACTCATTTTCAGCCGGATACAACGGCAACATGAGTGCGGCACTCTGCTCGATCCTCCGGCAAACCCTTGGCTGACAAGGGGTTACGGAAGCCCGCTCTCCGAAAGGGGGGCGGGCTTTTTCGTGCCGTGAAAAAATTGTCAAGCCCAAAAACTTGGCACGCTTTTTGCTACGCTTCTCCGGGTTCGTGGTGTATTGCGTAAGTTGTTAATGTTCAACCCCTTCTGCAACAATTGACCCTATGTCAAGAAAAAAATTTTTTTTTCTTTCGGTTAATGCGCCCCCCCTTTATTTCCCAAAAATTTTTTGGAGTAAAAGAATTTAAAAAAAGGTATTATAATGTATTGTAATATATTCCAAGGTATTATAAAACACTTTCATTAAAACACAATCACTTTGAAAACGCCGTATTAAAACACTGATTCATTAGGACAAAAAAGGTATTATAATATCTTTGCACCCTTGGACATATTTTCCTTAGCCCATAGGGGTTGTAGGTTGGTATAGTGGAAGCATTTCTTCTGTTGTTCTGGATCTGTTAGATCAAATGATGCACAAGGTATTATATGATCTATATGCCATCCATCGTTTCCATGATTCTCCCATGTCATTCCCTCTTTGAATTGTGTTTCTAGGTGTTCTCTTGCTTCTTGTATTGTACAGCCTAAAAGAACCATTGATTTACAGAATTTTTTACCTCCTG
>Ga0315904_10006219_pt1 | contig 16388 bp, 15 predicted proteins | sample LakEriMetagenome_6_FD_203529 | JGI IMG/M metagenome (GOLD analysis project Ga0315904, IMG submission 203529) | Freshwater fungal communities from buoy surface, Lake Erie, Ohio, United States - Buoy 12 MA120 | ecosystem: Environmental > Aquatic > Freshwater > Lake | place: USA: Lake Erie, Ohio... | reverse complement strand
GCGCACACGACAAAACGCTAGCCTTGCGGAGCTCGGTGTTAGCTTCGACTCGTTTATCTCCGAGGCGGAGCTGCTGCGCTCCGGCGAAGTGGATAAGCTCCTGACCGATCTTACGGCGGCAGGTCAGACCACCTGGCGTGGCGGAGCGCTCTGGCTCAAGAGTGGAGAGCAAGACTGGCCACTCGTGCGCACCCAAGGCGGCCCGACCTACCTGGCAAGCGATCTGGCGTACCATCGGCAGAAGCTCTCGCGCGGCTTTGACCTGCTCATTGACCTCTGGAGCGATGACCATGGTGCCTACGAGCCGCGCACCCGCGCAGGGCTTCAGGCACTGGGCTACATCCCCGAGGCGCTACAAATTAGTTTGGTGGCTCCGGTGAGAATTTTGAAGGAAGGGCAGGAACGGCGGGTCGGAAGGTACGGAGCGCTGCCCGTGCTGGAAGAGATTCTGCCACAGACGACGCCTCAGCAGCTGCGCTGGTGGTTTGCACAGGCGGATCCGAGTACCCCGCAAGTAATAAACCTGGATGTGCCTTCGCAGGCCCCCGCGCAGCTGCACTCCGCACTTACCTCTTCCCATGCGGGCGAGACGGCGGCACTGGAAGCTGCCTGTGCAACAGCGACCTTAGCTTTGGAGCAGGCACACGACAATCTCACACCACGGCCTCTGGCGGAGGCGGCTCTAGGACTTGCGGCGGCACTGACAGGAGCCATGCCCGCCGGTAGCGCCGCGGAGGAGGCCAAACAGACACTCCAAAAGCTCCTTACGATTCTGGGTATTTAAGACGATGCTAAACCCCCTTGCTTTACTGGCTCTGCTCTCCCTCCCTCTGATGGCCCCCTCGACAGGCTCCACAGATGGGGTTTACACCGACGGAGCCGGGGAGAAACACCCTTGGCGTGTCGCGGAGAACCACTCTCTTGTCTGGGATGGCAAGCCTTTTGTGCCTGTTGGGGGGCTCTTCCAAGTTAAGTCCTGGGCTCCAGGAGCAAGTGAGGCAGACGTCACCGATGACCTGGCAGCACTCCAGCGTCTTAAAGCCAGCGGGATCACGGATATCTATCTCCAGCCACTCAAGGGTGGAATTACCCTGATCAAGCCAACGGCAATCCAGCGGATCGTTGATGCTGCCGAGGCGGAGGGCTTCACCTACGGCCTCTCTCTGGCGGATGCTCCACGCACGCCTCTCTTGGGCTACCAGATCCTTCCTGGTCGCTATCTACAAGATGCTCCCGGCAACGGCGGACAAGTGCGCTTCCCCATCAAGAACCTGAGCCGTGCCCTCTGGTTTGTCGCCGACCCTGGAACGCGCCAAGTGCTGGATCTGGGAACAGCGGATATTGTCGCGGAGGGTGCCCGTGCCAATGTCTCCTTCAAAGAGGGACGCAACCGGCTGGTGCTCTACCCTGAGCGCCTCTTTCTTGCGGGTAGTGAGCTTGGGATTCCCAATGTCTGGGAGGGCTTTGATAAGTACCGCGACGATCTGCTGATGCTCTTTAGCCAGGTAAAGCTGGGCAAAGGCTTTCGCTTCTTCTCCGATCCGCTTGGCCTGACACTCTCTCTCGCGGGGGAAGCACGCCAGATTGTCCCCAGCGGCACTGCCTTCCAGACCGAGTGGGCTCTATACCTCTCGCACCGCTATGCCACGCTTGACAGCCTTGAGGCAAAGTGGGGCATCACAGAGCGAGGAACCGTTAAAAGCTTTGACGATGCCGCACAGCTTCTTCCGCTCTGGTGGGCAGAAAAGGGCCTACCACAGTTCTACCACAAGGGAAAAGGCAGTCTTATCGCTACTCAGGACAGCGCCTCTAGCTTCTGGCAAGATCTAGAGACCTTCAAGACCGAGTCGCTGAGGGGCTACATGAACCAGCTTGCCATCGCCCTCAAGCGCGGGGTCGCCGAAGTGCCCGTCGTCTACCGCTCTCGGGGATTCTCTCCCCTCTTTGCACGGATAGAGGCGCGAGCGGGCTTCGATGGCGTGGGCATTGAAGCCTATGGCAAAGGGATTGAGCCCGTCGCCTACACCGGAGCGGAGGCCTATGCCCAGCTCAGCGATGCGCCTCGTCGGCTCTGGCTACCCGTTCTAGCCACACAGGAGTCGCGTATCCCGCAGACAACCCAGCCGGGCTTTGCCACCAAGCGCTTACTCTTTAGCATGCTGGATGCCCTGCGCGACACGGGAGCACGCGGCTTCTATGTGGATGGCGCTCGCCTAGTCGAGCCCACCCGTATCGCCTACGACCTCTCACAGCAGCCGGAGCAGCTTGGCTGGCTAGGAGAGTACCAGCGCCAGCTCGGGGTCATGGGGATCGGGGCGGCAGCCCCGCCACGGGATAAAGCGGTCTTCTATCCACGAACCTACAAGCCTCTTCAACCCCGTCCCCTGCAAGACGGAAGCTGGTGGCTTCCCAGTGACCGTGAGTACATGCTCTACAACTTTGGGCCTGCAGGGCGCGCCTACAGCCTGAGTGAGCCGGAAGGACCCGTGTTCTACCTCTGGAACCCCAGCGGACCACGTCAGATCAAGCTCAAGATTCCTAAGCAAGCAAACCTCTCCAATGCGGCTCCCCTGAGCTGGCTGCCCAGGGAGCGCGGCGTTATTACCAAAGACACCCTGACTCTCACCATCGGCCCCGAGCCTCTGCGTCTCTACAACTTCCCCTCCCTCCCTCTCCCACTGGAGGCATTCCCCGAGACCATGGCCCGAGCAGAAACACTCCTAGCGGGGGTCAGTAAGCGCAAGTTCAATGAGACCTCGTTTCTGGGCATTGAGCTACAGAACCTCAAGCGGCGCTATAAGAGTGAGGTGACGACATCGGCCTACCAGGCCCTGACGGATCTCCAGCAAAAAGTGGATCAGATGAGCGCTCTTCTGCGTCCCTATGTCTGGATTGAGGCCGAGCAAGTCGCAGGCTACACATTTGACATGGTAGATGACCGTCCGGGTGCCAGTGGAGCGCGGGTGCTCGTGAGTGCCAACCGTCCTGCCGATGCCGCCCTCGCGACAGCCGTTTTTCCGGTCGGCATCAACCTCGAAGGGGCTCTTAGGCTCTATGTGGCGGCCACACCAGGCGCAACTTTCCGAGTGTTTCTCGATGGTCAGCCCTTCGGAGGAGCCGATGCGCCTCTCCCCCGAATAATGGGGGAGACGTTTGCTCTTGGGACACTAAGCTGGTACGACTGTGGCTCCGTCGTGATGCCGCGCGGCATTCACCAAATCGAAGTTCGTGCCGAAGGGGCTATCTCTCTGGATGCTCTCTTGCTGGCCCCCCCGGGAATCGTGCCCAGTGGCCCCCTTCCCCCGCCTTTTCAACCATAAGTTGAAACTCTCAGAAGAGAGACCTGTCTAATCAGACGCCCGGAACTAAGGAACAAAGCTATGAAGATGTTAAGTCGTTTTGCACTACTGGCACTGGTGATGAGCACCGCAAGCCATGCATTTGCCCTACCCGCCTACGCAAAAAAAGAGAGTAAGAACTGTGCGTTCTGCCATACCAACCCCAAGGGTGCGGGAAAGCGCACGGCAGCCGGTGAGTGGTACAAGACCCACGCGCACTCTCTAAAAGGCTTCAAAGAGCCTGCCAAGCCTGCTCCCAAGAAAAAATAACGTGGACACTTAGGACAATGCAACAAAAAAGCCCACAAGATGCTCCCATCACCGAACAGATCAAAGATCTCTTTGCGGCTCTACGCATTGTCCATGAAGAAACCAACTTCGACGAGCTAAAAAAGATTGGTGGCGCGTTTGCGACCTCGTACCGTATTCCCACCTACGAGCTGACCTACAAAGCTCCAGGGCGACTTCGAGTCGAGGGAAAGGCGGGGCCGCTCTCTGCACTGCTGATCTATGTTGGCAATACCAAGACCTACAAAATCGGGATGCTGAAAAAAACGGAGGATGTCCAAAACAACCCAGGCCAGAAGCAGAGCCTGATGGATGTGGGAATCTTCGCCAAAGACTGGCTCACGACGGACTATCAAGCCATCTTTCAACGTCGTGAGGGCGCTTTGCTGGTCTACAAGCTCGTTCAGCGCAACACCAACAATAAGAGCCACGAGCTGGTCTGGCTCAATCCCAAGACTTTTATCACTGAAAAGCGCCTTTCCTATAACTCGGAGAGTGAGCTACAAAAAGAGATTCGCTATGTCAAAGCGCGGGAGCTAAAACCGGGGATCTTTCTGCCCTCACGCGTCGAGATCTACAATCAGTTTGGCAAGCTTGGTGCTGTCCAGACCGTGGAGTCAGCGCGGATCAATGTCGGTGTCCCAGAGAGTCTTTTTTCCCTATGAAAGTGGCTCTGCTGCTTGCCTCAGCATTTCTCGGCCTGCCTGCACTCGCACAGACACAGCCCCCAACCGAGCGTCCGAGCTTCTTTGCGGTCTATCCGCCGCCGCCACGTGGGACATTTCAACCCACGCGTCCTCCTAACTCAACAGCATCCCGTGACCCTGATCTCATCGGCCCTAAGCCTTTCTACCGCACTTCTGAGACCTGGCTCTTTGGCGGTGCGCTAGACTGGCGCTACCGCAACGGCAGCAGCAACACGCGTGGGGGCTATATTGCCTCGGGTCGCTACACACTAGACTACATTAAGGCAAACCCTAAAGATGGCGATGAGCGCGGTGGGATGCGCCTCCAGCTCGTGAGTGAGTCCGAGGGGCCACGCGGCACGGCGCTCAACCGCCTGCGTGCCTCAGAGGTCTATGCCTTCTATCGCTTTTTACTGCCTGGAGTGGATGCCACCGTGCGAGCGGGGCAGTTTGTGCTGCCTTTTGGCCTCGCCGCCGTCTACGACACACCGCTTCAGCCGATCCAGACGCTCTACGAGAAGTCTCTGGGGCTACGGGTGGACACGGGCGCAATGCTGGAGGGAAGCTACGGCCCCTACCGCTACTATATCGCCGCCACAACGGGCGCTGGCCCCAACCGCTCGGACTTTGATGGCAATAAAGTGATCGTGGCGCGGCTGGAGAGTCTCTTTCGAACGCAGGCTGAGAATGGGCGCTTGCAGCTCGGTGGCTCGATCATGACGGGACGCGGGCCGGTGACCACTTTTGACACGCAGCTCCCGGCTTCTGGAACCTCCGTCGCGCGCGACTTTGTGGACAAAACCCGGATGGCTGCCGATGCGGTCTACCAGCTGGATAAGCTCCTGGCTCGTGGCGAGGTTGTCTTCGGAGCAGACGACCAGAATCCAGTCTGGGGATATTTTGGCGAGGGGAACCTAGCCGTCTCGCGGCATGTCACCGTGGTCGGGGTGATGCGGAGCTGGAAGTTTGGCGATAAACCCCAGTCCGCCACCGCACTCGGGCTGGGTGCCAACTACAAGTTCGCCAAAGATGTCATGATTCGGGCGCTCTATGAGTACGAGCGTGATGTCCCCAGCCTCGCCGCAGGCGGCAGGCCCACCGTAGAGAAGCGCTTCACCCTCCAGACCCGCGTGAATTTCTAGGCAAGCTCGCTTAGTTTTAGCCGGACGGTCATGATATAGGGCGACTCGCCCTGAGCCCAGTGCCCATAGGTTGTGGCCACGATCGTGCCATCTCTGAGACAGAGCACACCGGGATAGGCACAGTCAGAGCCGTTGGTATTGTCCATCAGGCGCACCCGAAGCTGCCCCTCGCGGCCTGTGAGAAGATCATCGTAGGTGCCCACCCACGCCACCCAGTCGCCTTTGGTCGGGGACTCGTGGCACATGTCGCGAAACGAGATAAAGAGGCGACCATCCGGGGCGTAGACTCCCGTGTGTCGATCCCCCGTGAGGGCACCGGGCAGCTCGCGCGGCTTTGTCCAGGTAACCCCCTCATCGTTGGAGAAGATCACGTAGGAGTTGTGCTTGCGGGAGTTCTCGCGCAAGAGCACCGCGATTTGTTTCCCATCGGGCGAGCGGAGCGTGCCGGGCTCGCAGAGCTGCGCATCGGGCAGGTGCGCGATCACGGTCGGGTTGCTCCAGGTCACGCCGCCATCTGCGCTTCTTACCGAGTAGACATAAAACTTCCCGGTCGCCTTGCCCGCGTTGGCATAAAACCGACCATCATCGTGGAAGAAAGCCAAGTAGTCGCCGCTAGCCAGCCGCACCATCGAGCCCATCGGGACAATCCCCCCGTAGTCGCCAATCGGGGCTAGCTCGCTCCAGGTCTGGCCCTCATCTTCAGAGATTGCCTGACGGATCGGGTAGAGGCCGCAGATGAGCAAGACCCGTTTCTTTCCCTTCTTGTCTTTCGTCCGAAAGAGAGTCGGGCACTCTTGCGATGTCACCCAGTTCGGCGGAGTCGGCAGGCGCTCGCTCCAGGTCTTGCCGCCGTCTAGGCTTCTCTTGTAGACAATCGGCCCTCTCCCATGCCCCTTGGGATAGACACAGAGAATCGTCTTTTTATCGTCGAGGAGCACCGTGGTTGGATGCCCCAGATACTGGCCCGGCTCGCGATCCACGAGAAACTGGCGCTCTTTCTGCGCCGCGAGGTCTACCAGCGGGATCGTGTAGCCGCGTAAAGTTTGCATGGCTCATCATTCGGCTTTGTGGTACGCTTCTCCTACCATGCAACGACGAAGTTTTTTAACCCTGAGTAGCCTGCTGCTCACCACGCCGGGCGCATTTGCTGATGAGCTCGCACGCACGCCCAAGCAGACTGAGGGGCCGTTCTACCCCGACAAGCTCCCGCTGGACACCGACAACGATCTCTTAACCATCAACGACTCGCTCACCCCTGCAGTGGGCGTGGTGACCTATCTCTCTGGGCGAATTCTTGACAGCCACGGCAACCCGATCCGCAATGCCACAGTGGAGATCTGGCAGTGCGACCACAACGGTGTCTATATCCACAGCCAAGACAGCACGCCCAAAAAAGACAAGCAAGATAAGAGCTTCCAGGGCTTCGGGCGCTTTGTCACTGGCTCCACGGGCGAGTATCTGTTTCGGACGATCAAGCCGGTTCCCTACCCTGGGCGCACGCCCCATATCCATCTCGCGGTGAAGCTCAAAGGCAAGAAAGAGTTTGTCACCCAGTGCTACATCGCAGGTGAGGCGCAAAACCAAACCGATGGCCCCTTAAAGGGCATTCCCGAGCCACAGCGCAAGCTCCTGCTCTCCGAGTTCAAGCCGCTTAAAGGCTCCAAGATCGGCGAGCTGACAGCAGGCTTTGATGTCGTGCTAGGCATTACCCCAGACGCGCACTAGGACTGCTGATAGGTATAGACCACAGTGCCGTGGATATCGCGGTGCTCAAAGAGAATCGCGGAGCCCTTGACCGTCACGGAGAGAAAGCCGCCTTTCACTCGGTGGAACTTGTGGTAGCGCTTGTCCTCGCCGGGCGTGCCTGCCGCGTGCTCATCGCTGGCCGCACCAACGGAGAACTCGTTTAGGCCCGTCTCGGGATGAACCGAGTGGTACTGCCAGTGCCGATCGCCGCAGATGACGAAGAAGTTGCCCGGGACATTGGCTTTAAACCAAGCGCGTAGCTCGTCGCCCTCGTGCTGAAAGCCTGCGTTGCTGTGATTGTCGTTCTTCTTGGCCCGATCTGGCCCCACCAGCGGTGTCGGGGAGATGAGAACTTTCCAGGTGGCAGTGCTCTCTTTGAGCGTGCGCTTAAGCCACTCTTTCTGCGTCTTACCAAGAATCGTCTTCTCCAGGCCATCTGGCATCGTGTTGGGTGAGCGAAAATCACGCCCCTCGGTGAGCCAGATTTGGAGATCCCGGCCCCAGCGAAACGTCCGGTAGCTTGGCCCGTTACTGAGCGGAGCTTGCTGACGGAAGATCTTCTGGCCCTCCGCAAACGTGAAGCTTCCCATGCTCTTGCTCGGCCAGGTGTCGTCGTTGAGCGTATCGTGGTCGTCCTTGAGCCAGTAGGTTCCGACGCTCTTATTGAACGCCAGCAGGCGTGGCAGGCTGAACATGCGCTCCCAGTGATAGCGTGCCAGCTGCGCCGTCTCCGCCCGTGGCGGGTCGTTGTCGTAGTAGACTAAATCCCCCGTGAGACAAGCAAAGGCGGGCTGGAGCGCCTGCATCGCCGGGTAGATCGCGTGGCCATCGGCGTGTCCACGATCCGGGTAGCCCTGGCAGGTCATCACGCAGAACCGGAAGTCGCTGGGCGCTTTCTCGCGGGGTGCGGTCTGAAACGCTCCGCGCACCTCAGAGCCGTCGGACTCACTGGCATAAAAATAGCGCATCCCCGGCTTCAGGTTCTTTAGTTCAAAGTGGTGCGTAAAGTCCGTCGCCTCAGTGACGCTCACCCAAGGCGTCGCCTGCGCCCCGCGCAAGTCCTCCCGTGTCCCGTAGCGCAGGCGCACCCGGCCCGCCACGCCCGGACACGCGCCCTCAAGCTCTGCCAGCGTCCCTGGCTTGCGCGTCGCCGCGGCCGTTAGCCGCACCCACACCACCGCCGTCAGCGCCGTCGGCTCTCCCACACGGGTTCCGGTTGCTTGAAATGTACTCATCGTTTATTTTATCCACAGAAGGGGCTGCGTGATGGCGATATTGCGCTGGACTTCCGGGTCAGGGGGATCAGCGGGGAGCTTTTTCCAGAGCTCGATATAGGATTTTTCACCCAGCGCGAGACCGCCGAGCAGTAAGCTCGGCTGACGTGCGGGCCAGCCGTCCCAAGCTTGCACATCGGGCTTGCGCGGCCACTTGGACTTATCGGCGAGAAACGGGTAGAGAAATGCCAGCGCCTTGCGAATCCCACGCCCATCGGGGAGCGTGAAGCTCCAGAGATTGTCGCTAGGCGTGGAGAGCACCTGGCAGAGAAGCGCCATGTTGTCGAGCTGAAAAATCGAGTAGCCGTAGGGCTTGGTGCGCTCTAGCTCCAGTGGAAAGCTCCCATCAAGCGCCATCTGCTGCGGGACAAACACTTCCTTGAGCTGCTTGCGGCACTGGGTAAGTTTTGCCACATCGCCCACGAAAGCGGCGTAGACCGCCAGCTGCAAGTAAAACGCGACCGCGTGGTTGTTCTTGGTCTGCGCCTCTTCCTGTCCGTTCTTACTGGTGACCATCCACTCCGCAAGCTCGCGAAACCAGGGCTTGAGATCAACTTGAAACGCCGCCGACTTCTCCAGCGCACGCACCGCACGGGGAATCTCGATGAGATGGAGCGCGTCGATAATCCCGATCCCGCGCCCCGGTGAGACGCCCGGAATCGCTTGGGCGTAGTCCAAGCGCGGGTTCATGCGGGTCTTGGCATCGAGAAAGAACACCCGAAGTAGCGCCGCCGCCTTGGTGACATAGCGTGTCTCCCCGGTAAGCTGGAACGCCGCCGCCAGCGCCGCAACCGCATCGCGCAGGGCTTTGACGGCCAGTCGGTGCTGCGAAAAGTTCTGTGGGTTGGACTCCCCATCACGGCGGATGTAGGGCAGGCCATCGGGCTTGGTGGGATCGGGCCACCAGTAGTCGCCGTTGGAGTAGAAGTCATGCACGCCGCCCTGGCTCAGCTTGGCTGGCGATGCCGTAATGGTGATCGGCTCCTGCACCAGCGCCCGCGCCGCGGCCTTGAGCACCCGCTCGTGCTCTAAAAGAGCAATGTCCGAAGAAGACAGCATGGCGTATCATAACGCAAAATCGCGCGATACACGATGGATGCATTTTAGCCGCGACGATAAACGTCCCGCTATGGGGCGAGCAAGTCGCCGCGCCTTCGGCGGAATTTCTACCAACCCGACCCCCATTTTACCGACGAGGAACGAGGAGGCGGCCGAAGGCCCCATAGCCCGACGTTCACCGTCGCGGCTAAAATGTCCGTCCAAAACCAGCGATAAAATAACGCAAGTACCATGCTCACCACCAACCGCCTGCTCCTGCGCCGCTGGCAACCCAGCGACCGCGCCGCTTTTGCCGCTCTCAACGCCGACCCGCGTGTGATGGAGTGCTTCCCCAGCACCCTCACGACCGCCGAAAGCGACGCGATGGTAGACCGAATCGAGGCGCACTTCGCGGAGAAAGGCTTCGGCCTCTGGGCGGTCGAGGTGCCGCGTCTTGCGGAGTTTATCGGCTTCATCGGTCTCTCCACCCCGCGCTTCACGGCACACTTCACCCCCTGCGTCGAGATCGGCTGGCGGCTCGCGTATGAGTACTGGGGCTACGGCTTCGCCACTGAGGGTGCAAAGGCCGCGCTCGGCTATGGCTTCAACACTCTGAAACTCCCTGAGATCGTCGCCATGACCGCCGTCGGCAACCAGCGCTCCCGCAACGTCATGGAAAAGCTCGGCATGATCCACAACTCGGGCGACGACTTCGACCACCCGCTGCTCCCCGCCGGGCATCCGATCACACCACACGTGCTTTATCGAGTTCAGTCCTCCTAGGCGATAAAGCACTATGCCTTCCATTGAGATCATCTGCCTCGGTCAGCGCAAGCCAACCGACTTTTGCTACCTGCCCTGTGCTGTCGAAGCAGAAACCACGCTACTCTCGCACCGTGGCCCCAACCCGCTCTTTCAAGCGGACTTCGATACGCTCCAGGGCTGTATCTACCATCTGGGCGGAAGCTGCCTGCGTTTTCCTGGTGTACGCCAGCGCCACGCCTACACCGCCGCCAATCTCTGCACCGAGTGGTGGGAGTTTTTGGAGTTCAAGCCCCGCTACAAGCTCGCCGTTCAAATTCTTCTGAAGACCCTGCTTGCCGCCTCCCCCGAAGGAAAACTTCTCTTCACAAGCGACTACCAGTTCGGCCCAAATAAAATCCGCCGTTACAAGCGCCCCATCACACTTGAGCAATTCTGGCAGCGGCACGACGACCAGAAGCTCTGGGTGAACGCCTCATTTTCCATAATACGAGGAGGTAAGATAAAGCGATGACAAAGCGTCCCACCGTTCGAGAGCGTGTCGTGTTTGGACTAGATACGATTCCCGAAGACCGAACCGTTACGGTCTCGCTTCGGGAGCTACTCTTTGTCCAGCAGACGCTAGCGGAGCTGAGTCAGTTTTTCCACCAGCCGATGCACTATCCCGATCTGGCGGCAGTACATGAGTTTATGGGGACACGCGGCAATGGTGGGGCTTACGGGGTCATAAACGAGGCGCTCTATACAAAGCTAAGGAGCATGCTTCCCGAGGATTTAGACGAGGCATTTGATGAGGGAATCTTCGAGCATCCTGACCCTCCGGTGTACTTTTCCGAGCGAGAAGAGCAGTGACAGTAACGTATAAGGAAGTAGCAGTTGTGTTTGGCCTGATTGCCGCGATTTTACTGGCCTATCAGGTGGGCTACCAGATGGCATGGTCACAGGCGCGGGGAGCGATCTTGGCTGGTCCCAGCAGCGACAACTATGGCCCCGCTCTTCGCGCGATCTCTGCGGCCCGAGAGAAGCTACACGGGGACGATCAAGAAGCGCGGGTGGAGTTGGACAAGGCGCAGGCACAGATTGAGCAGGCACAACGCTGGACAGATAAGTTTCTGGCAAAACGGAGATGAAATCCGCTTCAAAAATCAGAGTGGATTTAAATGAATTTGCCTCTTGTAGAATCTGATTATTTCTAATGTAAAATAGGTAAACAGTTAAATGTCAAAAGCAAAAACAACATTTGAACAATCCATATTGGATGCCCAAGAACTTCTACAGCATTTTGATGCAATCAATGTAAAGCCTCCACCTGAGAATGCAGAAGTGCTCAAAAGGGCAGGACTTATAATGGCATTAACTGCTTGGGAAACATATGTGGAAGATCGCGTGACAGAATTAATGGAAAATCATTTGAAACTAGTCATTGGTAGTCATTTGGGTAATTTTATGAAAAATCATCTTTCAAATGAATTGAGAAGATTTCACAATCCAGATTGGGCAAAGACAAGGCATATATTTGTAGAATATACAGGGGTTGATGTTACTGAAAAATGGTTATGGGCCAATATTGATGCTGATATGGCAAAAAAGACATTAAATGATCTAATCTCTAAACGGGGAGATGCTGTGCATAGATCTCGGCAAATAACAGGAGTAGCTAATCCTCATCTCGTTAAACGTGACGAACTAAAAAAGGCGATTGAGTTTTTAAAGAAATTGGTGGAAGCAACAGACAAAGCTTTGGAAGACTAAGCAATGAAGCAAAGTGAGACTATCGGCTCGCGGTGGGAGCTTTTTGTGGACGACGGGCTGGTCGAGAGCAAGCGCGGGGTGGCGCTGCGCCTGAGCACGCCCGTGCGGCGCGAGCTCGTGCTGACGACCGATAGGCCCTGGGAGGGCCCGGCCAGCGCGTACTTTACGGCGATCCAGGACGGCAAGAAGGTGCGGCTCTACTACCGGGGCTACTGTCCGGGCGATCAGTCGCTGGAGCAGGTGACGTGCGTGGCCGAGAGCGACGACGGCATCCACTTCACGCGCCCCAATCTCGGGCTTTTTGCGTTTCGGGGTTCCAAGGCGAACAATATTGTCTGGCAGGGGCTAGAGGCGCACAACTTCGCACCATTTCTCGATACCAACCCAAAAGCCAAGCCCGACGCGCGCTACAAGGCTCTAGGTGGGATCAATAGCAAGCTCTACGCCTTTGGCTCACCTGACGGGGTGCGCTGGCAGAAGCTCAGCCCGACACCCGTCCTCACCGATGGGACATTTGACTCGCTCAACACGGCGTTCTTCGATGAGGCGCTGGGCAAGTACCGGCTCTACTCACGCTACTTCACCCAGGGCGAGTACAGTGGCTACCGTGCGATCCAGAGCTGCCTCTCCGACGACTTTCTGCGCTGGAGCAAGCCCGAGCCCAACCGCTACGCACCGGGGACACCCACCGAGCACTTCTACACCAACGCCGTCCGCCCTTGCCCCGGCGCGCCCCACGTGCTGCTCTCTTTCCCCAAACGCTTCGTCCCCGAGCGCACCAAGCTCGCGGGCTACAAAGAGCCCGGTGTCTCCGATGCCGTTTTCATGAGCAGCCGCGATGGCCTGCACTGGAGCCGCCCGTTTCTGGAGGCATGGCTGCGCCCCGGCCCCGACCCGCACAACTGGACCCAGCGCAGCAACATGCCCGCCACCGGAATTATGGAAACGGGTGACGGTGAGTTCTCCCTCTACGCCAGCGAGCACTACGACTGGCCCGACCATAGGCTGCGCCGCATCACCATGCGCCGCCACGGCTTTGCTTCGGTGCACGCCGACGCCAGCGGAGGCGAGTTTACCACGCGCCTGCTCACCGTCACCGGCTCGCGCCTCGTCCTCAACTACGCCACGTCGGCGGCGGGCAGCATCCAAGTCGAGGTGCTCGATCCCGCGGGCAAGCCGCTCGCCCAGAGCAAGCCGCTCTTTGGCGACGAGCTAGAGGGCGCTCTTGACCTGAACCTCGCCTCTTTAAGCGGCAAGCCCATCAAGCTCCGCTTCCTCCTCAAAGATGCCGACCTCTACGCCTTTCGGACAAAATAATCCATGACCACGACACAGACTGCCGCCAGCTACGACCAGCTCGCCCAGCACTGGGCCGCGGAGTCGTTTAACCACGAGAATGGAATCCCGCAGCACGAGCGGGCCTTAAAGTTTGCGCCGCCAACGGGGCGGGCGATGGATGTCGGCTGTGGCAGTAGTGGGCGGATTCTGACGCTCCTGCAAAAACATGACTACGATGCCGAGGGGCTGGATTTTTCGACTGAGATGCTGGCGCTGGCCCGACTCAAGCACCCCAACACGGTCTTCCATCACGCCGATATCTGCACCTGGGAGTTTCCCCGCGCCTACGACTTTATCTCCGCTTGGGACAGCATCTGGCACGTGCCGCTGACCCAACACAGTGCCGTGCTCGAAAAGCTCTGCGCTGCGCTTGCACCCGGTGGCGTCTTGATTTTTACGAGCGGTGGCGTGGACGTACCCGGTGAAGTCACCAACCCCTGCCACGGCCAGCCGCTCTACCACGCCGCCCTCGGAATCCCCGAGCTACTTCGCCTGATCGACCGATTTGGCTGTATCTGCCGCCACCTCGAATACGACCAGCTCCCCGAGTCACATATTTATCTTATTGTCCAGAAACCGCGTTAATTAGGCGAGGAAAGCATCTAGGAGATCATCAGGGAGAGGATCGTCGAAGCTGGCAGGCACCTCAAAAAGGCCTTTTGCAAGTGCGTAGGGCCGTGGTGTTGTGGGCTGCGAATCAGATGTGGGAAGCTGGTTTAGGAGTCGCTTTACCAGCTCCAAAATCTCCGCAGGGGAGAGATCACGGGCCTCTTTTTCGATTTTCTCCAGCGTCGTCATAATGGTATTCAGTATACAATACTGTCGCGAGCTACCTATCAAAATTAAGTAGGGACAACGGCTGAGAGAAAAGACGCTAGGATGAAACAGACACTACCGGCTTGGGCGGCGCATCAGGCGCTGGCGCAGAGCTCTTTCTTTCGGGGGCTGGCTTGGCGACCCGTGGGGCCGGTGAAGATCGGGGCGCGGGTGGAGGCGATTGCGATTCCGCCGGGCAATACGGGGACGATCTATGTGGGGGTGGGCTCGGGAAATCTCTGGAAGACGGTGAACAATGGCCTGACCTGGCGGCCTATTTTCGAGCACGAGAGCGCCTTTGCCATCGGGGATGTGGCGGTCTCGCAGAGCCACCCCAATACGGTCTGGGTGGGCACGGGCGAGGCGCAGCCACGGTACGCCGGCTACGCCTATCCAGGCACGGGGGTCTTTAAGTCGGTCAATGGGGGGGCATCGTGGACGCATCTCGGGCTGGAGGCGACGCACCACATTGCAAAAGTCCTGCTGCACCCGACCAACCCGAGTATCGCCTATGTCGCCGCGATGGGCAAGCAGTGGACACCAAGCCCAGAGCGTGGGGTCTACCGGACGCTCGATGGCGGGGCGCACTGGGAAAAAGTTCTCTTTATAGACGAGGTCACGGGCGTGGTGGACTTGGCGCTGGACCCCAAAGATCCGAAGACGCTCTACGCCTGGGCATGGCAGATCGAGGAAGGGCGGCGCGGCGGGCTCTTTAAGTCACAAGATGGCGGCAAGAGCTGGCGACGGCTGACCAAGGGGCTCCCGACCGGGCTGCTGGGGCGGGCCAGTATCGCCGTTGCACCAAAGAGTCCGAAGACGCTCTATCTCTATCTCGACAACCGTGCGCCCAGCACGCAGAAAGACAGGCCGTTTGTGGGCGGCGAGGTCTACCGCTCCGAAGACTCCGGCGAGAGCTGGCGCAAGGTAAACACCGACGATCTCTACGATGTCTTTGGGGCGTATGGCTGGAAGTTCACCGATATCTGCGTGGACCCGCGCGACACGAACCATCTCTATATCCTGGGCAACCATGCCTTCCAGTCCCACGACGGCGGCGCGACCTTTCAGCGCCTTGGGGATCGGATCTTGCGCGTGCAGGAGACGCCGGGCCGGGCACTGCACCTGGACCACCATGAGCTGGTGATCGATCCCGCCAACCCAGAGCGCTTGCTCCTCGGCAACGATGGCGGACTGTTTCTCTCCTACGATGCGGGCGAGAGCTGGCTGCACCTCAACAATATCCCGGTGGCGCAGATGTACTTTGTGGCCACCGATAACCAGACCCCCTACCGAATCTTCGCTGGAACCCAGGACAACGCCGCACTGGTCGGGCCAAGCGATGCCATCCTCGATGATGCCCTCCCCGACCCGTGGCGCAGTGTGTATCTGGACCGCTGGACGGGCGGCGATAGCTTTGTGACTCTCCCCGATCCCACCGACGAGCGTTTTGTCTACTACGAGCACCAGAACGGGGCGCTGATGCGAATGGACACCACAGGTCGCTCGATTCTCAGTGGCGGGCCGTCGTCGGAGAGCCTTAGGCCGGGGCTGCCAGGCCTGCGCTTTAGCTGGTACACGCCGTTTTTCATCTCGCCGCACAACCCGCGCACGCTCTATCTGGGGGCCAATAAAGTGCTCAAGACCACCGATAGAGGCGCGACCTGGAAGGCGATTAGCCCGGAGCTGGGGGAGCCTGCGGGCAAGGATCGCGACATAGTTCCCACGGGGGCGCTCACGATGCTGGCGGAGTCGCCGCTGGTGCCAGGAGTGCTGGTCGGAGGCACGGAGGGCGGGTGGGTCTGGCTGAGCACCGACGATGGCGCGCACTGGAGCCACATTGATGCTGGCCTGCCGCGCAAGTGGGTGAGCCGGGTGACCCTCTCGCACCACGACGCCGCGACCTTCTATGTCAGCTTCACCGGCTTTCGGGAGAGCGACACGCGGCCCTATGTCTTTGTCTCCACCGACACGGGCCAGAGCTGGCGCTCGATTGCGAGCAACCTGCCGCCCGAGTGCGTGAACGTGATTAAAGAAGACCCTACCAACCCTAAGCTGCTCTATGTCGGCACCGATCTGGGGGCCTATCTCTCGCGGGACGCCGGGCAGAGCTGGGAGTCGCTGAGCGCCACGCTTCCCTCCACACCCGTACAGGACCTGACCGTGCAGTCGCGCGAGAGTGAGCTGGTGATCGGCACCTACGGCCGTGGC
>Ga0315904_10006218_pt1 | contig 16391 bp, 14 predicted proteins | sample LakEriMetagenome_6_FD_203529 | JGI IMG/M metagenome (GOLD analysis project Ga0315904, IMG submission 203529) | Freshwater fungal communities from buoy surface, Lake Erie, Ohio, United States - Buoy 12 MA120 | ecosystem: Environmental > Aquatic > Freshwater > Lake | place: USA: Lake Erie, Ohio... | reverse complement strand
GCCGTGGTGCCAATCTTCGTGGTGTGGTTCGGCGCCGGCACCGTGCCGGCGATCATGACGGCAATGGTGATCAGCGTGTTCCCGGTGGTGGTCAACGTGGCCACCGGCCTGGCCACCACCGAGCCCGAGCTCGAGGATGTGCTCAAGGTACTGGGTGCGAGCCGCCTCGACATCCTCTGGAACGTCGGCCTGCCGCGCGCGCTGCCCTACCTGTTCGCCTCGCTCAAGATCGCCATCACGCTGGCCTTCGTGGGCTCGGTGCTGTCCGAGACCGTGGCGGCCAATCGGGGCATCGGCAATGTGATGATGATCGCCAGCGGCAACTTCGACGTGCCGCTGGTCTTCGCCGGGCTGTTCATCCTGGCGGTAATGGGCGTGGCGCTCTACGCGATCTCGGCCTTCATCGAGGCCCGGCTCACCGGCTGGACCCAGCGCAAGACCGACATGGCGATGGGCTGACGCCGGCGCCAACCCAGCCTTCGGGACCAACAAAGTGAGTGCAAACACTCAAGAATTGCTCGATCTGGCCTGGCTCCTTGCCGATCCGGGCCGGGCGCCAGCGCAGCGCGACTGCCGGCTGCGCGTGGCCGACGGCTTGATCGCCGCGATCGAGCCCCTGCCCCGGGGTGCGCCCGGGCCGCGGCGGCTGGCGATGCCGGCGCTGGTCAATGCCCACGACCATGCCCGCACCTTTCGCAGCGCCACGCTGGGCGCGGCCGAGCAGCCGCTCGAGACCTGGCTGCCCTGGCTGGGTGTGCTGCCGGGGGTCGACCCGTGGCTGTGCGCGGCAACCTCCTTCGCGCGCTCGGCGCGCAAGGGCGCTGCCCGCGTGATGGTCCACTACACCCGCGTCCAGGGCGGCCAGCCCTACCTGGACGAAGCGCTGGCCGTGGCCCGCGCCGCCGGCGACGTCGGCATCCGCATCGGTCTGGCGGTCGCCATCCGCGACCGCCACGGCATCGGCCTGGCCGACGACGACACCCTGCTGGCCGCGCTGCGCCCGGGCATCCGCGATGCGGTGCGCCAGCGCCTGGCGGTGCGCGCCGAGCCGCCCGCCGCGCATCTGGCCCGGGTGGACGAACTGGCCCACGCGGTCGCGCTGGCCGGTCTCGCCGGTCAGGTGTCGGTGCAGTACGGGCCGACCGCCGTGCAGTGGTGCAGCCCGCAACTGCTCGCCGCGGTGGCGCAGGCCTCGGCCGACACCGGCCGCGGCGTGCACATGCACCTGCTGGAAACCCGCTACCAGCGCGAGTGGGCCGATCGCGCCCACCCCGAGGGCATCGTGCGCATGCTCGATGCGATCGGGCTGCTCAGCCCGCGGCTCACGCTGGCCCACTGCGCCTGGGCGCGCCCCGAGGAGCTCGCGCTGCTGGCCGAGCGGGGCGTGACCATCGCGGTGAACACCTCCTCGAACCTCGGGCTGCGCTCGGGCATCGCGCCGGTGCCCGAGATGCTGCGCCAGGGCTGCCGGGTGGCCATGGGCCTTGACGGCATGGCCTTCGACGAGGACGACGACGGGCTGCGCGAACTGCGGCTGGCCTGGGCGCTGCACCGCGGCTGGGGCTTCGAGCAGACCATGTCGCGCCCCCAGCTCTGGGACTTCGCGCTGCGCAATGGCAGGCGCAGTGTCGATGGGCCGGCCACCGGGCAGAGCGCCTGCGCCGAAGGGCCGCTGCTGGCCCCCGGCAAGCCGGCCGACCTGCTCGTGCTCGACTGGGACTCGCTGGACGACGACACGCTGTTCGACGATGTCGACCCGCTCGATCTGCTGATGGCGCGGGCCCACGGCGGGCACATCGACAGCCTCTACGTCGGTGGCCGGGCGGTGGTGTCGGGCGGCCGCGTGACCGGCGTGGACGAGCCCGCGATGCGCGCCGAGCTGCTCGCGCGCACCCGCGCCGCGCTGGCCGACAACCCGGGCTTCGCGGCCTGGCGAAGCACGCTGGGCGAGATGGCCGAGGATCTCGGCCCGTTCTACCGGCGCGGCGGGCTGGGCTGCTGCTGAGCGGGCGCGGGGCGCGGGGCGCGCGGCGCTAGTGCCCGCCTCGGGCAAGCAGCCCCGGGGGCACGCCGCGCGCGAGCTCGGCGAGCACCTCGGCCGCCGCCACCTCGCGGCAGCCGGCCGCGTTCTGCCCGGCCCACAGCGGCGAGAACTCGCCGCTTCCGCGCGCCTCGGCGGCGGCGCGCAGCGCACCCGACGCCGTGCCTGCCAGAGGAAAGGCCGGCGCGGCCGCATCGATCGGGCCGTACTCGCGCATCATCCGATTGACCAGGCCGCGCGCCGGCCGCCCGGTGAACAGATTGGTGAGCGCCGTGCCTCGCGCGTCGGCCTCGCGCAGCGCCGCCCGATGCAGGGCCGAAGTTTTCGCCTCCGGGCACAGCAGGAAGGCGGTGCCGGCCTGCACGCCGGCCGCCCCGAGGGCGAACGCGGCGGCCACGCCGGCGGCATCGACGATGCCGCCGGCCGCGATCACCGGAACGTCCACGGCCCGGGCCACCTGCGGCAGCAGCGCGAACAGGCCCTGCTGCGTGGCGAGATCGTTGCCAAGGAAGATGCCCCGGTGGCCGCCCGCTTCCAGGCCCTGCGCGACGATGGCGTCGGCGCCGTGGTCGCGCAGCCAGCGCGCCTCATCGACCGTGGTGGCTGACGACAGCACGACCGCGCCCATCGCCTTCACCCGCGCCAGCAGACCGGCCGCCGGCAGCCCGAAGTGAAAGCTCACCACCGGCGGGCGCACGGCCTCGAGCAGATCGGCCGCGGCCTCGTCGAAGGGCTGTCGCCCCGGGCCCTCGGGTATGGCCGCCGGGTCGAGGCCGAACTCGCGCAGCGCCGGGCCCAGCCGGTGGCGCCAGCGCCGCTCGCGCGCGGCATCAGGCTCGGGTTGCGCATGGCAGAAGAAATTCACGTTGAACGGCCCGCGGGTGCCGGCGCGCACCGCGGCGAGCTCCTCGCGCATCGCCGCCGGCGCGAGCATCGCGCAGGGCAGCGAGCCCAGGGCGCCGGCCTGGCTCACCGCGACCGCGAGCGCGCTGCCCTGCACCCCGGCCATGGGGGCCTGGACGATGGGCAGGGCGGTTCCGATCAGTTCGGTCAGGGTCTTCATCGCGATTCCGGTCACGAAACGATAGCGCCCGTTTATAGCATTCCCGGCGCGTCCGATGCCGCGCTGCGTCATGACGCCGTCATCGTCGGACGCTAGCCTGCCGGCGATGATGAAAACGATTACATCGCGATGACGGTAACGCAGGTCGCCCGGCGTGCCGGCGTGTCGGCCGCAACCGTCTCGCGCGCCTTCAACTCGCCCGATCTGGTGGCGCGCGCCACGCTCGCGCGGGTTCGCGAGAGCGCCCGCGCGCTCGGCTTCGTGCCCAACGCCAGCGCCAGAACGTTGCGCACGCAACGAAGCCGCATCCTCGGCGTGGTTCTGCCCACGCTGCGCAATCCGGTATTCGCCGAGTGCCTGGAGGGCATCGCCGCCCGCGCCCGCGACGCGGGCTACGCGATCGTGCCGCTGTTCACCGACTACACCACCGCGCGCGAGCGCGACGCCATCGCTCACCTGCTGGCGCGCGACGTCGACGGCGTGATCCTCACGGTGGCCAGCGCCGCCCGCTCGGCCAGCCTAGCGCGGCTGCGTGAGGCGCGGCTGCCCTACGTGCTCGCCTACAACCGCCACCCGGCGCAGCCGTGCGTGTCGGTCGACGGCGAGCAGGCCTGCGCGCAGGCCACCGGCCGGCTGCTCGCGCTCGGCCACCGGCGCATCGCGATGGTCAGCGGCACGCTCGCCGCCTCCGATCGCGCCCGCCAGCGCCATCGCGGCTTCGCGCGGGCGATGGCCGCCGCGGGCACGGGCCGAGCCGAACTGATCGAAGTGCCTTTCCTGCAGGACGCCACGCAGGCGCTCGCCGCCAGGCTGGCGCGGGCCGACCGGCCGACCGCGCTGCTGTGCTCCAACGATCTGCTCGCGCTGCGCAGCCTGCGCGCCGCGGCACTCGCCGGCCTGCGCGTGCCCGATCAGCTCTCGGTGGTCGGCTTCGACGGCATCGCGCTCGGCGAGGCGCTCGCGCCCCGCCTGAGCACCGTCGTGCAGCCCAGCGGCGCGATGGGCGCCGCCTGCGTCGACTGGCTGCTGCGCGCGATCGCCGGCGGCAACCCGCCGCTGGCCGCCGACAGCATCAGCCTGCCCTTCGCACTGCGCGAAGGCGAAACCTGCGCGCCGCCCCCCAGGGCGAAGCGCGCTGCCTCCCCGGCGCGAGCCCGATCGCGTCACTCCCACCCCGTACGGAGCTCCCCATGAAACTGCCCAACCTGCTTGCCCGCGTCGGCCTTGCCGCCGGGCTGCTCGCCGCCGGGGCCGCCGCCCAGGCCCAGACCGCCATCTGCTACAACTGCCCGCCCGAGTGGGCCGACTGGGCGAGCCAGCTGCGCGCGATCAAGGCCAAGACCGGCATCACGATCCCGCCCGACAACAAGAACTCGGGCCAGACCCTCGCGCAGCTGGTCGCCGAGAAGGCCAGCCCGGTGGCCGACATCGCCTACTACGGCGTCACTTTCGGCGTGCAGGCCCGCAAGGATGGCGTCACCGCCGCCTACAAGCCGGCCGCCTGGAACGAGATCCCCGACGGCCTGAAGGACCCCGAGGGCCACTGGTTCACCATCCACTCCGGCACGCTCGGCTTCATGGTCAATGTCGATGCGCTCAAGGGCAAGCCGATCCCGCGTTCGTGGGCCGACCTGCTCAAGCCCGAGTACAAGGGCCTGATCGGCTACCTCGACCCGGCCTCGGCCTTCGTCGGCTACGTGGGGGCGGTGGCGGTCAACAACGCCCGCGGCGGCAGCCTCGACAACTTCGGCCCGGCGATCGACTGGTTCAAGGCACTCAAGAAGAACGACCCCATCGTGCCCAAGCAGACCTCCTACGCGCGGGTGCTCTCCGGCGAGATCGCGATCCTGCTCGACTACGACTTCAACGCCTACCGCGCCAAGCACAAGGACAAGGCCAACGTCGAGTTCGTGATCCCGGCCGAAGGCACGGTGGTGGTGCCCTACGTGATGAGCCTTGTTGCACGCGGCCCGAACGCGGCCAACGGCCAGAAGGCGCTCGACTTCATCCTGTCCGACGAAGGCCAGGCGATCTGGGCCAACGCCTTCCTGCGGCCGATCCGCGCCTCGGCCATCTCCAAGGAGGCGCAGGCCCGCTTCCTGCCCGCCAGCGAGTACGCCCGCGCCAGGGCGGTCGATTACGCGAAGATGGCCACGGTCCAGAAGGCCTTCTCGGATCGCTACCTCAAAGAGGTTCAGTGATCGCAGCCTGCCTGGCGCCGGCGGCGGCGCTGTTCGCCGCCTTCTGGCTGCTGCCGATGGCCTGGCTGGTGGCGCTGCCGGCGGCGCGCGGCTGGGAGACCTACTTCGCGGTCCTCACCAGCGCGCGCTACGCCACGAGCCTTGCCAACACGGTCGCGCTGTCGCTGGCGGTCACGGCCGCCACACTCGCGCTCGGCGCGGCGGTAGGCCTGTACCTGGCGCGCCGGCGCTTTGCCGGGCGCCGCCTGCTGCTGTCGCTGCTCACGCTGCCACTCTCGTTTCCGGGCGTGATCGTGGGCTTCTTCATGATCCTGCTGGGCGGCCGCCAGGGAGCGGTCGCGCAGCTCGCCGAAGCGCTGGGCGGCGAGCGCTTCACCTTCGCCTACGGACTGACCGGCCTGTTCCTCGCCTACCTCTACTTCTCGCTGCCACGGGCCATCGCCAGCTACGAAGCCGCCGCGCAGGCCATGGATGCCTCGCTCGAGGAAGCGGCGCGCTCGCTGGGCGCCTCGCGCTGGCGCATCCTGCGCGACGTCTGGGCGCCGGCGCTCGCGCCCACCACGCTGGCCTGCGGCGCCATCGTCTTTGCCACCGCGATGGGCGCCTTCGGCACTGCCTTCACGCTGGCCAGCAAGTTCGAGGTGCTGCCCATCACCATCTACGGCGAGTTCACGAACTACGCGAACTTCGCGCTCGCCGCCGCGCTGTCCATTGCGCTCGGGCTGATCACCTGGCTGGTGCTGTTCCTCGCGCGTCGCCTCGGCGGGCCGGCGGCCGGCGCGGCCATCTGAGCCATGGCCACCACTCGCCCCGCCCCGCTGCTGGCCGCGCTCACCGCGCTGGTGGCGCTGTTCACGCTCGCGCCAATGGTGCTGTCGGTCACGGCCGGCCTCATCGGCAACTACAGCGTCGGACTGAAGAGCGGCTTCACGCTGCGCTGGCTGGGCGAGGTCTGGGCGGGCTATGGCGACACCATCGGGCGCTCGATGCTGCTGGCCGCCGCCTGCGTGGCCGGCACGCTCGTGGCGGGCGTGCCCTGCGCCTACGCGCTGGCGCGCAGCCGTTCGCGCGCGATGCGCCTGTTCGAGGAACTGATCACGCTGCCGGTAGCCGTGCCGGGCCTGGCCACCGCGCTGGCACTCATCCTGGCCTACGGGCAGCTGCGCGGCTTCCGGCAGAGCTTCGCCTTCATCCTGGTCGGTCACCTGGTGTTCACGCTGCCCTTCATGGTGCGCACCGTGGCCGCCGCCTTCGCTCGGCCCGAGCTCGTCGCGCTCGAGGAGGCCGCCCGGTCGCTGGGCGCGGGTTTCGTGCGGCGGTTTCTCGGCGTGCTGGTGCCGGCGGTGATGCCCTCGATCGTGGCCGGCAGCCTGATGGTGTTCACCTTGTCGGTGGGCGAGTTCAACCTCACCTGGATGCTGCACACGCCGCTCACGCGCACGCTGCCCGTAGGCCTGGCCGACAGCTACGCGTCGATGCGGCTCGAGATCGGCTCGGCCTACACGCTGCTCTTCTTTGTCGTGGTCCTGCCGGTGCTCTGGGGCCTGCAGTGGCTGGGCGCACTCTTCGAGAAACGCTATGGATCCGATGGTTGAGCCCGCAACGGCCGGGGTGCGCGTGGGTGTCGAGGCCTGCGCGAAGACCTTTCCCGGCGGCGTGCGGGCGCTGCGCCCCAGCACGCTCGCGGTGGAGCCCGGCGAGGTGCTCGCGCTGCTCGGCCCCTCGGGCTGCGGCAAGACCACCCTGCTGCGGCTGATCGCGGGGCTCGAAAGCCCCGACGCCGGAGGCCGCGTGCGCTTCGGCACCGACGACGTGACGGCGCTGCCCATCGAGCGCCGCGGCGTGGGCATGGTCTTCCAGCACTACGCGCTGTTTCCGCAGATGACGGTGGCCGCCAACATCGGCTACGGCCTGCGCATCCGCGGTGTGCCCGACGAGCAGCGCCGCCAGCGCGTCGGCGAGCTCGTCGATCTGGTGCGCCTGGGCGGCCTCGAGAACCGCCGTCCGGCCGAGCTCTCGGGCGGCCAGCGCCAGCGGGTGGCGCTGGCGCGCGCGGTCGCGATCCGACCGCGGGTGCTGCTGCTCGATGAGCCGCTCACCGCGCTCGATGCCAAGCTCAAGGAGCAGTTGCGCGAGGAGCTCGCCGAGCTGCTGCGCCGCCTGGGCATCACCGCCATCCACGTGACCCACGACCAGCAGGAGGCGCTGGCGATCGCCGACCGGCTTGCGATCATGCGCGCCGGCGAGATCGTCGGCATCGGCTCGGGCGAGTCGCTCTACCGTGCACCGGGCCACCCGTTTCTCGCCGAGTTCCTCGGGCGGGTCAATCGGGTGGCGCGCGACGACGCCGCGCGGGCGACCGGGCGCGTGCGGCTGGCCGATGCCGACTGGCCCTGCCCGCCGGCGCTGCTTGGCTGTCAGGCCCTGCTGGTGCGGCCCGACGACGTGCTGGTGGGCGAGCCGGGCGAGGGCGCGGCCACGATGCGCGTGGCCCGCCGCGTGTTCCTGGGCGACCGCGTTCAGCTTCACCTGAGTGGCGCGGCCGCCCCCCTGACCGCCGAGACGCACCGCGACAGCCCGGCGGCGGTCGGCGACACGGTGGGGGTGCGCATCGCGCCCGAACGCTGGATGCCGGGCGAGGCCGGCGGCTGAAATCCGGCCGCCGGCATTCGATCCCACCCGTGCTTTCGCCGACACGCCCGTCGCGGTCCGTACCCCATCCGCCCGCAAGCCAGACCCGCACCCGGAGCCCGTCATGACCCTCATCGCGCAACTGTCCGACCCGCACATCCGCGAACCCGGCCGCCTTGCCTACGGACGGGTGGATACCGCGGCCTATCTGGCGCGCGCGGTGGCTGCTCTGGGCGCCCTGCCGCAGCAGCCCGATGCGGTGCTGATCACCGGCGACCTGGTCGATTTCGGGCGTCGTGCCGAGTACGAGCACCTCGCGCGCCTGCTCGCGCCGATCACGGCGCCGGTCTACCTGCTGCCCGGCAACCACGACGATCCGGCGATGCTGCGCGCCTGCTTCCCGGCGCACGCCTACCTGGCCAACCCGGTGGCCGGCCGCTACGCGCAGTACGCGGTGCGCATCGGTGCGCTGCGCGTGCTCGCGCTCGACACCACGGTGCCGCGCGCCAGCCACGGCGAGCTTTGCGATGAACGTCTCGACTGGCTCGAGGCCGAACTCGGCGCGGCCGCTGGCGAGCCGGTCATCGTGGCCATGCATCACCCGCCATTTCCCACCCTGATCGGGCACATGGATGCGATCGGCCTGCGCGCCGGCGGCGAGCGGCTGCGCGCGATCGTCGCGCGTCACCCCAACGTCGAGCGCATCGTCTGCGGCCACCTGCATCGGGCGATCGACGTGCGCTTCGGCGGCACGATCGCGAGCACCTGCCCGGCACCGGCCCATCAGGTCTGCCTCGACCTCTCGCCCCAGGCCGCCTCGGCCTTCGCGATGGAGCCGCCCGGCTTCCGGCTGCATGCCTGGGCGCCCGGCACCGGCGTGGTCACGCACCTGGCGGCCATTGGCGATTTCGACGGCCCCCATCCCTTCCACGAGCCGGATGGGGCGCTGATCGACTGAAGCGTCGCCGCCGCCCGGCCCGAACGCTCGCGCCGCGGGGCAGCGCGAGCACGAAGCTTCGCCGGCCTCAAGGCCCCGAGTTCGGCGAGGGGCGATGATCGCAAGGCCCGACCCCGCTGCGCCGGGGCTCGTCCTGCGGACCCCTCGCGATGCCAGCCTCACGGCCCCGACTCCTTCTCGACCACGTCTACGATCACGAGACGCGGTGGCGCGACCGGGTCTACCTGACCCAGCCGCTGCCCGGCGGCGCCACCGTCGATCACACCTGGGGCCAGGCAATGGACGAGGCGCGCCGCATGGCCTCGCACCTGCGCGGCCTGGGTCTGGGGCAGGGTGAGCGCCTGGCGCTGCTGTCGCGCAACTGCGCGCACGGCATCATCGCCGAGCTGGCGATCTGGATGGCCGGATGCGCCACGGTGTGGCTCTATCCGAACGAGCATCCCGATACGCTGCGGTTCGAACTCGCCCACAGCGACGCCCAGCTGATCTTCATCGGGCATCTGGACGAATGGCCCCGCATGGCCGCCGCCGTCCCGGCAACACTGCCGCGCATCGCGCTGCCGCGCGCCGCACCCGACGCGGGCGAGCCCTGGGAATCGATCGTCGCAGCCCGCGAGCCCCTGCCAGGGCGCCCGGCACGCGCGCCGGGCGACATCGCGATGCTGATCTACACCTCGGGCGCCACCGGCGAACCCAAGGGCGTGCTGCACGACTTCGGGCACGTGTCGGCGGCAGTCGCGAGCATCGTGGCCACCATCGGCTACGGCCCCGCCGACCGCCTGATCTCGTACCTGCCGCTGGCCCACGTCTTCGAGCGCGCCTACATCGAGTGCGCAAGCCTGATGGCAGGCGGCCGCATCTTCTTCGCCGACAGCCCGGCCACCTTCCTGGCCGACCTGCGCCGCGCGCGGCCGACACTGTTCCTGTCGGTGCCGCGGCTGTGGGCGCGCTTCCAGCAGGGTGTGTTCGAGCGGATGGCGCCCTCGCGCCTCGAGCGCCTGCTCGCCGTGCCGCTGCTCGGTCGCCTGGTCGCGCACCGCGTGCTCGCCGGCCTGGGCCTGGATCGGGTGCGCATCGCCGGCAGCGGCTCGGCGCCCATCCCGCCCGAGCTGATCGCCTGGTACCGCCGGCTGGGGCTGAACCTGCTCGAGGGCTACGGCATGACCGAGGACTTCGCCTGCTCGCACATGTCGAGGCCCGGGGCGCAGCGACCGGGCTGCGTCGGCCTGCCGTTTCCCGGCGTGGCGGTGCGCATCGCAGGCGACGGCGAGGTGCTGGTGCGCTCGCCGGGGCGCCTGGTCGGCTACCTCGGCCGGCCCGATCTCGATGCCGCGAGCTTCACCGCCGACGGCTACTTCCGCACCGGCGATCGCGGCGAGATCGGCAGCGACGGCCTGCTGCGCCTCACTGGCCGAATCAAGGAGCTCTTCAAGACGGCCGGCGGCAAGTACGTTGCGCCCGCACCCATCGAGAACCGGCTGGAGCGCCATCCGATGGTGGCGATGGCGCTGGTGACCGGGGTGGGCCGGCCGCAACCGTGCGCGCTTGTGGTGCTCACCGACGCCTCGCGCGCTCGCGCGGGCGATCCGGCCAGCCGCGCTGGGATCGAACAGGAACTCGGCGCGCTGCTCGAGGAGGTCAATGCCGAGCTGCCGGGCTACGAGCGGCTGCGCATGCTGGTGGTGGTGCCCGGGCCGTGGTCGGTGGACAACGGCCTGCTCACGCCGACGCTGAAGATCCGCCGCGCGCGCATCGAGGAGGCAGTGGCCGGCGCGATGGCCGGCTGGTATGCGCAGCGCGGCCCGGTGGTGTGGGTCTGAACGGCGGCGCCGCGCCCGGCCTCAGTTGCCCTGCCCGCTCTTGCCGTGACCTGCGTGACCCGAGTGCCCGGCATGGCCGGCGCCCGCGCCCATCGCGTTGATGGGCCGCACCTGTGCCTTGAGCTCGACCGTCTCGCGACGGCCATCGCGGCCCTGCACGACGAGGGTGAAGGGCACGCTGTCGCCGTCCTTGAGCTGCGCCTTCAGGTCGATGAGCATGAGGTGGAAGCCGCCGGGACGCAGCATCACCGGCTTGCCCGCCGGCAGATCGAGGCCCGCGATCTGGCGCATCTTCATGACGTTGCCGTCCATCGCCATCTCGTGGATCTCGACCACGCGGGCGGCAGGCGAGCTCGCTTCGACGAGACGGGCGTCGGACGCGGCGGTGAGCTGCATGAAGGCGCCGGCAGCGGTCTGCGCGGGCACGGTGGCGCGCAGCCAGGGGTCCTTGACGGCAACCTGGGCGTGGGCGGATGCGGCGGCCAGCGCCAGCGCGAGGCCGGCGACGCGCAGTCGGAGCAGGTACATGGTGGACAGATCCGGATGGCGGAAGGAATGCCGCTCAGAACGAGCCCGGGCGGGATCCGGATTCGGCTGGGCGCGAGTTGCAGCGAAGTTTAGCGCAGGGGCGGGGCGGCGCCGGCGGCGCGCGACCACCACAACGCAAGCGGGCCGAGCAGCACCCCGCCGCCCAGCACCGCGAAGGCGGCCAGCCAGCCAGCCGGGCTCTCGGCGCCGCCGAAGGCATCGAGCGCCACGCCCACCGCCCAGCCGGCGGCGGCCGACAGGCCGAAGCCCGCCATCGAGTGCATGGCCATGGTCGCGCCCTTGAAGCGCGGCTCGGCGCTCGCACTCATGCCGGCGGTGAGCGAGCCTGAATCGGCCGGCACCGTGAACGCGTAGAGGAGCACCAGCGCGAGCAGCAGCCAGGCCGGGCCGCTTGCCAGCAGGCCGAGCGCGAGGGCCACCACCGCCGAGGCGATCTGGATGAGCGTGATCGCCCGGTGGCGGCCGTAGCGGATCGACCACTCGTTGCCGACGATGCTCGCGGGCATGGCAATCAGCGTGACAAGCACGCTGACCGTGATCGGCTCGAGCAGCGCGCCGCCCTCGTGGCGCGCCGCCACGAAGGTCCAGAAGGCCACCACCCAGGTGCGCAGGCCGTAGAGTTCGAAGCAGTGGGCCCCGTAGCCCAGGATGTAGCCCATCGCGCCGCGGTTGCGCAGCACCGGCCTGAAGTCGAGCAGGCGCGCGTCTGGCGAAGGCGGCGGGGGCGCGACCGGACGCATCGCGGCGGCCGCCGCGACCATGATCATCGGGCCCAGGCCGGTGATCGCGAAGGCCCAGCGCCAGCCGATCGCGTCGGCGACCACCTGCGAGACCAGAAACGACAGCCCCACCCCAAGCGAGTAGCTCGAGGTGTACAGCGTCACGCTGCGCGAGGCATCGCCCGGATCGAGCCGGTCGGTGAGCGCGCGCAGCCCCGGCATGTAGGCACCGGCAAACCCCGCGCCGGCAAGCGCCCACAGCAGCATCGCCGACCACAGGCCCTGCGCGAGAAAGCCGAAGGCGATGGTGGCGCCGGCGCTGGCCAGCGAGCCGGCGAGCAGCAGCCGACGCGCGTCGATGCGGTCGGTGAGCGAAGCGAGCAGCGGCACCGCAACCATGTAGCCGGCCGCGTAGGCCGCGGCCAGCAGGCCGGCCTGCGCGTTGGAGAGGCCCCAGAGGGGGATGAGATGCCCGACCATCACGGCCGGCACCACGACGTGCGGCAGCAGGTTGCCGACCTGGCCTGCGCACATCGCGAACACGAGGGTCTTGCCGCGCATCGGGGGCGGGCGGGCACGCGCCCGCTGGCGGGAAAACGCTCACCCTAGGCCAGCCCGCATCCCGGAGCAACGGCCCGCGTCGCGCGCGGTGGCGCAGGGCCTTCCGTTTTCGCGACCGGGCGCCGGTGGCGCCTCGCTCCGTTTTCGGCGGGCGGACCGCCGGCGGCGCTCGGCGTGATCGCTAAGATGCGCTACCGCTGTTGACCCGCGCCGCGTCGCCGCCGACGCGCCACCCCGGAGGACCGCCATGGCCGAGCACATGATCCCCACCGCCGCCCTGCATCGCTGGGTGGTCGACCTCTTCCGCGCCGCGGGCTCGAGCGACCGCGAGGCCACGCTCACGGCCGACCATCTGGTGGGCGCCAACCTCGCCGGCCACGATTCGCACGGCGTGGGCATGGTGCCGCGATACGTCGATTCGCTGCTCAACGACGAGTTGCAGATCAACCGCACCGTGACCGTGCTCTCGGACACCGGCACCATGCTCTCGGTCGACGGACAGCGCGGCATGGGTCAGTCGGTCACGCACCAGGCGATGGAGCTCGCGATCGAACGCGCGCGCGCCCACGGCGTGTGCGTGCTGGGCCTGCGCCACTCGCATCACCTCGGCCGCGTCGGCCACTGGGCCGAACAGGCGGTGGCCGCGGGCATGGTCTCGATCCACTTCACCAATGCCGTGACGCGCAACATCCTGGTCGCGCCGCACGGCGGCGGCGAGGCCCGCTACAACACCAACCCGTTCACGGTGGGCATGCCGCGCGCCGACGGTGGCCCGATCATCCTCGACTTCGCCACCAGCGCGGTGGCGCAGGGCAAGGTGCGGGTGGCCTACAACAAGAAGGTGCCGGTGCCCCCGGGCAGCCTGCTCGACGTGAGCGGCGAGCCCACCAACGACCCGGCCGTGATGTTCGAGCCGCCCGAGGGCCCGCACGGCGCGCTGCGCCCCTTCGCCGGCCACAAGGGCTACGCGCTGGGCGTGGTGTGCGAACTCCTCGGCGCGGCGCTGATCGGCGGCGACACCCAGCGCCTCGAAACCCGGCCGCAGCGCTTCGGGGTGTGGAACAACATGCTCGCGATCGTCTTCGATCCGTCGCGCATCGCCGGCGCAGCCGGCTTCGAGGCCGAGGCGCGCCGCTTCGTCGAGTGGCTGCGCTCGGCAAAGCTCTCGAGCGAGGGCCACGGCATTGGCGGCATCCACGTGCCGGGCGACCCCGAGCGGATCTCGCGCAAGGCGCGCGCGCACCAGGTGCCGATCGACCCAGGCACGATGGCGCAGATGGATGCGGCCGCAACGGCCATCTCGCGCCGCTTCGGCCAGTCGCCGGGGCCGCTGTCGGCGCTCGAGCGCGGCTGCTGAATACCGTCAGGCAACCGCGGCGGCGGCTCGGGCGCGCGGGGCAAGCGCACCGATGCGGTTCCAGGTGATCAGGCGCAGCGAGCCGTCGTGGGCCTCGGCCAGCGCGGTGAGGCTCTCGACCCAGTCGCCGTCGTTGCAGTAGAGCACGCCGTCGATCTCGCGGATCTCGGCCTTGTGGATGTGGCCGCACACCACACCATCGAGGCCTCGGCGGCGCGCCTCGCGCGCCAGCGCCTGCTCGAAGTCGCTGATGAACGAGACCGCGTTCTTGACCCGGTGCTTCAGGTACTGCGACAGCGACCAGTACTGCAGCCCCAGCCGCGAACGCGCCCGGTTGAACCAGTGGTTCAGGCGCAGCGACACCGTGTAGAGCGCATCGCCGACGAAGGCCAGCCACCGCGCGTGCTGGATCACGCCGTCGAAGCGATCGCCGTGGATGACCAGCAGCCGGCGGCCGTCGGCCGTCACGTGCACCGACTCGTCGGCGACCTCGATGTCCCCGAACGACAGCCCGATGAACTGACGGGCGAACTCATCATGGTTGCCCGGCACGAAGATCACCCGCGTGCCCTTGCGCGCCTTGCGCAGCACCTTCTGCACGACGTCGTTGTGGCTCTGGTTCCAGTACCAGCCCCGGCGCAGCTGCCAGCCGTCAATGATGTCGCCCACCAGGTAGAGCGTGTCGCACTCGTTGTGGCGGAGGAAATCGAGCAGGTAGGCGGCCTGGCAGCCCGAGGTGCCCAGGTGCACGTCGGAGATCCAGATCGTGCGGTGGCGCTGCACGCCTTGCGGCGGCGGAGGCTCGTCGACATGCGAGGAATGGCTGTCGCGCAGAATTCCGGCGAGGTCTTCGCGTTTCATGGTCGGCGGCTCCTGCGCGCATTCGACGCCCGCCGGATGACAGGGTCGTGAAGGCGCGTGACGCGCGGGCTGCTCCCGCGGCAAGGGCTGCTCATCTGTTGGGCCGACGCATCAGGGCTTCGCCCATTCTGAGTCGCCGGCCGGCTTCGATGCCGTCGGCCAACGCGAATCCGGCCGGGGCAAAGACGATGATCGTCGAGCCGTGCTCGAACCAGCCGAGCTCGTCGCCGCGCGCGCACCGATGGGCGCAGCGCGTCACCGCCGGGCCGCGCCAGCGCAGGTGATAGACCACATCCAGCCAGTGCAGCCGCACGCTGGCCACCAGCACGGCCGCCACCGCGACCAGGCTCACCCGCTGTCCGGCATCGTCCAGCCGCTGCGTGATCACCACCCGCTCGTTGCGGCAGAACAGGCGCTCGATGCGTGACAGCGCGATCGGATTGACGTTCCAGGCGTCGCCCGACAGATAGGTGACCCGCTCGATCTCGCCGTCGTCGACCGCGTGGAAGCGGTGATACATCGCCGAGGTGAGCCGCAGGGTGGCATAGCAGCCGCCGGCCAGGCCGGCCGCCGCCTCGTCGGAGCCGAAGAGTTCGCCGATCTCGTAGGGAAAGCCCTTGGCCTGAAAGACCCGCGTGCCGTCGACCGCACCGCAGGCCCCCACGATGGCATCGCAGGGACTCACCAGCACCGCGGCGTCGGGGTCGATCGGCCGGGAGCCGGGTGCGAGCTCGCGCGTGAAGAGCTCGTGCAGGCTGCGGAAGTCGGCCGTCCTTGCATCCGACAGGTCGATGTCGGTGAACAGGCGCCATACCGCGAGGCTCGCGCGGGTCAGCCAGCGACTGCGCAGCTTCGAGTACCGACCCATCAGCCGCGTGAGCGCGATGCGCGGAATCCGGTTGGTGAGCAGGAAGTTCAGCCGCTCGTGGGCGGCGAGGCTGGCGAGCGGGCGCAGCGCCCTGGCCGATCGGGGGGTGGTCACGGGCATGTAAAGCGCAAGGCCTAAGAAGGTGTTTTCGTCAGGGGGAAGGCCAGATGGACGCATCGATCGCCCTGGCGGCGCTGGGCGGCGCCGGCGCGCTTGCCGCGCTGCCCGCACTGAAGCGCCGCATCGAACTGTCGCGCGCCAAGCACCGCTCGCTCGCCGGCCACGCCAGGCTGTCGCGACGCGTCGCCGGGCAGGTGCCGTACTACGCGTTCGAGGGCGACCGCTTCTTCGACGCCGACGGCGCGCCGGCCGAGATCGCATCGCGCCGGCGCGCCGGCTTCGAGCGCCTGGCCGAGCTCTACGAGACGCGCTACGCGCGCACCCGCGCACGCACCGCCGAGGTTCTGCCGGGCCTGTCGGACCTGCAGTTCACCAGCCGCTACCGGGTGCCGTTTCCGTTCAGCGAGGCCGTGCGCCAGCGGCTCGCCGCCGGATCCTTCGCGGCGGCCGCGGAAGGCTTCGAGCTCATCGACCTCGATGGCAACCGGCTGATCGACCTCACCGGCTCCTACGGGGTGAACCTGCTTGGCATCGACTTCTACAAGGCTTCGATCGCCGAGGCGGTGCGGCGCGCCGACGCGCTCGGGCCGGTGCTCGGCGCATGCCATGAGGCGGTGGCCGACAACGTGCGGCGCCTGCGCG
>Ga0315904_10006217_pt1 | contig 16391 bp, 12 predicted proteins | sample LakEriMetagenome_6_FD_203529 | JGI IMG/M metagenome (GOLD analysis project Ga0315904, IMG submission 203529) | Freshwater fungal communities from buoy surface, Lake Erie, Ohio, United States - Buoy 12 MA120 | ecosystem: Environmental > Aquatic > Freshwater > Lake | place: USA: Lake Erie, Ohio... | reverse complement strand
CATTCCGTACGGCGGATTTTTCATGGTTCCCTTTACTGCTCTGGTAAATGCCCCGGGATCATTATCCCACTGTTCGGGATGTAAAGTTGATAATGCAGGGGTATTGGGAAAATAGGTAAATGTAGCAGTTCCTTCACTATCCGAAACACCATATTCCAATACTTTCAGCCTTCCATGACCATGAAGTTGAGCATTCTTAGAAAGTATTTCCGCGATATCAGGAATCGGTTCGAAACAATAAACGGAAACATTCTTGGCACGCCGAAGAGCGCGCACGCCGAAGACACCTATATTGGCGCCTACATCGAAGATGACATCATCATCCGAGATGGTTATGCCATGCTGGAGGTAGCCCTCTACATGGTGATCAAGCATTTTGGCTTCCGGTTTTCTGAGACAATAGATCTCAGTTCCGTCGGTAAGTCTGGTTTTATTCATTTAGTCCTGAATGGATAAAAAATCAGTTCACAAGATACATTTTTTAACCGTAGAAAGCAACACTGATTGTTCATCGGAAGATCTTCACGACATCAATCCTGATTATCAAGTAACGAATCGAGGGAATTCTTCATCTTAATGTACTGCAAATAAGTGAAGACCCTTCGCAGGGAAAACAGTAAAATGATCAGCAGGATGGTGAAGATGAATAAAAACACCCAGCCAATGTCCGAAAGCGTAACGTTGGCTTGAATTGATGTCACAATGAATGCTAAATAATGGATCAGAAAAAGACCCGCTCCGACAAAAAATCCTACAACTTTACGGTAAATGATTAAGATCATGGAAGCCAGATATAAGGCAGAGGAAACTCCGAATCCTATTCCCAGTAAAATGTCTGTTCTTCGAAGATCCTGGTAGTCAGTATTTGGTGTTGAAAGAAAGGAAAAAGTCAGCAGGATCGAAAATATCAGGGGAAGGAGGAAGTTTGCAGCCGACTGAGCAATGTTGAACTTAGGGTGATTCCTGTTTACCACGGAATGCAAGCCATCGATCTTTAATTCGAATGCAAATGGTTCCTTCAATAACTTTAATTCCACCTTTCCCAGCTGATCATCCGGGAACACGACACCTTTCATCAGAGCTTTATGACCTTCCACTGATCCGATCAAACGGTTACGGTAAAACAATTGAGTTAGTCCGTATCCTCTCGTCCACTCAATGATGACAGGATCGTTCTTTCTTTTCGGATGAGGGAATTGCTGTTGAAAATCCATACTCAGCTAAATGGTTCGTCGATGATCTCATCCAGTGCTTCCGGTTCTGTAATCGCCTTTTGATGTTTACGGTAATTCAAGATGGCTCTCGCCGAAATGACAAGTGGAATGAGGTTGAGTAACATCATGATACCCGAACCGCTGATAAGTTCTCCCCATTCATAGATACCGAGGGAAAACGCGAACAGTCCACATTGAATCACAAGCATCAAAGCTCCAAGGATATAACCAAAGATCATGTTTGATACGAGCAGGATCACTGACGATCCATAGACTGTAAGTCCAATTGCACTGATCATGGTCAGGATCTCCTCTGCATCAAAGCCATTCGCGAGATCCCAAGATTCATAGATGTTCACGAAGATGATGAAATTGAGGATCAACGGAAAAATGAAATTCATTGCCGTCGATGGAATGTTGACAGATGGATGGTTTGTGTTTGAGGGTGAATGGATCTCATCAAAAAACACGTGAAGATCAAAGGGTTCTGCATAGAGCAGGAGTTTAAGGACACCGAGTTGATCGTAGATAAAGCTCACGCCTTCCAGCAATTTTTCTGCACTTTCAACCGCTCCGATTACTTCTCCCCGGTAATGAACGACAACGTTATCGTAAGCCCCTTCCCAGGTAACGATGACCGGATCATTCTTTCTTTTCGGATGTTCAAAGCGTCGCTGGAAGTGCATATCCGTTCGTAATCTTCGGTAATCTGGAAAATGATCGGTTCAGGATCAATCAACTCATGATCAGCTGACTTAATTTACAGTACTTCATGCAGTGTAACCTCAAAAACCAATACCGAATTTGCCGGAATAGGTCCCTGATTCTGGTTTCCGTATCCCAATGCCGATGGGATAAGCAGGATTCCATTTCCTCCTTCTTTAAAATACGGAATGCCTTCCGTCCAACCTTTAATGACTTGTTGCAGGTTAAAGGAGATCCCTTCAGCAGCACTTTCATCGAAAACAGTTCCATCGAGCAAATACCCTTTATAGGCTACTCGAACGTCAGAGTTAGCGTTGCATGAAGCTCCGGTTCCCTGATTTTCAATGAAGTAATATAAACCGGATGAGGTTCTGGTTGCATTAATCCCATTGTCTGAAATGTACTCTTTGATCAGATCGTCATCGATCTTTGCCTGTTTTTCAGCCTTTTTCTTGGCACAGGAAGCTGCTAAAAGAAACAGGATGGATAGGAAAATTAGTCTTCTCATGGCTCAAATATAACGAAAAACGCCTGCCGTTTGTAAAGGGCAGGCGTTGCGAAAATGATGTTCTTATCAGCCAAGGAAAGGGTAGCGGTAATCCGTTGGCGGAACAAATGTTTCCTTTATCGTTCTTGCAGATACCCAGCGAAGCAGGTTCATTGCAGCTCCTGCCTTGTCATTGGTACCGGATCCTCTGGCTCCACCGAATGGTTGCTGACCTACCACCGCGCCTGTTGGTTTGTCGTTGATGTAGAAGTTGCCGGCAGCATTTTCCAGAACCTTTGTGGCCAGATTAATGGCGTAACGATCGTTTGAAATGATCGAACCGGTCAGGGCATATTCTGAAGTTTCATCAAGAAGATGAAGGGTCTCTTCGAACTTGTTTTCATCATACACATAGATCGTCAGCACCGGACCAAAGATCTCTTCACACATGGTACGGAACTTTGGATTGGTCGTCACAACTGTTGTCGGTTCGATGAAATATCCTTTCGACTTATCATAGTTACCACCTGTGATGATCTCTGCATCAGGCTGGGATTTACAGTAGTCAATGTATCCGGCGATCTTGTCGAATGCTCTAGAATCAATTACGGCATTCACGAAGTTGGAAGTATCATCCGGTGAGCCGATCTTGAAAGAGCTCACTTGTTCTACAAAGATGCGTTTCACTTCAGGCCATATGTTTGAAGGAACGTATGCTCTTGATGCAGCAGAACATTTCTGACCCTGGAATTCGAAAGCACCTCTCGATAGTGCCGTAGCAACTTCGGCTGCACTAGCCGAGCTGTGGGCGATCACGAAATCCTTTCCACCCGTTTCACCTACAATGCGCGGATAGGAACGATAGATTTCCAAATTATTGGCAATGTTCTTCCATAGCTGTCGGAATACCCCTGTTGAACCGGTGAAATGCAGTCCGGCGAAATCCTTGTGTCCGAAGATCACATCACCTGCCACCTGACCGCTGACCGTTACCATGTTGATCACGCCATCTGGTACACCTGCTGCCTTGAACAGTTCCATGATCACCTGAGCAGAATAGATCTGAGACTCAGCAGGCTTCCAAACCACCACATTACCCATCATTGCCGGAGCAGCTGAAAGGTTGGCCGCGATCGACGTAAAATTGAAAGGCGTAAGGGCAAATACAAATCCTTCAAGCGGACGGTACTCCAGACGGTTCCACATGCCGGGCAATGATTCCGGCTGCTCTTTGTATATCTGGGTCATGTACTGCACATTGAAGCGGAAAAAGTCGATAAGCTCACAAGCAGCATCGATCTCCGTCTGAAACACATTCTTTGACTGCGCCAGCATGGTTGCGGCGTTCATTTTATCACGGAAAGGTCCGGCAAGCAGGTCAGCAGCCTTAAGGAATACGGCGGCTCTTTCTTCCCATGGCAGTGCAGCCCATGCCGCCTTAGCTTTAAGTGCTGCATCAATGGCCTGTTCTACGTGGGTTGCATCTCCGACATTGTAGTATCCAAGTATTTTCTGATGATCGTGAGGGGCGGTTAGAGGTTTCTTGTTCGCCGTTCGAATTTCTTTTCCTCCGATGTAAAGAGGAACATCGATCGGTGACTGATCAAACATTTCCTTATATTTCTTTAGAAGACTCTCCCGCTCAGCGCTACCAGGGGCATAAGCCTTCACTGGTTCATTCTTGGCTATCGGTACATGAAAGATCGCATTTGCCATGTGTAGTTTTTTTGCAAAAGTAACTATTGTTGATTATCCTTGCAATTGCCTTCACTGGCCTAAAGAAACTCTGTAATCATCATATCAAAGTGAAACCATTCCTTCTGTCTTTCATTGTGTTTTTAGGCACTTCGGTCACCATCACTTACGGACAATTTGAAAACGACCTGCAAGCGTATCGATCCACAAATAGTCTGGAACGCAAGACGGAGCTTGGCATCAAACTTTGGGGTTCACTCATACGGAATGAGCTGGATACATTGCGGAATATTGCATTCGAACTAATATTAAGAGGAGTAGAGGAAGGGAATGACCAGGCTGTGGCTGTAGGCAAGCGATCGCTTGGGACCGTGATGATCAGAAGTGGTGAGCCGGATAAGGGAATCTATTTTCTGAAGGAGGCGTTGAGTTATTTTACCGAGAAAGGCGATTTGGTCATTTCAACAGAAACCCTTAACGAGATCGGAAATGGATATTTGAATAAAGGTGAACCGGTCGAGGCAGAAAAATATTACTTGCGTTCCTTGAAAATAGGGAGGGATAGTCCGGATCCAACTAGCGTTTTTCTGGCAGAGATCAATCTTGGACAGGCCTATATTGGTATGAAGAACTTCGACAAGGCAAGTGCAATTATTCAGCACTACAAGAATGAGGCACTGAAACATGGTAAACTTGAGTCTGTGGCCAATGCGTATGCTCTGTTAGGAACGATCGAACAGCAGCGGAAGAACATTCCGTTAGCCATGGAGTACTTTACAAAAAGTGCCGATTTTGGCAAAAGGTCCAGTTCAATAGCTCAGCAGGCACATGCCTTGAACAATATGGCGATCGTATACTTTGAGAAAGGTGAAACGGATAAGACCCTTGATTTATTTAATCAGGCACTTGAGCTGAGAAGAAGGACGGGAAATGCGCGCTACGTGTGTGAATCGTTATATAATCTGGCAGGTTTGTATTTTGAGTTAGGAGACGATACCAAAGCGGAAGAGAATTACTTGAAAAGTCTGGATTTAGCGCGTGAGAAGAAATTAAGGAAGGATCAAATGGATGCGATAATGGGGTTGTGTGAGCTCTACAAAAAGAGAGGACAGCAAGAAAAGACGATCGGTCTGCTTGAAGAATACATAGAACTTCAAGATGCCTATTATTCACAAATGGCTTCCGATAATACCCATACAACCGATCTGATTGAAACTGTAAAGGAACTGGAAAATAAAAATCGTTTAAAAAAGAAGGATATCGAATTACAGCATCTTGAGCGCGCTACTCAGATGACCTGGTATCTCGTTTATGCGATTGGGACGCTCACTTTTCTTTCCCTTGTATTTCTGTATTTCTTCAGAAGAAAAGGAAAAGAAATTACGGAGGTTTAGTTAAGCTTTCCTGGGTATATCAGATCAAACTTTGGGATCTGAACCTGAAATAGTTCTCCGGTTGTTAGATTTCTGAACGTGTAGAAACCTTTCATGTATCCGATTTCTGAATTCAATTCGCAACCACTGACGTACGTGTATTTTTGTTCCGGATTAAGTATGGGTTGTTCTCCTACCACGCCTTCTCCCGAAACGTAAGACGCCTCTTCAAGCGAATCGAAAATAAACCAATCCCTACTCAATAGTTGTACCTTATGAGGATTGAGATTTTGCATGTCGATCCGGTAATTGAAGAAAAGTCTGTGATGCAGAAGATCCGACAGGTCAGGTCGGAATTGAGTTGTAACGGAGATTCGCACTCCTTCGGTGATCAGTGTATTTGTCATTGTGACGCGCTGAAAGTTGAATAAAATTAACCAATTACTGATGTAAAAACAATTATTGGGCGGATCAGTTTTTCACTTTTGACTTTTTTAACAACTATTTCTGGATGGATATCTCAATTTGAGTTAACTTTCGATTGTTAGGGCTTTCTTCATGGCATATATTTTGATGTTCGGGAAGGTCTTTTAAATGTTCGTCATGAAAAAAATGTACTCAGGGATCTTCTTTCTTGCCTTTTTAAGTGCTTCGCCTGTAATAGGGCAGGATCGCTTTTCGGAAGAATTCGGACCGATCAGAAAGGATCTCACGGCGTGGGATCCAATAAGAGGTGAATGGCTTGCCTCAAGTTTAGAGGCGATCTCCAGGAATGAACCTATTCCAGACAGAACTTTTCCGGAGGATTTTACGCCGGCTGAAATGCTGAGGGTCGCTCCGGCTTCAAGTCGAGACAATATAACCAACATAGTAAAACAACGAATTGCCAGTTCCGACCCTGAGTTTCAACCTCAGTGGAAACGCATGAACAAGGTGGTTACGGCCTCATCAGGTTGCAGACCGATCTCCGGCCGCAGTTATGGGGATCCCCATTTGGTTTCATTCGATGGCGCGAGTTATTCGTTTCAGACCGTCGGGGAATTTACACTCGCCAGATCACAGTCCGGAACTTTTGAGATCCAGGCAAGACAGAAAGCACAGTCTGAAAATTTCTCGCTCAATACTGCCGTTGCCATGAATGTGGCCGGTGACAGGGTCTGTATCTATGCAGAAGATAACCCTGGTGTAAGGATCGATCAACCGCTTACATTGAACGGTGCTCCTGTGAATGTCGGAAACTTTACGTATTTCCTTCCACATGGTGGAACGATCCGACAAACCGGTCAGGAATACTTGATCACATGGCCAACGGGTGAAACAGCCAAGGCAGAGATCAGAAGATCAGGAGTGATGCGTTTTATCAATATGACAGTTAACGTATATCCTTGTTCTGATGCTTATTTCGGGCTTCTAGGAAACGCCAATGGGCGCGAGAATGATGATTTTGGAACGCAATCGGGAAGAACCCCAACCATGATGGCTTTCTCAACCTTCGGTAATGATCAGTTGCAAAGAGGTTCTGATCTTGCCGAACAGGAATACCTGGCATTCCTTGCGCGCGACTTCGCCCGTGAACACAGAATTACGCAGGATGTTTCACTCTTTGATTACGGCCCGGGACAAAGTACACTGACCTTTACTGATCTGAGTTTCCCGAGAGTACATTACACCGTTGGACAACTTCCAGACGACCGCAGAGAAGCGGCACGAAGAGTGTGTGAGCAGAACGGTGTTGATGCAGCTGAAATGCGCGGATGTATCTTTGATCAGGGATACATCAATCTTCCACCTAGCCCGCGTCCTGTGATCACAGATCCCACCGATGGTGTAAAGCTGTCCAGATTGGAAAAGCCTCAGCTAAATGTCAACAGACCGGCTGAACCAATGCCGCTCAGACCAACAGATCCAAGTGCAGAGAAGCCTCAAAAAGGTACTATTCATCCCGATTTATTGAAGGAAGAAAAGCCGGTTCAACCGAAACCTACCGTTGATAAACAGACTGAACAACCTGTAAATGGCGCGGAGGAGATCAAAGAATCAAAGCCTTCGATCAATCCAACGGAAAGTATTCCGGTGGAAACCCCAAAACCATCGCTTCCAAAACCATCCGGCTCGAAACCAAAACCCGCACCGGCTCCTAAACCAAGTTCCCCAGCGCCTAAACCGTCGGTAAAACCCGGCAAAGGACTAAATTGATAATAAGATCCCGCTGAGAAGCGGGATCTTTGTTTTTAGCCCGGTAAAATAGTCCGGAGGATTCCCTACTTTTGAATAAACTTCTGGCTATGCGTAAGGTACTTCTCTCTGCTTTTGTGGTAATTCTGTTTTCATCTTTCGGGCAGACTGTCCGGATTCCGTCCAATTCTAAAGCAGACCTTATGCTGATCGATAAGGATGTGCGCTCCAATGAAGGTGTGCCATCCGACAACATTATGGACCGTTTTGCCATCCACATGATAGGGTCTGAGTATTACGTTTCCTGTCTCGCGAAAACGAATGGTAATTTCTCTTCGGCGGTCCTAAGTGAATCCGGGATCATTAGCGGAAAACCCATTAATGATGTAGTATCACTTAAGATTCCAATTCATCTTATACCCACCTTGGATCAGATCCCCGGGATTCAGATTTTGCAGTTGGCAGGAAAGATCAAGCCACATCTCGATAAGGCCGTGAAAGATACACGGGCAGATAGCGTTCATTTAGGCATCGACTTACCACAGTCCTATACGGGTAAGGATGTTTTGATCGGCATAACAGACTGGGGTTTTGATTATACTTCGCCAATGTTCTATGATACATTGATGCAACAAACGAGGATTCTGGCTGCCTGGGATCAGTTCAAAACCTCCGGACCCAATCCTGTGGGCTATGCGTATGGTACAGAATACAATGATCCTGCATCTTTGATCGCAGCCGGGTCAGATACGGCAAATATTTACAGCTACAGTACCCATGGTACACATGTGGCAGGTATCGCAGGAGGAGGTGGGGCAGGAACGAATTATCGAGGATTTGCTTTTGACGCACAATTCCTTTTTGTAACATTCCTGGTGGATGAAGGAGCGGTACTGGATGCCTGGGAATGGATGTATCAAAAGGCTCAGACGGAGCAAAAACGTCTGGTGGTAAATATGAGTTGGGGCTTGTACCACATCGGGACTCTAGATGGAACTTCATTACTCAGTCAGGCCATCGACGGGTATGCTTCTCAAGGTGTCGTATTCGCCAATTCAGCAGGAAATAATGGGGATGTGACCTTTCATATTCACAAGGATTTCAGTAATGATACGATCGCTTCACGGATCAATTTCTATTCGTACGCTTCTTCCGGAAATGTTTGGGGTCAGTCTGTTCATCTCTGGGGTGAGCCGGGATTGCCTTTCGAGGCAGGTATAAAGGTACTGAATGGGTCAAATGTACTTCTGGTGGAAAGTCCTTTTTATGCGACGAACACCATTACTGAGTACATTGACACTTTCCTTGTCACAGGTTTGGATACGATCTGGTATAATATTTCTGCCGATGCTGCTCATCCTATGAACGGAAAACCCCAGATGCGACTCAGAGTCAGAAACCTCGATTCCGGATTGAAAGTTTTGCTCAAAGCCACTGCAGCTGATGGAAATGTACACATGTGGAATGTCACTGAATTAAGCAATGATGTTGGAAACTGGGGGATGCCTTTCTCAACGGCGGGTTCGGGTACCATTGCCGGAGATGCGAATTATGGGGTAAGTGAGCCATCCGTTTCTTCAGGAGTGATCAGTGTGGCAGCTTATGCATCGGCCTTTCAAACCCCAAGTGGATCGACTACTGGAGGAGGAATAGCTTCATTCTCAAGTTTCGGTCCTCGGATTGATGAGGTCATGAAGCCCGAAATTTCAGCACCGGGCGTATCCGTTGCGTCTTCGATCTCCTCGTATACGGATGCAAGCTACTCATCTTTAGCTAGTGTCGATTTTCAGAATAGGACCTATCCTTTTGCACGCTTTTCAGGAACGTCCATGGCATCACCGGCTGTAGCTGGTATCTGTGCACTTATTCTGGAAGCAAATCCCTACCTGACAGCAGGGCAAGTCAAGTATATCCTGAAGGTCACAGCACGTGAAGATGACAATACAGGTGACATTCCCGTTACCGGAAGCACGCGTTGGGGATGGGGAAAAGTGAACGCATATCTTGCTGTTAAACTCGCCCTGGGCACTACAGGCATCGAAGATATCGAAAAGGAACTGACGTGGTCCATCAGTCCAAATCCTGCAACGGATCAATTAGTGATCACGGGTGAAACTATATTTCCGGATGAGGTCCAGATCATTTCTCTGGATGGAAGGATCATGGATCGGTGTGTGCATAACGGAGTTCTTGATGTAAGCGATCTCGGTTCAGGGAAATATTGGGTACGCATTGTGCGAGGAGAGCGCGTTGAACAGTTGTCCTTTATCCGTCTTTAATGATCAGCATTCGAGAGATCGGGTTCGAAGAAGTCGGCAAGGTCCATGATCTGGCGCATATCATCTGGCCACCTACATTCGCGGAGATCCTGACGAAAGAACAGATCAGGTACATGCTGAACTGGATGTAAGATATTGATACCCTTCGAAAACAAATGAATGAGGGTCACCAGTTCTTTTTAGCTGAAGAAGATAGTAATCCGATCGGTTTTATGGGGATACAGGCTTTTTATCCTGATGAGTCATCCATCAAGATCCACAAATTGTATGTGCTTACTGAAATACAGGGCAAGGGCGTGGGAAGATTGTTAGTCAATAAAGCGGAAGAGATAGGCCTGCAAAAAGAAGTGTCACGACTCATCTTGAATGTTAACCGTTTCAATCAGGCTGTTTCCTTCTATCATCACATAGGATTCAAGGTCCTTTATGAAGAAAATATTGATATCGGAAACGGCTACTGGATGGAGGATTATGTAATGGGGCTTTCCCTTTAGCAGGGTCAATTTACATCCATCATATTTCCACATTTAAAATGGCCTTTGGGGCAAACGCGGTGGCCGTGTAAACCACAGGGTCTGCATTCAAGTGTTTCTTGCACTTCTTTTATTATCGACCGATCTGATAGCGGACCAAATCCGAAAGCCGGAACTGTAGAACAGAAGAATGCCGTAACCGGGGCATTCATGGCAGAAGCGATATGCAATGGTCCTGAATCATTGACATAATTCATCTTGGCCTTTGACATCAATGCTGCGGATTCAAGTAAGTTAAGCTGCCCGCACAAATTCATAGCCTCCTTGCGGTCAGACTTATCGATGATCCGTTGACATAATTCTTGATCAGCCGGACCACCGATCAGGAGAATACGCTCATCTTGAGGTCGCAGGTTGATGAGTTCGATCCATTTATCATCCGGTAATTGCTTGGTAAACCATACACTGGCCGGAGCAAGACAAACGTATTTACCGAATGTGAGTGGGGCTACTTTATTATAATGCTCATCTGAAGGGAAAAGTTCGGGCCTTCTCAGTTCTACAGCACCAAATTCCTTGATCAAGGCAAGATTGCGTGTCACTTCATGCGTTCCGTCGCCGATGTTATGTTTAAAGGATCTTGTCAAGGCAAATGAGAACGGATTCTTTTTAAATCCATATTTCTTTTTGCCACCTGAAAGTAAGGTGATCAATCCTGAGCTTCCAAAACGGTGCAAGTTGATGACCAGATCAAATCGTTCGGCACGAAAAGTCTTAGCCAAATCTAAAATTGAACTCAGTTTTCCGTTCGATTTGTCAAAGACATGAATTCGATTGAGGTGCGGATTATTACTCAGAAGGGATTCGTTACCCTTTTTAACAAGCACTTCGATTTTCGCATTTGGAAAAATGCGCTTCAGCTCCGAAATAACTGGAGTTGCCAAGATCACATCTCCTAAGAAAGCCGTTTGTATGACGAGGATACGATCCACAGGACAAAGGTACACTTTTGTTCTCAGCGTAAAAGGGTCACATGCCCACGTCTGACGATCTCATTTCCTGCACCGTCATGAATGGTGAGCATGTAGACATATGTGGCTGTTTCAGCCATCTTTTCCGTATTACCAATATAACCACACCACTTATCTACAGGGGAGGTGGTATGGAAGATCTCCTGACCCCAACGGTCAAAGATGACAAAGCGGTAGTCAACAGGATCGAAATTGGTGATAACCGGGAAGAAACAAGGGTTGTATCCTTCCGGTGTAAATGCATTAGGTATGTAAACGATCGGTTCAAAGACTACACAGGCATCATTAGATCTGCTGATCTTCGGGTCATCATAGAGGTTGCTTCCTTCGATGGCTTCTATATAATAGCATACCTTTCCTGTGAATGTGACATTTGTAAGTGTGTCCGTATAGGATCGTTGATCGTAGTTAAGAACGGCAACAGGAGAAGATGAAAATACACCGTCAATACCTCTGTATACATTGTAGCCCAGAATAGTTCCATTGAACTGCTGATAGGGGTTCCAGCTTAAATAGGAGAGCAGGCTCACATCATCCTTTTGTACATTGAGGAGTATGGTTTTACCGATATTGCTTTCAGCGCCCGCCTTCCCGCAGCTGTCGATCACCCGCGCACGATAGGTATAAGAATAGGAGTACACGTCTACGTCTGTATCGAGATAGGTGACATTGTCACTGACAACAGGCACCTGAGCCAGAGGTTGGTAGTTTCCTTCTTTGTCCATTTTTTCAAAGAGGACGGCCTGAACTCCGCTCGACGATTCAACCAGATGTTCCAATCGAATGGCCTCATTCTCAACTGTCGCGACTTGTAAGTAATGATAGCCGGGTGCTAAGGGTGCAACGATAGTCAGACAGCGGATATTGGAGTAGGAAGTGTCACCACTTGCCGAGATTGCCATGGTAAAGAAGCAGTAGTCTTTCAAACTTTCTACATCGACCGTTAATGTGTTATCGGTTGTGGATCCCATTAGGGTCCATGCTTCGCCTGTAATACGACCCCACACTTCGTAACCGTTCAAGTCGCTCCATCCTCCGTAAGGCGTCCAGCTGAGACTTACCTGATCGTTGCAGATATCCAGTTCTGTACTCAGGAAAACGGTGGTATGAGTTTCAGCCTTGGCCGAAGTCTGATAGGTGGGTGGCACAGCAGGAGTCCAACAGGAATCGAACGCAGCAACGGAGTATGTTAACGGTCCAAGTTCAGTATCAGTTACATGGGTGTAAGACGTATTGGTCAGACCCCAAACTGTATCAAGCTCGTATATGAATCCGTTCTCATCGAAGGTGTAGATCACATATCCATACGTGTCGGGTTGGTTGTTTTGATTCCAGCTCAGATTTATATTTCCCGTTAGCGTATCGATACTGACTGAATGGATGACCGGAATATCTGGTGTCAGGATGTCCTCAAAATCATCACCCTCAATGTTGGAAGTATAGTTGCACGGCTGGTTAGGTAAAACGACCTGATAATTCAAATATGCCTGACAAATATCGATGGTGTCCTTGAAGAAATTTACTCCATATGGCACACTGTCGATCAATGTCCAGGTTCCGGTTGGATATTCCCTGTAGATATGGTAATAGGATCCCATAGAAGACATTGCAGGGTCGGCCGGATCGTTCCATTGCAGAACAGCAGTGCCGTTTGACGGGTTATTAAGAGTAAGGAAGATGGAAGCTACGGTATCACTGAAACGAGTGGCATTCCCGTTACAGCCCGATACAACTGACAGGAAATAATCCTCACTTGCTGTTGCAGGGACTGAGAAGGAATTGTTTGAAAGTGTTGTAGAGGACGTGATCAGGCCGGATTGTACAGAATAAAGTTCATATTTTACAAATGTCCCGAATGGATCAGCTATAGCCGTATAGTTAATGACAGCATTCCCTGCAGCATCATGCTGAATGCAATTGATTTCAGGCGCCTGTATGACACCCGGATTGACCAGATTGATCGTAACGGTTGCATAGGTCACGAATGGCACCGGGCAATAATCGTCCTGTGTAGTGAAAACAAATACATACGAAACAGTGTCCTGAGCATTTCCTGTTGCATCAACCAGGTGGTCACAGGTCGTTTGCCAGTTTAAGTTCGTACTTACACTTAAAGGATTCGAAATGATAGGTGTAGGGTTGAGTGTGGCGCAAGGCGAGATTGGACAGCCTCCGGTACTGTTGAAGTTTGTACCGAACATGATTCCTGAGGCATTCAGGTAATTGGTCTGAGGTGAACCATCCTGCAGTGATTCCGGATTTGGTATTGTTGTGATCGGCAAGTTGACAAGCGTTCCTGCATCAATTGTTAGCGTATATCCGCCGGTCGGCATTGGTGTTGTTGCATTCGGTTCGTAAAAAACCGGAGGGTCATTTGTACCTGTGCATGCGAGGACGATCAGCTGCATTTCCCTCTCAACTTGAGCAATGAGAATTCCATTTCTGTAAGATCGGGCGACCACCTTGACCACAAAGTTTCCTGTCGTGAACGAGGTAAAATTGATCTCACCGGTCACATTGTTTATGGATGCCGGTATATTGGATGGGTTTAGGACCGTTCCCGGAGTTGGAGAAGTGTAAGTGAATCCGGGTTCGAAGGGGACAGGAGCGGGAACAACAGGTGGATCGTATATGGCTCCGTTAAGAAAATCGTAAGGAATCCCAAAATCAACTGCCACGGAATCCATATCCTGGTCGACGGCATTCATGTTGTAAACGTAAGGTGATCCGGCACAGCTTACGAAATAGGGTTCCTGAAGGAATTTCGGCGAGTTATCTATGCACCCTCCAGATGATCCGGAGATGGTAAACATTTTAGCCGTAATTGTGACCCCATAGCTAGAGGGATCAGAAATGTTGGTCAGTGAATTGCTTCGTGAAAAGTTCTCATATGTAAATACCCAACCATTGGGACCAGGAGTTCCTGAGAGAATAATAGGTGCTGACCGGTAGATCACTTTTTCGATCGCTCCAATACCATTTCCACCACCATTATCGATTCCGCAATCCAACTGGGCCGGACCTCCGGTAACAGGCGTACACAAAGGGGAAATATCAGTCCTGCTGACAAAAGGAACCAGAATATCGGTAACTGTTGGATGATACCATACCTTGATGTTCTCGGAGACCGTGTTCACTTCGGCACCATTGCAATCGCGGTAAAAAACAAGTTGAAAGACGTAGGATCCCCCCTGACATTCCCAGGTGATCTCACCTCCCATGACGTGGGAAGCTCTTGCACTCATCAAAAGTGAAGAAACGAGAAAAAACGTAAGTAGGATTCTTAACATGAAATACTGTAACGTAAAAAAGCTATACGTAGTATAGACGTGTACATAGTTGAAAAGTTGGCTATCCCGCCGTAACAACTGTCATTTCATCCCAGTTAAGGTACTTCACAGCCAGGTACTGCACTTTTTCCGGGGTAATTTCACGGATCACTCGGATAGAGTCATTATAGAATTCCATATCCATCCCGTAAGGTTCAAGTCCCATATAAAGATCTGTCATGGAATAAGGGCCGTCTGCACTTTTCAATAGTTGTCCCAATAAATAATTCTTGACAAGTTCAAGTTCATCTTTATCTACGAGTTCATTTCGAAGACGCTCCATTTCATAACGGATCTCTGTCAGCGTATCTTCTTTCACCTCTTTCTTGACCTCAGTCGCGATCAGGAAATAGCCGCTTTCATGCAACTCGGCAACCATACTGCCGATACCGTAGGTATAGCCCTTGTCTTCACGAATATTGGACATAAGCCTGCTTCCAAAATAATCCCCAAGAATAGTATTCAAAACCTGGAAAGCAATGTAGTCTTCATGTCGTTTATTGAAAAGAGTCCTTCCAACACGAATAGCTGTCTGGAGTGCATCTTTTTTGGCGGTATGGAAAGTTCCGCCTGCATTTTGGATGTCCTGTTCATATTCGGGTTGCCGCTCATTCGACCAACCTCCGGTAATGTCGATGATAGCATCTACATCATCCTGAGAAAAGGCACCAACCACTACCACTTTTAATAATCCGCTCAAGTAACAATCCCTGTGAAACTGTTTCATTTCAGCGAGGGAGAAGTTGTCATAATCAGACTCTTCGATGATCCGTGCATACTGTGTTCCATCGAACATTTTTTGCTGGAAGGACCGTTGTGCCAAAAAGCTGACCTTTTCCATGTTAACCCTGAATTTTTGCTTTCTGTCACTCACCAGTTCCTCTACTTCATGTTCGGGAAATGACAGGTTGTCTATTGAATCGCGGAGGATCTTGAGGATCGGGATCATGTTTTCGCGCAGCGCGTAGATCGAGAAGACTGCAGTTTCGTGTCCGACATTCGATTCATGAAAGGCTCCGAGCGCATCCAGTTCTCCGTGGATCTCGACGGACGTTTTGGTCTTTGTGCCGGAAAGCAATAAACCATTGACCAGCGAAGCGATCCCAACATTACCGCGGATCGAGCCGGCATCGAAATAGAGGTCAACGCGTGAAGTTTCATCGGCCACGTCAGCCATGAAGAAAAGCCTTGTCCTCTTGGCGATATCAAAGATTCGAGGTTTAACGAATCCGATATGGTCAACGGGCTTCAATTCGGGGGTGTTTATTCTATCAGGCATCTGGAGTAGCTTTAACTTTAATAACTGAACAGTTTTCAGGTCGAAGGATCTCTTTAGCAGCTTTCTTAAGGTGTTCCGGTCTGATCTTCTGGTAAATGAGATGCTCTTCGTTGATGCCGTTTGCATCTCCAAGCAACTCGAACATGCACAGGTTCATGGCACGGTTTAAAAGTCCCTGGTCCTGAAATTCTTTTGCAGTTCGAATCTTGATCATCAATCGATTCATTTCTTCTTCCGTGATCTCCTCATCATGAAGTTTTTCCAGCTCCTGCCAGAGCGCCTTTTCAAGCATGTTGAAGCTTACTCCTTCGTTCAGTTTTCCTGATATAATCAAGAGTCCGTTGTCCAGAG
>Ga0315904_10006216_pt1 | contig 16391 bp, 19 predicted proteins | sample LakEriMetagenome_6_FD_203529 | JGI IMG/M metagenome (GOLD analysis project Ga0315904, IMG submission 203529) | Freshwater fungal communities from buoy surface, Lake Erie, Ohio, United States - Buoy 12 MA120 | ecosystem: Environmental > Aquatic > Freshwater > Lake | place: USA: Lake Erie, Ohio... | reverse complement strand
AGGTTCTTCGCAGAAACGCTGCTTTACCTCTGCCATGAATGCGGCAAGAGATAACTTCATTTCGGCTAATTCTGATTTAAATTCCATATATCTTAAAAGGTAGTTATGTTTTTGCCTATGCAAAATTTTTCAGCATGGCGGTAATTTCACGCATCATTTCAAGCACTTCGTCTTGTTCTTCCATGTCGAAAAGCCCTTCAACTGAAAATCCTTTCCATTCGCCATCCTTAACTTTTGCCCATATTTCCTCATTGTCTATTAAATAGGTCAGGAACCAGCTGCCATCTTTTGCATCTTCGTACCCGGTAGGTGGCATCACACCACGTTTGCGGTCAATGAAGTAGGACTCAATCATGTGAACACCCTCTTTCACGGGGTTGGCATGGTCAGTATTGACTGCTTTGTAGGCATCATTGCGGACAAATTTCTTTGCTATCTTCCAAATCGTGTCGGCATCAAAGGTCACGTAGTACTCACCCCTGATGTCATCGTAGCGGTAAATTGGCAAATCGGCCAACATTGCCGGGCCTGTCACGATGCGCTTTTCTTCGGATTGAACCGAGTATGCCTGACGCATATCAATCTGCTGTAATTTGCGACTTGCCCATTCGATGCCTTCATCACCACCCCAAGCTAACCACATCAGGCGGCCACATCCATCCCCTAATTCCTTGTCGCTGTTCTGTCTGTGCCGTTCAAACCCTGCCATTCGTGCAATCGTGTCACGGGTGATGGCTTCACCATTGGCTAACTGATTAGCCCTGATTTTACCCACCGCTGTTCCGCAGTCACCCCATCCGTTTTCTTCGGCCCAACGCAAAGCAACCTTTGCATTTTCTTTGGCGGCTTCGGGATAATCATCGTAGCTTTCAAACTTCTGTCTGCTTCCCCATTTGCTGTAACACACAGCTGCGGCTTGGTCTTGCTCCATGCCTTCGCCAATCATTACCGGAATGCAACGGCTGATAAATTCATCTTCGGTTTCGTTTGCACCGGGTTCAACAAATTGGTCTTTGAAAAGCATGAAGTCTTTTTGTATGGCTGGTCGGTCAACGAGAGAAACAAACTCTACCCCTGTTTCGTCATCGTCATTGACCACAATTTTGTACACTGGTAATTCCATATCTTTAAAAGTAGGTTTAAACGACACTTGTATTTCTTAACCTGCGGACTCTTGTCTGCGTTTTGGTGATGTCGCCTTCAAGAACGTACACCCTGCCCATGCCACCGAACTGACCTTCTTCGGGTAACGCACCGCCTGTAAGTGGGGTCATTGCACCGGGGGCAGCACCTACCGCACCAACGCTACCGCCACCGCCACCACTTGCACTACCGCCACGCAAAATATCCCTTGCACGTTTTGCATTACTTAATACCATTGCCAATCCTGATGCGTACACGGCAGCACCTGCAATCTGTGGGCCGGGAGCAGGAACACCCATTGCCGTCATGTTTCGTGCGGTGTTACGTGCTTCAACTATTGTGGATGAAATCGCCTTTGCTGTATCGGCTGCAATGGCTGCGATTGCGAATGCCTTTTGTGCATCACTACCCTCTTTCATCAAACCTGACAGCGCATTGAGTGCGTCGGAAGCACCCTGCAATCCACTCATGCGAATTGATTGTATGGCTTCCTCTTTGCGCTTTTCATCCTCTTTTTGTTTGTCGCCTATTTCCTTTCGCTTTTGTGCAAGTTGTAATTCTAAATCAACAGTACTTTGTCCAAATTTTTTGGCATTTTCCAACTGGGCTTCCAATCGCTGAACTTCAAGTTGTGCGAGTGCTTCGTTGTTGCCGACAAGTGCAACCTGCTGTTTTTTGTAATAGTCATCGGTTGCCTTTATTGCATCGGCCTGTTCTTTTTCCTTTCGTGATTTTTCTTCTGTTGCCGCTTTTTCCTGTGCAATCCGTACTTCATCATTGAATAACTTTTCGGCTGCCAAATACTCTTTTGAACCTTCCTTAAATCCTTTTACGTTGGCTGTAAATTTACGCTTGGCAAGTATTTCAGCACGTTCAACTTCGGTTTTACCCACCAATTCAGCATCCAATATAAGTTGTTCGGAACGCTTTTTGAGTTCATCTTGCCTTGCCTTTTCATCCTGTGCTGCTTTGGCTGCTGCTGCGTTTGCATCGTCTTGGGCTTTTTTTCTTTTTTCGATTGCAGTCTTTGCCTTTTCCTGATTTTCCAACGCCTTCGCTTCATTTGGAAATCCTGCCTTTAATTGCTTGTCGTAAAGACCCTGCGCTTGGGTAACTTCCTGTTGTGCGGTTTGCAGATTTTTCAAACCCCTTTTCCCTAATTCCTGCGCACCTTTGTCTATGCCCATTAAAGCACCAACTGCCCCAGCGTAAAAGTTATCCCATGAAGAAGTCTGCTCGTCAAGGTCGCTGTTTTGAAGCTCCAATAAACGCTTGGTTTTTTCCTGCAATATTTGGGCTGCTGCTTCTGTCCTTGCACGTTGGGCAATTACCAATATATTTTCTTTGGTGCGGTCAGTCAATGTTTTCATTGAGTCCGCATTATCAAGGTTTATGTCATTTGTTTCAATACCCGCTTCCTTTAACTTTTCAAGAGCAAACTTCCTTTCGGCTTCCGACTTCGTGGTGTCCTGAACAACGCTATTATAGAAGTTCAAATCCTTGGCCTGGGTTCTTGTGGCCTGACCAGCAATGTTGATTTGGTCATTCATCTTTTCCATTTCGGATTTGGCAAAGCCAAGCGAAACGGCAATGTCATCCCAATATTCTATGACCGTTCCAAGTGCAGTAATCAAAAGACCAACTCCGGTAAGCATAAACGTTTTGGATGCAGTGGTCATTTTTTGGAATGCTTCAATGCCACGTTCACCAAGTGTCTTTAATTGCTTACCTGCTTCACCCAGTCCTTCCAATCCCTGTGCGAGTGCCATTGCACCCTGAACTTTTAACAGGGCCTTTTGCACGTCTTCGCTTTCAGCACCAAACAAGGCCATTGCACCCTGTGCCGCCTGAAAACCATTTGCCACACCTTTGGCTATGGTGTTTATTCGGTTAAACTTGTCGGGATTTAATGCCTGAACTTTCTGCTGAAAGTCTTCCATCTGGTCTTTCAGTTCAGCAACTCGCTGCGCTGCCTTTGTCGCTTCGGGTGAAAACTCACCAAACTTTTGTGCGAGTGCGATTGCTTCGTTGGTTGCTTCCCTGATTTGTGCTTTCAGCGACTTAACACTTTCCGTGCCAGTTGTTTTGGCCTCTAAATTTATTGCTACTGTTGTTGTTGCCATTTTATTTGTTTGTTAATGCGTACCATTCTGTTCCATCACATACAAGACAAGCTGTTCCGTAATGATTATTTATTGTATAATTTGCCGCCCCGTCAATCAACTGGTCTGCGTATGCGTCAATGGTGAGTGTTCCCTGCGCACCTTTTTTTACAATCCAATATAATTTGTTGGATGCGGTGGATGCGTCAGGCAATGTCAATGTGTGGTTGCCTGTTCCAAGCGAAATAATTATATCGTCATGTAAGTCAATATTATAATTGTTAGGCGGGAAAGCAAAACGATTTGTGCCGAAATTATTTGGTGTCATCAACTGTCCTTGCAACCACACTTCATCAGCGCCTACATTTTGCACACCCTCACCAATTACGATGCTGCGTTCACTATCGGGAAGGAAGGTTGTGCCACTTGTTGCAAAGGCAGCATTTGCCCTGCCGTAGTTTGTCACCGCATCGCCCGATACAATCGCATCACCCACCGCATTAAAATCACCCAGCGAAAACCCTTTGTTTTGAATTACCTTACCGGGAAGGTTGCCGCTACCTATTGGATCTCTTTCGGTTTCCTGTGCGTCACCTCCTCCACCACTTGACTGCGTACCGCCACCGCCAACGCTTCCTGTTGTTGCTGTGAATGTAGGCCCTGTTTTAAGGAACAGAAACTCGCAGATATTTACCGATGGATTTATCGGGTCATAGTCCTCAATCTTATTCAGGCGAAAGTAATTGCCATCGAAAAAGTACAAGTCACGAAACGACAGCTTTTCCATGTCAGCAGGGGTAAGGTAGAAACTACCCTTTACCAACTTGCTGTCCTTGTCTGTAATTTCGTTGATATACTTTGACCAATAAACATTGTACAGGTTTGCGTTGGTAACCGGTGTTCCACCCGGCAATCCAATCCAACGTGGCAGCCCAAAGTTCAAATCACTTGATGAAGCCAACGGGTCATTGAGGTGGCCCATGTATGGGTAGATTGTTTTCAAGTTGGATGCAGGGGTAGTGGATGCTGTTTTCGTTCCGTTATAAACCCTATACGGCTGACAAGTTTTTGACTTGTATTGCAGCAGTCTTAACTTGCCGTTTTTATTATCTTGACTTTGGGTGTTGTTGTCGGGTAGATATTTGTCAGGTTCGTTCTGTGGCTTGATAATCATTGTCGGCTGAAAACCTATCTCAATTTTCTTTTCCTCTTTGACGAAGTCATTCAAGACAAGTATCTGCCTATCCCCATAAATTCTGCTGAAATCTTCTTTGTAGTATTTATTCCCATCGTCATCACCTTCCGCATAGCTGAATTGATATTTACCTGCATCAAGTTCACCCATAGGAATGATTTCAAGGGGCTGTGACAAATCCCTTTTTTCTGTCCAATCCCTGACTTCATTTGTAAGAAATTCTTCGCGTGGCAGTATGACAAGGTTCTTGTCTATTTCAGTTGGCTCAACGTAGAGATTGAACATGGTAAATATCCACTTCATGAACTCACGCTGTTTTACTTGTGTGTTGCCAAAGAACCCGGTCAAGTCTATTGTTTCACCATAGCCGAACTTACCATCAACAATACCATTGTAAAATCTTGAACCTGCATTCTGTGTGTACGTTGGTGATATTGTCTGCCCTGTGTCATTGTCAAGTATTTGCATCAGGTATATTTCGACCGTAGCATTTAAAGGCAATTTTAATGACCTGAATATAATATCATTTATTGATACCGTTCCACTTACTGCATTTGCTGATGTGGACATTTGCACGGCCAAAGAGCCATTTACATAAATGCCGTATAGAACCTTTACAGATGTAGCACCGCCAAGTGATGTGATTGTGGCATCCGTGTCAAAAAAGAAATCATAATATTGCCCTGAATACCCGTTTGTAAATACAGATGTTGTAGGGTTGTATTGATTTGATGGGTCGGATACCTCACTTGGAAAAGCAATTTTCTGTCCTGCTGAATATGTTGTGCCACTTGCTGTTGGTATTTCAGCTTCAAACAATCTTTGCTGCGCCTGTGCTTCACTCAACAAAGGCACACGAGATGGACACGGAACAACCAACCTTTTGAAAAGGGATGTGTTGAAGAATGAGCCGCTGCTGTATGAATAACCCGTGCCGCTGAAAATCTTATCCACCACGTTTTTGGCATACACATAAATGGTCAGGTCATCAGCATTTAAGTTTTGATAATCTGCATAAGTGCCATTATCCATCCATCCGTAGACATAACCCTCACCAATGGGTGAACCACTGCTGAAATTCACATAGCCACTGCTGTTTTTGATTATCGAAGTGTCCCATGAATTGAATATATTGGTGGCATTCAGCACGTGGTTGTATTCGGTGAAGTCCAAATCCTCTAATTCGGCATCCGAAATCTTTGCAAAAAGGTCAGCCAACTCCCCGTGCATTGAGCATTCGTACTCAATTTGGTTCAGGTCGTTAACCTTAATCGACAACAAACGGATAAAACCTTCTATCTGTGTGACTTCATCAACGGTCAGTAGCGCATCGGCTTTCAGGTTTGGGTTGAAATCAGGGCTGAAATTGGTGGATGTGGTGTTGCGGATGGACAAGTTCAAATCAAACAGATGCGTAAACAGCTTGTTGTTGGTCTTTGTACCCGGCAAAGTAAATGTCTTTGTCCAATCCGATGATCTGCTTTCGGGTTCACGGATGTCAGCAATGGATTTATTTATCTGTATTCCAAAATCGGTAGGCAGGTCAACGCTATACCCACCACATACAAGTCTTACGTTGTTCATGCGTTTTGTAACCTTTCAGGTTCTGTATATTCAACTGTGATTTGCAAGTTGTTCGGGCCATCAATGTAGTCCATTACCTCATAACTGGTGTCGGTAATGTTGACCGGGGTGTTTCCCAGAAACACCACAGGAGATGCAATCAAATCTTGTAACCACTCAAATTCTGTTTCTGTTAACCAGTTGGTGTTCAGCACCACTTGCTTTGTCTTTTCGGTTGCATAGGTTGTCATGCCGTGCTTACTTGTATCGTATGCAAAGGTGTTTCCTGTCAGCGTGTAGTTATTCCGCTTGTATTGCTTTCTGCTCACGTTGTATTTGTCACGTGACATCATGCTGCACCGCACACTTTCAAACGCACCCAAGGGGTTCAGGAAATATAAATATTGTGGGCTGTATTTGCTGCATTCCTCAACCACATCAAAGCGGTACAATTCTGTTTGTGGGTCATTTGATGCGTTAATTATCTGCATCGTGTAGTAACTGGTATTGGCCGGAATGATATTACCCGCTGTGCCGCTAACCAATTCCCCTGATGCTACATCGTTTAGGTTATCAGGCCCGGCAGGACAACGCAGTAAAAACTCCGATTTCTCCCCTGCATCTGTGAAGTCATTATCAATAACACTGGTCGTGGTGTTTCCTGCTGCATCGTATGCAATTATCTTCATGTCGCTTCCACTTGCTACGTTGCCACGTAAAAAGTAAAGGTAGTCAGCTTGTGCGAGTGATACCCTGCGAGTGCGTACACGGGTCAGGAATTGCGCACTACCAGACAATGGCAGTTGGTATGTCGCTGTGGTTTCACTTCCATACAAATTAAACAACCCGTTCCAAACATATTTACCCGTGTCGGATGCAAGTGCAAGATATTCTGTGCCGCCGTATTCCTCACCAAATTCCACGCTGTATGCCAAATAAGAATTGGTGCATTTTGATATAGCCGCAAGTCCCTGTGTAAAATCGTAGGTCACGTAGTTTTGCAGGATGCGGCTGATGTTGAAAACACCCTTGTCCGTAGTTCCATGAAATATCGGGGCTTTCAGTTTGGCTATGGTAGTTCCTGATGCGTTTTTTATAACCGCAATGAACTTGAAATTTGCCTGTGCGTAGTTGGTCGAAGTGACCACGTATGAAACATCCGAATAAACCGGGGCGACATCATTCGGCTCGGTATTGATAGTGATTGCCATTACTTAAAAAAGTAGGTTTTCGCCTACCTATGTAGTGGTATCACTGGTAACGTAAACAGAAATCGGCTTACCTAACATTTCCCCAAGATGCTGCCCAATGCTCTCAATGGTTTGTTGATTTAACACATCCCCAATAAATCGGCTACCCTTATAACCAAAACGCTTGATTGTACCCTTGCTGTGTATTTTTCCTGCAATAGCCACCGCAAAAGATTTGACTGCTTCCTGCATTGTTTGGCCTTTCTTTGGCTTTACCTCACGATAAACGCTGCGTTTATTTCTTATCCAATTTTCAAGGGAAGCAATATCAACTTTTCTGCCGGGCTTTGTTCCGTATTCCACGTCTTCCCAATACGATGCCATTTTGATTTCAATGCTGACACCATTTGCATCTTCGGTAATGTTTGTAGGGTCAATGCTGCCCTTCAAATTACCCGTAGCGACAAGGTCTTTTTCCTCAATGCTTTTGCGTAGTGTATCAACAAGAACCTGTGCGACACCAATTACAGCATCTCCCAATAATGAATTAGGCATCGGGCTGTCGGGTATGCCGAACTTGTCCAGCAACCCTTTGTTGATTGCATCCAGTTGCGCTTTGGTAATGTTCACACTTATAAAAGTAGAAAACCCCTTGCGATGACAAGGGGTGGGGTTTTCTACATGACCTAATCAAATTTTATATTAAGTATGCCATCGCACTACAAATATACAACTTTATATCTAATATGCAAATTTATTTTTTAAAAAAAGTAGAAACCCCGACACAATGGCCGGGGCTTCATCCGTAGGGGGTTCGAACTCCTATCCTCACCAATGGTGAGATGTTACCCTTTGCCGCTATTCATTCACGGTTACACCAACGGTAGTAGTCAGGACAGGATTCGAACCTGTAAGGCACTACCCATTGTAGCCACCTGACTATGCTACAAAGTTACAACATTTCTTGCAATAATGCAATTTTATATACGGTGCTATCTTTGGCCGACTTTGCCGACTGCGCTGCGGTGTTCAGCCGTTCTGTCCTTGCCCTATCCTTTTCTGTTTGGAAACTGACCGCATTTAGAAACTCAACAAGCGGCATGTTCAAAAAGAAATCCCACTTGGTGCGGTCACCACCTGCTATGTTGTCAACCATTTTCAACCAACTGATTGCGGGGCGGTCTTTTCGTCTGCTATCTTCTTCAACTTCTCCACTTCCGCTTCTAAAAATTGATGGGTAACTTCGAGTAATTCCGGCAAGCATAGAGAAAAAAAAAGCGTGTAAGCATAGGCAAACGAAATAGGCATCCGTTCCCTGAACTGCGCTGCAATCTTTTCAAAGTCATCTGTCTTTACTTCCTTACGCTTGGGTGGGAATATCCGGTAAGGCACACACAATGCCGCCATTATCATGTGCAAATTTTGCACCCACTTATCCTTTTCAGCAAACAAGTCTTGCACCATGATAAATTGGTGAGCTTGTAAGTGGTGCTGATTGGCTGCGAATTTATACAGCGTGTTGCCGATGCGGAAGCTACCCACGTTTTTTGCGGTAGGTAATTCTGCCATGAATGCAAGTTTACTCAATGCAGCCGTGATGTCCACGATGCGCATCTCCTCAATTTCGTCCAGTTTTTTATTAGATAAAATGGACAAAGTTTTGAGCTGATTGTCAAAACTCGGTTCGGTCAATAGCTGCAATTCTTGAAACTGCGCTATGCTGATTTCATTCCAATTCTTTGGTAATTTCATATTATTACAAATACTCCTTTTTTGTTTTTTTGTGAGCAATACCGGGCAAGTGCCAACGCACAAACAGCATCATCGTGCAACCCTGATGGGGCAGAATAACGCAATCCCGTTGCCGTGTGTTCAAATTCAAAGTTCCGCATCTCGTCTGCGATTATTCCTTCGGGAAACTTGATAAGCCCAGCGTGAACATCAGCGGTCAACTGCTCCATCATCTGTTGCTTTGATACCGATGTGAATTTAACCCCAACAGAACGTGGGCAATGCCGTTGTATTTTCTCAACTATTGGGTCACCAACTCCCGTGCTGTCTATGGCCGCAGGTGTGTTGCCCACTACCCTGATGATGTGCTGTTCTGTTTGCGCCCAGTCCTTTTGAAAGCGGTCAAAGTAGCAGACACGATATTCGGAGTCAAGGCCAATGATCACAGTGTAGTCGCTATACTTCGCCAAATCTATGCCAAACCACTCAGTATTGGCGGTGGATAGCGGTGCAATACACTGCGAAATGTAGCTCAATCCAAATGGGTTGCTGCCATCCTCGGTAGGTTCGGCAAGATACAACTCACTGAATATGTGCTGCGGCAAGTCACGCTTTGCCTGTTCAACTTCCTCTAATTTCAGCACCCCAGCATTGACTGCGTCATAAGCGGTAATCTTAAAAAAGCCATAGTTAGGTTCGCCCATCCTTGCCCGTTCGGATAGCTTATAACCCCAGTTCTTTTTGCCCTTTACGTTACCGATTAGCTTTGCCTTGCCTTCGGTTTTGGTCAGGGTGGAACGCAGGGCAAACCATGCATCTTCCCTCGCCCGTGTGAACTCGTCAAACACCGCAGCATAGACATCGTCACCATAAAGGTTGTCGGGTTTATCTGCTGACTTAAATTCAATGATGCCACCCGTTGGAAGAGTCAATCGTAACTTACTTTCATTGACCTTGAAAAAGTCCCGCACCGTCACTTGGTTACGCATCCTCCTGAATGCAATCTCCGCCTGTTGGTACACGGGTGCAACCCACCAAACCGACTGATTTTCTTTTAGCTTCAATGCCTGTTCAAACAGCCAAATAATATGACTCGCTGTCTTGCCAACTTTGGTGGCAGCAGCGGTAACGGTGTACCTATCAGGGCTGTCAAGTATCGCCCGTTGGTAATCCGTTACGAATGGCCGGGTGTAGCTAATGTGCATTTATAAAATTCCAGTCTGTCTTTGTTTATTGCTTCAAGGTTGTGGTGCTCGTTGCAGTAAGTTTTATTGGCAACCCCCCTGATTTTACCCTGTCCACTTTCCATAGCGTGTTTCATTGCTTTGTACCATTCATCTGGTGTGTTCAGGCAGAAGTTCACCCCTGCATTGTTCAGGTGTTGCAGGTATGGCTCAACTCCCGATGCAATCACGGGCAATCCATACGCAGCCGCTTCGATTATTTTCAGTTCGGATTTGCAGCTGTTCCACTCGTTCTGTTCAAGCGGTGCAAGTGCGCAGTCAAATAAGCGGTAGAAATTGCCATACTCGTTTGGCTGCTGTGCATGAGATACCAATACCTGCGGTTTCAATACCGGGTTATTTCCGTTGAACTTGTAAAGGATGCTATCCCAAATGTAGTTATTTGCCATCCACCCACACAAAACAAAGCGGACATTGTCATGCTCGTTGCAGATGCGTTCAATGGCTTCCGATAGTATCATGATATCATTGCTGTGGGTAAGTCCACCCACCCAACCAAAGGTGAAATACTCCCTTTCCTGCGGTGTTGAAAGCCACTGGTCATCTGTCAGGTCAAGTGCATTCGGCAGCACCTGCACATTGCGGTTGTACTTCGCTATCTTTTGGGCCAAATAATCTGTTGTCGTGGTCACACCATCGGCATACCTGATGCCGTCGATTATCTGCTGCTTTAATTTGTGCTCCCGAAAGTACTTGTAAGTCGGGTGGTGTTTTGGAAGTAGCCAATAGTCATCAATGTCCACGATGTATTTGATATTGTTCTTTGCAAGGTAGTGCAGAATTTCGTAGTGGTTCTCTCCCAGCCACCTGTTGAAAATGACCAAGTCGTAATTAGATAAATGCGGTATTCCATTGCGTTCAAAGTTTTGGGATATGCTGACGGTTATGTCATCAGGGTAATCAATTTGTAATCGTTTCAGGGGTGTATATAGGCGGTGATATTCAACTCCACCCATGCCTTCCCAAAGTGCTAACACTTTCATTTCATCATCTCCTTTATTTCCTTAAATAATGCCCTTATTTCGGGTGACTTGATTTTTAGACAGGCAACCTGTAATTTGATTGTGCGCCTTTCTTTGGTGCGTTTCAGTCGTCTCCGCTGTGCTGTGTATTTCATTCGTATGTTTCTGTGAAGTATTCGTATGCGTTAAGGTCATCGTCAATCATGGTGGCGTTGACTGCATCCATAATCTGTTGCCTTTCCATTTCTTTGGCCTTGTTTATTACCGCAGTTGCCTGTTCAATAGATAAACTTTCTTTCAGGTTTTCAAGCAACCATTCTACTGCTGTTTGTTTATTGCCCATCGAGATTTAAAGTTATTTTGATTTCGCCTGTGACCGTTTGATTTACATCGGCCGTTTCCTTCGGTTTGCCGTACACCCTGCTCAACAAGGTTTCAATGCTATACAAGCTGCCCTTTTCAAGTGACTTCCGCATAGCATTTGCAATGGTCTTTTCCAGTACTGTTGCTTTGGGGTTCTGCCACACCTCTTTCAATTCGTCAAGATCCATTGACAACATCGCCTGAATGGTGTCGTTTATTTCGGCTAACTTGTACCCCTGTTCTTTCAAAAGGGTGACGTACTTTTTTGGTCTGCCGTTGGGGTTTCTAACTTCCCCTTTTTGCGCTGGTATCAAATTATGTTCATTTGCCATGTCTTCTTATTTCTCTCTTTATTTTCCACATGTTGGACACATTTCTTTTTCTTCGGGTTCATCCTTGATTTCGGGTAGGTCAACTCCCCATGTGATTAGTTCCTCTGCATCCCATTCGTTTGCCAATTCATCCCAGTTCCATTCGCCGAATGATACGTTGTCCTTGATTAGAAATTCATCACGCTGTTTGAGTGTCCAATCATCTGCTAAAATGATGGGAACTTCTGCCGCCCCGATGTCGCAAAGTGCCTTGTATCTCATGTTACCGCCAAGGATTGTGTAACCCCCAAAGTCCGAAGTCACGCAAACCAATGGACGGGCAGTCAACATTTCAGGAAACTCAATAAGTGACCGCTTCAGTTTGGCAAACTTATCTGCACTTATGGTACGTGGGTTATTTGCGTTGGAGTGTATTTCGCTTAACCTTACCCACTTCATTTTTTTTGATTATTACTTCGATTGAAAATTCCCCGTTGCTGTGTTCTTCTGGTTTGTCCTTGTTTGTTGCCGTGTCGATTATCTCAATGTGCCAATATTCCTGAATGCCTGTTGCAAGTAATATGCCCTCTACTGAAAAAGTATGTGGTGGCTCACATGAGTATGGCAGATAGAAATATCGGTGGTCTAAATTCCAACGGCTCGGTAAAGTCTTTTTACGTTCATACAAATCACGATGCGGAATGCTCATGATGATGTGACCGCCGGGTTTGCAAATGCGATACCAGTTTTGAATTGCCGTGATTGGGTCATCCAAATGCTCCAATACGTGGGAAGCATAGACATAGTCAAATGTGTTGTCTGCGTATATCTCCATCGTGGTGGCATCGCAGTCATCTTTGTCATGGTGGATGCAATCGGTCAATGAAATGGTATCAACTCCATCAAATGTGTCAATCCTACCGCACCCGATGTCAATGCCTTGTCCTTTGATGTAGGTGTCATAAAACCCGGATGCGAGTCTGCGTTGGTGTGCCTTTGCTGTTTCAGCCATATTTGTGTTTTATTATCTGTGTCAGGTTCATAATTGTCCAAGCACCAAACCCATTGTCACCAGTCGGGATGACGTTGTGGGCAGTCGGGCAGATTTCAACAACACGGGGATGTTTAATTACTTCTGCTATGGCATAAGCCATTGACTGATTGCCGACAAATAACTCACAGCCCTTTATGATGCCGCACAACTCCGCAAAGTCTTTCACTTCGATGTGTGAAATGTCAGGCAGTTTGGCAGAAATGATGCGGTATTCATCGGGCAGCCCCACGAACTTTATCTTATCCTGATACCTGCGCAGGATTGAATAATCAAAAGTCGGATTGTGATAACGGGCTGTTCGGTTCAAAATGATTTGGTGATTGCCTAATTGCCATACATCAAAGTGTATCGGCTCGGAAAGGTTGCAGGTCAGTTCTGGGTAAATGTGGAAATACCATTGGCTGATATGCCCTGTGTAATTATGAAACTTCCTGAATAGGTTGAAATTGTAATCGGTATGCACCGCTTCATCCGTGATTGTGCATTTGCCTATAAAGTCGGTTGACATCAGCAATGGCAAAAGCATTTCAGCCATTTGCCTATTCATCTGCACTTTACCCATCGGGTGATTGAAACCATACTGGGCAGGAACATCCACCTGCAAATACAGATGCACTTTGCTATCGTGCAACCGGGATGCTGCTCTCATTGCCGGGAGTGAGTAAATCAAGTCCCCTGCGTTACCGCCGTGAATTATACTAACCATTGAGTGCCTCCCGATATAGTTTTTTCAAGGCATCAAACATACAACTGCGACACGCTGGAAACGGTTGCCCGTACAACTGCCTGTGAACTTCGTTGAGTTTGGCATAGTACCCAGCTTCAAGTGAGTAAGTGCCCGTCTTGTTTATCCTCTCAATATGCGACTTCAAGTCAAGGCAAAGTGAACGCTGTTCAGGTGTCATATGCGAGTCATTATAAAGTAACAAACACAGGGCAAAACAACCCCCATGGCGATGCCAGTCAATGTGATTTCAATTAGTGTCATAGGTATCTGTCAATTAATGCTCCAAAGATAGCACATAGTGCACCATAAATTATACCATACAATCCAAATTCAACGGTAAACCATACCAGTCCTGTCCACCAAGATAGGCAGAACCCGCATTCAAAAGGTTTGATTGTTTTGCGGTAGCGGCTGTCAAGCGCATACACGAATGAAATCATCGGGGGAAAGAAGTACCGGGAAAGCAGCACACACAATGCGGCCACTCCCAAAATGTCAGTCATCGTATTCATTGTATTTTTCTTTTATCTGGGTTTTGATTGCGTTTATGATTTGGCTGATCTCACGGTAATTGATTTTGGTGTCACGGGCAATCATTGCCATGCTTTGCTTATCCTCCCACAACTGCCATAACTTTACCACATACCACTCACTCCGGTTAAAATGGTTTGCCACCTCTTTAAAGTTGACAGACTCCACCGCTTCCTGTTTGCGCCTGATGTGCGTTTCGTCATAATCTTCGGCTTCCTCATCATAATTTTCGGGCAGGGTTTCTGTGGTGCGTAGGAAATCCCTGTAAAACTTGGTATAACGATTGCCGTTTACCGCATTGCACCCCACCCGGACAAGGTAGTACACCAGTCCATTGCTTTGGTGCAGTTGTATCAGGCGGTCAGCATCCATTTCACAGCAGATAAGCAAAAGGTGTTGTTGTAGGTCGGCAGCAACGTGGCCCCCTATTTTGTTACAGAAGTCCGGCAGCCATTTGGAATTGGCTAACTCAATCAGTATCTCTGTGCGCTTGTTCAAGTTTTAAAGCGTGAACTTTTTTCAGCCAATCTTTGAATGACTTGTTATCCCCATACCGGGCATGGTCACGTCTGCACAATGCCATTAGGTTTTCAATGACATCAGCGTGTTTGCTTCCACCCATACCCCGTGCTTCTATGTGGTGAATGTCCACAGCTTGGGCCCCACACACCTCACAAGGAATGAAATCACTTTTGTCATAGCCGAAATGGTCAAGGTATACCTTCGTATGCTTCTTCACGGCACAAAGTTTATTCGTAAATAGTCGATATTTTTATATTGTGGATAACTTTAATACAAATAATTTAACAAAAACTATTGCAAGTATAGAAAACTATATTACATTTGCAGCATGGAAAACACTAAAACACCTTTTGAAATGGGCTATCAGGCCAGTCAGCAATTCAACTACTGGGGAACAAATGGCGAAAATCCTTTTGAATTGAACTCCGATGACTTTAAAGAATGGGAAAAAGGATGGGCTTGGTACATTACGCAAACCATTGAATGGGAACGTGACGAGCAAAGCGACATTGATTATCACGAAAATCAGCAATATTGTAACGAATAATTTGGAAATATAAAATCTTTGTTTTATAATTGCATATCGGAATAACAGGACTGACTCCCCTGCCGAGAAACGGAACAAATGACAACGAAAATAATTAACACCCACGCAAGTAAAGAGACGGCATTGTTCCAGCCGGAGTCAACTCTTGAAAGTGTGGGTGTTTTTTTTATGAATATTTACAAACCCACACCATTACCAGTCGCATATTGTGACGAGCAAATCGCAGAACTTGAACTGCGCAAAGAGTATGAAAATTACAGGCGAGAAAACAAGGTGCTTACGTTATTACAATGTGAGTACCTTTGGATGAAACTTGACCTGCAAATAATTTACTACCAGCAATGCAAAAAATTAACCCTTAAACAAATATCAAAATGAACAAAACAATTTTATTCCACGATCCGGATTTCTCAAATCAAATCAGCACATGGTCAGGTTCAGGAGGCCTTACAATTATGCTTGAAAATCCAAGCAATCATGAACAGCTTTCCATTAGATTAGATGCAGAAACAGCACAAGGTTTTATTGATGAAATGCAAGATTGGTTAAATACATATACACAAAATTATGAGCAACGGCTGGATTAAGATACACAGGAAGTTTATAGAATGGCAATGGTTCGGCAACTCGGAAGCCGTGCATTTATTTCTATACATAATTTTGAAGGCAAACCATGCTGACAAAATGTGGCAAGGTCATGATGTTAAACGTGGTCAGCTGATTACTTCAATTGGCCACTTGTCAATAGCCACGGGCATTTCACAGCGTTCTGTTAGAACCTTGCTAAAAAAGTTTGAAAACACAGGCGAAATAGAAGTAAAAACGACAAACAAATTTACCCTTGTAAGTGTCTGTAAATATGAATGTTACCAAATTGCTGACGAAGAAAGTGACAAACAAAACGTCACTCAAACGACAATCAAACGACAAACAACTGACAAACAAGTGACAACAAACAAGAATGATAAGAATTATAAGAATGAAAAGAATGTAGAGATATATAGGCAAATTCTTCATTTACAAATCACACGGGCAGAAGTTGACAAGCTAATTGCTGATGGCTATACCATTGACCAAATAGATGACATTCTGGACAGGGCAGAAAACTGGAAAGGCATTGCAAACAAAAGGTCACTATACCTTACCGCAAAAAATTGGCTATCTGCTGACATAAAGAAAATCACAGCAGAAGTTTACCGTACACCC